>Ga0207932_1000731_pt1 | contig 11268 bp, 7 predicted proteins | sample NGESurdeep092012_FD_184480 | JGI IMG/M metagenome (GOLD analysis project Ga0207932, IMG submission 184480) | Arctic peat soil microbial communities from Barrow, Alaska - NGEE Surface sample 415-2 deep-092012 (SPAdes) | ecosystem: Environmental > Terrestrial > Soil > Wetlands > Peat ...
CTCTTCCTGGCCGCCCTCACCTCCACCCTCGACGGGGCGCTCGGGGACCTGGTGATGGGCGAGGCCATCCCGGTGCCGGCCCAGGACGAGGGCCGGTTCCTCGGCGAGTTCCATCCCCTGCTGAGCGAGCGTGTCGCGGTCACGTCGAGTGACGGGTCGGTGGACCTGCCGGAGCCGGCGCCCCGCCACCTCGAACTCTCGGTCAGCTCGCCCGGCGGCACCCGGTGTCTGTTCGGATGGTCCTGGGTCCGGGGTTCGGCGGAGCTCGGACGGCGCGCCGGACTGTGGACCTCCACCGGACGACCCGAGGAACGTCAGGCCGAGGCGGACCTGGTGACCGCCGTCACCTCGGCGGTGGCGGACTCCCCGCATCTGGTGGAAACGGATGAGCTGGGCGCCCGGCTGGTGGCCGACGGCGTGCTCAGCGGCATGGCGGCCGTCGACTTCGTCACCCGGATCCTGCCGACCCTCGACGAGCTCGACGGCGTGGAGGTGGCGGTCATCGGCGACCTGCCCGGGTTCCGGGCGGCCGACGATGCACCGGTGGTGGCGCTCGCCGGCACCGACTCCTCCGGCCGGGGTGACTGGTTCGACCTGATGGTGACCGTTTCGGTGGACGGCGAGGACGTGCCGTTCCGCGACCTGTTCGTGGCCCTGGCCGAAGGTCGGACCCACCTGATCCTGCCCTCGGGCACCTACTTCCCGCTGGACGGCGACGAGCTCCGCCGGCTGGCCGACCTGATCGTCGAGGGACGGTCGCTGTGGGAAGCCCCGAACGGTGCCATCCGGGTCAGCCCGTTCCAGGCGGCCTGGTGGGAGGAGATGCGGACGCTCGGGGTGATCAACGCCCGGGTCGCCGAGTGGGAGTCCGCCGTGCGGACGCTCATCGATGCCGGCGACCGGGTCGAGCATCCCGTGCCGTCCGGGTTGCAGGCCGACCTCCGCCACTACCAGCGGGACGGGTTCAATTGGTTGGCCTACCTCTACGACCACGGCCTCGGCGGCATCCTGGCCGACGACATGGGACTGGGGAAGACGGTCCAGGCCCTCGCCCTGATCTGCCACGTCCACGAGCGGGATCCGGCCGGGCCGCCGTTCCTGGTCATCGCGCCCACCAGCGTGGTGCAGAACTGGGAGGCCGAGTGCCGGAAGTTCGCACCCGGGCTCGACGTGGTCGCCATCCGCGAGACGGCGACACGACGGGGCGTGCCACTGTCGGACGTGGTGGCGGGTGCCGACATCGTCGTCACCTCCTACGGGCTGTTCCGACGGGAGTTCGACGAGTACGACGCCGTCGAGTGGGCCGGCCTCTTCCTCGACGAGGCCCAGTTCGTCAAGAACCACACGTCGCAGTCCCACCGGCGGGCCCGCATGCTGGCGGTCCCCTTCAAGGTGGCCGTCACCGGCACGCCGATGGAGAACAACCTGATGGAGCTGTGGTCGCTCCTGGCCATCACCGCACCGGGCCTCCTGGGCGACGCGAAGCGCTTCACCACCTACTACCGCAACCCCGTCGAGCGCGAGGCCGACGCCGAACGTCTCGCTCAGCTCCGCCGGCGCATCCGCCCGCTCGTGCTCCGACGCACCAAGGAGCAGGTGGCGGCCGACCTCCCGGCCAAACTCGAGCAGGTCCTCGAGCTGGAGCTGGTCCCCCGGCACGCCAAGGTGTACCAGGCCTATCTCCAGCGTGAGCGCCAGAAGGTCCTCGGGATGCTGGGGGACATGAGGAAGCACCGGTTCGAGATCTTCCGGTCGCTGACGCTGCTGCGCCAGGCCAGCCTGGATGTCGGCCTGGTCGACGAGAAGCACGCCGGCGTGCCGTCCACCAAGCTCGACGCACTGATGGAGATGGTGGAGGAGGTGGTGGCGGACGGGCACCGGGTACTGGTGTTCAGCCAGTTCACCCGGTTCCTGCAGTCGGCCCGCTCCCGGGTGGAGTCGGCCGGGATCGACCTGTGCTATCTCGACGGGAGGACCCGGAACCGGGCCAAGGTCATCGACCGGTTCCAGAACGGCGAGGCCCCGGTGTTCCTGGTCAGCCTCAAGGCCGGTGGGTTCGGGCTGAACCTGACGGCGGCCGACTACTGCATCCTGCTCGACCCGTGGTGGAACCCGGCGACCGAGGCCCAGGCCGTGGACCGGACCCACCGCATCGGCCAGACGAAGAAGGTCATGGTCTACCGGATGGTGGCCAAGGACACCATCGAGGAGAAGGTCATGGCCATGAAGGCGAAGAAGGCCGCGCTGTTCGCCAACGTCATCGACTCCGGGGAGCTCGCTTCCGGGGCCCTGACCGCCGAGGACATCCGCGGCCTGATCGAGTGACACCGGGGCGGAGGAAGGCGTAGGCAGCCAGGCGCCAGGGGCGCGCGAGGGCACAATCGCCCGAAGTCCCGTACACTGGTGGCTCACGCTGAGTGGGGACCCCTCGATGTTGTCCGGTCGAATCGACCGGATTCGATCCCGTCGCCTCCTCTGAGCTCGTCTCAAGGAGTGCCATGCCTGACGTCCCGAGCAAACCCGCGATGCTGTCGCGCCCCCTCACCCCGATCGGGGACCCGCGTCCGACCGCGGTGGTCTACTGCGAGGCGAACTTCGGTGCCCCGGACGGCAAGACGGCCAACGGGCTGGTCCGGTACTCCGAGCGCTACCGGATCCTGTCCGTCATCGACAGCCGGCAAGCGGGTCATGACTCCGGCGAGGTCCTCGGGGACGGAACGAACGGGATACCCGTCGTCGCCGACCTGGCGTCGGCCATCGCCTCCGCCGGCCGCACCCCGGACTACTTCGTCTTCGGAGTCGCCCCGTCGAGCGGGATGCTCTCCATCGAGGAGCGGTGGGTGATGCTCGGTGCCATGGAGCAGGGCATCAACCTCGTCAACGGCCTGCACGAGTTCCTGAACGACGATCCCGAGTTCGCCGCCGCGGCGGTGGTGTACGGGACGACGATCCTCGACGTGCGCAAGCCCCGGGACAAGAAGGACCTGCGGATGTTCAGCGGGCGCATCGCCGAGGTCACGTGCCCTCGGATCGCCGTCCTCGGCACGGACAGCGCCATCGGCAAGCGGACCACCGCCACCATCCTCACCCAGGCCCTCAACGACGCGGGCATCCGGGCGGTGCTCGTCGGCACCGGGCAGACCGGCCTGATCCAGGGCGCCCGCTACGGGGTGGCCCTGGACGCCATCCCCTGTCAGTTCTGCTCGGGCGAGATGGAGGCAGCCGTCGTCGAGGCGTTCGAGGGCGAGCATCCCGACGTGATCGTCATCGAGGGCCAGGGCGCGCTCAGCCACCCCGCCTACCTGAGCTCCACCTTCATCCTCCGCGGCGGGCAGCCCGATGCGGTCATCCTCCAGCACGCCCCCGCACGGACGGCGCGGGGCGACTTCAGCGACGATCCGATGCCCGATCCGGCCAGCGAGATCAACCTCATCCAGACCTTCGCCGACACCACGGTCATCGGACTGACCATCAACCACGAGCAGATGGGCGACGCCGAGGTCACGGCGGCCATCGCCCGGTACGAGGCCGAACTGGGCATCCCGGCGACCGACGCGCTGTGGCGGCCCCCGGCCCGACTGGTCGACATGGTGCTGCGCGCCTTTCCTCAACTCGTGCGGGAGCCGACCACCACGGCCGCATGAGCACGCCGAGGCTCGAGATACGCCTCGACCGGATCCGACACAACGCCCGCAACCTCGTCGGTCGACTGGGAAGCCGGGGGATCGCCGTCTGTGGAGTGACCAAGGCGACGCTCGGCTCACACGAGGTCGCGGCCGCCATGCTGGCCGGCGGTTCCACCTCGATCGGTGAGTCGCGGATCGAGAACGTCGAGGCCCTCCGCCGGGCCGGGGTCGGTGCCGAGATCACGCTGGTCCGGTCGCCGATGCCGAGTCAGGTGGAACGGGTCGTGTCCGCAGCGGACCTCAGTCTCAACAGCGAGATCGACGTGATCCTCCAGCTGTCGGCATCCGCATGTCAGCAGGAGCGGACGCACGGCGTCGTGCTGATGGTCGAGCTCGGCGACCTCCGCGAAGGCATCATGCCCGGCGACCTGCTGGAGGTCGCCCGTGAGGTGGTGGGCCTGCCCGGCATCGTCCTGCGGGGTATCGGCACCAACCTCGCCTGCCACAGCGGCGTGGTGCCCGACGCCGCCAACATGGCCGAGCTGTCCGCACTGGCCACGTCCATCGAAGCGGCGCTCGACGTCGAGCTGGAGATCGTCTCGGGAGGCAACTCGGCGAATCTCGACTGGGTCCTGGACGCCGGCTCGGGGGTCGGGAGGATCAACCACCTCCGGCTCGGGGAGTCCATCCTGCTGGGCCGCGAGCCTCTCCGACGATCCGTTCCCGAGGGACTCGAGACGGACGCCTTCGCGCTCGTCGGCGAAGTGATCGAGTCCAAGCACAAGCCCTTCGAGACGCGCGGGAGCCTGGCCCAGGCGGCGTTCGGCCAGACCCTGGAGCCACAGGCCCCGCGGGATGCGGGCACGCGGGTGATCGTCGCCGTGGGGCGCCAGGACATCGACCCCGACGGCCTCACCCCGCCCACGGGCTACGAGATCCTGGGGGCGAGCAGCGACCACCTCCTGCTCACTTCTGACTCCGACTCCCCCGCGGTCGGATCGCAGCTCCGCTTCGGGCTGACCTACAGCGCCCTGCTGCGGGCGATGACCTCCCCGTTCGTCGCGCGCCGGTACCTGGACGCGGACCAGACCTCATCTGCGGACGAGGTCTGATCGATGCAGCTGACCGCCTCGGAGCACGCCCTGCATCAGGAGTAGCCCGGCGGTCGTGCCCGACCCGCTCGCCACGGCGGTCACCGGACCGGCCGATCACACGGCGAACCGGCCGGCGAAGGCTCGGAGGGGCAGGTCGGCGCTGGTCAGCATTCCTGGCGGAGCCGCGCAGACCGCCCCGATGGCATGCAGCGCAGGCATCCCGGTGATGGTCATGCCGATCGACGCGAAGTCGGCCGCGTCCCGGATACTCGCCCCCGGTGCCGGAAAGATCATGTGACGGTTCACGATGGTCGGATCGCCGACGATCGTGGTGACGTAGCACCCTTGGATCTTCCAGCGTGGCTCCGTTTCGGTCGCCATCTGCCATTCCAGGTGCACCTCGATCCTGGGCTCGCCATCCACCATGCCCTTGAACTTCGCCAGGCTGGATCCGACGGACCCCTTGGGCAGCGTCCACCACCCCAGGTCCACGTCGTCCAGGCATGCGCCCAGTTCGCACTCGAAGACCACGTCGTCCACCACGACGTCGAGACAGTCGGCCAGCAGGTAGATGGCGTCGGCGAACACGGTGCACCCCTTCTCCAGCAGGTCCGGGACCCGGGGGTCGTCCACCGGCAGGCCGTACCCGACGTTCTTCCAGGTGTCCACCGAGTGGTGGCAGGAGACGTCGACGGACTCGAGCACGGTCAGGTGGTCGACGCGCCCCATCCCTGCGGTGCTCACCACCGAGAGGATCTGGGCCAGTCCCGGATTCATGCCGGTCCCGTAGAACGAAGCGTTCCCTCGGAGGCATGCGTCCTGGATCACCTCTGTCGGCTTCCTCCCCGACGGGTGGGGATGGTTGCGGTCGCGGTGGTGGCCGGTCACCCAGTCGGCGGTGGTCACCACGTTGATGCCCGCCTGGAGTACCTCCTCGAACAGATCCATGTCCGGCCAGACACCGTTGAAGTTCACGCAGTCGGGCTGGGCCGCCACGATGTCCTCGACCTGCCCGGTGGCGATGATGCCCAGCGGGTCGATGCCGACGATCTCGCCGGCGTCGCGTCCGACCTTGTCCGCCGAGTAGCAGTACAGGCCGACCATCTCGAGGTCCGGGTGGTCCTGGAGTCGTCGGACCATCTCGCTCCCGACGTTGCCGGTCGCGACCTGGAAGACGGTGCGTGGTTTGGTGACCATGGTCTCGCTCCTTCAGTAGTTGTTCAGTGCAGTGGTTGTCGAGTGGTCGACGGCGCTCACCTCAGGCGGCACGCTCGACATGGTCGGCAATCACGTCGATCAGGAGCGAGCGTTGCCGCTCCGAGTCGAACGGGCCCTCCACGACCATGCGCTCCATGACCAGCCCGCGCAGGAACGCCCAGATCAGGTCACCCAGCGCTTCGCTGTCGGGAACACCGAGGCTCCGCCCCAGGCGCCGCAGGCCCCTGGCCATGCCCGCCAGCTGCCGCTCCGTCTCCGGGTCACGCCCCGGACGGGTGACGATCAGGATCTCCAGGCTGGCCCGCGATGTCGGCGACGAGAACGCCACCCACGCGGTGTCGACCAGTGCCCGCACACGGTCCTTCGTCGGTCCCGCGGGCAGGCTCAGGTCGGCCATCGCCGCGGTCAGCTCGGCAAACCCGGCCTCGACCACCGCGCTGAACAACCCGTCGCGGCTGCCGAAGTGGTACTGGATGACACCCCACGTGACCCCCGCCCGCTCCGCGACGTGATTGGCGCTGGCTGCGGCGAACCCCTCCTCGAGCACGCAGCGGACGGTCTCCTCGATGATCCTCCGCCGCGTCCGGTCCCCCCGCGGCTGCGAGCCGGTCGTCGGGCGAGTCGGTGGCGGTCGGCTGTTGGCCGCGGTCGTCACCCCGTTCACCACATCAGGTGCCCCGCCTGGGCTGCCGGAAGGTCGCGTACGGAAAGCAGGCCGGGTGGTGCCTCGCAGACCGCCTCGACGGCGTTGACCGCCCGTGCCGCGGTGGCGATGACGCCGGCCTCGTTGTGGTCCACACCGTCACGTCCGAGGTGGGTGTTGATCTCCACACCGGGGGAGCCCTCGACGATCACCCGGTGGACCCCCGGCCGGCCCTCGGGTGGCGTGGGCCACTGCGGAGCCGCGGCCCCGGTCAGCCGGTTCACGTGCTCCATCACGATGGCCGGCCCGCCGTCGACGATCCCTTCCACGGCGAAGCGCACGGCTGCCACCTGGCCCGGCTCGACCCGCATCATCACGCAGTCGATCGGCTCGACCGCGGTCCACGGCTCGTAGTGCTCCCGCATCCCCTCGAGTTCGACGCCGAGCGCGTCAGCCACCATCTGGACCGGGCCTCCCCAGATCGAGGTCAGCACGCCGGGCAGGAACAGCATGGGTACGTTGTCGGGCGTCGTGCCGAATCCGAAGCTCACCCCGGTGAATTCGGCGTCGTCGTAGGAGCCGTAGTCGCAGATCTCCTGGCTGAGGACCGAGGTGGCCCGGGTCGTGAGACTGAGCGCGGCCAGGGGCAGCGAGTCCCCCGAGAACCCGGGATCGACGCCGTTCACGTACATCGAGGTCCCGCCCACTGCGCACGCCTCGCCCAGAGGATCGGTGAGCCAGGTGTCGGCGTGCGGCGGATAGACCAGCCACACCAACGACGTCCCGACCACGTTGGTGCCGTTGCGGAGGAACGCCGTCACCTCGGCCAGGGCCTCGTGCGGGCGGGTTTCCGCCTGGGTCGTGTAGACCACGCAGTCGGCGTCGAGCGCGACGAGGGCGTCCAGGTCGTCCGTGGCGACGACACCGGTCGGGTCGTCGATCCCGCACAGTTCGGCGGCATCATGACCGATCTTGTCCGGCCCCCGGGCATGGACGCCCACGAGCTCGAGATCGGGCCGTCCGATGACGGCACGGAGCGCGTGCCGTCCGACGTTCCCGGTCGAGAACTGGATCACTCGGCGCGTCATGTGGCCTCCCCCGTCTCCACGCCATCTGCGGGACTCGTCCGATATCCTAGAGCATTCAATGGTTTGACCGACGACGGAGGACACGGCCATGGGGAAGCTCGACGGCAAGATCGCGATTGTCACCGGCACCAGTCGGGGGGTGGGCGTGGGGATCGCCCGACAACTCCTCCTCGAGGGGGCGACCGTGGTCGGATGCTCCCGCAGCGAGCTGGCGGTCCTGCCCGCCGCCGAGGGCATCGACGGGGCCGACGGTCGGTCGCAGCAGTGGGTGTGCGACCAGGGGGACTCCCATGCCATCGACGAGTTCGTCGCCCGGGTCGTCACCACCTACGGGAGGATCGACATCCTGGTCAACAACGCCGGGGGGACCGTCCCGGCTCCGCACGCCGAGGACATTCCGGAACTCGTCCAGAAGATCCAGGGTGCCCCACGCGCAGCCGATGACTTCGAACGGACCGTCCTGTTCCATGCGTTCGCCGTCCAGATGAACCTGATCAGCCCGTTGTGGTTCGCCATCCGGGTCTTCCGCCAGATGAAGGAGCAGGAGGGTACCGGATCGATCATCAACATCTCGAGTGGCGCGGGGCACCCGGCCGGTTCGCCGAGCCTCGTCTCCTACGGTGCCGCCAAGGCCGGCCTCAACCACCTCACCCGGTCCCTTGCCGAGGAGTGGGGCCCCAAGGCGCGGGTGAACTGCCTGGCGCTCGGTCCCACCATGACGGACAACTTCCGGTCATTCGTGCTCCCCGCCGACGACCCGACCGGCGGCGAGTACTTCGACAGCGTGCCGCTCCACCGGGCTGGTGAGCCGGACGAGGTCGGGCGGACCTGTGTGTTCCTGTGCTCCGGCGAGGCCGACTACATCAACGGGACCACGATCGAGATCGACGGCGGCATGTTGCCCGGGGTCCTCTACGAATCCGGCCTCAAGACGATCACCGATCTCCTCTGAACGTCTTCGCATCGGCCCCGGACCAGCCCGGGACCAGATCGGCGGGCCGCTTCCTTCAGACCACGGCGACGAGCATGACCGGGACGGGGCTGCGGCCGACGATCTCCCTCGCCACGGCACCACGACCGGGTTCGGCCGAATGGGGCCACCCGACGGCGATCAAATGCGGCCGGAGCATGTCGACCGCAGTGAGCACTTCGGTGGCCGGCGCACCGATGCGCAGCTCGAACCGCACGTCCATGACGCCGGGGACGAAGCGGTCGAAGAACTCCTGTGCATAGGCGGCTGTTTCGTGCTGGATCTGATCGGTGAAGCTCGGGACCTCCTCGTCGACGTGCACGACCGACACCTGGAGGCCGGCGTCCGCCGACAGCTCGATCGTCCGCTTGAGGGCGCGGGCCTTGCCGGGGGAACCCTCCATCGCCACCAGCACTCTCGTAAGGATCGGAGCCGGTTCGGCCTCCGGGGGCACCACGATCACAGGCTTGTCGGTGTGTCCGGCGATGGACAGGACGAGGTGTCCGGCGGGCCTCGGGCCTCCTGGCTGGTCCCGCATCCCCAACACGATGGCCACGACGTCCGGATCGGCCACCGCCGACACCAGCTCCACGACCGGGTCCCCGACCAGGGGATGCAGCGCGAGCCCGGTCGCCTCGGCGGCGGAACTGGCCGTTTCATAGCCGTCCTCGACCACATGGACCACCTCCAGGTCGGCCCCGAGGGCCGTCGCCATCGCCTGTCCCATGATCAGGACGGGCCGAGTGGCTGCGGAGTTGTCGATTGCGGCTAGGACTCGCTTCATGGTTTCAGCTCCCAATCCGGCCCGCGGCGCCTGAATTCCAGTGTCCCGGGTTCCGCCGTGTACGTCGCCCGGCTGACGACGACGGCGATCGTCCGGTCGGTCGAGATCGAGAGACGGGCCCGCTCCTTGCGCAGGCGGACAGCCGCCCCGCGGAACCTGAGCCGCAGCTCCAGGGCCGACCACGACGGCGGGAGGACGGGGTCGACGTGCAGCATCCCGGATCGGGCCCGTACGCCGGCGAACCCGAACGCCAGCGCCTGCCACAGTCCGCCCATGGTGGCCAGGTGCAGGCCCGCCGAGGTGGAGCCGGTCAGGTCGTCGATGTCCATCATCGCGGCGATCCGCAGCGCTTCGAGTGCCGGCTCGAAGTCCCGCGCCCGGGCCAGGAGCGACGCGTAGATCGCCGGCGACAACGAACTCCCGTGTGCTGTGCGGCGCTCGTAGAAGCGGAGGTTCGGCTCGAGGCTGCCGGGGACCACCTCGTCGGGCACCAGGTGGTGGAGCATCAGGGCGTCCGCCTGCTTGATGACCTGGGCGCCATGGGTGCGGTCGGCACCGAGGAGGAGGTCGGCGGCGATCGGGCGGCGGGGGGCGACCTCCGCGATGATGAGCGGCTCCAGCCGGTGGAAGCCGGCGAACTGCTCGTACACACCGGTGTCGCCGTCGTAGCCGTCGTACATGGCCTCGGCCAGCTCACGCCAGCGCTGCCGCTCGGTGGCGTCGACCCCGCCGTTGCCGGCGTCGTCCAGGACATCGGCGGCGCGGCGCAGGTTCCATCGGGCCAGGACGTTGGTGAAGGCGTTGTCGTCGACCGGTTCGTGGTATTCGTCGGGTCCGATCACCCCGTAGATGTGTGCGCTCCCATCGCCGTCGAGGCGGATCCGCGATGCCCAGTAGCGGGCCGTCTCCACGAGCAACCGGCGGAACGGCCCACGGACGAACTCCTCGTCGCCCGTCCACTCGGCGTAGGTACTGGCTGCCAGCGGCACCTGGGCGACGATGTGCTCCTCGAGCTGCCCGGTCCGGATCGGCACCACACGTCCGGACCGGTCCTGGGCGCTGGTCGGCGTCACGTCGGCACCGGTGTGTGCGGACTCCCACGGGAAGCGGGCCCCGTCGCGCCCCATGGCACGGGCCGCGGCCATGGCCGCCCGGAGGCGCCTCAGCCGGTACTCCAGCATGGCGCGGGCCGAGGCGGGGTGGGTCGCCGCCAGGAACGGGAGCACGAAGGCATCGGCGTCCCAGAACACGTGGCCGCTGTAACCGGTGCCCGTCAGCCCCCGGGCACCGACGGCGGCCTCGCCCGTGTCGGCAGTGGATGCCATCAGGTGGAACAGCGCGAAGCGGACGGCTCGCTGCAGGTCGTCGTCCCCGTCGACGATCACGTCCGCGTCCTCCCACCGCTGCGCCCAGGCCCGTCGGTGCCCGGTGAGCAACCGGTCGAAGCCGACGGTCGTCGCTTCCCGTGCGGCTCCGACCACCGATTCGGGATCGGGGGGCACGTCGGGATCCGACCGATAGGCGGCCACCCGGTCGACCACGGCTCGGCGGTCCGTCTCTCCGGCAACGGCACCGCGGATGGCGACGCGCGTCTGGGTCCCGGCGGCGGCGATCCCGCCGTCGGCTCCGAAGGCCCGGAGCCACCCGGTGCCGTCGAGACGACCACGATCGATCCGGAGGTCTCCCCGGGGGGCACGGATCGGCGGTCCGGCCCGGAGGTCACCAGGACAGGTGACCCGCAGCACCGCCGTCGTCGTCCGGTGCAGTGCCAGGAACCGGACGCTCTCTACCGCCGAGACGCCCGTCCCGGTGCGCTCGTGGACGATCCCCCCGCGCAGGTCGAGG
>Ga0207932_1000732_pt1 | contig 11246 bp, 11 predicted proteins | sample NGESurdeep092012_FD_184480 | JGI IMG/M metagenome (GOLD analysis project Ga0207932, IMG submission 184480) | Arctic peat soil microbial communities from Barrow, Alaska - NGEE Surface sample 415-2 deep-092012 (SPAdes) | ecosystem: Environmental > Terrestrial > Soil > Wetlands > Peat ...
CCGCCGAAGGAGGCGGTGCTGAACGCCTCGGCGTGGTCCTGCAGCGCGGGCACGTCCCAGCGGGTGGCGCGCAGCCGCCGGATCCCGTCGGCGATGTCGTCGGGGGCGAGCCGGTCGACGAGCACCCCGGTCTGCTCACCTCCCGTAAACCCGCCGATCGCGGCACCAAGCTGCTGACCTATCTGTCGCAGGTGACAGTCAACAAGCCCTACGGGCCCCGACTCGCGACGATCTCCACCCGAAGCCGACTCCCGGACATCGACCTCGAGAAGCCTCCGGCACCAGGCGCACGGGACGCGCTGCTACGCGTCGGCCCTGAGCAGTGGGCCCGCGACCTGCGCGACCAGCGGGCCGTCGGGGTCACGGACACGACGTTCCGCGACGCCCACCAGTCGCTGCTTGCCACGCGAGTCCGCACCCGTGACCTCATGTACGTCGCAGGCCACGTGGCCCGCCTGACCCCGCAGCTGCTGAGCGTCGAAGCCTGGGGAGGTGCGACATTCGACGTCGCGCTGCGCTTCTTGTCCGAAGACCCCTGGGAACGGCTGGCGCTGCTCCGCGGCGCGATGCCAAACCTGCCGCTGCAGATGCTGTTGCGCGGCCGCAACACCGTCGGCTACACGCCCTACCCGACGGCCGTGACCGAGGCGTTCGTCAGCGAGGCGGCGAGCACGGGAGTGGACATCTTCCGCATCTTCGACGCTCTCAATGATGTCAACCAGATGCGCCCGGCCATCCAGGCTGTGCGCGCCACCGGCACGGCCGTGGCCGAGGTGGCGCTCTGTTACACCGGCAACCTGCACGACCCGGGCGAGAAGCTCTACACGCTGGACTACTACCTCAGGCTCGCAGAGCGCATCGTCGAGGCCGGCGCCCATGTCCTGGCGATCAAGGACATGGCCGGACTCTTGCGGGCGCCGGCGGCTGCGACCCTGGTCCTCGCGCTCCGGAGCCGTTTCGACCTGCCGGTGCACCTCCACACGCACGACACCCCCGGCGGACAGCTGGCCACCCTGCTGTCCGCCATCAATGCCGGCGTCGACGCGGTGGACGTGGCCAGCGCGCCGATGTCCGGCACGACCAGCCAGCCATCGATGTCGGCTCTCATCGCCGCGACCGACGGCACGGAGCGCCAGACCGGTCTCAACCTTCAGGCCGTGTGCGACCTCGAGCCGTACTGGGAAGGCGTGCGCCGGCTGTACGCACCGTTCGAGTCAGGGCTTCCCTCCCCCACCGGCAGGGTGTACACCCACGAGATTCCCGGAGGTCAGCTCTCCAACCTGCGTCAGCAGGCAATCGCACTGGGCCTTGGCGACAGGTTCGAGTCGATCGAGAACATGTATGCCGCGGCGAACAAGATCCTGGGAAACGTCGTGAAGGTGACGCCGAGCTCCAAGGCAGTCGGTGACCTGGCGCTGGCCCTGGTCGGCGCCAACGCCGATCCCGCTGACTTCGAGGCGAACCCGAACGCGTACGACATCCCGGACTCGGTCATCGGGTTCCTCAACGGTGAGCTCGGCGACCCGCCTGGCGGCTGGCCCGAACCGTTCCGGACCAAGGCGCTTCAGGGCCGCAAGACCCGCCCGCAGATCAACGACCTCAGCGCGCAGGACACCGCCGCCCTGGCTGCTGACCCGCGAAATACGTTGAACCGTTTGCTGTTTCCCGGACCGAGCAAGGAGTACGCCAGCTCCCGGGAGTCCTACTCCGACCTGTCGGTGCTCAGCACGGGTGACTTCCTGCACGGTATGGAGGCCGGCACGGAGCACGAGGTCGTCCTTGAGCCCGGCAAGCGTCTCCTGCTGGGGATGCAGTCCATCAGCGACCCTGACGAGCGCGGGTTGCGCACAGTGATGTGCACCGTCAACGGCCAGCTGCGCCCGGTGCAGGTCCGCGACGAGTCTGTTGCGGTCGACGTCCGACAGGCCGAGAGAGCTGACGACTCGGAGCCCGGTCAGGTTGCCGCACCGTTCGCGGGTGTCGTCTCACTAGGGGTCGAAGTCGGCCAGGAGATCGACGCCGGGGCCACAGTCGCCACGATCGAGGCGATGAAGATGGAGGCTTCGATCACCAGCCCGGTCAGCGGCACGGTCCAGCGCCTGGCCATCGGCGCACAGCAACAGGTCGAGGGCGGAGACCTGCTGATCGTGATCACCTGACGGCCCGCCTGATGGTTCGCCCCCGGGCTGCTCTGCGAGACTCACGCTCACCTCAGCGACGAGACACGGTGGCCTGCGTCATCTCTGCCGTCGGGCCGAGATGGCCCGCTGAGCCTCGCGCTCATCCTGCTGCTTGCGCAGTGTCTGCCGTTTGTCATAGGTGCGCTTGCCCTTGGCGAGTGCGATCTCGACCTTTGCGTAACCATCCTTGAAATACAGCGACAGCGGCACGATGGTGTAACCGCTCTCCTTGTCCTTCTGGACGAGCTTGGCGATCTCCGACTTGTTCAGGAGCAGCTTGCGTCGACGGCGGGGCGCGTGGTTGGTCCAGGTGGCCTCGGTGTACTCAGGGATGTGCACGCCCTCGAGCCAGATCTCTCCACCGCGCACCGTCGCGAAGCCGTCAACCAGCGAGGCCCGGCCTGCACGCAGCGCCTTGACCTCTGAGCCGTTCAGGACCATGCCGGCCTCAAAGGTGTCCTCGATGAGGTAGTCGTGATAGGCCTTGCGATTGCGCGCAACGACCTTCAGACCCTTCTCCTTGGCCACCGTCGTCATCCCTTCGTCAGGTCATGCATGCGCCGCGCAGGCGAATCCGCCGTCGCCGGTCCGGCAGTCCCGGCAGGCAATGGGCAGGCAATGGTTGCGCGACTGCTGGGCTAACGCTACCTGCTGGTCACAACCAGAGGCGCGGGTTGACCGGGGTGCCGTCCTCACGAGTCTCGAAGTGCAGGTGACAGCCGGTGGAGAAGCCCGTCGTGCCCGAGAAGGCCACGACCTGACCGCGGGCCACATGCCCCGACGTGACGACGAACCTGGACAGGTGGTTGTAGGTCGTCGTCAGGTCGACCCCGCGCTGGAGTCCGTGATCAATGATCAGACGGTTGCCGTAGCCACCTGAAAGGGACTCCGGCGTCGTCATGATCACGTCGCCGGCCGCTGCAGCGTAGACCGGCGAACCACAGCTGGCGGCGAAGTCGATACCGGCATGCAGACGGTAGACCCTCACGACGGGGTCAAAACGCATACCGAACTCGGAGGACACTGGTGCGGTGAGCGGAGGGCTCAGAAAGCCGCCGTCGCTGTTCGGGGGCACAGACCGGGAGCCTCCGCCCGCCCCAGTCTCGCGGGCCGCAGCATCGCGGGCCGATTTGGCGCGACTCGCCAGCAGCTTCATCAGTGAGTCCGACTCTGCCTGCATCTTCGTCAGGTTCGTTATCTCACTGGCCTTCTTGGCAGCAACCGCCGCCTCATACTCGGACTGGGCGACATACAACAGATCGAGCTTGGTCTTGGCGGCTGCCGCGGTCTTGCGGGCTGCCGCAGCCTTGGCCAGGGAAGCCTCGGCCTGGACCTTCAGCGCCGCCACCTGTTGGCGCACCGCAACCAGGTGAGACTCGCCGGCCTGGCCCTGCGCCCGCCTGGCATCCAAGCCCCGCAAGGTCGCACTGCGGACCCGCATGACGGTGTCCATCGTGATGATGCGGTCGGTGAAGTCCTCCGGGCTGGTGGCCTCGAGCGCAATCGACAGGCCGGAGACACCGCCCGCCTGATAGTCGTTGCGGACCAGGTTGGCGAGCTGGTCCTGAACAGCCTGGTTGTCACGGACACTCTGGCCGACGGCATCCGTGGCCTTGGCCGCGTTTGCCTCAGCGACAGCGAGCGCTGTGGTCATCGTCTGGTTGTTGGTGTCGGCCACGACCTGCGCCGCCTCGGCTGCGGTCAGTGCCTGCTGCGCGCCGGGCAGCTGTGCCCTGGTGCCTTGCAGCTCCTGCACGGCCTTGGCCAGGTCCTGGGAGGTGCCCTCGATCGCGGTGTTCAGCAGGGCGATCTTGGCGTCAAGCTGTTTCTTGTCGCCTGAGGTATCAGCCGAGCTGGCCGGCACCAGCCCCAGGCTGAGAGCTGTGGCGAGCACCGCGCCAAGACACACCATGCGCACCCGGGTGCGATGGCGAAAAGGTCTTGCCACGCTCATGAATCCCTCCACCATTTCATTGGTACCACAGCCACCAGACCATTTTCAGAACATTGGGCGCGCGGCCCAAAGATGTGTCCGAACGTACTACTTGCACCTCCTCATGTCGCGTTTGGACCTTCAGACCACGATCTAGACCTTCAGGGAGCGAACACACTTCAGACCGCGACCTAGGCCTTCAGGTTCTGCTGTCAGACCGCGACCTAGACCTTCAGGTACCGACGAAGGGTGAGCCACGCGGTAAGGATCGCCAGCCCGGCAGCGGCCCCGACGAGCCAGGGCGTCACCATCCACAGATCCGCCGTCGTGATGAAGTTGATCGGCAGCTTCTTGCCCAGATAGCCGATGCCATATCGCACCATCGCCCACAGGACGCCGATCGCCAGGACCGAGCCGACAACCGTCGCGATCAGGGTCTCGAGGATGAACGGCAGCTGGATGTTGAACGCGGAGGCCCCGACCAGACGCATGATGCCCGTCTCACGGCGGCGGCTGAACGCCGTCTGGCGGATGGTCGTGGCCACCAGCAGGACCGAGCACAACACCATCAGCCCGGCCAGGCCCAGCGCCCCGAAGGAGAGACCCCTCAGCACGTTGAACAGCGGGTCGAGGATTCGGCGCTGGTCCTGGACGTCGCCCACGCCGGGCGCGCCGATGAACGCGCTGGTGATCACGTCGTACTTCGTCGGGTCCGACAGCTGCACCCTGAAGCTCTCGGGCATCTGGGCGGGCGTGATCTCACGGTAGGCCGAGCTGTCCTTGTACTGAGCCTTGAGGCGGTCGTAGGCCTGTTGCTGCGACTCGGGGAAGACGTTCTTGACCAGCGGTCTCATCGAGTCGAGCTGGCTGCGGATCAGGGCGCGCTGGGAGTCGGTGACCGCGCCGGCCGAGCAGTTGGGCAGGTCCGACTTGGCAGTGCACAGGAAGATCGAGACCTGGACGCGGTCGTACCAGTAGTCCTTCATGGTGTCGACCTGCCTCTGCGCCAGGACACCGAGGCCGAGGAACAGCACAGAGACCATCGTGACGAGGGTGACCGAGATCGACATGGACAGGTTCCGGCGCAGGGCGACTGCAAGCTCACTGAGGATGAACTGCACGCGCATGGCCCTATCCCCGTGCCTTCGGGGCCCCGGCGCCGCCCCCGTACGCGCCCCGCAACTGATCACGGACCAGCTCGCCCTCATCGAGCTCGACAACCCGCTTGCGCAGCTGATCGACGATCCCGTTGTCATGGGTGGCCATCACGATCGTCGTGCCGGTGCGGTTGATCCTGTCCAGCAGGCGCACGATATCCAGGCTGGTGGTCGGGTCCAGGTTGCCCGTGGGCTCGTCCGCCAACAGAATCGGGGGTTTGTTGACGAAGGCACGCGCTATTGCCACCCGCTGCTGCTCACCCCCGGAGAGCTGGTGCGGCAGCCGCTTCGCCTTGTCTGCGAGGCCGACCATCTCAAGGGTCTCGGGCACGACCGCCCTGATGGTCTGACGCGACTTGCCCAGCACCTGAAGGGCAAAAGCGACGTTCTGGAAGACGTCCTTGTTGGGCAGCAGCCGGAAGTCCTGGAAGACGGTGCCGATCTCGCGACGCAGCTCCGGCACCTTGCGTCTGGGCAGTCGGGACAGCTCACGGCCGGCCACGAGCACGTTGCCGGAGGTCGCCGCCTCTTCGCAGAGGATGAGGCGCAGCAGGGTGGACTTGCCCGAACCGGACTGGCCCACGACAAACACGAACTCACCGCGTTCGACCTCGAGGGAGATCTCATGCAGCGCCGGCTTGCTGGTGCGCCGATAGATCTTGGTGACGTTCTCGAAGCGAATCATGCGTGCCATACGCCTCTGCAGCTCGGGGTCAGGACGGCCCCGTCAAGCGGGGACTCCTGCGGCCCAAGAACCTGCGCCGCAGGTGCAATGCCAGCCTACGACCGTCGGGCAGGCTTGCCGGGGACTGTGCGGTCCCCCGGCGTTGCGGCGTTATGCCTCGTCGCGTTCGGCGCTACGTTTCCAGCGGATTCCGGCCTCGATGAAGCCGTCGATGTCACCGTCGAAGACGGCGCTGGTGTTGCCGACCTCATACTCGGTGCGCAGGTCCTTGACCATCTGGTACGGGTTCAGCACGTAGGAGCGCATCTGGTCGCCCCAGCTCGCCTTGACGTCTCCGGCCATGGCCTTCTTCTGTGCGTGCTCCTCGGCCTGACGCTGCAGCAGCAGCCGGGACTTCAGGACCCGCAGGGCCGCGGCCCGGTTCTGGATCTGGGACTTCTCGTTCTGCATCGAGACGACGATGCCGGTGGGCAGGTGAGTCATCCGGACGGCCGAGTCCGTGGTGTTGACCGACTGGCCACCGGGGCCGCTGGAGCGGAATACGTCGACCTTGATGTCGTTGTCCGGGATCTCGATGGTGTCCGTCGGCTCGATCAGCGGAATGACCTCGACCGCAGCGAACGAGGTCTGCCGGCGACCCTGGTTGTCGAAGGGCGAGATGCGAACGAGGCGATGAGTGCCAGCCTCGACAGCGAGGGTGCCGTACGCATAGGGGACCTTGACCTCGAAGGTGGCCGACTTGAGGCCGGCCTCTTCGGCGTATGACGTGTCGAGCACCGCGACCGGGTAGCCATGCCGCTCGGCCCATCGCAGGTACATCCGCATCAGCATCTCGGCAAAGTCGGCTGCGTCGACGCCGCCCGCGCCTGACCGGATCGATATCACGGCCTCCCGCTTGTCCCACTCGCCGTTGAGCAGGGTCTGGACCTCGAGCTCGCCAACGGCCTTCCTGAGGCTGGCCAGCTCTTTCTCAGCGTCCGTCATCGTGTCGGCATCGGCCTCTTCAGTGCCCAGCTGGACCATCAGCTCGAGGTCGTCGATGCGATTGTCCAGCCCGGTGATCCGCTCGAGCTCGGAGTTGGCGCGTGACAGGCGGCTGGTGACCTCCTGCGCGCTTTCCGGGTCGTCCCACAGGTCTGGCGCCCCGGACTGCTCCTCGAGCTCGGTGATCCTGGTACGCAGAGAGTCCAGATCGGTCACCTGCCGCACAGACTCCATGGTCGCGCGCAGTTCCTTGAGCTCTTGTGCAAAGTCGACAGCCATCAGCAGTGAGCCTACGCGACCGCTAGGGCAGGTCGGACCGTGCACGCGACTCGACGGTGATCGTCACCGAGCCGCCGAAGGCTGACAGGACCGACGCGGCGATCGGGACGTCGACCGTCCCCCGCAGCCGGATGACCGCCGTCTGCCCGTCCGGGCTGCCGGTGCCATCGGCCAGAACCCACGAAGAGATGCCGTGGGGTCGGGGCTCCACGAGGAGGTACTCCCTGGCCGACTGACGCACCGAGCCAGCTGTTATAGGGACCGCCAACTTCAGACCTGCCTCGTATGCCGAGCCGTTGTCCAGTGCGTCCGCAGCGTCCAGGGCGGCGCCGTCTGCGGCGTCGAACAGCCGGGACCGAGCCAGCTGGACCGCTGTCACGTCGACGGCGCCGATGATGAGCATGAGCGCGATGATCGTGAACCCGAGGATGAGCAGGCTGATCTGGCCGCATTCAGCCGGTTCGTTCTGAGCATGTTCGTCCTTGGTAGCTGCAGAACCCAGCCCCATTCCTCCTGCGCGGCCCAACAAGCACAGCCGGCGCAGGCGACCCCCCAGCCTCGGCCTCACTGTCCACCGAACCGGTCAACGGTGGCGACGTGGGTCGCCGTCACCTGTACCCGCGTCGGCACGATCTCGGAGAAGAATGCCGGTACGAGAGGCATCGGCACCCAGACCCTGGCGGTGATCGTGATGCGACCAGCGGGACGCAGGCAGGGTGCCACAGGGCAGCTGATCTCGATCTTGCCCTCATGGTCGTCGAAGCCCTGGTCGGCAAAGGCCAGTTCAGCAGCGGACTGAGCCCGTGGTAACGCATACGCCTGCCCCTCGGCGGTGACATACGCACGGCCTGCCTCACGGGCGGCCGCACTCACTCCATACGCACCAGCCTGAAGGCGGGCGAGCACCATGACGAGGTAGAACAACGGGACAATCATCAGCACTGCCAGGAAGACGAACTCGACGATGGCGCTGCCAGCCTGCGCGGGTGAGCCATCGCCCCCGAGCTGATGCAGGCGAGCCCTGAGAGGGGCGATCAACCGGCAGGCTTTGCGAACCTTCAAGTACTTGACTCTCATTGGCTCTCCGAGAAAGCCCGGGCCTGCACATGCAGGAAGCGGTCCGGTCCGAGGGGCCCGATGACCGGCAGCGGCGCGTCGATGTCGAGCGTTATCACCTTGATCCCGTCGACCGTATCGGGGCCAGCGGTGACGTGGTCGGCATAGCGATCCGAGAGGCTGGCACGGATCAGCTGGCGGGCCCGGGCCGCGCCGTCCCCTGGTGTGGCATCGGCACGAGCCCCATAGCGTGCGCCCTCGGACGCGCACGCGATCAGGGTGTTGCGAATGTGCAAGGCAAGACCAAGCTGGAAGACGGCCAGGAACAGCAGGCTCAGGAGCCCGGACACCATGGCGAAGTCAGCCACCGCGGAACCGGATTCGCGATCACCATTCACAGCTTTGGGCTGCGGGGATAGCCAGGCGGACAGGGTCATGGCGCAGGTTCGCCTGGCTAGGGACCGGTGACGCTGGTCATGGCCTTGGTGAACAGGGCCGTCAGCTGGGTGGCGGCGAGCGACCACAGGATGGTGACCAGACCAGCGGTCATCAAGGTGATGAGCACCCAGCCAGGGACATCGCCGCGCTCGGGGTCGGCCACCCGCCGCTCGAGTCCGTCGAGAACAATGTTGATGCCGGTGTTGGCGTTGGCGGCGACTGACTGGATGAGATTCATGCGGGTCCTTTTTGTGGTGGTTCAGAAGGGCTATGGGCCAGGGTCAGATCGAGAAGTTCAGGAACGCAACACCGGGATAGATCGCGAACAGAACGGTGACCGGAAGCACCAAAAAAACCACCGGGACCATCATCGCGATCTCCTTCTTGCCGCCCTCCTCCATCACGGCGCGACGACCGGCTTCACGGACGTCCTGAGCTTGCGAGCGCAGGACGTCGGCCAAGGGAGTGCCGCGCTCGACTGCGACGACAATGCCGTCCACGAACCGGGCAAGGCTGACCAGCCCGGTGCGATCGGCAAGCCCTTGCAGGGCGACCGGGAGGTTGGCCCCGGCGCGAGCATCGGCGAGACACTGGCGCAGCTCGGACGCCAGCTCGCCCTGGGAAAGCCGGCACACGCGCTCGAGCGCGCCCGTGGCACCCTCTCCGGCACCGACGGCAAGTGCCAACAGCTCGGCGACGGTCGGGAACTCGGCGAGCATCTGTCGTTCACGCCTGGCGGCCGACATCGTCAGCATCTGGTCCCGAGCCACGACGCCGACTCCTACAGCACAGAAGACGAGAAAGACCAGGAGGATGACGGAGCTGCCGTTCTTGAGCCACATCAGCGTGGCAACGACAAGTCCCAGCACGCCACCACCGACGCCCCAGACGACCTGCTCAGCGCGGAAGCCCTCGACGTCCGCACGCAGGCCCGAACGTTCCATCCGCCGGCGCACGGAAGTGGCGCCACCCAACAACCGCTCGACCCCACGCCCGAGATCGTGAATCACGGGGTGCAGGATCAGCAGCCACGCGGGACCCCCTGAGTCACGGCGCACGGCAAGGAGGCGCGACGGCCGGGCTGTGTCGCGCAGGTATGGCGCGAGACGGGCTTCGAGCCCGGGACGCCGGTTGACCGGAAGACCCACGAAGACCAGGAGGCAACCGGCGATGAGCATCACCCCTAGCCCAGCCCCGAGCCAGGACCACCCGCCGTTCGCCAGCACACTCTCCGCAAAGAGATGGGTCATCGCAGGACCCGTCCCTCTTCAGGCAGGCGGCCTACTCGAACCATCAAGCGGTAGGCGACAAACGACAGGGCTGCGCCGATGGCCAGCACCAGGACGCCGGCTGGTTGGCTGTATGCCTGCAGCGAGTCGGGGCGGGAGGACAACATCGCCAGAACGATCCACGGCGCAGCCACGGCCAGCCTGGCAGCGTTGATCGTCCAGCCCTGTCGCGTCTCCAGCTCAGCGCGGGTTCGGGCGTCCTCCCGCAGGAAGGCTGAGAGTGTGCGCAACAGTCGGCCGAGGTCGCTACCGCCAACCTCTCGAGCGATACGCAAGGACTCGATCAGGCGATCGGCGACGGGGTCGCTGAGCCGTTCCTTGAGGCGGTCCAGGCACTCCTGGAACCGGCCCGTTGCCCGGTAGTCCTCTGCGAAGGCGGCGAATGCGGGCCGAAGCTCCTCGGGTCCACGGATCGTGAGCTGGCTCAGTGCCTCAGGCAACGCAAGACCCGCACGCACGGCAGAGCCGATGTTGTCCACGACGTCCGGCCACAGATCGCGCATGACCGCGCGTCTCCTGCGAGCACGCATGCGTACCAACAGGATTGGCGCGTATGCGGCCATTATGGCGAAGCACAGTGCGACCGGCACCACCCGGGTCGTAGCCGCGAAGACCAGAAAGACCATGACAAAGGCCATGACACATGAGCCCAAGAGACTGCGCGGAGTCACGGCGTCGTAACCCGCCTGGGCGAGCTCATCGGAGACCCGGCTGGCCAGACCAGCCTTGCGGGGCACGCCGGAGGACTCCTGTCGCGGCCAGAAAGACCACCAGATACAGAACAGCCCGATGCCCAGAACCAGCCCGACGCCCACTCCGATCACGGCTCAGTCTTCCTGGGACAAGAGGGCCGTGATGTCATAGCCGGCACGCTCGAAACGGTCCACGTGAGGCGGGAATCCATCTGCGCGCACGAGCTGCCCACCGCGGGAGGTGAAGATGTCGGCAATCTCGATCACGTCGCCCTCGACCCGGCCAGGCACGGCCACAATCTCGCGCACTCGGCGCACGCCATCTCGTTCGAGAGCGATGTGAATGACCAGGTCGATGGAGCCAGCCACGGTCGGCACCACGAATCGACTTCCGACGTTCTCGCCGGCGAGGAGCGGCAGCGTGCACATCTTGGTGACGGCCTCGCGCGCACTGTTGGCGTGCAGCGTGCACATCCCCGGCAGGCCGCTGTTGAGGGCGATCAGGAGGTCAAGGCTCTCCGCCTGTCGCACCTCGCCGACAATGATGCGTGAG
>Ga0207932_1000734_pt1 | contig 11225 bp, 12 predicted proteins | sample NGESurdeep092012_FD_184480 | JGI IMG/M metagenome (GOLD analysis project Ga0207932, IMG submission 184480) | Arctic peat soil microbial communities from Barrow, Alaska - NGEE Surface sample 415-2 deep-092012 (SPAdes) | ecosystem: Environmental > Terrestrial > Soil > Wetlands > Peat ...
CAACCACACCATGACCACACCGGCAACGATGAACTTGCTGGCGCGGCGCAGGAAGTGGCGTACTTCCACCCAGCCGCGCAATACCATCTGGCGGAAGGTGGGGAAGCGGTAGGGCGGCAGTTCAAGCACGAACGGTTCGTTGTTCCTGAACCTGTTTTTGAAGATCAGCGCAGTGAGTATCGCCGTGGCGAAGCTGATCAGGTACAGGCTGAACAGCACTATCGGTGCGGCCCGGGGCGAGAACAACGCGGCGGTGAAGAAGATGAACACCTGCAGGCGCGCCGAGCACAGCGAGAACGGGATCACCAGCATGGTCAGCAGGCGCATCGCGCGCGAGCGCATCACGCGCGTGCCCATCAGCGCCGGCACATTGCAGCCGAAGCCCATCAGCAGCATCACGAAGCCGCGCCCGTCCAGGCCGAGGCGCGCCATCAGCGCGTCCATCAGGAATGCCGCGCGCGACAGATAGCCGCTGTCCTCGATCATCGCCATGAACAAAAAGAACAATATGATGATGGGCACGAACGCCGCGACAGTGGCCACGCCGTTGTAAATGCCGTCCAGCAGCAGGCCCTGCACGGCATGCGGCAGGCTGCCCAGCATCGGCACCAGCGCAGTCTCCCTCAGCCAGGTGAACGCAGCAGCAATGCCGGTTTGCAGCGGCTGGCCGAAGATGAAGATGCCCTGGAACAGCAGATACATCACCGCGAAGAAGATCGGCAGCCCCAGCCACGGATGCAGCAGCACGCTGTCCAGTTTTTCGGTCAGGTGGTCCGACAGTCGCGCGGGGACCTGCACGGTATGCTTCAGCACGCGCGCCATTTCCGCTTCGATATGCTGGTCCTGTTCGAGCTGGCTGCGCAGGTGTTCGGCCATGCCCGGCGTGGGATAGCGCAGTGCTTTGGTGATCGCTTGCAGCGCTTCGGGATAGCCGTTGCCGTATTTCGCGCTGAGCAGGAAGATAGGCAATCCCAGCAGCGCCGACATCTTCGCGACATCCACGCTGATGCCGAATTTCTTCGCTTCGTCGGCCATGTTCAGCATCACCACGATGTTCATGTCGAGTTGCTTGAGTTGCAGCAACAGGCTGATCTGACGTTCGATCTGGGTGGTGTTGAGGATGATCAGCGCGAGGTCGGGGACATTGTCGTGCAGGAAGTGGCGCACCACCTGTTCGTCGTCGGAAAAGCCGTGCAGGTCGTAGATGCCGGGCAGGTCGATGATCTCCACCATGTCTTCGCCCAGCAAAATCTTGCCGCTGAGCAGTTCGACGGTGATGCCAGGCCAGTTGCCGACGCGGGCCGCGCCGCCGGTCATGCGGTTGAACAGCGTGGACTTTCCGGTGTTGGGCATGCCCAATAAGGCAATGCGTTTCATTCTGGATTGCCCATTAGATTATTCGTGCTTTGTCCGAAAATCTTTTGGACGGACATCCGTAGGAGCCCGACTTGTCTGGCGATCCAGGGCCATCGCGCAACAAGTTGCTCTCCTGCAACGGCGTTTCATCCCTGGTGGATTTTCTCGATTCATAACTTTGCCACCTCGATTTTGGCAGCCTCGATGCGCCGCAACATGACGTCAGTGGTGCCGATGCGAACCTGCAGCGGGCCGGAGAAGCTGGCTTTGCGTATCATCTCGATTTGTTTGCCGGTGCGGAAACCCAATGCCAGCAGGCGCAGATGCAGCGCTTCCTCGGCATGTATCGAGACTATGGTAGCGGTATCGCCGGGATGCAACGCGGCAAGGTTTGTTGCAGACATAGGGGTGACAAATTCAAGAGTACAGGCATTATTTCACTTCGTGTGACTTTTGTCGCGCAGCCCGTTGGGATGCGGTCTTAATTACGGTAGAATGCCTCCTTTATTTTTTCGGCAAGCCCACAAGAAATGATTGAGGGAAAAATGATCAAAGGCAGTATTGTTGCAATCGTCACCCCGATGCAGGAAGACGGCAGTCTCGACCTGGCTGCGTTCCGTGCGTTGATCGACTTTCATATCGAGCAGGGCACGGATGGCATCGTCGTGGTCGGCACGACCGGCGAATCGCCTACGGTGAATGTGGAAGAACACGAGCTGCTGATCGCCGAGGCGGTCAAGCACGCCGCGAAGCGCATACCCACCATCGCCGGCACCGGCGCGAATTCGACGAAAGAAGCGATCGAGCTGGCCGCGTTCTCGAAAAAGGCCGGTGCGGATGCTTCGTTGACGGTGGTTCCCTATTACAACAAGCCGACCCAGGAAGGTTTGTATCTGCACTTCAAGGCCATCGCCGAGGCGGTGGACATGCCGCACATCCTGTACAACGTGCCGGGACGCACCGTTGCCGACCTGGCCAACGACACGGTGTTGCGCCTGGCGCAGATCCCCAACATCGTCGGCATCAAGGACGCGACCGGCAACATCGAGCGCGGCAGCGACCTGCTGCAGCGCGCGCCCAGGGATTTTGCAATTTACAGCGGCGACGATGCGAGCACGCTGGCGCTGCTGCTGCTCGGCGCGCACGGCAACATTTCGGTGACCGCGAACGTCGCGCCGAAGCTGATGCACGAGATGTACGTTGCCGCGCGCAACGGCGAAGTCGCGAAGGCGCGCGAGATCAATTTCAGGCTGCTGGCTTTGCACAGCAAGCTGTTCGTCGAAGCCAACCCGATCCCGGTGAAATGGGCGGTGGCGCGCATGGGCTTGATGAAAAACGCATTGCGCCTGCCGCTGACCCCTTTGTCGCCAACCGCATATGCGAAGGTTGAGGCGGCGATGCGTCAGGCTGGAGTGCTTAATTGAAAATGTTGCATAGCCGGAAAGAAACAATGAAAGTTTTGCAGATAGGGATTTCCAGTGCAGTGCTGGTTTCGTTGGTGGGTTGCAGCATGTTCGGGGCCGGCAGCAAGCATATCGATTACGCTGCCGCTGCGGTAAAGATACCCGCGCTTGAAATCCCGCCGGATCTGACTATGCCCACCAGCGACGAACGCTATCAGCTGCCGCAGGGCGAAGTCGGCGCAGCGGCGCTTGACGCAACAAAGGCGCCATCGCTTGAAGTGCCGCCGGATGTGACCATACCGGCTGGCGATAACCTCAAGTTGCCGCAGGTCGCAAGCGGCGTAGCGGCGATTGTCGCAACCGAACCGGCCGGGCTGGCCAGTTTGCGGGAAGTTTCCGGCGGCAGCACCATCATCGTGATGAACGATCCGTTTGACCGATCCTGGCGAAAAGTGGGATTGGCTCTCGAAAGCGCGGGCCTGGTGGTGGACGACAAGGATAGAGAAAAGGGAGTCTACTATTTAAGGCCGGTCAGGCTCGACAGAAGCTGGCTGGATAAGCTGATGTTCTGGAAGAGCGACGAGGACACCGGCAGGCACTATCGTGTGAACGTCAAGGATGGTGGAACTTCGTGCGAAGTGTCCATCACCGATCAGGATGGTGCGAGCAACAAGGTAAGCAAACAGATGCTCGAGGCGATCTACAAGAACATCAATCAGCAACAGTGACGGTGAGCCGCTGATGGCCATGCGTTTTTCGTCATTGGGCAGCGGCAGCGAGGGTAACGCGCTGCTGGTTGCGGCCGGGATGAAAAGCGCTGGTCCGGGCACCCGTCAGACGCAAGTGCTGATGGACTGCGGTTTTGGACTGCAGGATACCGTCAAACGCCTGGCGCGTTTGGGTGTGTCTCCCGAAGAGTTGAGCGGCATTGTCGTCACCCATGAGCACGGTGATCATATCGGCGGCGTGGCGCGGCTGGCACGCAAATACAATCTGCCGGTCTGGCTTACACACGGCACGTTGCGCGCCCAGGCAAAAGCTTTTGCCGGCATTGCCGACATCCGGGAAATCGATCCCCAATTGGCGTTTGTGATCGGCGACCTCGAGATCATTCCCTATCCTGTTCCGCACGATGCCGCCGAGCCCGTGCAATTCGTCTTCAGCGATGGCGCTCACCGGCTGGGCGTATTGACCGATACCGGATGCAGCACGGCACATATTGAACAGACACTGAGCGGATGCCATGCCCTGGTGCTGGAGTGCAATCACGATGTTGAAATGCTGATGAACGGCGATTACCCGTACAGCCTGAAACAGCGTGTGGGCGGCCGTTTCGGACACCTGAACAATCAGGAAGCCGCAGGCATTCTGGCCAGCCTGGATGTGAGCCGGTTGCAACACCTGATCGCCGCGCATCTCAGCCGCAGGAACAACACACCGGCACTCGCCGTGCGGGCGTTGAGCGTTGCGGCGAACTGCGAAGAAAGCTGGGTGGGCGTGGCAACGCAGGAAGAAGGGTTCGACTGGCGCGAAATCAGCTGAGGGCAGCGGCGAAGGAAGCGGGAACTGAAATAAAAAAGCCGGCTTGCACCGGCTTTTTTATTGCTTGAACAACGGTTGCCTTACTTCTTGTCTGTGGCAGCGGCTGGAGCAGCGGCAGGGGCAGATGCAGCTTCTGGTGCAGTAGCAGCAACAGGAGCAGTAGCAGCAACTGGAGCAGTAGCAGCAACAGGAGCAGTTTCAGCAGCTTTTTGGCCGCAAGCGGTCAATGCAAGAGCCAGCAGAGCGGCAACAAGCGCGATACGTTTCATTTTGGTTTCCTTAAGAGAGTTTGTAGTTGAGATACGCAATAATTTACCCGGATTCAAATGCATCCAAACACAAAACGGCAATGCACCCAAAATCAAGGCGGCGCATTTTAGCAGGTAATATAAGAAAATCTGGATATTCCCGAACTATTTTTGCTACAGTCCAAGTTTTGTAGTAGATACAGCAGGATGGGAAGCTGCCCACATCTCAAGAAAGCGCGATTTCAGCGCGCGTGCCTTTTCCGGATCATGCTGGGCCAGGATGCCGCGCGGATCGTCGAAGTGGAAGCGGCGCACATAGTTCGACTCGTCCGCGACGGAAAAAGGATCGGTGATGCTCTGCAGGTATTGTGGTGTCTGATGGATGAACATCCCGGTGCCGAATTGCTGCAGCAGCATCAGCATGCGCGGGCACATCGTGGATAAATAATGGGTGTCATGGGCCAGCACGAACAGCCGGTGGGCGGGGTTGGCGAGCAGGAAATTGCGCAGCGTCGTGTAACGCGCTTCGGAGTTGTATCCCAAACCGTCAAAATCCTTTTCGAACAGATACAGGTTGTGCTGCGCCAGTTTGCATAGTGTGTCGAGTGCGGCGGTGTAGTCCGCGATACCGTCCAGTTGGGTATGTTGCAACGTGTCGTCAGTCATGATTTGTCCCCGGTTCAGATGGGAGAAATATAGCCGTCCAGATACCATTGGTAAAGCAGTTCAACCGACTCGGCGGTGCAGTCCTTCAAGGCGAGCGATTCGCGCCGGTCAGCCAGGCTGCGCAACCATGGATAGTCCCGCGCATTCACCAGATTTTCTTCGCCGTTCATGAATATCCATCCGGCATGACACAGCATCTGGCTTTTCAGGTCGAGCTGCACGCCGGACTTGAGCACCGCCTGCCTGAAGTTTGCCTGGCTCAACGGCCGCTCGGGCGCGTCGAAGAAAATATGCGGCTTCGGTTCGCTCAAATAACAGCCGAGGAAATTCGCGATATCTTCCTTGTCCCAACGCACATGTTTGATGGCCTGCTCCGTCTGCTTCAGCATTGCCGCGCTGATTTCGGATGGATGCTTCTGCGTCTTCAGGCCGGGATCGGCATACATGCCATCCACTTCGATCCGGTCTTGCAGATACACCAGGAACTGTTCGGCCAGTTCCTGGTAGGCGGGTGTGCGGAAGCCGATGGAATAAGTCATGCAGTCGTCTTCGGCGATACCGTTGTGCGCATAGTGCGGCGGAAGATACAGCATGTCGCCTGCTTCCAGTACCCATTCCTGCTCGACCCTGAAATCGCGCAGGATGCGCAGCGGTGCACCCGGTATCAGACTGCGATCCGCCTGCGCGGAAATCTGCCAGCGGCGATGTCCCGACCCCTGCAACAAAAAAACATCGTAGGAGTCAAAATGCGGTCCCACTCCCCCGCCTTTTGGCGCATAGCTCACCATCAGGTCATCCAGCCGCGCATGGGGAATGAAAGAAAAATGTTTGAGCAGAGCGGCTGCTTGGGGAAGATAATGATTCACGCCCTGTACCAGCACCGTCCACTTGGTCTTGCCGAGGCTATCCAGGTCTGCCGGCTCGAACGGCGCTTGCTTCAAAACGAACTTTCCTTGCCGCTGTGTCACCAGGCGTGCCTGCACGTCTTCTGTGCAGGCCAGTGAGATCAATTGTTGCTGATCAATCAAGCCGTTGAATCGCGGGATGGCCTGGCGGATCAGCAGGGGTTTCTTCTGCCAGTAATCGCGCAGGAATTCGTTAACGGACAATCCGCCGAGCAGGGGAAGTTTGCTTTTCATCATGCGAATTATAGCCCCGTCTTGCGAAGTCCGGACAGGGTACAAAAACCTTTATAAGGTGCCCAAAAAGTGTTTAAAATGCCCCACAGGAGAAAATATCAATGTCTATGCAACTTGTTACAGGAATAGAAGCACCGCACTTCGAGTTACCGGATTCCGATATGCAGACTTTCAGTCTCGCATCACAACAAGGCAATAAGAATGTCGTACTGTATTTTTACCCCAGGGACGACACCCCGGGCTGTACCCTGGAGGCCAATGAATTCAGCGCACTGGAAGAAGAGTTCGCCAAGTTGGACAGCATCGTGATCGGCGTCAGCCGTGATGATTGCTTGAGCCATGCTTCATTTCGCGACAAGTACGGACTGTCGGTATTGCTGCTCTCGGATCCCGATGCGCGCATCTGCAAACGCTATGGTGTGATGTATGAAAAGGAAGTCGATGGACAAAAGAAAATGTCCATCAAGCGCTCCACGTTCGTGATCGACAAGCACGGCAAGCTGCGTCATGTCATGTACGGCGTGCAGGCACACGGACATGCGCAGGAAATTCTCAATTTGATAAAGGATATGAAATGAAAATCGCCAAAGACACGGTTGTTTCGCTGAACTACGAATTGTTCGATTCGTCCGGTGAACTGCTGGAAAGGGTCGAGGAGCAGATCAGTTACTTGCATGGCGGCTACGACGGAATCTTTCCGCTGGTCGAAGAGGCGCTGCACGGCAAAAATGTCGGTGATAGATGCAGTGTCACGATGCAACCCGATGACGCTTTTGGCGAATACGACCACAACCTGGTCGAAGTCGAGCCGCGCAGCTCATTCCCGAAAGAGGTCGCCGTCGGCATGCAATTCGAAGGCGCACCGGAAGCTTCGGAAGATGAAGATTTCATGCTTTTTACCGTGGTGGAAGTGACCGACGACGAAGTGACGGTGGACGGCAATCATCCGCTGGCCGGCAAGACGCTGACTTTCAACTGTACTGTGACCGGAGTGCGTCCGGCTACTGAGGAAGAGCTGGCGCATGGGCATGTGCACGAAGAAGGCGGGCACGTCCACTAAAAAAATCGCTGCACAACTGCTGCGCTTGCTGATACGGCGTTAAAAAATAGCTCGAAATCCTCATGTGCTTGATGCACATTCCGGTTTCTCGCGATTTTTTGCCTTGCCTCAGTTGCGCTCGCGACGTTGTGCAGCGATTTTTGAGCTTTATGCGGACATCAATCTACGATCCAAGTCTTTCCGCTAACCACTCCGCCACCTGCTGTGCGCCTTCCGGAATGACCGGCTTCGGTCTGGGCACATTCCATATTTCTTTCAGCACATCAGCGATCTTTCCCTGTTCCAGAGCGTCACGCGAGACTTCGCGGCACAGGCCGTTTTGTTGCAGCCATGAGATCAGGGCGGGCGCTTCCGGCCAGTCGGGGCGGTTGACGTAGAGCACCGGCACGCCGCTGCCTGCGGCTTCGACGAAGCTGCCGTAGCCGGGTTTGCAGACCAGCAAGTCGCTGCTGGCGAGCAGGTCGCTGAAACTCATCTGCAATGTTTCGAGGATGATGGCATCTGGGTGGTCGACCTGCCAGCTTTCCTGCACCAGCCAGTGCACGCCTGCGATGCGCGGCCAGCGTTCAATGGGCAAGCGGCCGGCGATACCGCCCAGGCTGACCAGCACCAGTTTTTCGCCGGAAGACAGTTTGAGGTGATGATTGAGTTCTGCGCGACGGTTCGTGCCGATCGCGGCGATGGGTGAGACCGCAATGAGATTGGGCAGGCTGGTCATGGCCATGCCCGGTGTGGCGCGCAGGAAAGCATCGGCGCTGGCGTAACTATCATGAATCTGCGCAGCGACGGCATCATCGCCGCAGCAGTGGCGATAAATGTCTGCCCAATTCAACGAGCACAGCGCCACATTGGGAATGCCGGCTCGCTGCGCGCCCGCCAGCGGCAGATAACCGACATTGGAGAACACCATGTCCGACCCGAGTTCGCGCAGCAGTCTGGCTTCGCCGGCGACGCGCGCATCCCAGTCCGCATGGAAGCTGCGGTAGGCCGCGCGGCTTTTTTCGGCAAGAACATCCAGCGCCGAAGACATCATCATGCCGATGTCGCCCGTGCTGGGCAGATGTGTGAACGGCACATGAATGCGCGAACGCAGATGCGTAACCGGCACGGAGGAGCGCACGGTGATATCCAGCTTTGCTATCCGCTCATGCAGCTGATTCAGGATCGGCGCAGTCTGCGCGACATGGCCGAATCCATGGCCGGAGATGGAAACGACGAGATGGGGCATTTAGTGTTCTGTTCCCGGTTGCCTAATCATGCCCATGTCCCGCCTTATATTGCACAACTGACCGTCTCCCGCAGCAGCTTCAGATAATCCTCCACCCGTTCATGCAGCGTTTCCGGCGCGGTGACGATGTCGTGCGCCAGTGAGAAAAGCGGATAGGCACGCCACTCGAACAAGCGATATTTCTCCACCATGCGCAAGGTATGCACCCCCTCGCCGGAGATGTTTGACCATTCGCCGCGAACCAGTTGCCGCCCGAGCGCATGATGATGCGAATCCTCGCTGGTGGCCGTCGCCAGCAGATCGCCCAGACCGGCGTAACTGTAAGGTGTGTGTGCCTGCCCGCCGAACGATTGCACGATGCCGGACAACTCCGCAATCGCAGTGACCATCAGATGCCCGCGCATGTTGTTGCCCAGCTTCAGTTCATCCGACACCCCGAACATGATGGCGTACGCATTCTTCAGGATCACCGACCAATTCCTGCCGTGCATGTCCGATGCCTGCTGGCAGATCAGTGTGCTGCCGAGGAACAGGTTTTGTATCGTCTCGAAATCCGCAGTGTCGGACAGCACCACATCGGCAAAGGCATGCCGCCCCGACCTGATCTCCTCCGAGATCATCGGGCCATATACCACCCCGTAGTGATGCCTGTCGCCAAACACATCCCCGAATATCCGGGCCGCAGTCTGCCCCGATTCATCCAGTCCCTTGGCGATGGTCAGGCACAGGCTGTCTTTTGCAAGATGGGGCGCGATGCGGCTGGCAATCTCATGGTGCGGGTTCACCGGCAGGCAGAACAGGATCACTTGCGCCTCGGCGACCTCATCCTCGAGCGTCGAATGACTCCCCTTCACCACCGCGCCCATGTTCCAGATGCGAACATCGTGCCGCGCGGAGAGCAGATGCTCCATGGCATGGCCCATCTCGCCATAACCCAGAATCAATACGCGTTGTTTCATGCATACACCTCATTATAAAAGGACGGGCAACATCATCATAAAACTAAAGTCTGGAAATGTGGGTTTTGTTCAGACGCACCAGAAAATTTGAACATACCCCGTTCAGCTCCAGACCGCCCATCATCATGTTTCCGGTTGTAACATGCTTATTACTTGTTATTATATGAATATCAAGCTGTAATATTCAGAGGGCAGCATAAATGGGACATGAAATCAGCCAATTCGATATTCCGGATTGCCAATTGCTGGCGACCAACTCACAACCCAGAGTGAGTTTTATGTCGGACATCGGCGAGGCGAAAATCACCCATACAATTTTTGGCAGGGCCAAGGTCAGGGTGATCCGCGAACAAGACAGGAAGCGCCGTGCATGGATGCTGACGGTGTTGGTGGTGACAGCGATTGCCGCCGCAGCCTGGCAGGGATGGACCATATTTCAACAAATGCAGTACGTAGCCCCGCCTGTTCCCTTGAGTGAAAGGATACAGGTAAGTGCGCCGGTTTTCCGCCCTGCACACATTGCACCCGACCCGCAACCATCGGGGCGGAAATCAGAATCGTTGATACAAACTGAAATCGACGGCCTGCTATCCGGTCCGCTGCCACGGCACCCACCGGGATGGAAACCCACCGCGAGGCCGGTTAGGTCCGAACCGCTGATAGCAAACAAACCGCAGACAACGCCAGTTGCCACAATCAACAACGCATCGATTAATCAAACGTACAGGCAACAGACCCTCAAGCCTTCGGCTGCGATCCAGCCGGTAGCTGCAACCGTGGCGACAATTCCGCAACACGCGGCAAATATACCAGCGGCCGTTGTACCGCTTGCCAACCCGCTGGCCAAAAGAGATGCATCGACACCATCGCCCGCAGGCAACGGTCAGCCTGCAAATCTGGTCAGCGCGCACGATTAACGACGGTAAGCGCCGATAGTCTTTGCCCTGACCTGGTTGGATATGCAACCCGAGTCCGGCCGGAAGCAGTACAACGGTTTTTTCCTGCGGGATGAGCCGCTATACTTGGAGCGGGTTTTTGAGTTTTTTTGTGGCCACAAGAGGTGGACAATGTCAAAGCCAGATCAAACGACGATCAAAATTCGCGCCTATGATGGCAAAGCGGCAGGCGGCGATGCGCAGAGCAATCTCAGCGAAGAGCAGAACAATGCATTGGAGCTGGTAAAGAAGACTGCGCAGCTCCAGGAAGAAAAGAACAGGTCGCTCGAATATTTGAAAGCGATCGAGCTTCTGCAGGAAAGTTTCCGGCAGGAAAAGGCAAGATCAGCAGAAATGGCAAGGGTGAATGCCGCACTGGAAGCCCAGCTGAAAGAACTTGCCGCGCAGGAAACCAACGTCAAAAAAGTGGCCGAGCTGGAGGCCAAGGTCAGGGAGCTATCCGAGGTGCTCGGCAAGATATCGGGTATCGCGGCTGCGGGGAAAGTGGATTAGCAACGCTTGTCCGTGTGGGAACCCTCAATTTTTTCGATCCCCTCAAAAATACTTTGTCACTGACCCGTTCTGCTTTGGCAATTTACGCTTCACAAGTCAAAGTAATGCGCATAGGAGGTGTCCCATGAAATCAATGCAAAGTAATCAAGCGCGCAAGCGCGCCGTCAATCTCACAC
>Ga0207932_1000735_pt1 | contig 11225 bp, 10 predicted proteins | sample NGESurdeep092012_FD_184480 | JGI IMG/M metagenome (GOLD analysis project Ga0207932, IMG submission 184480) | Arctic peat soil microbial communities from Barrow, Alaska - NGEE Surface sample 415-2 deep-092012 (SPAdes) | ecosystem: Environmental > Terrestrial > Soil > Wetlands > Peat ...
AGGCTGCTGTTTTAAATATAAAACTTTCATTGCTCGATGAATACATTTCTGCACGCCAAAAAGCTGCCGGTTATTATGATAAAGCATTTGCAAACCATCCAAAAATAACAACACCATACAGAGCTAAATATTGTACGCATGTTTTTCATCAGTATACTTTAATTTTAAATGATATTAACCGGGATGAATTGAAATCTATTTTAGAAAAGAATAATATTCCTTCAATGATATATTATCCTGTGCCGGCACATCGTCAAAAAATGTTTGAAGCATTTGGAGGCGGTGATTATAATTTACCCATAACAGATTGGTTAGCCGACAGAGCAATTTCATTGCCAATACATACAGAGTTAGAAGAAGAACAACAATTATATATAACAAAAAAAGTATTGGAATTTATAAATAAATAAAATAAATAAATGAAGATAGCAGTTATAGGAACAGGTTATGTAGGATTGGTAACAGGTACTTGCTTTGCAGAAACCGGGAATAATGTTACCTGTGTTGACATTGACAAAAGTAAAGTAGAAAAATTATCTTCCGGGCAGGTAACAATTTATGAACCCGGCCTGGAGAAAATTTTTGTAAGAAATGAAAAAGAAGGTCGTTTGCATTTTACAACATCTTTAGAAGAGGGAATTAAAGATGCTAAAATTATTTTTCTTGCATTGCCTACACCACCCGATGGAGATGGGAATGCTGATCTTAAATATGTTTTAGGCGTTGCAAAAGATATGGGCCGATTACTTAAAAAAGATGATTACAAAATTATTATTGATAAAAGCACAGTGCCTGTAGGAACTGCAGAAAAAGTAAGAAATACAATTTTAAAAAATTCCGGCGAAGACATAAAAGCAGCTTTTGATATTGTAAGTAATCCTGAATTTTTGCGTGAAGGAGTTGCAGTAGATGATTTTATGAAACCTGACAGAGTTGTAATAGGCACATCATCAGAAAAAGTGAAAAAAATATTAGGAGAATTGTATGCGCCTTTTGTAAGGCAGGGGAATCCGATAATATATATGGATGAAAAATCTGCCGAGCTAACCAAGTATGCTGCTAACTCATTTCTTGCTACTAAAATTTCTTTTATGAATGAGGTTGCCCAGCTTTGCGAAAGAGTAGGAGCAGATGTTGACATGGTTCGCAGGGGTATGGGTAGCGATGAAAGGATTGGAAGAAGATTTTTATTTCCTGGTATTGGGTATGGAGGAAGCTGCTTTCCAAAAGATGTAAAAGCATTAGAGCAATCATCACGTGAAATTGATTATGATTTTAAAATACTGAAGGCTGTGATGCAGGTAAATGAGAAGCAAAAGCTGCATTTGGTGCAAAAAATAAAAACCTATTTTAATAATGATCTTAACGGAAAAAAAATAGCACTTTGGGGACTTGCATTTAAACCCAATACTGATGATATTAGAGAAGCTCCTGCGTTAACGATAATTGATGAATTAACAAAAGCAGGCGCAAAGATTTCTGCATTTGATTCTGAAGCTATGGCAAATGTAAAAAGGGAGTTAGGCAATAAAATTGAGTATGCAAAAAATCAGTATGATGTCTTAAATGGCGCAGATGCTTTGGTTATTGCTACTGAATGGAGTGAATTCAGAACACCGGATTTTAACAGGATGGGTTCACTATTAAAAAATAAAGTAATTTTTGATGGACGTAATTTGTTTGATCTTGTGCAAATGGAAGAATGTGGATTTTATTATCAAAGTATAGGGAGAAGAACCATAACCCCCGCCTGAACGATTAGTCGGGCAGGCCTAAAGAGGATTTAATAAATTAATTTCCTGGAAAAATATTATGATGGGTTCAGATAAATCAAATAAAACTAAAAATAAAATTTCCCCCTTTAGGGGATCGGGGGGACGAGTGCTTATAACCGGGGCAGCAGGTTTTTTGGGCTCTCATCTTTGTGATAGATTTATCAAAGAAGATTTTTTTGTAATCGGGATGGATAATCTTATAACCGGGGACCTTAAAAATATTGAGCATCTTTTTAAATTACAGCAATTTGATTTTTATCATCATGATATTTCCAAATTCATTCATGTTCCCGGTAACCTTGATTATATTTTACATTTTGCATCTCCCGCCAGCCCAATAGATTATTTAAAAATCCCTATTCAAACATTAAAAGTTGGATCGTTAGGAACACATAATTGTTTGGGTTTGGCGCTTTCAAAAAAAGCCAGAATTTTGGTTGCATCTACAAGCGAAGTTTATGGCGATCCTTTAGAGCATCCTCAAAAGGAAGAGTATTGGGGAAATGTAAACCCTGTTGGGCCTCGTGGTGTATATGATGAAGCAAAGCGGTTTCAGGAAGCTATTACAATGGCATATCACAATTTTCATAAATTGGAAACAAGGATTGCAAGGATATTTAATACTTATGGTCCGCGGATGCGATTAAATGACGGACGAGCCTTACCTGCATTTATAGGCCAGGCATTAAGAGGAGAAGACTTAACTGTTTTTGGCGATGGCAGCCAGACAAGAAGTTTTTGTTATGTAGACGATCTTATTGAAGGTATTTACAAATTATTGATGAGCGATTATGCTTTACCGATGAATATTGGTAATCCTGATCAGATAACTTTAAAAGAATTTGCTGAAGAAATTATCAATCTTACCGGTATTAAGCAAAAGATTGTTTATAAGCCATTGCCTCAGGATGATCCGAAACAACGCCAGCCGGATATTTCAAAAGCAAAAAAAATATTAGGATGGGAGCCTAAAGTTTCAAGACAGGAAGGATTAAAAATTACTTATGAGTATTTTAAATCTTTGCCTAAAGAAGAATTAAACAAACTTCCAAAAGAGTTTGAAAGCAGAAGATAAAACAAAATAAAAATGTACCAGGATTTAATTGATAAGAAGAAAAAATTAGCAGTGATCGGGCTAGGATATGTTGGATTACCGATTGCACTTGAGTTTGCCAAAAAACTTTCTGTAATTGGGTTTGATATAAATGACGACCGCATAAAATTAATGAGACAGGGCATAGATCCCAGCCATGAATTAGATAAAGAAGCCTTTGAAGATTGTAATATTGAATTCACATCCGATTTGGATGTTTTACAAACAGCAGCTTTTTATATTGTTGCTGTACCTACCCCGGTTGATGAGCACAATGTTCCTGATCTTCGTCCTGTAAAAAAAGCAAGTGGAACTATGGGAAAGGTTATTAAAAGAGGGGATTATGTTGTGTTTGAATCAACAGTCTATCCCGGCTGTACAGAAGATGATTGTTTGCCGATCATTGAAAAGTTATCCGGCTTAAAAAATATAGTTGACTTTAAACTTGGCTATTCACCTGAAAGAATTAATCCAGGCGATAAAGAACACACTTTAAGAAATATAGTAAAAGTAGTTAGTGGCTGCGATAAAGAAAGTTTAGAGGTAATTGCAAAGGTGTATGAATTAGTTGTTGATGCTGGAGTTCATAAAGTTTTATCAATAAAAGTTGCGGAAGCTGCAAAAATAATAGAGAACACACAAAGAGATCTCAATATTGCACTGATGAATGAGCTCTCCATCATCTTTGATAAGATGGGAATAAATACTTACGAAGTGCTGGAAGCAGCAGGTACCAAATGGAATTTTTTAAAATTTCAGCCAGGCTTGGTTGGCGGGCATTGTATCGGGGTTGATCCATATTATCTTACTCATAAATCAAAAGAACTGGGATATGATTCACAGGTGATACTTGCCGGCAGAGCTATAAATGATGGCATGGGTGGTTATGTTGCAAAAAAAATTTTGCAGCACATTATTCATAATAACGGAAATGTAAAGAATGCAAAAGTGCTGGTGATGGGCGCTACTTTTAAAGAGAATGTAAGTGATATCCGTAACTCAAAAATTGCAGATGTGGTAAAAGAATTGCAATCGTATTCACTCAATGTTCATGTTACTGACCCGCATGCATCAAGCGAACAGCTTACACATGAATATGGATTTGGATTAACACAGGAGTTAAGCAACGATTATGATGCAGTGATTATAACGGTGCCACACAACGATTATAAAAAACTGAATGATGCAGAATTTGCCGCAGTAACAAAGCCGCATGCAATCATTGCCGATCTTAAAGGTATTTATCGTGGTAAAATAACCAGCAGAACGTATTGGAGTTTATAATTCGTTTAAATAATATTCAATAATCAATAATCAATATTCAAGTTTTTTGAACAATACATTTCACGATAAAGATTTAAATGATAAAAGTTTTCTTGTAACAGGAGGCGCAGGCTTTATAGGCAGTCATATAGCAGAATATTTATTAAAGAATGGCGCTAAGAAGGTACGGGTATTGGATAATATGGTAAATGGATTTCAGTCCAATCTTGATCTTTTAAAAGAATATTCTTCTTTTGAGTTTTTAGAAGGTGATATCAGAAATTTAGAAACATGTAATAAAGCATGCAATGGTATTGATTATGTAACTCACCAGGCTGCATTAGGTTCTGTGCCGCGTTCAATCAAAGAGCCGCAAATTACTAATGATGTAAATGTTGGCGGCTTTGTAAATATTTTAAAAGCATCCGTTGATAATAATATAAAGCGATTTGTGTATGCCTCATCTTCTTCAGTTTATGGTGATGAACCAACTTTACCCAAAAAAGAAGAAAGAATAGGGAACTGTTTATCACCATATGCAGTAAGCAAACGGGTAGATGAAATATATGCACAGGTTTTTGCAGATGTTTATAAAATTCCTCTCATTGGTTTACGGTACTTCAACATTTTCGGTCCACGCCAGGATCCCGAGGGGCCTTATGCAGCGGTTATTCCATTGTTTGTAAAAGGCATTATTAATAAAACGCCTGTTTATATAAATGGTGATGGTGAACAAACAAGAGATTTTACTTTTGTAGAAAATGCTGTGCAGGTAAATATCAAGGCAATGCTTACAGATAATAAAGTAGCAGTAAATAAAATTTACAATGTGGCAGTAGGAGAAAATTTTTCTATAAATTATGTGTATCATGCTATAAAAAAATATTTAAGCAGTGAACACAAAGCTGTTTACAGAAAACCAAGGGCAGCAGATGTTAGAAATTCTTTGGCAGATATTTCTCTTGTAAAAAATTTATTAGGTTATCAGCCAACAACAAAATTTGAGGAAGGATTAAAAGAAACAATTAAATATTTTAAAAACCTTTATTCATAAATGTACATCGTACACCTGCCTGCCGGTAGGCAGGTCGTACATCAAACATCATAAATAAAACATGCCTTTTATTAAAACTGAATTTCCTGGATTATTGATATTTGAACCAAAAATTTGGGAAGATGATCGCGGATATTTTTTTGAAAGTTATAATCAAAAAGTTTTTAGCGCCGAAGGGATTGAAATAAATTTTGTACAGGATAACCAGGCAAGTTCAGTGTATGGAGTTATCCGGGGACTTCATTATCAATTGGATCCTTATGCACAAACAAAGCTTATAAGGGTGTTAAGTGGAAGTATTTTAGATGTAGCTGTTGATATTAGAAAAAATTCACCAACTTATGGCAAGGTATATACCATAGAATTATCTGCTGAAAATAAAAAGCAGTTATTGGTGCCAAAAGGTTTTGCTCACGGGTATTCTGTAATAAGCAACACAGCGGAGGTTTTTTATAAGTGTGATGAATTTTATAATAAAGAAAGCGAAGGCAGTATTGCCTATAATGATGCTACATTAAATATTGATTGGAAAATTCCCGGAGGTAAAGCCATTGTATCAGATAAAGATTTAAAACACCCAGGGTTGCATGAATGTAAAAATAATTTTGTGTATGAAGGATAAATGCCGGTAAAAATGAATGATTCTTTTTCTTTTGAAAAAACTATTTTGGTTACCGGTTCCGGCGGGCAATTAGGTATGGAATTATGGAAATTATGCGATGAATATCCATCTTATAAATTTTTATTTACAACAAGGGAAGACCTACCCATAGATAATTTTAAACTTGTAAAATTTTTTTTTGAACAACAGCAAATTCATCATTGTATAAATTGTGCGGCATATACAGCTGTTGATAAAGCTGAGTCAGAAAAAGAAAAAGCATTTCTTATTAACGCAGATGCAGCAGGTAACTTATCTGCAATTTGTAAGGCACACCAGGCGCAACTAATTCATATCTCAACTGATTATGTTTTTGACGGCACATCTTCAACACCTTACAAGGAAGAAGACAGGATTTCTCCTATAAATGTTTATGGTGCATCCAAGCTAAGAGGAGAGGAGTTTGTTTTAAATAATAATTCTTCTGCTGTTATCATTCGCACTTCATGGGTTTACTCTTCTTTTGGAAATAATTTTGTAAAGACTATGCTCAGGCTGCTAAAAGAAAAAGAAAGTATAAATGTGGTAAGTGATCAATATGGCTGCCCTACATATGCTGCAGATCTTGCTGCAACAATTATGACGATCGTTGAAAAAGAAAACGGTGAGCACTCTCAAACAGGAATTTTTAATTATTGCAATGCAGGTGTAGTAACATGGCATGAATTTGCGAAGGCAATTAAAAAATTTATCAAAAGCAAATGCAGCATCAATCCTATTCCAACATCAGCATATCCTTTGCCGGCAAAGCGTCCACAGTACTCAGTTTTAGATACCACAAAAATTAAGAAAGTATTTGGCATAACTATTCCGAACTGGAAAGATAGCCTGCATAAATGCTTATCACTTCTTAATTAATTTTCTAAAAATTATTCAGGAAGTAAAAACTATGATTTCTGCTTTAACAACTCTAATCTCATCTTCTCTAAAATTTTAATTTACTTTTGATGACGCAGGCTTATCATGAAAATTCTCGACTGGTATATACTCAAAAAATATTTTGTCACTTTTTTATTTTTCCTGCTCGCCCTTACAGCCATTGCAGTAATTATAGATCTTAGTGAAAGAACTGATGACTTTGCAAAAATTAAACTTCCTGTATCAACAATAATTACTCAATATTATTTTGGTTTTATCCCAAGAATAGATGCATTGCTTTTTCCATTATTTATATTTTTATCAGTAATATTTTTTACATCAGCAATGGCGGGCAGATCGGAAATTATTGCCATCCTTGGCAATGGTATAAGTTTTCCCCGTTTTTTAAAGCCGTACTTTATCGGCGGAATTATTTTGTCAGTTTTTCTATGGTGGTGCAATCAAAGTATTTTACCGCGGGCAAATGCAAAATGGGCTTCCTTCTCAGCTCAATATATTGATCAAACTTATGGTGGATACCGCAACCAGTCTTTTATCAATAATTATTATTTCAGGTTAGATTCATTTTCCTATGCAGGCATACGCTATTATGATACAGTCAGCCGTACTGGCAATAGTTTCTTTGTACAAACTTTTCGTAATAACCAGCTGGTTTATAATTTACGATCGGAGACGATCACCTGGGATACTTTAACTAATAAGTGGCGGCTTAATGGGGTATTGGAAAGATATATTAATGGCATACATGAAGAATTAAAGCAACATCCTGCTATGCAAATGGAATATAATTTTAAACCAAGGGATTTGCAGAGAGATGAATACATGAAGGATAAATTATCTACAAAAGACCTGAATGATTATATCAGGCTTGAAAAGTTACGGGGCTCAGAAACTGTAAATACATTAATGTTAGAAAAGAGTACCAGGGATGCAGGACCGCCTTCAGTATTAATACTAACTCTGATAGGAGCTATTGTTGCTTCAAAAAAAATAAGGGGAGGCAGCGGATTTCATCTTGCCATTGGCATAGTAATAAGTGTTTTGTATATTTTGGTTGGAAGATTTTCTTCAGTCTTTGCAATGAAAGGTAATTTTAATCCTGTTTTGGCAGCCTGGGTACCTAATATTTTTTTCGGGCTCTTAGCTTATTATTTATACCGCAAAGCTCCCAAATAGCGTATAGTTTTTCTTGTTATATAAATATTCAGAATAATTATTCAGTGTTCAATTCTTAACTTTACGTTATTGCAAACAATTAAATAAATTTTATGGGGGACATCAAAGATAAATTCAAAGAAAAGGCTGACGTCATGTCTGCAGAGGTAAAGGAAATTTTAAAGCAACATGGCGATAAAAAGATTGGAGAAGTTTTCTTATCACAGGTTTACCAGGGCATGCGTGGAATTACAGGTCTTGTAACCGAAACATCTTTGCTTGATGCACAGGAAGGTATTCGGTTTCGCGGATATTCAATTCCTGAATTACAACAAAAATTACCAAAAGCTCCTGGTGGATCAGAACCTTTACCGGAAGGTTTATTTCACCTGATGTTAGTGGGTGAATTGCCCACCGATGATGATGTGCAACACCTTACCAGCGTATGGCAACGGCGCAGCCATGTTCCCAATCATGTATTTGCTACTATTGAAGCGTTACCTGTTACTACACATCCTATGACGCAGTTTGTTGTAGCAATTATGGCATTGCAAACCGAAAGTCAATTTGCAAAAAAATATGCGGCTGGTCTTAATAAAAAAGATTATTGGGAAGCAGTGTTTGATGATTCGATGGATCTTATAGCACGACTACCAAGGGTTGCCGCATATATATATCGCCGTAAGTATAAAAATGGCGATCATATTCAACCCAATGGATTGCTGGATTGGGCAGGTAATTTCGCTCATATGATGGGATATGAAGATGAGGGTTTTAAAGAATTGATACGATTGTACATGACCATTCATGCAGATCATGAAGGTGGAAATGTATCTGCACATACCACACATTTGGTTGGCTCTGCCTTGAGTGATCCGTACTTAAGTTTTGCTGCCGGAATGAATGGGCTTGCCGGGCCATTGCATGGTTTGGCAAACCAGGAAGTTATTAAATGGATATTTAAAATGAGAGAGAAGTTAGGAACTGAACTTCCTTCTAAAGAGCAAATTGTGGAGTACGTTAAAAAAACTTTAAGCGAAGGAAAAGTTGTGCCTGGTTACGGGCATGCAGTTTTGCGTAAAACAGATCCGCGGTTTACAGCACAAATGGAGTTTGGGAAAAAACACATGCCGGATGATCCGTTAGTGCAAACTGTTTGGAATATTTATGAAGCTGTACCACCGATTTTACAATCTCTTGGAAAAATAAAAAATCCATGGCCAAATGTAGATGCTCATAGCGGCGCTTTGCTGGTTCATTATGGAATGAAGGAGTATGAATTTTATACTGTTTTATTTGGAGTATCAAGAGCATTAGGTGTATTGGCAAGCTTGTGCTGGGACAGGGCTTTTGGTTTTCCTCTTGAAAGGCCAAAGTCAATCACCAGTGCACAGGTAAAATTATGGTTGGAAGGAAAGGATGAAATTTGGGGAGAATAAATTATTTTTATTTTTTAAAAGTATTATATCTTTATAACTATTAAATTTCTTTGAATTATCTTTTGTAAAAAATTATTATAAATCTAAAAAATAAACAACATGAGAAACAGATCACTTATTTTAATTATTGCAATTATGGTTTTAATTGGATGTAAACCAAGAACAAAATCGTCTTTGGAATTAAAAACAACTGATTCATCAAAAACAACTGCCAAGGGATTAACAATGCCTGATGTTGGGGATCTTAAAAATAATACTAGTAACAATAATAATAATACCAATACCTCCGTATCAAGTTGGTCAAAAGAATATCGTAATAAATTTTTACAGGGTTGTATTGGTAAAGCTTCAGAGAAAGTAAGCGCTGCCGATGCTTTTAGTTATTGTAATTGTATGACAGAAAAGGTAGAAGCCAAATATCCAAACGAAAATGAAGTTGATGCAAAGCTTACCGATGCAGATATCGAAAGTATGAAGCCAGGATGTTTAACCAGTTCCACTCAAAGTAATTCATCTAACAATCAATCAAATAACACTTATAATAATTCTAATTCCAATAATAATAACTCACAAAAATGGTCTGATGCAGATCAGCGTGAGTTTATGAACAGTTGTGTTCAAGGCGCAAGTAAAACATTGGGCAATACAGGTGCAACTGATTATTGTTCTTGCGTGATGAATAAAATTATGGCTGAATATCCTGACTCAAAAGATGCAGGCAACATACCTAAAGATCATATGACTTCTTTGGCCAATGATTGTTTAGCTTCTACAAGAAAATAATTTTTTTATAAACGTTGGGGAATTAGCTCAGTTGGCCAGAGCGCTTGCATGGCATGCAAGAGGTCACCGGTTCGAGCCCGGTATTCTCCACAAGGCGCATTTTAACCGTTATGTTTTTCTCTGCTTTAAAATATTATTTGTTTTTCCTGTGCTGATTGTTTTTATTTCCGTTTGATTCGTTATCATCTTTTCTTTTTAATCTATCATTTACATAATCATTTTTTATTTCATCTTTTTTTGGCTGATTTTTTTTATTATAGTTAGGATGAGTGTTACCGGTTCCAAAAACACTATTGCTATTTGCATGAATTTTTGCATTAGCATTCGCATTAGTGGTTGTTTTCAACATACCATTTATTCTTGGCTGCTTTATTATCTGTATGGAATGCGAAGACTGTTCCGGTTGTGCAAAAAGATGATTGCTAATTAAAAATGCCATGAATAGGATTATGATTTTACATATAGGTTTCATTATAAGATTTTTAAGGTATAATAACGTATAAGTAAATATATAAAATGCATAAACCATGCCTTTAATAAAAATAAGTGTATAAATATTTGGTTAAACTAAAAAAATTAGTATTTTTACACTAAGCAAATTAGTTTCATATGGCTATAGCAGGACAAAATTTAAAATACTTACGCAAGCTTAGAGGCTGGACACAGGATGAGTTTGCAAATAAATTAGGCATTAAACGCTCACTCATTGGAGCATATGAAGAAGAAAGGGCTGAGCCCCGCCTGGAGGTGTTGGAGATAATTAGTGATATGTTTAAAGTAACCCTTGATGAATTGCTTCGTAAAGATATAAGTGTTATACAAGGAAGTAATTACCTGGCTAAAAGACGCCAGTTAAAAATGATGAATGCTGATAGGAATGTTATTCATTTTGTTCCTGTAAAAGCAGCGGCAGGATATCTTGCCGGTTATGCGGACAGTGAATTTATTGATGAGTTAAATACTTTTACTTTACCTATGTTAACAGGCGATAATTATCGCGCCTTTGAAATAATTGGTGATAGTATGATGCCAACACCTTCCGGAAGTATTATTGTTGGTGAAAAGGTAGAAAATCTTGACGATGCTAAAAGTAATCTTGCTTATATTGTTGTAAGTAAAAATG
>Ga0207932_1000736_pt1 | contig 11223 bp, 10 predicted proteins | sample NGESurdeep092012_FD_184480 | JGI IMG/M metagenome (GOLD analysis project Ga0207932, IMG submission 184480) | Arctic peat soil microbial communities from Barrow, Alaska - NGEE Surface sample 415-2 deep-092012 (SPAdes) | ecosystem: Environmental > Terrestrial > Soil > Wetlands > Peat ...
CGATCATAGCGAACTCACCGCGCTTGCGAAGCCGCTTTTCAACTTTTTCAACGGCATCATGGTGGGGCGCTCGCCGATCGCCGCAGCCGAAGTGCGCAAATCCAGCCGGCCGCCGTCAGCAGCAATGCGCCGGTCAGCAGCACCGGAGTCATCCCGACGCTGCCGAGACCGAGGCCATAGACCACCGGCCCCGCCGCTTGACCGAGAAAGAAAAAGAACGAATGCGTCGCGGTCGCCGAACCGCGCGCCGTCGGCGCCAACTCGGTGACATAGACCTGCACGCAGCCGTGCAGCAAATAGAAGCCGAAGCCGAGCAACACGAAATTGGCGAACTCGACCGGCCAGGGCGCGCGCAGCGCGATCACGATCAGGCAAAACGCCATGACCATGCCGCCGGCCGCCATCAAGCGCCGCTCGCCGACGAAAACCAGCAGCCGCCCCAACATCAGCGTGTAGATGACACCGCCGATGCCGAAACCCGCCAGCACGATGCCGGCGATGGAGGCGCGCATCTCGCCTTCGGTGTGCAACAGGCCCGCCATGTAGGGAAACACGCCGTACATGCAGACCGCTTCGACGAACACCGTGCCGAAACAGTATTTCGCATTTCGGTTGCTGAAGATCGCACGATAGTTCGGAATGAGCGTCGTGATATCAAACCGGCCGGCGCTCTCGTTCATGCCGCGGAAACCGGGGATCGCAACCGCTAACGCGACCAGGGCGATGGCGCCGGTGGTCAGAAACACGCCGCGCCAGCCGACCAGATCGCCGATCACGCCGGCGCCGGACGCACCCAGCAGGTTGCCGGCCATCGCCGCGAACAGCAGCCTGCCGATCGCGACCTGTCGCTCCCCCACCGACACGCGATCGCCAATGACTGCCAATGCAATTGGGAATATGCCGCCGGCGGTGATCCCGGCCAGCACGCGCAACGCCATCAGCGTCTCGAAATTCGTCACCACTCCGCAGGCGAGCGTGGCGAGGCCGCAGCTCAGCATGCAGATCATGATCAGCCGTGCCTTGCTGAACATGTCGGCGAGCGCGCCGAGCACCGGCTGCACCAGCGCATAGGGCAAGGTGAAGCCGGTCGACAGCAAGGCCGCGGTGGTCGGCGTCACGTTCAAGCCTTGCGCGATCTGCGGGATGACCGGATCGACCGAGCGCATGAACAGCGTCGTCGCGAACACGACGAACGCCATGAGGTTGAGGACGCGGCTCATGTATTAGCGCGGGCGTCGGATTTTTTGATTGCGCATGATCTGATCCGAAAACCGGTTCCACCCACGGGTCAAGCCCGAGGGCATGCTTTTCGGGATCATGCGCGCTTGGCCAGCCGGTCGAATTCGACCAGCGTGCGCAACAGCGGCTCCATCTCCTTGAGCGGCATCATGTTGGGGCCGTCGGAAGGCGCCTTGTCGGGATCCTGGTGGGTCTCGATGAACACGCCGGCGACGCCGACGGCAACCGCCGCGCGCGCCAGCACCGGCACGAATTCGCGCTCGCCGCCCGAGGAAGTGCCCTGCCCGCCCGGCTGCTGCACCGAATGGGTGGCGTCGAAGATCACCGGCGCCAGCGTGCGTTTGAGGATCGGCAGCGCGCGCATGTCGGAGACCAGCGTGTTGTAGCCGAACGACACGCCGCGCTCGGTCACCAGCACGTTGCGGTTCCCGGCGCCGGTGATCTTGGCGACTACGTTCTGCATGTCCCAGGGCGCCAGAAACTGGCCCTTCTTCACGTTGACGACGCGGCCGGTCTTGGCGGCGGCGATCAGCAGATCGGTCTGCCGGCACAGGAAAGCCGGGATCTGCAACACGTCCACTGCCTGCGCCACGCGCGCGCATTGCTCGGCGTCGTGCACGTCGGTGAGCACCGGAATTTTCAGCGTGTCGCGGATTTCAGCAAAGATGGGCATCGCCGCCTCTAACCCGATGCCGCGCGCAGCTGTCGCCGACGTGCGGTTGGCCTTGTCGAACGAGGTCTTGTAGACGAGGCCGATGCCGACGCGGCCGGCGATCTCTTTTAACGCGGCGGCCATTTCCAGTGCATGCGCCCGGCTCTCCAGCTGGCACGGACCGGCGATCAGCGCCAGCGGCAAGGCATTGCCGAAGCGGACGGCGCCGATCGTAACGGTGGCGTTGGGAATCAGGCTCTGGTCCAAGATATGTCCTCGCGAGGCGGGACCATGAAGCGGGAGAGCCGCCCGGTCAACGGGAGGTTTCGAAGACCAGCTCGGCGCCCATGGCAGACTGCTTTCCTGCGGCTAACGCACGGCCGGAAAAACGCAGGGCCGCCAGTCGGGCACCGCCGGAAACATCCGGCGCGGGCTGCCCATAGCGGCGCTCAAAGGCTGCCGGCGTTGTCAGTTCGATCACGCCGCGCGGCAGTTCGATGGTAAAGCCGTCGCCGGAATCGCGCGCGCTTTGGGCGCCGGTAAAGACCAGCAGAAAATCACGGTGCCGCGCCGGCTCCTCAGCCACCGCGACGACACCGGCGACGCGTTCGGCACCGTTGGCGTGGCGCTGAAAGGCCGGGTTCCAGAAATTCTCTGGATAGTGCTGCTGGCAGGCGGCAAAATGAATATCGGGCGCGAGGTTGTCCTTTGCGAAGACAAGCGAGAAGCCGACCTTGACCGCCGTGCCGTTCGGCCGTTTGCCTTCGCGCTCGAAGCGCATGACCTCGGATGCAGCAATGCCGGCGGCGCGGAATGCTGCCTCGTCTTTCTGCGCGCTTTGCGATTCCAGAATCAACATCGATAGCCCATCCCCGCGCGCGATGAAGTCGCGGTTATAGGCTGCAAACAAAATCGAAAAACCATCGCTGCCAAGCTTGTCAGGCTCGGCCAGCGTCAGCAGCTCGATGAAAAAGTCCGGCAGCTGCACGATATGATTATGCGTGCCCCAAGGATGGCGATTGCGCGCGCCAACCGTGAAGCCGAGGCGGCGATAAAGAGCCGCTGCCGTGTCGAGATCGCGCACGGCGTGGACGATGTGATCGAGGCCGCGGGGCATGAGGAATTACTTACACAAGACTGCAAGTAGTGCCATGGCTAGGACGACGAAATATAGCGCTTTCGCATATAGCAATAGCCGCGCTGCGCCGCTCATCAACTCAACTGCTGTCTTACCGCGAGCCACAAGCTTCAGCGGCCATACTTGCAAAATGATTTCTGTTTGTTTGTCGGCCGTCACGGCAAATCCCTCCATTATTTGGGATCTCCCGGAAGCAAGTCAGGAAAGAAGCCTGTGCACGGCTTGCAAGGCTTTGCAACGCACCCACCCCGTACCAAGCGGGTGAGAAATCGTTGAACTATTCGAGACTTTTAAAAAAGTGCACATAACGGCGGCTTTTCTGAGCTTAAGCACCCCCTTGGTAAGGGAGTGCCTTTCCACAAAATTTATTTGCAACAGACTCCAGACGACGCGCCTACACCAACCGGCTCTGCTCGACCGCGGCCTCGACGAACGAGGCGAACAACGGATGCGGCTCGAACGGGCGCGATTTCAATTCGGGATGGAATTGCACGCCGATGAACCACGGGTGATCGTCATATTCGATGATCTCCGGCAGGATGCCGTCCGGCGACATGCCTGAGAAGCGCATGCCGCGCTGCTCGAGCCTGCCTTTGTAGGTGGTGTTGACTTCGTAGCGGTGGCGGTGGCGTTCGGAAATTTCCGTCTTGCCGTAAATCTGCGCGACCCGGCTGCCGCGCGAGAGCGTCGCCGGAAAAGCGCCGAGCCGCATGGTGCCGCCGAGATCGCCGCCGTCCATGCGCCGCTGCAATTCGTTGCCCTTGAGCCATTCCGTCATCAGGCCGACCACCGGCTCCGATGTCGGGCCGAACTCGGTGGAGTTGGCCTGCTCGATGCCGCACAGATTGCGCGCGGCTTCCACCACCGCCATCTGCATGCCGAAGCAGATGCCGAAATACGGCACGTGCCGCTCGCGCGCGAAACGCGCGGCCTTGATCTTTCCTTCGGCGCCGCGCTGGCCGAAGCCGCCGGGCACCAGGATGCCGTTGACGTGTTCGAGGAACGGCGCCGGGTCCTCGTTCTCGAACACTTCCGATTCGATCCAGTCGAGCTTGACCTTGACCTTGTTGGCGATGCCGCCATGTGACAGCGCTTCGGTCAGCGATTTGTAGGCGTCTTTCATGCCGGTGTATTTGCCGACGATGGCGATGGTCACGTCGCCTTCCGGATTGCGGATGCGCTCGTTGATGGTGTGCCAGCGCGCCAGATCGGGCGCAGCGATCGGTTCGAGATCGAACGCGGCCAGCACTTCGCTGTCGAGGCCGGCCGCATGATAGGCTTCCGGCACGGCGTAGATGTTGTCGACGTCGCGCGCCTCGATCACCGCGCTTTCGCGCACATTGCAGAACAGGCCGAGCTTGCGCCGCTCGCCCTCGGGAATCGGGCGGTCGGTGCGGCACAGCAGGATGTCGGGCTGGATGCCGATCGAGCGAAGTTCCTTGACCGAATGCTGGGTCGGTTTGGTCTTCAACTCGCCCGCGCTGGAGATGTAGGGCAGCAGCGTGAGATGGATATAGACCGCGTGATGGCGCGGCAGGTCGTTGCCCAGTTGCCGGATTGCCTCGAAGAACGGCAGGCCTTCGATGTCGCCGACGGTGCCGCCGATTTCGCACAGCACGAAGTCGAAACCGTCATTGCCGTCGCGGACGAAATCCTTGATGGCATTGGTGACGTGCGGGATCACCTGGATGGTGGCGCCGAGATAGTCACCGCGCCGCTCCTTGGTGAGGATGTCCTGGTAGATGCGGCCGGTGGTGATGTTGTCCTGGCGCGTGGCCGGCCGGCCGGTAAAGCGCTCGTAATGGCCGAGGTCGAGATCGGTCTCGGCGCCGTCGTCGGTGACGAAAACCTCGCCGTGCTGGTAGGGCGACATCGTGCCGGGGTCGACGTTGAGATAGGGGTCGAGCTTGCGCAGCCGCACTTTGTAGCCGCGTGCCTGCAGCAACGCGCCGAGCGCCGCAGATGCGAGACCCTTACCCAGTGAGGAGACCACGCCGCCGGTGATGAAGATGTACCGCGCCATGGGCCCTAACCTTTAGTGACCGCGAATCGATTCGACGAGCGCGAAAAGCTCACAGCCGCTCTGCACCTGTGCGTATATCGAAAAGAATTCGTATTCACCGAGACTTACACCGATATTTTCAAGTTTCTGCTGAGACACCCTGCGGGGGCTCCGATCAAGCCGAGTCCCTAACGCCGAAGGGCCGGTTTCCCGGCCCCTCGTTGAGGTTTTTCACTTCGACTGCGGTACCTGCGGCCCCGAAGGGGCTGCCGGAGGCGCTGCGGGCTGGCCCTGCAGTTGGTTGAGCAGACCTCCCCCGCCGCTATTGAGCGGCGGCGCGCCGGGTGCGCCAGGCACGCTGGGGCCGCTCTGGCCGCCTTGGATGATCGAGGTCGGCTTGCGGTTGAAGCCAGCCAGGATCGACAGCACCAGGCTGGTCACGAAAAACAGGCCGGCGAGCACCGCGGTCGCGCGCGTGAGCATGTTGGCGGTGCCGCGGCTGCTCATGAAGCCGCCGCCGCCGCTTCCGCCGATGCCAAGCCCGCCGCCTTCGGAGCGCTGAAGCAGCACCACGCCGATCAAGGCGAGCACCAGCATCAGATGAATGACAATGACTACGTGCTGCATAGACCCTCAAAACGCAACGAACGGCGGCCGCCCCGGGTGGCGTTGCTGCTCATATAGGAATTCGCCGCGGTCTCTACACGATAGTTCGGCGCAATTCCACCCTTGCGGCGACTAGAGATAAACCCTGGCGATACCGAGGAAATCCTCGGATTTCAGGCTGGCGCCGCCGACCAGCGCCCCGTTCACGTCGGCGATCGTGAGCAGTTCCTGGGCGTTCGAGGGTTTGACCGAGCCGCCATAGAGGATACGGATTTGGCTGCCCTGCGCGCCGTAGCGTTCGGTCAGCCGCTGGCGGATGAAGGCATGGACTTGGGCCACGTCGGCCGGGGTCGGGGTCAGCCCGGTGCCGATCGCCCAGACCGGCTCATAGGCAATCACCAGATTGGCGGCGGTACCGGCATCGGGCAGCGAGCCATCGAGCTGGCCGCCGACAATCGCGAGGGTCTGGCCCGCCTCGCGTTCGGCGCGCTGCTCGCCGACGCAGACGATCGCGATCAGCCCTGCCCGGCGCGCGGCCAGGGCCTTGGCGCGCACCTGGGCGTCGGTCTCGCGATGGTCGGTGCGGCGTTCGGAGTGGCCGACAATCACGGCGCAGGCGCCGGCATCGGCCAGCATCTCGGCGGCAATGTCACCGGTATGGGCGCCGGACGCGTTGGCGTGACAATCCTGTCCGCCGATCGTTACGGCAGAGCCGCGCGCGGCCGCGGCGAAATTCGCGATCAAGGTTGCCGGCGGGCAAACCATCAGATCGGCCTTTGCGCCAAGCGCAGCCGCGCCCGCGACGATCTTCGACAGTTCAGCAGCCGAGGCCGCCAGCCCGTTCATCTTCCAATTGCCCGCGACCAGCGGGCGAAGTGTTGCTGCCATGCTTTCGTCCTTTTCCGCGTGCGGTTATCAGACCCGCTCCGGCGGCGCCAGAGCGGGCCTGCCCAAAAGCCGATCCCTGTTGAGTTGCAAGGAGTTGGCGCGGTCCCTATAAGGGCGCCACCAGCCATTCATTCCGACGTCACCATCACCCTGGAAGAGCGCGCGCATGCTCCGCGGTATCCACAAGGCCACCTCGACCTGGGTCGGCAAGGCCCTCATGGCCGTCATCATGGGCGGACTGATCATCAGTTTCGCGATCTGGGGCATTGGCGACATCTTCAGCGGCTTCGGTCTCAAAGCGGTGGCCAAGATCGGCGGCACCGAGATTGCGATCGAGCAATTCCGTCAGTACTACACCGACAAGCTGCAGCAGGTCAGTCGCCAGCTTGCCCGGCCCGTCACGCCCGATCAGGCGCGCGGGCTCGGCATCGACCGGCAAATACTCGGGCAGTTGGTGGCGGAAACCACGCTCGACGAAGAATCGAGGAAGCTGCGCCTAGGCATGGCCGACGCCGAAATCGCGCAACGCATTACCGGCGATCCGAATTTCCGCGGCCCTAACGGCCAATTCGACCACGCCCGCTTCGAGCAGCTCATCCGGCAGGCCGGTTTCACCGAATCCCGCTTTGTCGAAGAGCAGCGGCGCGTGACGTTGCGCCGGCAGATTGCGCAAAGCATCAGCGGCAGCCTGCGTGTGCCGGCGACCATGCTGGCCGCGATCAATCAATTTCAGAACGAAAAACGCGCCATCGAATATCTGACGCTGACGGCGGTGCAGGCCGGCGATATCCCGGCGCCTGCGCCGGAAGTGCTGAGCAAATATTTCGACGAGGGCAAGGTTTTGTTCCGCGCCCCCGAATATCGCAAGATCACGTTGCTCGCGCTGACGCCCGCCGACATCGCCAAGCCCGAAGCGGTGACCGATGACGACGCCCGGAAGTATTACGAGCAGAACAAGAACGGCTACGGCACGCCGGAGCGCCGCGAACTGCATCAGATGGTGTTTACAAACGCGCAAGAAGCCGCCGCCGCGCATGAGCGCATGACCAAGGGTCTGAGCTTTGCCGATCTGGCGAAAGAGCGCGGCCTGAAGGACAGCGATACCGATGTCGGCACGGTGGCGAAATCCGACATCATCGATCCGGCCGTCGCCGATGCCGCCTTCGCCCTCAAGGCGGGCGAGATCAGCGCGCCGATCAAAGGCCGCTTCGGCACGGTGCTGCTACAAGTCGGCAAGATCGAGCCCGGCTCGGAAAAGACCTACGAAGACGTCGCCGCCCAGATCAAACGCGATCAGGCCGAGATCCGCGCCAAGGCCGAAATCGGAAACTTGCGCGACAAGCTCGAGGATGAGCGCGCCGGCGGCGCGACCCTGGCCGAGACCGCCAAAAAGCTCGGGCTCAAGGCCGTGGCTATCGAGGCGGTTGACCGCTCCGGCCGCGGCCTGGACGGCAAGCCGGTCGCCGGCTTGCCGTCGACGCCGGACGTGATCACCCCCGCTTTCGCCAGCGATGTCGGCGTCGATACCGACGCGCTGCAACTGCCGAATAACGGCTTGCTCTGGTACGAAGTCGGCGGCGTCACGCCCGCGCGCGAGCGCACGCTTGACGAGGTGAAGGATCAAGTCACGACGCGCTGGCACGACGACGAGATCAGCCAGCGGCTGCAGGCCAAGGCCGACGACATGCTCGGCAAGCTCAAAGCCGGCACCGCGTTGGCGCAGCTCGCGAGCGAGGGCGGCCTCAAGCTCGAAACGGCCGCCGACTTGCAGCGCGGCAAGGCGGCCGGTTTCGTGCCGGCCAAGGTGGTCGAGGCCGTGTTCAAGACGGCGAAGGGCGCACCGGGCAGCGCCGAGGGCGACACCCAGACCCTGCGTTTCGTCTATCGCGTAACCGAGGTGATCGAACCCAAGCTCGACGCCGCCTCGCCGGAAGCCAAGCAGCTCACCACCACGTTGGAAAATGCCTATGCCGACGACGTCATCGGCGAGTATATCGCTCGGCTCGAAAGCGACTACGGCGTCACCGTCAACCAGACGGCATTGAACCAGGTCGTCGGCGGCGGCCCCGCCAATCAATAATCAACGGCCAAAATAGATCCCATGCAGATCGAGCCGTCGGAACGCGCATTCGCCGAACGCTACGGCCGCGATCAGGCGCAGGTGGTGTGGACCACGCTGGTCGCCGACCTGGAGACGCCGGTCTCGGCGTTTCTCAAGCTCGGCGGCGGCAAAGCGATGAGCTTTCTGCTGGAGTCGGTGGAGGGCGGCGCGGTGCGCGGCCGCTATTCGATCATCGGGCTGGAGCCCGACCTGATCTGGCGCGCGAACGGCAACCAGGCCGAAATCAATCGGAGCGCGCGCGCCAAACCCGATGCCTTTACCCCCTGCCCCGAGCCGCCGCTCAGCGCGCTGCGCACGCTGATCAAGGAAAGCCGCATCGAGCTGCCCGACAGTCTGCCGCCGATGGCGGCCGGCGTGTTCGGCTATCTCGGCTACGACATGGTGCGGCTGATGGAGGAATTGGCTCCGGCCAATCCGGACCCGATCGGCATTCCCGACGCCGTGCTGGTGCGGCCGACCATCATCGTGGTGTTCGACACGGTCAAGGATGCGATCACCGTGGTGACGCCGGTGCGCACTGAGGCCGGTATCGACGCCAAGACCGCACTGACGCGCGCCATCGAGCGGCTGTCCGGCGTGGTCGAAAGTCTCGACCGTCCGCTCGACAAGTCGTTGGTGGAATTCGATCCCGGTCCGCTCGACATAGCCCCGCAATCGAACACCAGCGCCGCCGACTACAAGGCGATGGTGCTCAAGGCCAAGGACTACATCGCCGCCGGCGACGCCTTCCAGATAGTGCTGGCGCAACGTTTCGAGGCGCCGTTCACGCTGCCGCCGTTCGCGCTCTATCGCGCGCTGCGGCGCACCAATCCGTCGCCTTATCTCTACTTCCTCGACTTCGGCAGCTTCGCGGTGGCCGGCTCCAGCCCTGAAATTCTCGTCAAGGTGAGCGGCGAGGTCGTCACCATCCGCCCGATCGCCGGCACGCGCGCGCGCGGCCTGACGCCGCACGAAGACAAGGCGCTGGAAGCCGAACTGCTCGCCGATCCGAAGGAGCGCGCCGAGCATCTGATGCTGCTCGATCTCGGCCGCAACGATGTCGGCCGCGTCGCCCGGATCGGCACCGTCAAAGTCACCGACCAATTCTTCGTCGAGCGCTACAGTCACGTCATGCACATCGTCTCCAACGTGGAGGGCAGGCTCAGCCCCGACCACGACGCGCTCGATGCGCTGGCCGCCGGCTTTCCCGCCGGCACGGTTTCCGGTGCACCGAAAGTCCGGGCGATGCAGATCATCGACGAACTGGAAAAGGAAAAGCGCGGGCTTTACGCCGGCTGCGTCGGCTATTTCTCCGCCGCCGGCGCGATGGACACTTGCATCGTGCTGCGCACCGCGCTGGTGAAGGACGGCAAAATGTACGTGCAGGCCGGCGCCGGCATCGTCGCCGACAGCAATCCCGATCTCGAACAGCAGGAATGCGTCAACAAGGCGAAGGCCTTGTTCCGCGCCGCCGAGGAAGCCCGCCGTTTCGCCAGCGCCGCCAAGCGCGGCCAGTAGAATGCCGGCCCGTCAGGGAAGATAATAGAACGGGTTCCGCAGCTTGTAGGCCCGCTCGGCGTAGTCGCCGTCGAGATCGCTGTGCTGGTCGCCGACATTCACGATGATGGTGTAGCCCTGCGCGGCGATCTTTGCGCGTTCGCTCGACTTGTAGCCTGCGATCGTCATGTTGCCAGCCGTGGACGGACGCAACACCAAGTTTGCCCAGCCTTCATATCCGGCGGTCTGCAGATTCTTCACCGTCGCCGCGCGCAGCTTTTCACCTTCGTGACGACCGGTGATGAAAAACACCGCCACGTTGCGAGCCTTCGCCGCATTGAACAGGGCTAACGTTCCGGCGATAGCTTTGGCTTTCCCGCTCAAAACCCAGTTATCGAACCCGCAGGGCCCTTTCGGCAGACGATCACAGGGTATGTCTCCTTCGATATAGGCGAAATCATTCGCCAGCTCTTCCGGAAGATTCGACAAAGACGTCTCGTCGATATCGAGCACCAAGGCCGGCTTGGAAACATCGCCGGCACGCTTCTCGACATAGGCTTGGGCATCCGCCAATACCTTGCCGACTTCGCTGTCGTAAGCGCCCGCGCAGGCATAAAAATAGAGTTGCTGCTTGAGCTGGCCGAGATTGATCGGCTGGGTGATTTCCAGCGTCTGCGGCAAATAGGTTTTCGTGCAAGCGGACGCCAGCGTGTCGCCACGCAGGCTTCCTGCGTAGGCCGTGACCAGCAGGCCTGCCGCGAGGACCGTCCTGGCGATTCCACGCGTCAGGGGGGCTATCGCTGAGAAATTTTGGTTCAATGCGGACGTGATGCGAGGCATGGCGATCTCCCTGAGATGGTATTGGGTAGCGTGGGGCATCATAGCCAGCAAGTTGCCTGACTGTGACCTTGTATCTGCGCGCCGCCACTCGGGTTCGCGCTCGGCCTTGACCGCTCCCACAGGGCGCGTCTAAGACCTTGAGCGGGCTTAAAAACATGATCGTTTTGATCGACAACTACGACAGCTTCACCTTCAACCTGGTCCATTACCTGGGCGGGCTGGGGGCGGACGTCGTCGTGCATCGCAACGACAAGATTTCC
>Ga0207932_1000737_pt1 | contig 11221 bp, 10 predicted proteins | sample NGESurdeep092012_FD_184480 | JGI IMG/M metagenome (GOLD analysis project Ga0207932, IMG submission 184480) | Arctic peat soil microbial communities from Barrow, Alaska - NGEE Surface sample 415-2 deep-092012 (SPAdes) | ecosystem: Environmental > Terrestrial > Soil > Wetlands > Peat ...
ATCAATTTGGGCGCTGGATTTTTGTGCAAGCATCAGGCTTAACAGGCCGGTTCCTGTTCCAATATCTAAAATCGTTTTAGGATTTATTTTTTTCTGTTCGATTTTATGCGCAATCCATGCACCAAACAAGCAGGAATCTGTACACACTTTCATGCTGCATTTTTCCTGTTGAATAATGAATTCTTTAAACTGAAAATAATGGTTGGGCAAATTGATTTTGTATTTTAAAAAAGGAATTTTTTTTAGATAAACTCAATGTGATATTTAAATTGATAAATAATTTTATCATTAAAAAACCGCTCTTGCAGAAGGTACTACAGATAGATCTTCAAAAATTCCGGCAAGGTATTTATGGTAACCTGTTATAGCAATCATAGCGGCATTATCAGTACAATATTCAAAGGCAGGTATAAAAGTTTTCCATCCTTCTTTAATTCCCATCTTTTCAAAAGCGAGGCGCAATCCACTGTTGGCGCTTACTCCGCCTGCAATACAAATATTTGTGATGCCGGTTTCATCTACAGCTTTTTTTAATTTATTTAATAAGATCGACACAATGCGTGATTGAACCGATGCACAGATGTCAGCCATATTTTCTTCTACAAAATTTTCATTTTTTATTTTTTCATCTCTTACGAAATAAAGAATGGCAGTTTTCAATCCACTGAAACTAAAATTTAATCCATCAATTTTTGGTTCAGGAAATTTATACTTCCCCGGATTTCCTTCTTTCGCGTAAGTATCTATTAAAGGGCCACCTGGGTAGGGCAGTCCCAATATTTTTGCTGATTTATCAAATGCTTCACCGGCAGCATCATCCAGCGTTTGGCCTATTATTTTCATTTTTAAATAATCTTCACACAAAACAATCTGCGTATGGCCACCACTAACGGTAAGACATAAAAATGGAAATGTGGGAATACTATTTTTTCTATTTGGTGATTGAATCAGATTTGCCAATACATGAGCCTGCATATGATGCACCGCAATCAATGGTTTGTTACAGGCAAGTGACAATGATTTTGCAAACTCAGTTCCAACAAGTAATGCTCCTATTAATCCCGGTGATTGTGTAAATGCAAAAGCATCTATTTCTTGTAAGTTTACATTTGCTTCTTTTAGTGCCTGGTCAACCACCGGCACAATGGCCTGTAAATGGGCCCTGGAAGCCAGTTCCGGAACAACGCCGCCATATTGCTCATGAATTTTCTGAGTGGCAATTATATTACTTAAAATAATTCCGTCTCTACAAACAGCGGCTGCAGTTTCATCGCACGAAGATTCAATTGCAAGTATTTGAGGCATATAAAAATTGAAATATTATTTAGAACGAATAGCCACTACCGGATCTAAACGGGAGGCAGTATAGGCAGGAATAATTCCGGCTAAAATACCTATTAAGATACAAATTGAAATGGCAAGTGTAAGGATACCTGCTGATATATAAACAGGGAAATTGAAAACATTGGTGAGTATTACAGTAAGCAAATAAACAAGGAGTAATCCCATTAAGCCACCCATGATGCATATGATAGCTGCTTCCAGTAAAAATTCAGAAAGTATACTTCTCTTTTTTGCACCAATGGCTTTCTTTAATCCAATCATTGCGGTTCTTTCTTTAACTGTTACAAACATGATGTTGGCAATGCCAAATGCGCCCACAATAAGGCTAAGAATTCCAATGGCCCATCCCCCGAGGTTAATGTTTACAAACAAAGAACTTACTTTGGCTTTGAATCCGATGATTTGATTGAGAGTAAAATTATCACTTTGTCTTGGGCTTATCTTTCTCAGGGAACGCATCACTCCTTCAAGTTCATCTGTGAGTTCGGCAGAACTCACATTGTCTTTTCCTTTTACAAGTATTACAGGGCTGCTGTATTTTTCATTAAATATTTGCCTTGCAAACCTGTATGAAGTCATTAAGCACTGGTCATAATCCCAACCAATAATACTTGTCCCCATTTTTTTAATTACACCTATAATAGTTACTTTATTTCCTTTTACTTTTATTTCTTTACCCACTGCAAGTGCAGGGTTGCCAAATAAGGATTCGGCATTAGTATATCCCATAATAGCTACCGGGCTTCCCGATGAAAATTCGGCACCGGAAATAAAGCGGCCAAATTGCATTGTCACCGGTTGAATATCATTTTCTTCCTCACTAATACCAAATACGGTAGTTCCTTCAAGGGCATAATTGTCATATTCAATAGTAAGCCTTGAGTTAATCTCAAAAGCTACATTGCTTGCCAGACGGCTCCTTTGCTTAATAAAATTTACTTCTTCAAATTTAGGTTCAGGCCTGTTTATAAATTTCCACCAGGGATAATCGGGGCCACCGTTGTAATCCCATTTGTCAATATAAATAGTATTGGTTCCAAGACTGTTTATCTGGTTTTGAATATTTGCTTCAAGGCTGTTTACTGTTGCCAGAACGCCAATGATGCAGAATATGCCGAATGATATTCCGATTAAAGAAAGTGAGGTGCGCAACTTATTTACCATAAGTTCTTGCATGGTAAGCCGGAAAGAACTTGTTAATATGTTAAGCGTTTTGCGCATATCACAAATTTAATGTTTATCCGGAAAGCATTAGAGATAAATTATGGTAAATGGTAATAAACTATTTTAGAAGTGCGATTATCTGGTATAAGGTATCAGGCAGCGGGTATCAGGTTATCAAAAAACAGCAAAGTATAAAATACAATGGTGTAATTTGCGCATTTCAAATCTATTTATTTTGATTGCAGAAAGGGAAAACATAAGGCTCCAAAAAATAATATCAATTATTGCTATTGTATTATTTTCTGTAAAACTGGCGGCATGGTACATCACCGGATCGCTTGCGATACTTACTGATGCATTGGAAAGTATTGTGAATATTGTTGCAGGTCTCTTGGGATTGTACAGCCTTTACATTTCTGCCAAACCGAAAGATGTTGATCATCCATATGGTCATGGGAAAGTGGAATTTATTTCAGCGGCAGTTGAAGGAACATTAATTATTGTAGCCGGCGTTTTTATTATTTATAAAGCGATCGAAAGTTTTTTTCAACCGCGCATCATTGCCAAACTTGATTATGGAATACTTTTAATAAGTGCGACGGCAATTGTAAATTATATGGTAGGTTCAATTTGTGAGTCAACGGGCAAAAAAAATAATTCGCTACCATTAATCGCCGGGGCAAAACATTTAAAGACTGATACCTATTCCACAATAGGAATTTTGGCTGCACTGGGATTAATTTATTTTACAAAACTTCAATTTTTAGATAGCATCGTTGCAGGAATTGTTGCAATTATTATCATTATTACCGGATACAAGATTGTGCGTACATCCATTGCCGGTATCATGGATGAAGTAGATTTAAAATTATTGAATGGCCTGGTGGATTTGCTCAATAAAAACAGAAAGGAAAACTGGATTGATGTGCACAATCTCCGGATCATCAAATATGGCAGCACACTGCATTGTGATTGTCATCTTACAGTTCCATGGTATTTGAATGTATATGAAGCTCATGATGAAATTGAAGCGCTGGCACAATTGATAAGAAAAGAATTGGGACAAGATGCTGAACTGTTTGTGCATTCAGATGGATGCCAGGATTTTTCCTGTTGCATTTGTTCCAAACAAAATTGCCTGGTACGAAAACATGAATTTGAAAAACAATTATCCTGGACTATAAAAAATATTTCAAAAGACTCTAAGCATAAAATTTATAGCTGAAAAATATTATCATTTAAAAATTCAAAATTCTTTCGATCAAACTTTAATAAAAAAAATAATCCCTTCATAGAAATGAAGGGATTTCCAAAATTCAAAAACTGATTATCCATTAAGCTCTTCTATTCATTAATATTTTTATTGCTGTTCTAAATATTATACACTTCTGTTATATACTTATTGAATTTTTTCAAAAGCATTAGTTGTATCGGTTTACACTGTTACGGTCTGTTACGGTGTAAATCAATTCAATTGCTGACCTGTATTAAATACAAACAAGGCCAATTTCAAAAAGTCTTTTATAAAGTAAATCAGGTGTTAGAGAGTGTGTTAAGATTTAGGGTTAGCAACACATTCAGAACATTAAAACGTTGTTATTTGGCAGTTATTTTATTTATGTAAAAAATTGAGTACTGTTACTTTATTTAGCGTAAAATGTACAGGCGTTTTTACTAGTTATAAAAAAATATTATATATTGACTCACGGTAAAGGATAGGGTATTTTATCCCGAATCTATTTTAGGAATTTTATTATTTAAAGAGCAAAGCAACGCTATACGCAGCGCCAGCAGCCAATGCGCCAATGAGCATCACTTTTAGAGCACCTGATATTACAGGAACACCGGTAATTTTACTTTTGAAATAACCGAAAACAAAAAGACAAATTAAAGTGGCTACGACAGAAAATTTCAATGCCTCTTTTGATTCAGAAATAAAAAAGTAAGGGCTTAAAGGAATAATTCCCCCTAAAATATATGAGAATCCAATATTTAAGGCGCTGTTTCTGGCTCTTTTAGGGTTGGGCTCATCAAGTCCCAGCTCAAACTTCATCATGAAATCAACCCACTGTTTTTTATCTTTTGCAATTTCATCTGTTGCCCTGTTTTGCAGTTCTTCACTAAGGCCTATATTCTGAAAAAAATCTTTAACTTCCTGTTTTTCCATTTCAGGTTTAAGTTCTACTTCTTCATATTCTCTTTTTAATTCGCTTTCATAATGGTCTTGTTCTGTTTTCCCCGCAAGGTACCCACCAAGCCCCATTGCTATTCCACCTGCAGCAATTTCGGCAATACCAGCAATTACAATAATAGCACTCGTTGAGACTGCACCGCTAAGGCCTGCGGCCAGGGCAAAAGGAACCGTGAGACCATCGCTCATTCCAATTACAACATCTCTTAAAATATCTGAGCTCTGTAAATGTTCTTCCTTATGATGATCGTGAGGGTGAGAATGTTGTGGCATTATTTGTTTATTATTTTATTGAATAATTATTATTTTCCAGCATAGGTAATTTTATAAATGACTCCTTTATAATCATCGCTGACAAGTAAAGATCCATCTTTTAATTCCTGAACATCAACAGGGCGCCCGTTTACATTGCTTACATTTTGTAACCATCCATCGGCAAAGGGTATAGGGTCGCTAAAGTTACCCCTTGAATCCATCTTTGCAACAACCACTCTGTAACCAATTGGAATGGTGCGGTTCCAGCTTCCATGCTCGGCAATAAAGATTGCATTTTTATATTCTGCCGGAAACAAACTTCCTGTATAAAAGCGCATACCCAAAGATGCAACATGAGCGCCCAGCTTTTTTACAGGAGCGGTATAGTCACTACAGTTTTTCCCTTTGCCATATTCCGGATCTAAAATATCACCTTCATGGCAATATGGATATCCAAAATTCATTCCTATCTGAGGAGCGGAATTTAACTCATCACTTGGAATATCATCTCCGAGCATGTCACGTCCATTATCAGTGAACCAAAGATTTTTTGTTAACGGGTTGAACGCAAAACCAACGCAGTCTCTTATACCTGTTGCATAAATTTCAAAACCGGTTCCATCAGGATTGATTCGGGTTATTGAAGCATAAGGTTTGGGTGAATCACAGATGTTACATGGTGCTCCAATAGGAACATATAACTTTCCATCAGGGCCAAATGCTATAAACTTATTCCCATGATGTGTTGCTGTTGGAAATTTGTCATAAACAACAATAGGAGCAGAAGGATTATTGAGTTTTGATTCGATACTGTCAAGTCTGTAAATGATTGAAATGGTACCTATATAAAGGCTGCCATCTTTGAAGGCAACACCATTAGGAGCATTAAGTCCGCTTGCTATAACATATACTTTATCTGCTTTGCCATCGTGGTTTTCATCAGTTACGGCATAAACATTTTTTTCTTTTGTTCCCACAAATAAAGTTCCATTTGGTGAAACGCACATACTTCTTGCATTTGGCACTTCAGCATATACACTTATTTTAAAACCATCGGGCAGTTTTATTTTATCAAGATTATATTTTTTGAAAAGTGAATCACTGTTTTGCGAAATTATGGTAGATTCTGATAAATTATTTGAAGTCTTACTTTTATTATTACAGCCTGATATTGGTAAAATGCCTATCAATGAAATTGATAAAGCCGCCATTGTTTTTAAGGATGATATTGAAAAGCGCATAAAATTATTTTTATAGAGTTTAAAAATATTGAGACCAAAATTTACCATCAGTTATAAAGTAGAACGAATGCAGATTTATTTAATCAATATTCCCTTTAATTGGGTACGAAATCACAATATATTTAAAATAAAAGAGAAACGCCGTTTGCATATTTATTTTCATGATCCAGTAGCCATTTTTTCCTTGATAAGCCGCCTGCATAACCTGTAAGACTTCCATCAGATCCAATAACACGATGACAGGGAACTACAATACATAAATTGTTACGGCCATTTGCAGAAGATGCTGCCCTTATCGCTTTCACATTTCCCAACTGTTGTGCAAGCTGCATGTAACTAATTGTTTTACCAAAAGGAATTTGAATTAGTTTGTTCCAGACATTCTGTTGAAAAGGAGTGCCTTTCTGTTGTATGGGAAGATCAAATATTTTTCTATCTCCTGAAAAATATTCATCTAATTGTTTAATACATTTTTGTAAAATCTTTTTGTCGCCGGTGGATAATTCTATTGTTTCATTTTGAATTTGTTCTTCTTCCTCATTAAGAAATGTAAGTTCATTGATGTATATATCGGAAATTTTTATTTTAATAATACCAAGTGGAGAATTGTACAGCATTGTATGACTTTAAATTAATCGTCTAACAATTTAGCCAAAAAAAGTAAATCATTTTTCTTGTAAAAATTTCTGTCTTCTTTAAAACATCTGCTGAATTCTTCAAGCAGGTGTTGAATGATGCGCCTGTTTCCCATTTGCTTAAAATAAGAGGGCGTTGGTGGAACAGAAATTCTTTTGAAATAATTTTCAACATCTTTATGGGAATAAATTTGTCCATTGAGCGGGTCAATGTAAAAATTTATTTTTTCACTTTTTAGCTTTTCAGGATTTGGAAATTTATAATCAACATCAAAATATCCAAGTATAAATTGTTTTGGAATATTGATGGCTCTTATAGGAATATCAAGAAGCTCGCAAATAATAAGATAAAGAATACCATTCGTTATAGCATTGCCTTTTTTTTGCTCAATTACTTTATTTATAAGAAAGTCTTCCTGGATATCATAGGTCACTTCATTTCCTTTCAGTTTATAATAACTGTAAAGGATTCCTGTTATAACGTTTACTTGTTCGAGGGGAGTTAGATAGCTGTTGAGTTCGAGCCAAATGTTTCTTCTTATCTTTTCCATTTCCTGGTACGTAGTGGTCGTATTCATTTCAGGATAGCAATAACGTGAAACAAGCAATGCGCCCTGTAGTAAGTCACACGGGCCGTTTTTCCAGGTTGTAAAATCATTTATCAAATCCCTTAAATGAAGTTTGTGAATCAGCATTTCAATTCTTTCCTGAACACCTTCATCGGGTGTGGTTTCCCATAAATTTTCCAGGTTGGGTATAATGGCATGACCCAATGAAACAATACGTTCGGTAACTGTGCTGAAAACTTCTTCATCAGGATCATCTATAAGATGGAATAAGGCGGATATTTCTGGGTTTTCCTGCATTTAAAAATAAGCAATTAAAAAAAATATTTCGATGACGTAAAGATAGAAAAGTAAAACTAACGAATAAATTATCTCATCAATATTTACTAACATTTAGTAATCAAAAATAGCATTGGTGAAATGAAAACTGTCAATCATTCATTCGATGAAAAAAATTTGATTATGGGAATAATCATGATGAAGATCATGCCAAATTTCTTATAGAAATATTAATGCAGCCATGGTTGAAACAGAATGGATGACGTTCAATTCATCTTTTATTTTTACCTTTGCAAAAGTATTGAAAAAGATTTCCCTCATATTACTCATTAGTATTTACGCTATCTCTGCTTTAGGAATAGGCATTACAGGGTTCTATTGTTGCGGCAAGCTACAATCTTTAAAAATTACGTTGAACCAGAATTCAACTCAAAATAAAGATACCAAAAATCGTTGCTGCCAATCTAAATATCAATTCTTCAAGATTAAAGACAACCATGTTGCAGCTGACCATATAAACAGTCCTGTAAAACTTTTTACAGAAGCTAATTTATTTACTGCTTCTTATCAGCCTGTCCTGTACTCTTTTCATAAAATTATTTTTACAAATTTTGGTAATGCCCCTCCATTATATAATGGTGTTCCAAGGCATATTTCTAACTGCACTTTTCTAATTTGATTCTTATCTTTTAACGTCGCCAGGTATTTACCTGGCTATTGGTATTTCTCTAATACCATAATCGTTTCTGTAAAATTTTATTTATTGTTTTTGAAAATGATGCTCTTGAAAATGTAGCAGATTAGATTTTGAAGCACTTAATATTTCATGGAAACTACCATCACTTTTTAAATTAATTTTTTAAAATAAAATTCAATGAAAAAGATAATTATAATGACAGTTATTGCAGTCGTTACAACCCTTGTATTCGCGGCATGTTCGGGTTCATCGACAAAGCAAACCAGTACCTCTTTATCTGCTAAAACTGATACAACAAAATTGATGAATGCATCAGTAAAATATACCTGTACCATGCATCCGGAAGTAATAAGCGATACACCTGGGGCATGTCCTAAATGCGGAATGACTATGGTAATAAAAGAGATGAAAAATAAACACGGCATGCAAATGGATAGTGTAAAAAAATAGTTGAGCAAAAAATAAAATTTTCAACCATGGTTCAAAAAGTAATAGAGCTTTCGCTACGCAACAGATACATTGTTTTAGGAATTGCTATAATCCTTTTTGTTTGGGGAATATTTGCTGTTCAAAAAAATCCAATAGATGCAATTCCCGATTTGTCAGAAAATCAGGTAATCGTTTTTACAGAGTGGACCGGACAAAGCCCACAGATCATGGAAGACCAGGTTACGTTTCCTTTGGTATCTAATCTGCAGGGAATTCCTCAGGTGAAAAATATAAGGGGCACATCCATGTTTGGGATGAGTTTTGTGTATGTAATTTTTAATGATGATGTTGACATTTATTGGGCACGCACCCGTGTTTTGGAAAGATTAAATTATGCACAGCGATTGCTTCCTCCCGGTGTCACTCCGGCCTTAGGCCCTGATGGTACAGGTGTCGGGCATATATTATGGTACACTTTAGATGCTAAAAAATTAGACTTGGGAGAGCAGCGGACTCTACAGGATTGGTATATAAAATTTGCTTTGCAAACTGTTCCTGGTGTTGCAGAAGTTGCCTCCTTTGGAGGTTTTGAAAAGCAATACCAAATAGTAATCGATCCTGTAAAACTTCAGTTCTATAATATCTCTTTGATGGATGTGATGAACAAAGTAAAGGCCAATAATAATGATGTTGGTGGAAGAAAATTTGAGATGAGTGATATGTCTTACATCATTCGTGGATTGGGATATATAAAGAATAAAGAAGACATTGAAAACATTGGTATCACAACTAATAATGGTATTCCAGTAAGAGTAAAAGATATTGCTACAGTTCAGTTAGGCGGAGATGAGCGGCTCGGCATTTTTGATGAAAATGGCACAGGTGAAGTGGTTGGCGGAATTGTAGTGATGCGTTATGGAGAGAATGCCGATAGGGTAATCAATGCCGTAAAAGCAAAAATGAAAGATGTAGAAAAAGGCCTGCCAGAAGGTGTTCATTTTAAATTTGCTTATGACCGCAGTACTTTAATTGAAGCAGCTATAAAAAATATAAAAGGAAAATTGATGGAAGAAATGATAGCGGTGTCGCTTGTCGTTTTACTCTTTCTTTTTCATTGGCGAAGTGCATTGAACATTATTATTCAAATACCCATCACCATATCCATCAGTTTTATTTTGCTCAATGCATTTGGTTTTTCATCCAACATTATGTCTTTAACAGGGATTGCCCTCGCAATAGGAGTCATCGTTGATAATGGTATTATCATGTCAGAAAATGCTTATCATAATTTATCACAATGGCAAAATAATCCGGCCAATAAATTAAAATAAAATGAAAAATATTTTCAAAAAGATATTGCCTGAAAGGAATTACCTAAAAATTCCGGAAGATGTAAGAATGAGCATTATTGAAAGTTCGTGTAAGCAGGTTTCGAGAGGTGTATTTTTTTCAACCATTATTATTATCGCTTCTTTCTTACCCGTCTTTTTATTAACCGGGCAGGAAGGAAAATTATTTGGCCCTTTGGCATTTACCAAAACATTTATTGTTGCCGTTGATGCTATACTTGTTATAACACTTACACCAGTGTTGATCTCAATTTTTATGAAGGGTAGGTTCACTCCGGAAAATCACAATCCAATAAACAGGGGATTAGGAAAAATATATGAACCGATAATCAGGTGGTGCATCAAATGGCGCAAAACAACCATTGCTTTAAATATAATCGCATTACTGGTAAGTATTCCACTCATCATGAGTTTGGGAAAAGAATTTATGCCACCGTTAGATGAAGGTTCAATCCTGTTTATGCCGGTTACTATGCCCGATGTTTCTAACTCTGAAGTGAAAAGAATATTACAGGTGCAGGATAAAATTATTGCCTCAGTTCCTGAAGTTAAAAATGTTTTGGGCAAAGCCGGAAGAGCTAATACTGCTACTGATAATTCACCCATCAGTATGATTGAAACTATTATTTTATTAAAGCCAAAATCGGAATGGAGGCCCGGTAAAACGAAGGAAGATATTGTAAACGAACTCAACAGAAAATTACAAATTCCCGGTGTTACTAACGGATGGACACAACCGATTATTAACAGGATCAATATGCTCTCAACCGGTATCAGAACCGATGTGGGAGTAAAAGTGTATGGACAGAATTTAGACACCATTTATGCATTCGCACAAAAAATTAAAATGGAATTAATGGGAATTGACGGCGTGAAGGATTTGTATGTGGAACCTGTTACCGGCGGAAAATATATTGACATTAAAATAAAGCGAGAAGAAATAAGCCGTTATGGATTAAGTGTAGATGATGTAAATGCGGTTATTCAAAGTGCATTGGGTGGCATGAAGCTTACCACTACAATTGAAGGCAGGCAACGGTTTTCAGTCAATGCACGTTATGCCCAGGATTT
>Ga0207932_1000738_pt1 | contig 11213 bp, 9 predicted proteins | sample NGESurdeep092012_FD_184480 | JGI IMG/M metagenome (GOLD analysis project Ga0207932, IMG submission 184480) | Arctic peat soil microbial communities from Barrow, Alaska - NGEE Surface sample 415-2 deep-092012 (SPAdes) | ecosystem: Environmental > Terrestrial > Soil > Wetlands > Peat ...
CCGTCGAAGAGGAACGTCTCCTGAAGGACGACGCCGAGCGCCGATCGATACGAATCGAGGCGCACCGTCGAGAGATCCACGCCGTCGACGCGCGCGACACCGCCCGTCGGAACGTGGAAGGCCGCTACGAGGCCGATGATCGTCGTCTTGCCCGAGCCTGAGGGCCCGACGAGGGCCGTGACGGTGCCAGGCGGCGCGTGGAAGGAGACCCCGTGGAGGACCTCCTTCCCCTCCTCGTACGCGAATTTCACGTCCTCGAACGCGATGTCGCCCGAGATCGCGGGAAGGACGACCGTGCGGCGCGGATCGGCGTCCTCGCGCTTTTCGGCCAGGATCTCGCGCGTCCTCTCGAGGCCGGCGAGCGCCTCCGTGAGCTGCGTCCCGATCGCGACGATCTGGAAGATGGGCGCCACGAGGAAGCCCATGAAGAGCGTGTACGTGAAGAACCCGCCGAGCGTGAGCGTGCCCGCGACGATCTGGCGCGTCCCCACGTACATGACGACCGCGCCCACGATGCCCAGCATCACGGTCGACGAGAGGCTCATGACGCTCGTCGAGGTGAGCGTCTTCAGGACGTTGTCGAGAAGGCGCTGCACACCCGAGGCGAAAACCCTCTCTTCCCGCTCTTCGGCATGGTAGCCCTTGACGACGCGCACGCCGCCCAGCGACTCCATGAGGCGGCCGGTGACTTCCGCGTTGATCTTTCCGCGCTCGCGAAAGATCGGACGGATCGTGCCGAACGCCCGGTTCAGGACGAGGCCGAAGCCCACGAGGAACGTGAACGCGAGGAGCGTCATCGTCGTCGAGATCTTGAAGAGCACGACGAGCGCGATCGCCGCGGTGAGGAGGCCGCCAGCGAACTCGACGAGGCCCGTGCCGATGAGGTTCCGCACGCCCTCGACGTCCGACATGATGCGAGACACGAGCGCGCCGGTCCTGTTCGCGTCGTAGAACGTCACGGGCAGCCGCCCGATGTGCGCCTGCACCTTCCGCCGAAGCTCGGCGATGAGGCGCTGGGCCGCCTTCGAGAGAACCTGTGTGAGCGAGAACGACGTGACGCCCTGAACGAGCGTCGCCGCCACGACCCCGGCGAGGAGCGGCAGAAGCATGTCCGTGCGCCGCTTGCCGATCACGTCGTCGATCAGCCACTTCGTCGACGCGGGCAGGACGAGGCCCGACACGCGGTTGATCGCCATGAGGACGAAGCCGAGGGCGAGGATTCCCTTGCGGGGAGCGACGAGCGCTTTGATGTCCGGCAGGAGCGCCCTCAGGCGCACGGACTTCGGCAGCTTCGGCCGCTCTTCGCGGACCCGTCCGGCCGATCTCTCGGAGCCCGGAAAGCGCCCCATCGGGTTCTTCACCGCGGCCACGGGTCCTCCTCGGTTTCGGAGAACGCGACGCCCCGCGCGGCGAGACCATCGACGAAGGCCGCGAAGAGACTCGGCCGCGTTCCGAGCAGCTCCAGCGGAAACACCCCGGGCTCGCGAAATGTTCCCGCCGAAAGGAGCCGCGCCGCGATGACGCACGGGAATCCGGTCGTGCGCGCCATGGACGTCGCGCCCGTCTTCGCGTCCGTCCGATCGAACAGGTCGTGAACGAGGCGCGCCGGCCTCCCGGCCCTCGAACCGCGCGACTCGACGCGCAGCACCGTGAACTCCTCTTCGCCCTCGGGCCTCTTCCACATCGGGAAGAGGAGCGCCTCCGCGACCGCGCGCGGGGCCACCCGGACGCCGCCGGCCTCCACGGGCACGTCGCCGAAGAACCCGGCATCTCGGAGGAGACGCATCTTCTCGGCATGACCCGGCCAGCGCAGGGTCTCCTCGCGCAGGTTCCGCGCCTTCACGGTCGTGAGCAACGTGCGGAGGCCGTCCGTGAGGAATCCCTCCAGCGTCCCGACGCCTGGCAGCTCGAAGCGCGTCACGTCCGACAGCGCGGGCCGCGTGACGACCTTTCCGTCCTCGACGAGGCGGGCCGGACGCGTGTACTCCTCGATGACGTCGGTCGCGGAGAACACGATGCGGTACTCCCATGGCTGCGTCCGCGTGAGCGGAAGCCCACCGACGGAAATGACGATGGACTCGAGGGTGTCGGTGTCGAACCACGCCGCCGCGCGCCCACACGCGAGATTCGAAAGGCCCGGCGAGACTCCGCAATCCACGATCGCCGGGACACCTCTCTCCTTCGCGAGTGCGTCCAGCGCGAGGGGATCCTCCGGAGCGAACGAGATGTCGGCCACCGGCTTTCGAGCCTCGATCACGCTCTTCAGCATCGCGTGCCCGAGAAACCCGGGCACCGCTCCCACCACGACGTCGGAGGGCGCGACGGCCCCGGCGATCGCCGATCCGCTCGCGAAATCGAGCCGCGCCGTGACGACGCGCGGCAATCCCGCGAGCGCCCCGAGCGCGTCCTCCGACCGATCGCAGACGAGGACGTCCCAGCCGTCCGCCGCGAGTGTCCGGGCGATGAGAGAGCCGACGAGGCCCGCTCCGAGGACGGTGACGCGCGGCATGACGGCGGCCTATTTCTGCCCGACGAGGAACATACCGGCGACGATCAGGAGCGTTCCGATCCAACGGTTCGGGCCCACCGTCTCGCCGAGAATGACGGCGGATGCGGCGAGGAGGAAGACGAAATAGAGGCCCGACATGACGGGCGCCGCGAAGCTGATCTCGAACCGTGAGAGGGCCGTCAGCCACACGAGGTTCATGAGCCCCCCAAGCGCGTACCCCGCGAGGATCAGGGGCGTTGTGAAGATGCGGCGGATGAGAACGACGAGTCCCCCCGGATTGAACGAAATCGGTCCCCCCTGAGAAACGCCGGCCTTCAGGAGGAGCTGGTTCGCACACGACATCGCGGCGACCAGTGCGAGAAGAGAGAGGTGTACCCCGTACCTCGAGAACGCGTCGCCGTATGACTTCACCGGTCCTCCATCCCCCTTGCCGCAAGCGAGATCCCCGCCGGCCGGCCGCGGGTCCTGAGGAGATCTTGCCACGGTGCGGCCGGCCCGTCTCGACATCGCCGCTCGCGATGGGCACAAACGTCCTTGCTCTCAGTGACGGAGATCGTCGGGCCGCGCGATGCGAATGATGTCGTCTTCCACGGCGACCGACCATTCGGGTCGGGCGCCCCGCACGTCGTCCGCGAGCTCGTCGACCGTTGGGTAGTCGCCCGATCCGAAGAGCCGCGCGTCGTCGATGAGGACGACGTGGTCCCTCACCGTGTGACGGAGGACATGAGCGAGCTCGGCCCGGACCGGAGTGTCGGAGGTGCCCCGCGCCGTGACACCGCCCGAGAAGTGTCCGTCGAGCCACACGAGGCAGCGCTCATCGAGGCCTCTGAGGACTTCGACGAGCGCCGTGCTGCTGTCTCCCTCGACGATCGTCACGTGCGAGAGTGCCTGGAAGCGCTCGGCCGCGCGGCGGCGGAGGACGGGCTCGAGCTCGATCGAGAAGACGCGCGCGAACTCGCCCTGGACCGCCTCAACCATGTCGCCGAAGAACGTGCCGGTCTCGATGAAGGTTCGGATGCCGGTGGCCCGGGCGAAGCGGCGGATGAGAGCCTGCTTGACGAGCCGCGGCGCCGGGGGGCGGTGGCGGGTGTTCCAGTCACGGAGCGCCTCCCAGTCGAGGAGCGGCTTCACTAAGCGGTAGGCGAAGGTCGGCCTGAGGACGTACTCGAGCTTGCTCGGGTTCATGCGGCGCCGGGCTCTGACCGCACCCACACCTTGTCGGCCTCGATCGGAAGCCCGCCCTCCTCGAGCTCGTTCAACGTCCCCGCCTCCGCGAAGCCGCGCGCGGCGAGGAGGGAGCGGAGCGGCTCGTACGAGCCGGACGGGCCGTAGCTCACCTCGAGGAGGACGGCCGCACAGTGCGGCCAGAGCGACCCCATGCCTTCGAGGGCCTCGGCCTCGGCCCCCTGCAGGTCCAGTTTCACGAGGATCCGTTCGCCCGTGATGCCGATCTCGTCGAGGCGGACCGTGTCCACGTCCCACGAGGGCCGTCCGGGGGCGGACTCGAGCACGACGCTGCACGACGTCGTCGCGTCAGCGGGCTGCGTCAGCCTGAGCCGGCCCGGCGCCTTCCACAGGGCGGCCTCGACGACGCGAAAGCCGTTCCGGCGCAGGATCTCGGCCGAGGGCGGGTGAGGCTCGACGCAGACGAGGGGGACACCCGGGCACGCGTCGCGCGCGGCGAACGCGAACTCGCCGACAGCCGCGCCGCCGTCCACGATCGAGTCGAAGCCGCCCGTGCGCAGGAGGTGCCGGATCCTCGCGTGTCGAAGAAAGACCTTCGAGACCCTCGCCAGGATCGAGGCCAGCGGTCCGACCCGGAACGTCGCTCCGAGAAGGGTGAGTCCGAGCCGATAGAGCGCGAGTTGGCGGCGCGTGCGCACCCCGCCTTCGGGGGCGGACGGTTTCATCCTGCGGCTCCCCGGGCCAGGCCGCCGAGAAAGTCAGTCAGGTCCGGGAGGTGGCGGCGGTAGTCCGCGGCCTCGGCGGCGAGCCTCTCCTCCTCCATCTCGCCGGCCAAACCGGAGAAGAGAACCGTGCGGCCCGTCGCCCGGGCGTTCCAGAACTTGGACGGGAAGACGGCCTCGGGGATTGCCGGGTGGCCCGCGACGAGATGCACCTCGGCCTCCCAGTACGCGCGAATGAGATCTTCGGGTCGCTTCAGCGCGGGCCCCACGCGTATCCAGCCCGGAAGGCGCGCGAGCCCGGGGCCGTCGCCCTGGACGGTGATTTCGAACCCCTCGCGCGCGAGCTTCTCGCAGAGCGCGAGGAAGCTCGGCAGGTGGTGGCCCCAGCCGAGGTTCCCGGAGTAGAGCGCGGTTCCCGGGCGAAACGGACGGGGCTCCCCGAGGTCGAGGGTCGGCCAGTTCCGGATGACCCGCGCATTCGCGCCGTGGTAGCCGAGGTTCCCGGCGGCCTTCACGACATGGCCCCATTCCGCAAGGCGCGCCCGCCACGCCGCCGAGAAGCGCCGGCGGAGAGCGAGAGGAAAATCGATGACGCCGCGGATCAGCTCGGGATAGAAGTCCTGCAGCCAGTAGACGCCGCGCGCGCCCTTCTTCCGGATCTGACGGATGAGCCCGATCGTCGTCGGCGGCGCGCTCGTCACGACGACGACGTCCCCCGCCGCGACGGACCGCGTGATCTCCGACGCAAACGCGCGCCTCACGGATTCGTACTCGAGCGCCGTCGAGAGGAGGTGGCCCCTCCTGCCCTCGCGGTGCGCGACGCGCTCGATGGACGTGGCCGGCGCCGGTCTCTCGCCCGGGCGGTACGTGCCCGTGCCGCCGACGAGCCGCACCGCGACGCCGGCGCGCGCGAGCGCGTCCGCCACCTGCTCGGCGTAGATTCCCGTGGGCGCGTCGTCCGGCCACAGGTACTGCGACAGGATGTGGACGACGACGCCACGCGGCCCCGGTGAGGACTCCGGCCTCATCCCCGAAAGTTGCGGAGCTGGATCTGCCACGCCTCGCGACGATGCCGGAGCCCCGATTCCAGCGTCACGCCCGTCAGGAGCGAGAAGAGCGACAGGTTCATCAAAGCCGCCGCGAGGATCGCGAGCGGGAAGCGCCCGACGAGCTGGGTTTGAAAGTACTCGCGCACGGGCAGGAACCCCGCGGCGAGTCCGGCCGTGAAGAAGAGGGCCGAAACGAGCCCAAAGAACTCGAAGGGACGATAGTCGCGAAAGAGCACGAGGATCAGACGCAGGATCCGGATCCCATCGCGGACGGTCCGCAGCTTCGACGCGGTTCCTTCCGCCCGCTCCCGGAAGGGTACGGGCGCCTCGGCGACGCGGAAGCCCTTTTCGACGGCCTGAATCGTGAGCTCCGTCTCGAGCTCGAAACCGCGGAACAGGATGGGCACGTTCTTGTAGAAACGCCGCGAGAAGAGCCGCAGGCCCGAGAACAAGTCACCCGGTGCGTAGCCGAACACGAAGCGCATCGCCGCGTGGAACAGGGTCGAGCCGCCGCGATGGAAGCGGCGAAACACGGCAGCCTGGCCTCCTCCGGGAGTCCTGAGACCCGTCACCATGTCCATCCCCTGCTCGCAGAGCGGAAACAGGAGGCGCGCGCCCTCCGCCGGGTAAGTCCCGTCGCCGTCCACCATCAGGACGAGGTCCTCGTCGATCAGGTCCAGGGCGGTCGCCACGGCCCTCGCCTTGCCGCGCCTCGCCTCCCGGATCACCTCCGCGCCCGCGGCGCGCGCCGCGCTCGCCGTGCCGTCCGTCGACCCGTTGTCGACGACGAGGATGCGCGCCTCCGGGAACGCGCGACGGTACTCCGACACGACAGACGCGATTCCCTTCTCCTCATTCAGACAGGGGATGAGCACCGCGAGCGTGCGCTTGTCAGCCATGGATCGCTCCCATTCTACGGCCGTGACGACCTCGCGGCAGCCCCCGCGAGGCCCGCTCCGAGGACGTGACGCGCGGCATCGCCGCCGATTATCATCCGGCCTTGAGCGAAACGCCCCGAAGAGGAATCCTGATGGCGCTGCTCCTCCTTGGCGCGCTCGCTCTTGGCGCGTTCTCGCTCTACCTCGCCCGTCATCGGATCTATCAGGTCGACGAGGCCCAGTACGTGACGATGGCGCGCATCATCGCCATGCACGAGACGGCGAGCTTCTTCACGAGCTCGCCGTTCTACCTTCTCGTCCTCGCACCGCTTTCCCGCCTCTCGGACCGCTCCGCGGACCTCTTCCATCTGTTCCGTCTCGTGACGCTCGCCCTCTTCTGGGCGAACCTCCTCCTCCTCGTCCGCGCAACCGGCGCCCGGCTCCGGACGCGGGAGGGGCTTGCGACCCTTGCGTTTGCAGCGACCCTTTCGCCGCTCTGGACGTACGGGCTCGAGTTCCGGCACGACAACATCCTGCTCTCAGGTCTCCTCCTGATCTGGATCCTGATGCGGCCCTCCGGCCGGGTGGTCCCGGGAGCCTATTTCTGGATGGGACTGATCGCGGTGGGCCTCCAGCTCTCTCTCTTCAAGGCGTTCGCGTACTGGGTGCCGCTGACGCTCGCGGCGCTCGCCCTCCCGCATCCTGCATTCCGCCGCCCGCGACTTCTCCTCGTCCTCCAATGGGGTGTCGGTGCGGCGGCTTCGTTCGGCCTCTACCACATTCTTCGCGCCGCCTGGCGAATCGAGGACCTCGTCCTTCCTGCATTCTCCTCGGGCCTCGCCATCGTGCAGACGACGAACCGCTTCTCGCCCTGGCCAGCCCTCGAACGCCTTCCCGTCCAGACCCCGCTTCTATTCATCGCCGCGATCGTGGCGCTGGGACTCGCCGTCTGGCTCTTCGTCCGGAAAGGCCTGGCCGACGATCAGGCGCGGACCTCGTACGCAACAGCCGCGCTCCTCGCCGGATCGCTCGGCGTCCTCTTCGTCAACCCGACGCCCTTTCCCTACAACCTTCTCCTGGTCATCCCCCCGGCGGTGATCGCCGTGTCCGCCGCGCTGCGCGAGAGGCTCCTCGCGCTCTGGGAAAAGGGCCGGCACCGGAGCCTCTTCGCCGCTCTCGCGATCGTCCAGCTCGCCGCCTTCGGGATTCAGGCGAGAACCCTCCTGAAGGCGACGAACGGGCGTCAGGAAGAGCTGATGGCCCTGGCCGAGCGGGTCACCGACCCGAAACGAGACACCGTCTTCGACCTCGCGGGCCTCGTGCCGTCACGCCCGAGCATCACGTACATCTGGTTCGTAAACCTGACGAACTTCCAGTCGTTCCAGAAGGACCCTGCCCTCATTGAGAGGCCGGCCCCCGTCGTCATCCCGAACTACCGCGTCGGGTATCTCTCGAAGGAGCAGCACGAGTTCCTCAGCCGGAACTACAGGGCGCTGGCGAACGACTTCCTCGTTCTCGGCGCCGATCTCCCGCCGGGGGGTGGCCTTTGGCTTTGCCGGCACCCGGGACGGTACGCGCTCGGCGCGGAGGGAAGCCGCTCGTCCTTCCGGGTCGACGGCGTTCCGCTCGAGGCCGGCGTCTACGCCTTCGCTGCCGGAACTCATCGGATCGAAGGGGACGCCGGAGCGACGCCCTTCGTCTTCTGGGTCGGTCCTCCAAGCCTGGAGCCGGTCCGGATCGGGCCGGGGGATCTGAGCCGTGTTTTTCCGATCCCTGGAGACTTCTGACCCGGACCCGACCGGATCCGGGCGGTGGCGCTTGCTATCCTTTCCGAACCGAGCCCCGGAAATGAAACCGATGGAATCCGAACGGCCCTCGCCACATGCCCCTCCGCCCGACGGGACGACCCGGTCAAGCTCGTCTCCGTGGTAGCCGGCTGCTTCAACGAGGAGGGGAACGTCCGCGAGCTCTACACGCGCATCCGAACGGTCTTCGATGCGATCGGGAAATACCACTGGGAACTTATATTCGCTGACAACGCCTCCCGCGACGGAACCCTCGCGGTTCTCAAACAGCTCGCCGCTTCGGACCGGCGCGTCAAGGTCATCGTCAACTGGCGGAATTTCGGACACATCCGCTCGCCGTACCACGCCCTCCTTCAGGCCCGCGGGGGCGCCGTCATCGCCATGGCCTCCGACCTCCAGGATCCGCCGGAGCTGATCGCGGATTTCCTGAAGGAGTGGGAGAACGGGATCCCGGTCGTTCTCGGGGTCAAGAAGTCCAGCCGGGAATCGAAGCTGATGTACCTCGTCCGAACGGCCTACTACCGGCTGCTGCGGCGGCTGGCCGACGTCGAGACGATTCCTCACGCGACCGGCTTCGGGCTCTACGACCGCTCATTCATGGAGATCCTGCGGACGCTGGATGATCCCTATCCGTACATGAGGGGTCTCATCGGAGAGCTCGGTCTCGCTTTCACGACCATGCCATACGACCAGCCGCCACGCGGGCCGACTCCCGGCCCACCTCCGCTATTTCCTCATCGGTGCGATCCCCGTCCTCTTGCAGTTCTGCGCGTTCAAGGCCTTCCTCTACTTCGTACCGATCTGTGGCCTGTTCCTCCTCTTCCCGAACCCCGAGCTCGGCGTATCGCGCTTGCGCGCGTGGGCTCATGCGGCGCTGGGCGCCCTGACCGCGTTCCTCGCAGCGTGGAGCGCGCACGCCGCCACCGGGACGTGGGACGTCTATCTACGGGCCTTTCGAGCCAGCGTCGGGGTCGCGCAAGAGGCCGCTTCGTTTTCGTCGTGGCCGGCGCTCGCCCGGCTCCTTCCGCAGACGCCGCTCCTCGTCGCCGGAGTCATCCTTTTCGCAATTCTGGCGGGGCGTGAAGCACTGACCCGGCGAATGCAGTGGGTATCCTGGCGAACCGCTTTCCCCGAAAATCTCTTCCTTCTCCACGCACTCGCGGTCTTCTTCATCAATCCCACCCCTTTCCCCTACAACCTCGTCTTCGTCGTTCCCCAGGCGTTCCTCGCGATCGTCGCGGCGGTGCCGCTCATGCAACCGCTTACCTCGCGGCTCTCGAAGACGGTGCTCCGGTTTTCGGTCGCCGGGCTCGTCCTCGCCCACCTGGCGCCGTTCCTGTCGCACACCCTCCGGCATCTCGACTACACCAATTCGCGCCAGTTGAAGCTCGCCGCCGCGGCAGAAGCGATGACCGACCCAGTCCATGACCGTGTCTACGACGGCTCCGGCCTCGTCGTGACGCGTGACAGCATCGGTTACTACCTCTATCTTCATTCGCTGAACATCCGGAACTTCGAGAACGGGACGTACCCGAGCGTCCGCTCGATGCTCGAGCTCCGGCCGGCCTCGGTGCTCCTTCCAAGCTACCGAACGAACTGGCTTCCGGAGGCCGACCAGCTGTTCATCAGCGCGAACTACATCCCGCTTTCCCGCGACTTCCTCGTTCTGGGCGCGGAAATACCGGCGAGCGGCAAATGGCGCTGCCTGAAGACCGGGCGTTATCGCGTCTTCGTGGCGCCTCCTGATCGCGCTGACCTCGTACGAGTCGACGGGCGTCAGGTCCTGGCGCGCCCGGCCTCTCTCGAAAAGGGTCCGCACTTCTTCGACATACCTCAGAACGCACGTGTCCTCGTGGTCTGGGTCGGCCCTACGCTCGATGAGCCTCCCGACCTCGGCGCCGGCGCGCCCGAGCGAACCTTCATCAACTTTTATTGAGTGCCGCGTGAGCGCCTCGGCGCGAACGCCGTCTCCTGTGCCCCGACCCTCGACGCTTGTTATCCTGCCGGCACGGGCTCACTCGAAAAGATGCAGATCCTCGGGAACAGGCGCTTCCTGCGATTTCTCGTCGCCGGGGCAGTGAACACGGTCTTCGGCTATTCGATCTTCGCCCTGATGATCCTTCTTCACGTTCACTACGCGATTGCGGCGTTGCTCTCGACCATCTGCGGAGTGCTCTTCAACTTCCTGACGACGGGCCGCTTCGTTTTCGGGAATCGAGACACGTCGCGGCTTCCGCGCTTCTTTGGCGTCTATGCCGTCTCGTACGTCGTCGGCGTTCTCCTCCTCCGCCTCTCGGAGATCCTTCGAATCGACGTCCTCCTGGCTGCCGCCGCCCTCGCGCTGCCGATGGCCGCCCTCTCCTACACGCTCAACCGGCTCTTCGTCTTCCGGACCACCGCATGAAGCGGCTTCCCGACGCCGATCTCCGCCACGTCCTGGAGAGGACAGAGGGACTCTGGGCGGACGCCCGCGAGCGGCGATTCCTTCTCACGGGAGGCACCGGCTTTATCGGGCGCTGGCTGGCCGAGAGCCTGGTGTTCTCGAGCGACTCTCTGGCGCTCGGGCTGAAGGTGACGATTCTCACGCGGGATCCCGAGGGCTTCCGAAGCCGAGCCCCCCACCTGGCAGACCACCCTGCCGTGACCCTCCTTCGCGGCGACGTTCGGCGCTTCACCTTTCCGGCCGGAGAGTTCGCCTACGTGCTCCACGGCGCGTTCGATTCGTCGTCCAGACAGCCGGCCCCCCGTGATGTCTGGGACACGATCGTCCACGGGACCGAGCGAGTCCTCGAGTTCGCCGGGCGCTGCAAGGCCATGGGCTTCCTCCTCGTCAGCTCCGGTGCGGTCTACGGTCCGCAGCCACCCGAGATCACTCACCTCTCAGAGAATTTTCCCGGCGCTCCCTCGCTCGCGCCGGAATTCGTCTACGGCGAGGCGAAGCGGGCGGCCGAGCTGCTCTCCCTCGTCGCCGCCCGCGAACTCGGCCTCTCCGTCAAGATCGCGCGCGGCTTCGTCTTCGTTGGGCCCCTGCTGCCTCTCGACGCCCATTTCGCGATCGGGAACTT
>Ga0207932_1000740_pt1 | contig 11203 bp, 8 predicted proteins | sample NGESurdeep092012_FD_184480 | JGI IMG/M metagenome (GOLD analysis project Ga0207932, IMG submission 184480) | Arctic peat soil microbial communities from Barrow, Alaska - NGEE Surface sample 415-2 deep-092012 (SPAdes) | ecosystem: Environmental > Terrestrial > Soil > Wetlands > Peat ...
CGTGCCGGTGACCTATGCCGATGTGTGGGAGTTCTGGCTGCGTAACCGTGACGTTGCCGCCGCCGCCGACTTCATCACCATCCATATCCTGCCCTATTGGGAGGATTTCCCGATCCCCGCGCACACCGCCGCCGCCCATGTGGAGGCGATCCGCCGCCAGGTGGCGACGGCCTTTGCGCCTAAGGACGTGATCATCGGCGAGGTCGGTTGGCCGAGCGCCGGGCGCATGCGCGAGGGCGCACTGCCGTCACCGTCCAACCAGGCGCGCGTCATCCAGGACGTGCTGGCGCTGGCCGCCCGCGAAAAATTCCGCGTCAACGTCATCGAGGCCTTCGATGCGCCGTGGAAGCGCGCGCTCGAAGGCACCGTCGGCGGCCACTGGGGCCTGCTCGACGATGCCGGGCGCGAAGCGAAATTCGCCTGGGGGCAGGCGGTGTCCGATCATCCGTGGTGGCGATGGCAGGCGGTGGGCGGCATTGCCTTCGCGGCTTTGGTGTTCGGCGTGGCGATGCGGGCGCAACGCGGCGCGACACCCCTCGCGCTCTGGCTGGCGGTCAGCGCGAATGCGATGACCGGCGGAGTGCTGATCGGCTGGACCGTCGCCAATGTGCCGATCGAAAGCCTCGGGCTGGCCGGCTGGCTGCGCTCGCTTGTCTTCGCGGCCGTCGCCTTGCTGGCGCCGCCCGTGCTGAGCGCGGCGATGCTGCGCGGCACGCCGCTGCCGAGGTTCTCGGCGCTTATCGGTCCGGCGGGCGAGCGCATCAGCGACCCCGTCGCGCGCGCCATCGGCGGCATTCTGCTTGCCGCCATGCTGCTGGCGATCCTGGTCGCGCTCGGCCTGGTGTTCGACCCGCGTTACAAGGACTTTCCGTTCGCGCCGCTCACCGCCGCGGTATTGCCGGTTCTGCTGCACAGCCTGCTGATGCCGCGGCCGGGCGGCCAGCGCGGCGCGGCCGAGTTGGCCGGCGCCGGCGTGCTGGCCCTGGCGGTGCCGTACATCGTGCTCAACGAGGGCTTGGCGAACTGGCAATCGCTGTGGACCTGCATAGCGCTTGTCGCGCTGGCGATCAGTCTGGCTCGGGTGCGCGCCGTGCGAAACTGAGCACCAGCAAGCCGACGGCGAGCGCCGACAGCGCGATATTATAAAGCACGATGCCGAAGCAGCCCAGGCTAAGCGCCACCGCGAACAGCACCAGCGACGGCCGCAGCAGATTGAGCGCGGCGACCAGCAACGCGGCGATACCGAACACCGAATTGCTGAACAGCGCGATCGCCACTCCGCGCGTGAAGCACAGCCAGGTGTCGAGACCGGCGGTGCAGGCCAGTCCGACGGTCGATTGTTCGATGGCGAGGTAGCGCAGATAGAGCGCATAGCCGAGCGAGACGAAGCCGACGATCAGCAGAACATTGGTCGCGCGCTCGCTCGGCAGAAATAGCTTGGCGGACGGTTTCATGACTCGATTATGCCGATGCCGATGCCGCTCGACAATTATTGCTGGGCCAGCTGCTGACCGGCGAATTTGGCCGGCCGACAGGTGACGCGGGCGGCGGTGAAGCGGGCGCATAATTGGTTCGCGGCGGCGATATTCGTCAGCGGTCCGACCAGCAGTCGAACGTCGGTGGCGCCCGAGCGTTGAACGCGCGCGGCCAGCGGATGCAAGCCGGTCAGCAGCGGGCCGAAATTCGCCTTCACCGCCACCCAGCGCAAGTTCAGCACTTCGATGCTGGGCGCGCCGCCCAGATCGACGCCGATTTCGGGCTTGCGCGGCGGCTCGGCCGCCGTCTCGCTCGTTGGCGCCGAGGCAATGCGGACCGGCGGCAGCGGAATCGGTTCGGGCAGGGGCGTCGCCATTTGTTGTGCTGGCGTAGTGGACCAGGGAGCGGCGTTGTCGGTGGGTACCGGCATCGCCAGCGGCAGGATCCTTATTAGCTCGATCCGCGCGGGCGGCGGCGCAGCCACTGGCTGGCTCTCCGGAGCGGCGGCCTGCGGCGGCGTCGCAGGCGCGCTCACTATCGGCGGCTTGGCCGCGGGCACGGCGGCCTCCTGCGCGGCCTGCCGCTTGATCGAGCCGGTCATGTCGTCGAGGTTGCGCTCGAGCAGCGTGAGGCGGGCGGTGAGGCGGTCGCGATCGGCCGCCAGCACACGCAGCTGCGCTTCGAGACGCACGGTTTCTTTATCGATTCCGATCACGCGCGTCGGCGCATCCGCGGCGGCGACGGCGCGTTCAGGCGCGCTCGAAGGCGCGAAGGCCAGTTGCAGCCGCTCGCTGCCGCTTTCGGTTTGCGTGGTGATCGCCAGGCTCGCCAGAGCGATGGCGGCGGCGCTGCCCCAGCCGCACAGCCGCCACAGCGGGTATCGCTGGCCCAGAAGCTTGCGGATATACGACATATCGGGCTCCGGCGGCTCGATTGCGTTGGCCATCAGCAGTCTCCGAGCGGCGAATCACATCGTTGAAAACATTAGCAGAATCCGGCAATGCTCGCTTTCATTGCGGGATACGAAGGGCTAAGCACGCTTGCTCCTTTGCCCTTGGCCGGTTCGGCTATGGGATGCTGCAAATCAGGCAACACTGAGTCGAAACGGATGCGTCAACGAACATGCCTCGCGATCGTGCTGGCGGCCGGCGAAGGCACCCGTATGCGCTCGGCGCTGCCGAAGGTGCTGCATCCGCTGGGCGGACGTCCGCTGATCGAGCACGTGATCGATGCGATTGGTCATGCCGGCGCTTGCGAGATCGCCGCCGTTGTCGGACCCAATCACGACGCGATCTTGGCCTTGGTGCACGCGCGCTTGCCGAAGGCGCACATCTTTACGCAGAGCGAGCGGCTCGGCACAGCGCACGCCGTGCTTGCGGCGCGGCCAGCGATTGCGCGCAAGCAGGACGACATCCTGGTGCTGTTCGCCGACACGCCTTTGGTGCGCGCCGAGACGCTGATGAAGCTGCGCCACGCTTTAGCGCAAGGCGCCGCCGTGGCGGTGCTCGGCTTCACGCCATTAGATCCACAAGGCTATGGCCGGCTGGTGATGCGCGGGGGAGAACTCATCGCCATTCGCGAGGAGCGCGACGCCACGCCCGAAGAACGCCAGATCGGCTTCTGCAATGGCGGGCTGATGGCGCTGGCAGGCAGCCACGCGCTCGCCATTCTGGAACGGATCGGCAATGCCAATGCCAAGGGCGAATACTATCTCACCGACGCGGTTGCCATCGCCCGCGATATGGGCTTGAAGGCACTCGCGATCGAAACCGGGGAGGACGACGTGCGCGGCATCAACACCAAGGCGCAGCTCGCCGAAGCGGAGGCCGTACTGCAGGACCGATTGCGTGCCGCCGCGCTCGAGGCCGGCGTCACCATGACCGCGCCGCACACGGTGTTCCTGTCGGCCGACACCAAACTCGGCCGCGACGTCACCATTGAGCCGAACGTGGTGTTCGGGCCGGGCGTGACGGTCGAGGACGGCGCCGTGATCCGCTCGTTCTCGCATCTGGAAGGCGCCCATGTCGGCAAGGGCGCGCGCGTCGGGCCCTATGCCCGCCTGCGTCCGGGCGCCGAACTCGGTCAAGACGTGCATATCGGCAATTTCGTCGAGGTGAAGGCGGCGACGATCGAGGCCGGCGCCAAGGCCAATCATCTCGCTTATATCGGCGATGCGCGGGTGGGCGCGGGCGCCAATATCGGCGCCGGCACCATCACCTGCAATTACGACGGCATCGCCAAGCACCGCACCGATATCGGCGCCGGCGCCTTTATCGGGTCCAATTCGTCGCTGGTGGCGCCGGTCAAGATCGGCGACGGCGCCTATGTCGGTTCCGGCTCGGTGGTGACCAAGGACGTGCCGGCCGACGCGCTGGCGCTTGCGCGCGGGGAGCAGACCATTAAACAAGGCTGGGCGAAACGCTTGCGGCAGATCAAGAGTAAAGGCAAGAAGAAGCCCGCCAAGCCCGCCTGAACCGCCACAGAACCGATTCTTTGGCCCGGTTGCAGGCTTGTCACAAGACGAAATGCGTTTTGATTTCCATCCGCTTGCCGCCGCCGGCTAAAGCAGAACAACAACATAGGGGCCATCCACTCGGATGTGCGGGATCGTCGGAATTCTTGGGGTACGGCCGGTCGCCGGCCAATTGATCGATGCGCTCAAGCGCCTCGAATATCGCGGCTATGACTCGGCCGGCATCGCCACCCTCGATCACGGCCAGCTGGCGCGCCGCCGCGCCGAGGGCAAGCTGCACGCGCTGGAAATGCGGCTCGAAAAAGAACCGCTCGCCGGCAATATCGGCATCGGCCACACCCGCTGGGCGACCCACGGCCGGCCGACCGAGAACAACGCGCATCCGCATGCCACCGCTTATGTCGCGGTGGTGCACAACGGCATCATCGAGAATTTTCGCGAGCTGCGCGAGCAGCTGATCAAGGACGGCGCCAAGTTCGGCAGCGAGACCGACACCGAAGTGGTCGCGCATCTGGTGACGGCGGAAATTAAGAAGGGCAAGTCGCCGGCCGACGCGGTGGCAGCGACGCTCAAGCAGTTGCGCGGCGCCTTCGCGCTCGCCTTCCTGTTCGCCGGCGAGGACGATCTCATGATCGGCGCCCGCAAGGGTTCGCCGCTCGCCATCGGTTACGGCCAAGGAAAAGGCGACCAAGCCGAGATGTTCCTCGGCTCAGATGCAATTGCTTTGGCGCCGTTCACCGATACCATCAGCTATCTCGAGGACGGCGACTGGGTCGTGCTCACGCGCAACAGCGTCGCGATTCACGACGAGCAGGGCGCACGGATCGAGCGCCCGATCGTAAAATCCGCCGCCACGGCGCAGATGGTGGACAAGGGCAACTTCAAGCACTTCATGGCCAAGGAGATCCACGAGCAGCCGGAGGTGGTCGGCCATACGCTCGCCCGTTACATCGACATGATTGGCGAGAAGGTCGCTCTGCCGGAAAAGCTGCCGTTCGACTGGCGCAAGATCAAGCGGCTGTCGATCTCGGCCTGCGGCACCGCTTTCTACGCCGGGCTGGTGGCGAAATACTGGTTTGAGCGTTTCGCCAGAATGCCGGTAGAAATCGATATCGCCTCCGAATTCCGCTATCGCGGCGCCCCGCTCGAGGCCGGCGACCTGATGATCTGCATTTCGCAATCGGGCGAGACCGCCGATACGCTGGCGACCTTGCGTTACGCGAAAGAGCACAAGCAGCACGTGCTGTCGGTCGTCAACGTGCCGACCTCGTCCATCGCGCGCGAAAGCGACGTGGTGATGCCGACGCTGGCGGGGCCGGAGATCGGCGTCGCCTCCACCAAGGCCTTTACCTGCCAGCTCGCGGTGCTCGCTTGTCTGGCGCTCGCGGCCGGGCGCGCGCGCGGCGAGATTTCCGACAGCGACGAGAAGAAATTGGTGCGCGCGCTGATCGAAACCCCGCGGCTGATGTCCGAAGCGCTCAAACTTGAGCCGGACATCGAGAAGCTGGCGCTCGATCTTAGCCATGCGCGCGACGTGCTCTATCTCGGCCGCGGCACTAGTTTTCCGATCGCGCTGGAAGGCGCGCTCAAGCTCAAGGAAATCTCCTATATCCACGCCGAGGGCTATGCGGCCGGCGAGCTCAAGCACGGACCCATTGCCCTCATCGATGAAACCATTCCGGTGATCGTAATCGCGCCCTACGACCGCGTGTTCGAGAAGACGGTGTCGAACATGCAGGAGGTCGCCGCGCGCGGCGGCAAGATCATCCTGGTCACCGACCCGCAAGGCGCCAAGGAGGCCACCATCGAGTCGATGGTGACCTTGACCTTGCCGGAGATGGCGTCGGCGGTGACGCCCTTGGTCTATGCCATTCCGGTGCAGCTGATCGCCTACCATACCGCCGCCGCCATCGGCACCGACGTGGATCAGCCGCGCAATCTCGCGAAATCGGTCACGGTGGAATAAGATGCGCATGATCCCGAAAAGTGGGAACCGGTTTTCGGATAAGATCATGCGCAAAAGGGCGCATTAGCCATGTCCGAGATCGACAAACAGCTGAGCGAGCAGGCGCTGACCGCCGAGGTGGAGAAGGTGGCGGCGCCGCATAGCGGCATGGCCGCGCGCATCCGCAATTATTTCCTCACCGGCCTGGTGGTGGCGGGCCCGGTATTGGTCACCGCCTATCTGACTTGGTCGTTCATCACCTGGGTGGACAATGTGGTGCGCCCGGTCATCCCGCCGGTGTATCGGCCGGAAACCTATCTGCCATGGCCGATCCCCGGCACCGGGCTGGTGATCGCCTTCGTCGCGCTCACGCTGCTCGGTTTTCTCACCGCCAACCTAGTCGGCCGCAAGCTGGTCGAACTGGGCGAAAGCCTGCTCAACCGCATGCCCATCGTGCGGCCGGTGTACAAGACCATGAAGCAGATTTTCGAGACGCTGTTCTCCAAGAGCGGCTCCAGCTTTCGCAAGGTCGCGCTGGTGGAATTCCCAGCGCCCGGCATGTGGTCGCTGGTGTTCCTGTCGCAGCCGCCGACCGGCGATCTGGCCGGGCGGCTGCCGGAGGGTGAGCATGTGTCCGCCTTCATGCCCTGCACACCGAACCCGACCACCGGATTCTTCTTCTACGTTCTGCGTAAGGATCTCATCGAGCTCGACATCTCGGTGGAGAACGCCATGACGCTGCTGATCTCGGCCGGCATGGTGCAGCCGGATGACGACGCGCAGAAGAAGCTGGCGGCGCTGGCCGCCACCGCGCGCGCGGCGCAGGCGGTGAAATCGCCGGTGGTGGCGAAATAGATGTTCGCTTTCGTCGCACCCCGCTATTGTCCGGCGGACGGGACTGTTAGGCTTTACCCATCTTATTATGTCGGGGGGCTCATCATGGGTTTCGGTGAAGCGATCAAATCTGGCTTTAGTCACTACGTTACCTTCTCGGGTCGCGCGCAGCGTTCCGCATTGTGGTACTTTGTGCTGTTTTTCGTCATCGTGTCGATCGTCACGAACATCATCGACGTCGCCTTAGGCACCTATGGCATAGTCGGCCTGCTGGTGTCGCTGGCGCTGCTGCTGCCATACCTTTCCGTGTGGATCCGGCGTCTGCACGATCTCGATCGCACCGGCTGGTGGGTGCTGATCTCGTTTACCGGTATCGGCATCATCCTGCTGATTGTCTGGTTTTGCATGAAGGGCACCACCGGGCCGAACCGCTTCGGCGCCGATCCGCTCGCGGCCTGACGCAAGCGTTCAGCCGGCACGGATCAGCTTGATCGCCTCGTCCTTGCCGAACAGATAGAGCAGGTGACGCAGCGCCTCGCCGCGCGGCGTCGCCAGCGTCGGATCGCGCGACAGGATCAGCCCAGCATCGTCGCGCGCGGCGCCGAGATACTTGCCGTGCAGCTCGATGCGCGCGATCTGGAAGCCGGGCGAGCCGCTCTGCCGTGTGCCGAGCAGGTCGCCTTCGCCACGCAGTCGTAAGTCTTCTTCCGCGATACGAAAGCCGTCCTCACTCTCGCGCAGGATGGCCAGCCGCGCCTTGGCGGTCTCGCCGAGCGGCGCCTTGTAGATCAGCAGACAGGTGGAATGGCCGGCCCCGCGTCCGACGCGGCCGCGCAATTGATGCAATTGCGCCAGCCCGAAGCGTTCGGCGTGCTCGATCACCATGATGGTGGCTTCCGGCACGTCGACGCCGACCTCGATCACCGTGGTGGCGACCAGCAACTGCGTCTCGCCGGAGGCGAAGCGCGCCATGGCGGCGTCCTTGTCGGCGCCTTTCATGCGGCCATGCACCAGGTCGACCTTGCGGCCGAAACGTTTGCGCAAGTCCTCGTAGCGCGCTTCCGCCGCGGCGAGGTCGATCTTCTCGGACTCCTCGACCAGCGGGCAGACCCAAAAAGCGCGTTGCCCCTGGCCAAGCGCGCGGCCGACCGCGTCCTCGACTTCCGCAACACGCGTGAGCGGAATGGTACGGGTGTCGATCGGCTGGCGCCCGGCCGGTTTCTCGCGCAATTCGGAAATGTCCATGTCGCCGAAATAGGTCAGCACCAGCGTGCGCGGGATCGGCGTCGCCGTGAGCACCAGCACGTCGACCGCTTCGCCCTTCTGCGTCAGGGCGAGGCGCTGATGCACGCCGAAGCGGTGCTGCTCGTCGACCACGGCGAGCGCCAGATCGTGGAAGGCGACGTCCTCCTGGAACAGCGCATGGGTGCCGATCAGCAGATCGATGTCGCCGAGGGTGAGCCGGTCGAGGATTTCGCCGCGCTCGCGGCCGCGTTCGCGCCCGGTCAGGATGGCGACGCGAATGCCGGCGGCTTCCGCCAGCGGCGCAATCGTATTGAGATGCTGGCGGGCGAGGATCTCGGTCGGCGCCATGAAGGCGGCCTGGCGGCCGGCTTCAATCACGGCAGCGGCGGCGACCAGCGCCACCACCGTCTTGCCGGAGCCGACATCGCCTTGCAGCAGCCGCAGCATGCGCTGCGGGCGCGCGAGGTCGGTGATGATGTCGTCGACCGCCTTCTGCTGCGAATGGGTGAGCGCATAAGGCAGCGCCTTGAGGATGCGCGCGCGCAGGCGGCCTTCGCTGGCCGAGCCGCGGCCGGCCTGCCGGCGCATATGGGCGCGCACCAAAGCGAGCGCGAGCTGGCCGGCGAGCAATTCGTCATAGGCCAGCCGCGTCCAGGCCACGCTTTCGGGAGCGATGTCGTGCGGTTCATGCGGCCGGTGCAGATGGCGCAAGGCCTCGGTGAAGGCGGGGAAGCGCTCGCGCGCGAGCCAGGCTTCGTCCTGCCACTCCGGCAGCTCGGGCAACCGCGCCAGCGCACCATCCATGGCGCGCCGCACATTGCCAAGCGCCAAGCCCTCGGTGAGCGGATAGACCGGCTCGACCAGCGGCAGATCGGCAAAGCCTTTCTCGTCCACCACCCGGTCGGGATGCACCATCTGCAGATTGCCGTCGTAGACTTCCGCCGTTCCCGAGACGTAACGCATCTCGCCCACCGGCAAGAGCTTCTCCAGGTAATCCTTGCGCGCGTTGAAGTAAGTGAGCGTCAGCGTCTGCCCGGTGTCGTCGCTGGTGACGATGCGATAGGGCGCGCGCGCGCGATGCGGCGGGGCGGGACGATGCTCATCGACCGTCACCGCCACGGTAACCACCTGGCCGGCCTGCACCTCGTTCAGCTTGGGCCGCGCGCGTCGGTCGATCGCGCCCGACGGCAGATGCAGCAGCAGGTCGATGATACGCGGCGCCTCGCGCTCGAGCAGCCGGGCATAGAGCCGCTCCAGCTTCGGCCCGACGCCGGGCAGGCTGGTGAGCGAGGCGAACAGGGGACTGAGCACGAGCGGGCGCATGGGGGGAGTGTAGTGGATTCCGCGAAAGTGCAGCATCCATCCGTTGTCATCACCGGGCTTGTCCCGGTGATCCCGCTTAAGTGTGTATAGCGTCCCTAAGCGAGATGGCCGGGACATAGGCGAGCGAAGCGACGCCGTCCTTTGGACGGCTATGCCCGGCCATGACAAACGGGGGATCGCCCTCTATATATGCCTCGCCCGGCCCCGTCCGGGTTTTTGGCGTTGGAGAATGGCAGTGACAGGCACAGGAATTTCGAGCGATGGGCTGGACGGGCGCCGCAAGCGGCTGCTGTTTCGCTCCTGGCATCGCGGCATGCGCGAGATGGATCTGGTGCTCGGCCGTTTTGCCGACGCGCATATTGCAACGTTGAGCGATGCCGAACTCGACGAATACGAGCGCTGGCTCGAGTTTCCCGACCTGCAGATCTTTACCTGGGTCAACGGGGCGCAACCGACGCCGCCGGAAGTCGACACCGCTCTGTTCCGCCGCCTGCGCGACTTTCACCGCGACGGACCCAAGCAAGAATAAGTGAGCGCGATGGCTCGATCTCCGGTCGATCAACTTAAGGCTGGCAAAGCGCTCACGCTGTCCCAGGTCGCCGACGGCGCCGAAGGGCTGGTGCTGGCCGATCTGGCGCGCGCGGTGTCGGCGCGCGCCGATGCGCCGGCGATCTCGCTCGCCGTCATCTGCCGCGACGGCCAGCGCATGGCGGCCTTGTCGCGCGCGCTGGCGTTCTTCGGCCCCGACCTTGTGACGATGGAATTCCCGGCCTGGGATTGCCTGCCCTATGACCGGGTGTCGCCGAACGCCAGCGTGGTGGCGCAGCGCATGACCGCGCTGTCGCGGCTGACGCGCGTCAAGGGGCGCGACCGCCCCTCGGTGCTGCTCACCACCGTCAACGCCGCGCTGCAGCGCGTGCCGGCACGCGAGTTCGTCGCCACCCATGCGCTGTCGGTGGCGCCCGGCAATGTGCTCGGCATGCATGGCGTGATCGAATGGCTGGAGCTCAACGGATTCACCCGCGCCTCCACCGTGCGCGAGCCAGGCGAATACGCGGTGCGCGGCGGCATCCTCGATCTGTTTCCGCCCGGCATGGACATGCCGGTGCGGTTCGACTTCTTCGGCGATGCGCTGGAGACGATCCGCACCTTCGACCCGCAGACGCAACGCAGCGAAACGAGCTTGCGCGCCCTCGATCTGGTGCCGGTGGCGGAATTCCAGCTGATCACCGAGACCATCCGCCGCTTCCGCACCGGCTATGTCGCGCAATTCGGCGCCAGCGCGCCCGACGATCTGCTGTACGAAGCGGTGAGCGAGGGCCGCCGCCATCCCGGCATGGAGCACTGGCTGCCGCTGTTCCACAGCAAGCTCGAAACCCTGTTCGACTATCTGCCGGGCACGACGCTGGCGATCGAGCCGCTGGCGGAAGACGCAGGCCATGAGCGTCTCACGCAAGTTTCCGACTATTACGATGCGCGCAAAGCTGCGCTCGCCGACGGCGTGACGCCGCCCTACAAGCCATTGCCGCCGGGGCGCCTCTACCTCACGGAAGTCGAATGGAAGCAGCGACTCGACACCTCGGCGCTGGCGCGGCTGACGCAATTCGCGGTGCCGGACGCGGCCAATGTGATCGATGTCGGCGCGCGCGCCGGCCACAACTTCACCACTGAGCGCGCCGAACCCGGCGCCAACGTGTTCGAGGCGTTAAGCAAGCACGTGCTGTCGCTGCAAGCTTCGGGCAAGCGGGTGGCGATCGCGCTTTGGAGCGAGGGCGCGCGCGAGCGCATGAGCCACGTGCTCGCCGACCACAGACTGCACAATCTTACCCCCGTGGGATCATGGCCGCAGGCGCTCACTTTGCCCAAGCACACGGTGGCGCTTGTCGTGCTCGGCATCGAATCCGGCT
>Ga0207932_1000742_pt1 | contig 11190 bp, 8 predicted proteins | sample NGESurdeep092012_FD_184480 | JGI IMG/M metagenome (GOLD analysis project Ga0207932, IMG submission 184480) | Arctic peat soil microbial communities from Barrow, Alaska - NGEE Surface sample 415-2 deep-092012 (SPAdes) | ecosystem: Environmental > Terrestrial > Soil > Wetlands > Peat ...
CGCCCCCCCGCCGGTCGCTCGTGCGCGCGTGCGGCAGCGCCGCGCGCGGCCCCGACGCCACGATCGTCGGAAAGGGGTGCGCCACGCTTCCCTCGCGCCGCAAGGCCGCCTCCAGGAGCGCCGCCACGTCCAATTCAGACAACCCCACTCGGATATCCGCGACCGCCCGCGCGAGGGCCGTCCCGGCCACGCGCGCCGCGTCGCGGAGCGCGGCGACCTCCTCCGGTGCCTTCACGACGCGCAGGCGCTCCACGAGCTCCCCGGAGGGCCGGAACCGGCCCGCGCGCGCGCCGTCGGTGAGGCGCGAGGCCTCGCGCACGGTGAGCACGTGGGCCTCGAAGCCGATCGGGTCGCGGGCGCCCGACTCCGGCAGGAGCGCGAGGAGGGCCTCCAGGAGCCCCGCCGGCGCGATGATGACGCGGGCGAGGTCGCCCACCTCCTCGGCGGCCTGGGTCTCGTACCGGGAGTCGGTGAGCAGCGTGGCCGCGGCCTCGGTCACGAGGACGAGCGCGCTCGAGCCCGAGAACCCCGTCAGGTAGCGGACGTTGGCGGCGTGCCCGACGACGAGGGCGCCGAGGCCTTCCCCCGCCAGGAGCGCGCGCAGTGCGGCCAGGCGTTCCGGGCGACGATCGGTCATGCCCGCAGGTATCCGGTGAGGTGGTGTCCTGCTGACGGCTGACGGCTGACGGCCGACGGCTGGCTCACACCCGGACGACGCCGCTCGCACCGCCGGCGGCGCGGCGCAGCCAGCCGGTGAGCGCCTCGAGGGCCAGGACGTACGAGTCCGCGCCGAAGCCCGCCACCACCCCCACGGCGAGGTCGGCGAGGAGGGAGCGGCGCCGCACCTCGTCGCGGGCATGCACGTTCGTGAGGTGCACCTCGACGAAGGGGACCTGCACGGCGAGGAGCGCGTCGCGGACGGCGAGGGAGGTATGGGTGTACGCGGCGGCGTTGACGAGCGCGCCGTCGGCGGCGCCTCGCAGGGCCTGGATCGCGTCCACCAGCGCCCCTTCGTGGTTCGACTGGAAGAAGGAGACCTCGACGCCGAGCGCGGCGGCCCGGGTCTGCACCGCGGCGTGGACCTGCGCGAGGGTCGCGGTGCCATAGCGCTCCGGCTCCCGAACCCCGAGGAGGTTGAGGTTCGGTCCGTCGATCACGGCGATGTGCACTAGCGCTTGAGCCCGCGCAGCCAGCTGTTGAAGGAGCCGACGTCGTCCTCGGAGGGCGGGGTCGCGGGCGCGGCGCCGCCGTCGGGCCGTACCGAGCCCCGCTCGGGCGGCGCGCCGAAGAACTCGTCGAACGACGTGCCCGTGGCGGGCGGCGGTGCCGGCTGGGCCGCGGGCGCCGCACCCGTCCCCGCCTGGGCCCCGAAGATGTTGTCGAGGGTGAAGGCCTCCTGGGCCGGGCGCGCCGGCTCCCCCGCCGGGGGCTGCGGGACCGGGGCGGGCGCCGGGGGCGCCTCCGGCTGCGCGAAGGCCTGATCCATCGGCGTCGGGCCCTCGGGGGGCGGCTCGGACGCGGGGGCCGGCCCGCCGAGGCGCGACTGCGCGAGGCGCCGCAGCCAGACGCGCGCCGACTCGGTGCCGAGCGCGGCGGCGCTCAGGACGGCAGCCGGCGCCTCGAGCGCGGCCAGCTTGGCCTGGAGGCCGGCGTCGGCGGGGCGCTGCGCCAGGAGCTGGCGGTACACCTCGGCTGCCTCGGCGCGGAAGCCCTGCTTGAGGTAGAGGTCGCCCATCGTCTCAGTGAGCAGGGGCGGCGCCTCGGCGGCCTTCCGGCCCTCCTCCTCCAGCTCGATCGCCTGCATCTGCTTCGACGAGGGGCGCGTCATCTCTTCGGCGGGGGTGACGTCCTCGGGCATGATGATCGGCAGGTCGGTGAGACTCGCGTCCGACTCCGCCGGCGCCGCGGGGGCGCCCTCCAGGGAGACCTCGGGGGTCGCGTCCGCCGGGATGTCGAAGGTCTGATCCCCCTCCGTCTCCACGGTGAGCGCATCCAGGTCCACCGCCTTGGTCTGCAGCGACGCGCGGCCCGACCAGGCGTCGTCGGTCGGCCCGCCCTGCCACGCCTCGTCGGTGCGCACCGTCTCGGGGGCGACGTGCTCCGGCTGCCCGGGCACCGAGATGACCTCCGAGGGATGGGCGAGCGTGGCCTCGTGCTCCTGCAGGGCGGAGTCGAGGTCCTTCTGGGAGATGGCGCGGCTCGACCGCTCCCCGGTGCCCCAGGCCAGCCCCTCGTCGAACGGCTTGACGTCCAGCGACTGGGCGGGGACGTCCCCTTCCGGGGGAATGAACTGCGACGACACGATCCCTTCCGAGGGCCGGACGACCGTCTCGGTCTCGGCCGCCGTGGGAGGCACCTCGGGAGGATGCGGCGGGAGGATGTCGGGCGAGCTGGTGCCCACGTCGGCGAACGAGATGCCGGCCGGGGCCGCGCCCAAGTCCCCGGGGAGCGCCAGCATCGGCGCGGTCTGCATCTCCCCGATGGCGCCGCCGAGCCGCTGCAGATCGGCCTCGGCGTCGGCGTTCATCGGGTCCACCTTGAGGAGCTGCTGGAGCCACTGCCGCGCCTGGACGGGTTCGTTCTTCCGCTCGGCGATCTCGGCGAGGCTCTTGAGGGCGATGATGTTCTCGGAGTCGAGCGTCAGCACCTTCTGGAAGGCGTCGGCGGCGCCGGCGTCCTCCTTCTTGTCGAGCAGGCAGCGGCCGAGGACGATGTGCGCCGAGAGGTAGTCGGGGTGCTTCTCGATCCCCGCGTGCACCACTTCCAGGGCGTGGTCCACCTGACCCGCCTTGCGATAGGCGTCGGCCAGCGGCGCGAAGTACCGGCCATCCGGGTTCTCCGCGTAGCGCCGCTCGAGCTTTTCGATTTCGCTGGTGCCGGCCATGAGGCTCCGCGATGGGTGCGGGGGAATCCGTGCGAGTATATCCCGGGCCGCCGTGGCGTGTCAACAGGAAACCGTCCCTCCCGGTTGGCATTGCGCGTTGTCCCGTCTACATTTAGGCCCTCCTGACGATGGAGTGTCGGACCCGATGCTGACGACGATGCGCGAACGGACGAAAGCGATCATGCTCGTCCTCGCCATAGCCTTCGTAGGGTGGCTGGTCTTCGACGTGGGGATGGGCGTCTCGGGCAACAGCCAGTCCCAGGGCGCCCAGAACGCCGGGACGGTGAACGGCCAGCCGATCCGCTACCCGGACTTCCTCGAGGCGCAGCGCCTGGCCTTCGAGCAGTGGCGCCAGCAGAACCCGGGCGCCAGCCAGTCGCGCGAGGAGCAGCAGCAACTCGAGACCGGCGCGTTCGAGAAGCTGGTGCAGGACCGCCTGCTCCAGCACGAATGGGCGCGCCGCGGCATCGCGGTGACCGACCGCGAGATCGTGGGCGCGGTGCAGAACTCGCCGCCCCCCGAGGTGCAGAGCGCCCCCGACTTCCAGACCGGCGGGCGGTTCGACCTCGCCAAGTGGCAGCGCTACCTGGCCAGCTCGGCGATCCGGACCGAGGACCTCCAGGCCCTGGAGGGGCGGTACCGCGACGAGCTGCCGCGAGTGAAGCTGTTCCGGCAGGTCACCTCCGACGTGTACGCCTCGGACCCGCAGCTCTGGCAGATCTATCGCGACCTGCACGACTCGGTGACCGTGAAGGCGCTGGTGATCCGGCCGGCGCAGGCGGTCGCCGCCGCGTCGGTGCACGTGACCCCGGCCGACGTCGAGGCCTTCTACCGGACCCACCAGGCCGACCTGCGCGAGCCGGCGAAGGCGTACCTCTCCTTCGTGCTCATCTCGAAGCTCCCCCAGCGGATCGACAGCATCAACGGCGTGGCGCGGGCCCGGCAGCTGCGGGACTCGATCCTGCACGGCGCCGACTTCGCCGAGGTGGCGCGCCGCGAGTCCGCGGATTCGGCTTCGCGCGCGCAGGGGGGCGCGCTGGGGACCTTCGGCCGCGGGCAGATGGCGCCGGCGTTCGAGCGGGCGGCGTTCAGCCTCCCGGTGGGCCAGGTCTCGGAGCCGGTGGTGACGCCCTTCGGGGCGCACCTGATCAAGGTCGAGAAGCGCACCGGGGACAGCGTCACCGCCCGGCACATCCTCGTCCCGATGGACCGCACCGGCGCCCGGCTCGACACGCTGGAGTCGCGGGCCGACTCCCTCGACCGGCTGGGCGCCGAGCAGACGACCAAGGGCACGCTCGACAGCGTGGCGCGCGTGATGGGCCTGGGGATCAACCCGGCCCCGCCGGTGATCCAGAGCCAGCCGCTGCTGCTGGGCCGGTACGTGGTGCCCGACGTGTCGGTGTGGGCGTTCGAGGCGCGTCCGGGGGAGACGAGCCCGGTGATCGAGAACGCGGGCGCCTACTACCTCTTCCGGCTCGACAGCGTGCAGGCGGCGGGGGTGCCGCCGCTGCCGGCCGTGGACGCGCGGCTCCAGGAGGCGGTGCTGCGGGAGAAGCGGCACGCCGCGGCGGAGGCGATCGCCCGCGACGCCGAGCGCCGGCTCCAGAGCGGCGAGACGCTCGACCAGGTGGCGCAGGCGCTGCGGCTCCCGGTCGAGACGGTCGGGCCCTTCACCCGGACCTCGGGGGTGCGCACCCTCGGCCAGGCCACGGGCGCCATCGGCACGGCGTTCCGGCTGCGGGTCGGGGAGCGTTCGGGAGTCCTCACGGGCGGTGACGCCTACTTCTTCATCGAGCCGACGCGACTCGTGCGGGCGGATTCGGCGGCGTGGGCGAAGGACAGGGACCAGCAGCGGATCGACGTGCTGCGCTCCGCGCGTTCCATCCGGGTGCGCTACTTCCTGATCGGCCTGCGCGCGGCCGCGAAGGTCAACAACCAGCTGGCGGAGCTGCGGCGCCGGCCCGCGGCGGCGGACAGCACCCAGTGAGGCGGTGACCCGGGCGCCGGGCGGCCCGGGCGGTGGACGACGGGAAGGGGTGCCGGGCGATGACCGCCCGGCACCCCTTCGTCATACGGAGACCCCTCAGGCGGGGCGACGACCGGGCTACGCCGGGTCCTTCGGGCCCGACTGCTCGTTGCGGGGGGGCAGCTCGCGTCGCGGTGCCGGCGGCGTGTCGATGTCATCGGTGACCTCCCGCATGCTCTTCTTGAACTCCCGGATGCCCTTCCCGAGGGACGAGCCGATCTCCGGCAGCCGCTTGGCGCCGAAGACCAGCAGAACGACCACCAGGATGAGCATGATCTCCGAGAAACCGAGATTTCCCAACCCCATACGTGCCTCCGGCTAGAAGAGGGAGCGCGCCAGCAGGTACGCCAGCACGACCCCGACGACCGACAGCAGTGAAACGTGGAGGCCGATGGGCCCCAGCGTCATCGAGACCACCAGCAGGTCCAGGCTCACCGGCCCGAACGTCGGCGTGACCGAGAAGGTCAGCACCTCCCGCGGCGCGCCCGGCGGGAGCACCCGCTCGAGGAACGCCGACAGGAAGCCGCCGAGCGCGAACCCGGTCGCGAGCACGGCGGTGTAGAAGAGCGGCCGGCGGGGGACGTGGGCCATCGGCTACGACCGCCGCTCGACGGCGTACGTGATCGCGTCCCGCAGCGCGTCCCGCTCCAGCGAGGGCGGCAGCTCCTCGAGCGCCGCTTCGGCGGTAGCGGCGCAGGCCTCCGCCCGCTGCCGTGCGTACTCCAGCCCGCCGCTCCGCGCCACCAGCTCGATCACCCGGGCCACCGGCGCCGAACCGGGCGCCTGCTCGGCGAAGAGCGCCTCGACCTCGCGCCGTTCCGCCGGCGCCAGCCGCGGCAGCGCCGCGATGAGGGGGAGGGTGACCTTGTGCTCCTTCAGATCGAGTCCCGACGGCTTCCCGGTGACGGCCTCGCCTTCGGTGTAATCAAGCAGGTCGTCGGTGATCTGGAAAGCCATTCCGAGGGCGTCCCCATAGGCGCGGAGCGCCGCCCGGCGCTCCGGCGCCGCCCGCAGCGCGCCGAGCTCGCAGGCGGCGCTGAACAGCGACGCCGTCTTGGCGCGGATGAGGAAGCCATACTCCTCCTCCGTGAAGCGCAGCGCGTCGTACGCGGCGAGCTGCCGCATCTCCCCGACCGTCATCTCGTTGGTGACGCGGGAGAGGATCCGCAGCGGCTCCAGGTCGTCCACCGCCACGAGCTCGATGATCGCGCGGGAGTACAGGTAGTCCCCCATGATCACCGACACCTGGTGGCTGTAGAGCGCGTTGAGGGTGGGCATACCCCGGCGCAGGGCCGAATGATCCACCGAATCGTCGTGCACCAGCGTGGCGAGGTGGGTGAGCTCGATGATGGCCGCGAACCGCAGGAGGCGCGCGTCGTCGGCGCGCGCGGCCTGGTTCGAGAGGAACATCAGCATCGGGCGGAACAGCTTGCCCTTCATCTGGAGGAGGTGGCCGTTCACCTCGGCGATGAGGGGGAAATCGGCGGCGACGAGGCGGCGCAGCTCGTCGGCGACGGCGTCGAGGAGGGGCGCGACCGGGCGCTGGAGGTCGGCGAGGCGGACCCCCGCGGCCTGCGGCGGCACGCCGCTACGCTCCCGCCCGGGCGTGCAGCGACTGCACCCGCTCGCTCACGTCCTGGAAGTTGATATCCACACCGAACACGCGGTTGTAGGCCGTCAGCGCGTCCGGGACCTTCCCAAGCTCCTCGAGCGCGCGCCCAAGCCAGTAGAGGAGGCCGATGCGCTCGGCATCGCTCGCCGCCGGGGCCTCGAGGCCGCGGCGGAGGATCGTCTCCGCCACCGCGAACTGCCCCTTCTCGAAGAAGCAGCTGCCCAGCGCCTCCGAGCTCTTCAGGCGCCCGTCGGGCGCGCGCAGGGCCTTCTGGAACTCGGCGATCGCCTCGTCGAGGAGACCCATCTCCTTGTATGCCACGCCGAGGTCGTAGTGGCTCTGGAAGTCCTCCTCGCTGACGTTGGCGGCGATGCCCTTCTTGAACGCCTGCAGCATCGACTGGAAGTCCGCCTCCTCGTCGCCCGTCGGCTCCTCGTCCTCCACCCGCATCCGGGTGTCCTTCGGCGCCGCGTCGTCCTCGAGCATCATCGCGCTGAGGTCCACGAAGTCGCCGGCCGCGGGCTGCGCCGCCCTGGGCGCTGTCGCGGGAGCCGCCGCCGGGGCGGCGGGGGGCGCGAGGGTGTCGAGGGCGGCCCGCGCCCGGGCGTTAGAGGGGTCGTGCTCCACGACGCGCTGGTAGACGGCGATCGCCTTGGCGGCGTCGTTGTTCCGCAGCAGGGCATCGCCCAGCTCGTTGTACGCGCCCACCAGCAGGGCCTTGTCGCCCTGCCGGTACGCCAGCTCGACGCGCTTCTGCTGGTGGCGGACGCTGTTGGTGTCGAGGCGGAGGATCTCCTCGCACACCGCGAAGGCGTCGTCGAGAGCGCCCGCCAGCTCGAAGCCCTCGAGGGCGGCGTCGAGCTCGGCGATGCCGCGCTCGCGCTTCCCCTCGTCGAGGAGGACCTCGCCGAACCGCCGCCGGGTGGCCCAGTCGTCGGGCGCGGCGGCGAGCTTCGCCTCGAGGGAGGCGGAGGTGGGCACCGTCTCGGTGACCTCGCCGAGATCGACGAAGCCGAGGGAGGGCGCGGCGGCGGCGCTCTCCGGCTCCGTCTCCATCAGCGGCAGCCCGGCGGTGGGCGAGGGCGGCGCCTCGTCCTCCAGCTCGATCAGCGGGAGGTCGGAGACCGCCTCGTGCGCGCTCGACCGCTTGGGCTGAGGCGGGGCCGGCTCCTCGATGTCGAGATCGAGGAGCTCCGGCGCCGGCACCGTGGGGGCCGCGGGTCGCTTGGGCGGCTCCTCGACCAGCGACGTCGGCTCCAGCTCGAGGGCGCCGCCGGCCGGCTCCGCCATGGACGTCGGCTCGATCTCGAGCCCGGCGGGCGGTCCGGCGATCTCTTCGGAGGGCGCGAGGGTCGTGCGCTCGATCTCGAGCGCCGGCGGCTCCTCCGCCGCGGCGGGGCGCGCCGCGCTCCCGCGGGGCGCGGGCGGCTCCTCGATGACCGGCGCCGGACGCGCGCCGCTCTTCCGCGCGGCGGGCGTCTCCCCCAGATCGAGGAAGACCAGATCCCGCCTCGAGTGATGCCCCGGCGGTATCTCCTCGCCGGTGATCATATGCCGGCTCATCCGCGACTTGCGCTGCGCCGACCGGTCCTTCTGCTCGAACTCCGAGAGGAGCCGCTCCACCTGCTCCTTCTGCTCGTCGGTCCTCGCGGTGGCGCGCGCCTGCTGCGCGAGCACGGCCCAGATGTCGTCCTGCCCCGGCGTCATCTCGGCGAAGGCCTTGAGCGCCTTGAACGCCTCCTCCAGCTGCCCGGCCTTCTGCATCCGGTCGGCGTACTCGAGCAGGTTCTGCCGCGCCTCGGAGATGAACCCCTTGGCGGCGAACGCCATCCCGAGCTTCAGATAGATCTGCGACCGGCCGGGGGTGAGACGGAGGACCTTGTTGCACAGCGCGATGGCGTTGTTGTGGAACCCGCCCTCGCCGTACTTCTCGGCGGCGCGCTCGTACATGGCGACCGCCAGCGGCGTGTCGCCCGACTTCTGATAGAGATCGCCCACCCGGTTGTAGAGCGTGAGGTCGGGATTGTCCTCGGGGGACTTCTCCATGACCTCAATGGCCTTGAGCAACGGCTCGATGGCCTTGGACCACTGCTCCTTCAGCTCGAACTTCCGGGCCAGATCCTTGTACTTGTCGATGTTCGCCATTAACCCCAGCGCCTAGGAGAGAGGCGGCGACAGCGGCTTGAGTCCTGAACCTGCGGAAGATACGACCCGCTCCGGGCCGTGACAAGCGAACCCGCCGGCGAAGACGCGCCACGCCAGCGGCATCCCGTACCAGTAGGCCAACTCCCTCGGATCCCTGCAGTTCCACACCACCAGATCGGCGGGCCGGCCCACCGCCAACCGGCCCCCGTCGGCGCCCCGGGCGAGGGCGCACGCGGCGTTCACGGTGGCGGCCGCGAACGCCTCCGCGGGCTGGAGGTGCGCCTGGCCCACGGCCAGCGCCATCATCAGCGGCACGCTCGCGCTGGGGGACGACCCGGGGTTGAAATCGGAGGCGAGCGCGACCACGGCGCCCGCGTCCACGAGGGCGCGCGCCGGCGCGTGCCGCGCCTTCCCGAGGAAGACGAGCGTGCCCGGGAGGATGACCGCCACGGTGTCGCTCGCGGCGAGCGCCGCCACGCCGGCGGGGGAGATCGCCCCGAGGTGGTCCGCGGACGTCGCGCCGAGGCGCGCCGCCAGTTCCGCGCCGCCGTAGGGGTCCAGCTCGTCGGCGTGGACCTTGAGGCCCATCCCCGCCGCGCGCGCCGCGCGGAGGACGGCCTCGCTCTCCTCGAGGGAGAACACCCCGGGCTCGCAGAAGACGTCGCAGAACTCCGCCAGCCGCTCGCGCCCCACGCGCGGGATCAGCTCCTCGACGAGGATCCGCACCCACGCCTCGCGCTTCGCACGGTGCTCCGGGGGCACCTCGTGGGCGCCGAGGAAGGTCGCGACCACCGTGGGCGGTCCCGCCGCGGCGAGGCGGGCGATGGCCCGCAGCGCCCGCAGCTCCGCCTCGGGCTCGAGGCCGTACCCCGACTTCACCTCGACGGTCGTCGTGCCGAGGGCCGTGACCCACTGGAGCCGCGCGGCCCCGAGCGCGACGAGCTCGTCCTCGCCCCGCGCACGGAAGTCGCGCATGGACTGGAGGATCCCGCCCCCCGCGGCGGCGATGCTCTTGTAGTCGTCGCCCCGCGCGCGGCGGGCCTGGTCGTCGAGCCGCGGCGCGCCGAAGAGCGCGTGGGTGTGCGGGTCCACCAGCCCCGGCGTGATCAGGCGCCCCTCGCACTCGATCAGCTCGGCGAAGGCGTGCGGATGGGCGGAGGCGCGTCCGTGCACCTGCTCGCGGTACCAGGCGCGCACCTCGCGGTCGGGCGCGATGAGCGCGACGCGCCCGCCCTCGCACCCCACACCCACGCCCGCCGTGACCCGCAGCGGGTCCCACGTGGCGCGGCGCAGGGGACCCGGCTCCGCGGGGCCGAGCACCACGGCGCCCGCGCCCACGAGCGCCGTGACGCCGGCGCCCCGCTCCCGCGCGCCCGGCGCCGGCTCAGCCATGCATCGGGAGGTCGATGCCGTGCGTCCGCGCCGTCGCGGCGGCCGCCTCGTACCCCGCGTCCGCGTGCCGCGCGACGCCGATCCCCGGATCGTTGGTGAGCACCCGCTGCAGCCGCTCGCGCGCCGCGGGCGTCCCGTCGGCGACGATCACCTGCCCCGCGTGGAGGGAGTTGCCGATCCCCACTCCGCCGCCGTGGTGGAAGGAGACCCACGACGCCCCGCTCGCCACGTTGAGCATCGCGTTCAGCACCGGCCAGTCGGCGATGGCGTCGCTCCCGTCCTTCATCCCTTCCGTCTCGCGGAAGGGCGAGGCGACCGACCCGGTGTCCAGGTGGTCGCGACCGATGACGATCGGCGCGGAGAGCTCGCCGCTCGCCACGAGGTCGTTGAGCGCCACGCCGAAGCGCGCGCGCTCCCCCTGGCCGAGCCAGCAGATGCGGGCCGGCAGCCCCTGAAACGCCACCCGCTCCTGGGCCAGGGTGATCCACCGCTTGAGGTGCGCGTTCTCCGGGAAGAGCTCGAGCACCAGCTGGTCGGTGCGGTACAGGTCCTGCGGGTCGCCCGAGAGCGCCACCCAGCGGAACGGCCCCTTCCCCTCGCAGAAGAGGGGCCGCACGTACGCCGGCACGAAGCCGGGGAAGTCGAAGGCGTCCTGCACGCCGGCGTCGAGCGCGACGGTGCGGATGTTGTTGCCGTAGTCGAAGGTGACGGCCCCGCGGCGCATCAGGTCGAGCATCGCGCGGACGTGCGCCGCCATCGAGGCGGTCGAGCGCCGCACGTACTCCGCCGGGTCACTCTTGCGGAGCGCCAGCGCCGCCTCGAGGGGGAGCCCCGCCGGCACGTAGCCGTTGAGCGGGTCGTGGGCCGACGTCTGATCGGTGAGCACGTCGGGAACGACGCCCCGCCGCACCAGCTCCGGGAGCACCTCCGCGCAGTTCCCTTCCAGGCCGATGCTGAGCCCCTCACCCTTCCCCTGCGCCGCCTTCGCCCAGGCGAGCGCCTCGTCGAGGGACCGCGTGGCCTTGTCCAGGTAGCGCGTCTCGAGCCGCCGCCGGATGCGGGCGGGGTCCACTTCCACCGCGATCATCACCGCGTCGTTCATCGTCGCGGCGAGGGGCTGCGCGCCACCCA
>Ga0207932_1000743_pt1 | contig 11187 bp, 8 predicted proteins | sample NGESurdeep092012_FD_184480 | JGI IMG/M metagenome (GOLD analysis project Ga0207932, IMG submission 184480) | Arctic peat soil microbial communities from Barrow, Alaska - NGEE Surface sample 415-2 deep-092012 (SPAdes) | ecosystem: Environmental > Terrestrial > Soil > Wetlands > Peat ...
TCCTCCCCGAGCCGCCCCCGGCCGAACTGGCCCCCAGCTGTTCGGAGGCCGGCGTGCTCGGCGTCCTGCCCGGCATCGTGGGCTCGATCCAGGCTGTCGAGACGATCAAGGTCCTTCTCGGCATCGGCGACACCCTCCAGGGCAGGCTCCTGGCCTATGACGCCCTCGAGCAGAGCTTCCGCACCTTCAAGGTCCGCCGCGACCCGGCCTGCCCGGCGTGTGGCCCCGACGCGGGCGAGATCGTCATCGCCGAGTACGACGACCTGTGCATGCCTCATGTGATCGAGGCGCCGGTCGGCTGATCAGTCGGGGCCCATCTCGCCGAGGATGATGCGGACGGCTGCGGGCACGTCCGACACCTGGGCGTCCGGCCCCGGTCCGCCCAGGTCCCATGACCGGCCCCGGTGGATCCAGATGGTGCGCAGGCCGACGCGCTGACCTCCCCGGATGTCGGCGGGCCCCGAGTCCCCGACCATCCATCCCTCGAGGTCGACACCGCACCGGCGGGCGGCCTCCTCGAAGATGCCGATGTCGGGCTTCCACGACTCGACGAGCGCCGATACGCATACGGCGTCCACTTCGTCGCCCAACTGCGTGACCTCGAGCTTCCGCTCCTGGGACTTCGGACCGTTGGTGACGACCGCCACCTTCCAGCCCGCCGACCGGAGCCTGCGCAGCGCGTTCCGGGAGTCGTCGGGGAACGTGAAGGAAGCCGGGTAGTCCCGGTGGTAGGCGTCCACCAGTTCGTCGACCGGAGCGGCCAGGTCGAATCGGATCCGGACGCCGGCGAACAGTTCCTCCCGTGGCCGTAGCCCGTCGTCATCCACCGCCACCAACCAGGCGTGGGCATCATCGGGCAGCCCGTTGGACTCACAGAAGGACCGCGCCCACCGGGCAAACGCTGCCTCGCGGTCGAGGAGGGTGTTGTCGAGGTCGAACAGGGCGACCGGCATGGACGGGTTCTAGCCGCCGGCCGGCCGACGCGCCACGTGGCAGGCGCAATTTCTCGGCCGGGCCGGTTGACCGTAACCTGTGCCCCATGGCATCTGAGACCGCGTCAGGAACACCGAAGCACGAGCGGGTCACCGACTCGGGGATCAGGATCAACCAGGTCTACGGTCCTGATGACCTGAGCGGCTGGGACCCGGCCACCCAGCTCGGCACCCCGGGCACGTACCCCTACACCCGGGGTATCCGCCCCGACATGTACCGGGGACGGCTGTGGACGATGCGCCAGTACGCCGGCTTCGGCACGGCCGAGGCAACCAACGAGCGGTTCAAGTTCCTGCTCGACGCCGGCCAGACCGGCCTGTCCTGTGCCTTCGATCTGCCCACCCAGATGGGTTACGACTCCGACCACCCCCGCTCGGAGGGCGAGGTCGGCAAGGTGGGCGTGGCCATCGACAGCCTCGAGGACATGCGCGCGCTCCTGGCCGGCCTGCCCCTCGACAAGGTCACCACCTCGATGACCATCAACGCCACGGCAGCCATCCTGCTCCTCTTCTACACACTGGTGGCCGAGGAGAACGGCGTGGACCCGAAGCAGCTGGGCGGGACCATCCAGAACGACATCCTGAAGGAGTACGTGGCCCGGGGCACCTACATCTACCCGCCCCGCCCGTCGATGCGCCTGGTGACCGACACCTTCTCCTACTGCGCCGAGCACCTGCCGGCCTGGAACACGATCTCGATCTCCGGGTACCACATTCGCGAGGCCGGCTCGACGGCCGTGCAGGAGATCGCCTTCACACTGGCCAACGGGATCGCCTACGTGGACGCGGCCCTGGCCGCCGGCCTGAAGGTCGACGAGTTCGCCCCCCGGCTGAGCTTCTTCTGGAACGCCCACAACAATCTCTTCGAGGAGGTGGCCAAGTACCGGGCCGCTAGGCGCATGTGGGCCAAGATCATGACGGAGCGGTTCGGGGCCAAGGACGAGAAGTCGCTCCTGCTCCGCTTCCACACGCAGACCGGCGGCTCGACCCTGACCGCCCAGCAGCCGCAGAACAACATCGTCCGGGTGACCGTCCAGGCCATGGCCGCCGCCCTGGGCGGGACCCAGAGCCTCCACACCAACGGCTTCGACGAGGCTCTCGGCCTGCCGACCGAGCAGGCGGCCAAGATCGCCCTTCGTACCCAGCAGATCGTGGGCTACGAGTCGGGTATCGCCGACACGGTCGACCCGCTGGCCGGGTCCTGGTTCGTCGAGTCCCTGACCGACGAAGTCGAGCAGGCCGCCTGGGACTACCTGGAGCGGATCGACGCCATGGGCGGGGCCGTCGATGCCATCGAGGCCCAGTACATGCAGCAGGAGATCGAGCAGGCCGCCTACGCCTACGCCAAGGCCATCGACAGCGGCGACAAGGTCGTCATCGGGGTGAACAAGTTCGTGGACGAGCACAACACCCCCAACGACGTGTTCCCGATCGACGCCGAACTGCAGCGCTCCCAGGTAGCCCGGGTGGGCCGGGTGCGGGCCGAACGCGACCAGGCCGCAGTCGACGCCGCCCTGGCCGACGTGGAGGCTGCCGCTCGCGGCACCCAGAACCTGCTGGTGCCAATGAAGGTGGCGCTGTCCCGGATGGCGACGCTCGGCGAGGTGTCCGACGTGCTGCGGGGCGTGTTCGGGGAGTTCCACCCGAACGGCTGAAGCCGGGGGTCGATCCGGTGGGGCTGCGACCGGTCGGGTCGACCCGGTGGAGTGACTACTGGTCGGGTGTCGGTCGGTTGGGTCAGGTCGTGGAGCGGCGTGCCGTCCATTCGGTGGCGACGTCGATCCACTGGCCCGGTGCGGTGAGGGTGGACCGGAGCGAGACCAGCCTGGCCGGGGCCCCTCGGCGGCGAGAGGCTCGTCGCAGGGGTAGCGGACGACCTCGGGGCGCGCTGGAGACACAGGTGGGCGCCGACCGCGTCGCTGCGCCATCGACGAGGCAGGAGGCGCACCGTGGGGATGGGGTACCGGAAGTGGATCGGGTAGTCGGAGGAGGATCCGGTGGCGGCGGTGCCGGTCAGGCCTTGTGGCGGGCCAGGAGGCGCTCGCGGATCGGGCCGGGGGCGGCGGCGTCGATCGCCGTCCAGGCCATGGCCAGGGCGCCGTCGCGCACCGCGGTGTCAGCCGATGCCGTGACGCAGGCGGCAGCGAACTCCGGCTGGTGGTTGACCGCGCCGTTCGACTCGATGGCCAGGAGCGGGTGAATGGTCGGCACGGCGAGCGAGATGTTGGCCATGTCGGTCGACAGGGTCGGCTTGGCCGTTCCGGCGTCGTCGAGCCCGAAACTACGGCCGAGGGCCTCGGCGTTGGCCCGGTAGCGGGCGAGGAGGTCGTGGTCGCTCTCCATGTGGGAGTAGTCGGGGGCCAGCGGCGTGAAGGCGACGTCGGCGCCGGTGGCACTGGCCCCGGCCTCGAAGCAGGCCTGCACCCGCGGGATCAGCTGCTCGAGGCCCGCAAGGGTCAGCGACCGGGCCATGAACCGGCCGGTCACCCGGGCCGGGATGATGTTGGCCGCCTCGCCGCCGTTGGTGACGACACCGTGGAGCTGGTCGCCGGGCGGGAGCTGCTGGCGGAGGAGCCCGAGGGCGACCTGGGCCACGACCATGGCGTCTCCGGCGTTGATGCCCTGCCACGGGGCGGCCGAGGCGTGAGCGGTACGCCCCGTGAAGGCCACGTCGAAGTGGTGGACGGCCAGGCAGGTGGCCTCCAGGCGCTCGGTCGCCCAGGGGTGGACCATCATCGCCGCGTGGACGTCGTCGAAGACGCCGGCGTCGAGCATCAGTACCTTGCCGCCACCCCCCTCCTCAGCCGGTGTGCCGAGCACCCGGACGGTGACGCCCAGCTCGTCGGCCAGAGGGAGCAGGCCGAGGCCTGCGCCGACCGCGGCGGCGGCGATGATGTTGTGGCCGCAGGCGTGGCCCACGTCGGGAAGGGCGTCGTACTCGGCGCAGATCGCCAACACCAGGGGGCCGTCCCCCGCTTCGGCGACGAAGGCGGTGGGCAGGCCGGCGGTGCCGGTGGTGACCCGGAAGCCGCCGCGCGCCAGGGCGTCGGCGGCCAGGGCGGAAGAACGGACCTCGTCGAAGGAGAGCTCGGGGTCGCCGTGGATGGCGTGACTCAGCCCGATCAGGTCACCGATCCGGTCGTCGACGGCTACCCGGGCCGCCTCCTTGGCGGCGACGGTGGCGTCGGCGGGGCGTGGGCTGGCGTCCGGCATGCGGGCTCCTCCGGTCGGTGGTGCAGCTTCGGTCGGTGGTGCAGCTTCGGTCGGTGGTGCAGCTCCGGCCTGGTACGGGTCGGAGGTGCTGCTACTCGATGACGGCGATGACGTCGCCGGGGCCCACGGACTCGCCCGGGGCCACCCGGACCTCCTTGACGGTCCCGGCCTTCTCGGCGTTGACGTTGTTCTCCATCTTCATGGCCTCGAGCACGCAGACGGTCTGACCGACCTCGACGGTGTCTCCGACTTCGACCAGGACCTTGACGATGGTCCCCTGCATGGGGACGGCCACCGTGCCCGAACCGGCACCGGCGGCGGCCGCCTTGGGGCGCTTGGGACCGGCGCCCTTGGTGGCGGGGCCCCCGGCCTGGACGGCCACGGCGTCACCGAGATCGGGCACCCACAGCTTCACCTGGAAGCGCCTGCCGTCGACTTCGGCGGTCACGTCACGGAGCACCCGGGGGTTGACTTCCTCGCCCTCGGCGGGCGCCGGGGCTGGGGGCGTGGTGTCGACGGTGATCCCGGACAGGTCCAGGGTCTGCTCGACCCAGTTGGTCGAGTGCTCGCCGGCCACGAAGTCCGGGTGACTCAAGATGGCGACATCGGCCGGCAGGGTAGTGGCCACGCCCTCGACCACGGTCTCCCCGATGGCCCGGAGCATGCGCCGGCGGGCCGCCTCGCGGTCGTGGCCCCAGACGACGAGTTTGGCCACCAGGTTGTCGTAGAACTGGCTGACGGTGTCGCCCGACTCGTAACCGGCGTCGAGCCGGACGCCGGGGCCGCCGGGGGCCACCATGCGGGTGATGGTGCCGGGGGAGGGGGTGAAGGCTCCTCCGGCCGGGTTTTCCGCGTTGATGCGGACCTCGATGGCGTGACCGTTGCGCTGCACCTCGTCCTGGGTGAAGCCGAGGGCCTCGCCCGAAGCCACCCGGAGCTGCCACTCGACGAGGTCGAGGCCGGTCACCAACTCGGTCACCGGGTGCTCCACCTGGAGCCGTGTGTTCATCTCCAGGAAGAAGAACTCGCCATCCTGGTAGAGGAATTCGACGGTCCCGGCGTTCACGTAGCCGCACGCCTTGGCCACCTTGACGGAGGCCTCGCCCATGGCCACCCGGACATCGTCGGGGAAGTTCGGGGCCGGGCTCTCCTCGATCAGCTTCTGGTGGCGGCGCTGCGCCGAGCAGTCGCGCTCGCCGAGCCACAGGGCGTTGCCGTGGGTGTCGGCGATGACCTGCATCTCGACGTGCCGGGGCCAGGCCAGGTAGCGCTCGACGTAGCACTCGTCGCGGCCGAAGTAGCTGAGCGATTCGCGCATGGCCGACTCGAGGGCCTCGGGGGCGTCGTCGGGGCCGGCCACGACCTTCATGCCGCGTCCGCCGCCGCCGTAGGCGGCCTTGATGGCGACCGGCCAGCCGAACTCGTTCCCGAAGGCCACGACCTGGTCGGACGAGGTGAGGACGTCGGTGCGCCCGGGCACCCCGGAGACGCCGACCCTCTCGGCGGCGTGGCGGGCGCTGATCTTGTCGCCCATGATCTCGATGGCCTCGGGAGGGGGGCCGATGAAGGTCACGCCACGCTCGGTGATGGCCCGGGCGAAGTCGGTGTTCTCGGAGAAGAAGCCGTAACCGGGGTGCACGGCATCCGCGCCGCTGCGCTCGATGACGTCGAGGATGGCCTCGGTGTTCAGGTACGACTCGGCGGCCGTCTGACCTCCGAGGGCATAGGCCTCGTCGGCCAAGCGGACGTGGAGGGCGTCGCGGTCGAGTTCGGAGTAGACGGCCACGGTGGCCACGCCCAGCTCCCTGCACGTCCGGATGACACGGACGGCGATCTCTCCCCGGTTGGCGATGAGGACCTTCTTGAGCACGCTGCGCCTTTCGAAATCGGAGATGGCAAGGGCCCGTCCCGCCGAGGTCGGCCGGGTGGGCCCTCGCCCCACGTGTGGGGCGTCCCCACTCTGTCACGCCCGCGACGGGCGTCCCGGCACGGAACGCCCTACCGGCGCTACAGACTGGCACGGGCCGTAGGGTGTGTGCCATGCCGGAGACCAGGTTCGCCGACGTCCGACGGTTCGAGTCCATCGACTCGACCAACCGCTACCTCCTCGACGAGGCCCGGGCGGGTGCTCCAGAGGGCGTCGTGGCCGTGGCCGACCACCAGACGGCCGGCCGGGGCCGACTGGGCCGTTCCTGGGAGGCGCCGGCGGGGGCCAACCTGCTGCTGTCGGTCCTGCTGCGTCCCGCCATCGAGCCGGGTGACCGCCACCTGGCCACCACGGCGGTGGCCCTGGCTGCGGTGGACGCCATCGGAGTGCTCGGCCTGGTGGACCGGACGGACGTGTCGGTCAAGTGGCCCAACGACCTGGTGGACACGTCGGGACGGAAGCTGGCCGGCGTCCTGGCCGAGTCCGACCTGGCCTCCGCCACCCCGGCAGAGGGTCTGCCCGCGCCCGTGGTGGTCGGGATCGGCATCAACGTGAACTGGCCCGCCGCCGACGCCGATCTTCCGCCCGACCTGGCCGGTCTGGCCGTCTCGCTCCGCCAGCTGGCCGGGGCTCCGGTCGACCGGGAGGCGCTGCTCGGTGCGCTGCTGGCCGCCCTCGAGCCCCGGGCGGCCGATCTCGGTTCGGTGGAGGGCCGGTCTCGGCTGGCCGAGGACCTTCTGGCGCGCTGCACCACGGTCGGGACCCGGGTCCGGGTCGACCTGCCCGACGGGTCGTTCGAGGGCACCGCCACGGGGATCAGCCCCGAGGGCCACCTCGTCGTGGCGACCGGTGAGGCCACCCGGACCGTCGTCGCCGGCGACGTCGTGCACGTGCGTCCGGGGTCCTGACCAGGAACGACTCTCGAGGGGGTGCTCCCGGATTGCAACCGGATATTGCCGTCCCGGTCTAGGCCGGTGCACGACCCGGGGCTACGCTGTGCCGCTATGCGACTTCTCGTCACCGGCGGCGCCGGGTTCATCGGTTCGAACTTCGTCCGCTACTGGGTCGAGCGTCACCCTGACGACGCCGTGGTGGCGTTCGACGTGCTCACCTACGCCGGGAACCGGCCCAGCCTCGACGACGTAGAGGACCGGATCACCTTCGTCCAGGGCGACATCGGCGACCTCGAGGGCGTGACCGCCACCCTGGCCGAGCACGAGATCGACGTCATCGTGAACTTCGCCGCCGAGTCCCACAACAGCTTGGCCATCCTCGACCCGACCAGGTTCTTCCAGACAAACGTCATGGGCACCCAGACCCTGGCCGAGGCCGCCCGGCGCCACGGCGTGACGCGGTTCCACCACATCTCCACCTGTGAGGTCTACGGCGACCTGCCGCTCGATTCGGACGAGGTCTTCACCGAGACCACCCCGTACCGGCCGCGCACCCCGTACAACGCCTCGAAGGCCGGCGGCGACCACGCCGTGCGGGCCTACCACGAGACCTATGGGCTGCCGGCCACCATCACCAACTGTTGCAACAACTACGGGCCGTACCAGTTTCCGGAGAAGGTCATCCCCCTGTTCACCGCTCGGGCCCTCGACGACCAGCCGTTGCCGCTCTACAAGTCGACCCAGAACAAGCGTGAGTGGCTGCACGTCGACGACCACTGCCGGGCCATCGAGCTGGTCCTCCAGCACGGCGCCGTGGGTGAGACCTACAACGTGGGCAGTGGGGTGGAGGCCTCGATCGAGGAGATCGCCGACGCCGTCCTGAGCGCGGCGGGCAAGCCCCAGTCGCTCAAGGAGATCGTGCCCGACCGCCCGAGCCACGACCGCCGGTACCTCCTGGACTCCACCAAGATCCGCAAGGAACTGGGCTGGGAGCCGACAGTCCCCTTCGAGCAGGGCCTGGCCGACACCGTCCACTGGTATGCGGCCAACCGCAGCTGGTGGGAGCCGCTGCGTGACCGTGCCCCGGTGGTCGAGGGGGACTGGAGCAGTCCCGCCGCCGGCGCTCCCGCCCGGTGAACCCGGTGAGCCCGGTGCATGGGTGAGCACGTGAGCACACCACTGCGGGTGCTCGTCACCGGTGGGAACGGCCAGCTCGGCCGGGACGTCCGTGACGTGCTGGCCGGCCTCGTGCCCGTCGGCGGGCTGTCGTCGTCAGAGTTGGAGGGCACGCCGTTCGAGGCGGTGGTCCCGGGCACCCATGAGGTCCTGGCCACCGACATCGACACGCTGGACCTGGTCGACCGGGCTGCCGTGCGGGACGCGGTCGAGGGGTTCCGCCCCGACCTCATCCTCCACGGGGGCGCCTACACCGCCGTCGACGCCTGCGAGTCCGACCCGGACACCGCCTTCGCCGTCAATTCCATGGGCACCCGCCACATGGCCGAGGCCGCCGTGGCCGTGGGCGCCCACATCGTCTACGTGTCGACCGACTATGTGTTCGACGGGACGTCTCCTGTGCCGTATGTCGAATGGGACGCCCCGGCACCCCGCTCCGTCTATGGCCGCAGCAAGCTGGGCGGCGAACTGGAGATCCGGGCGCTGGCCGGCGCCTCGGGCACCATCGTGCGCACCGCCTGGGTCAGCGGCGCCCACGGAGCCAACATGGTCAAGACCGTCCAGCGGGTGGCTGCCGCCTCGCCGGACGGGGTGCTCCGCTTCGTCGACGACCAGCACGGCTGCCCGACGTTCACCGCCGACCTGGCCCGGGCCATCGTCCGGCTCGGCACGGACCGGCGCCCCGGCACCTTCCACGTCACCAACCAGGGGGAGACCTCCTGGTTCGGCTTCGTCAAGGAGGTCATGGCCACCACCGGACACGACCCGGCACGTGTCCAGCCGATCGCCACCTCCGATCTCGACCCGCCTCGACCCGCCCCCCGACCGGCAAACTCCCGCCTGGACAACGCCGGGCTCCGTCTGTCGGGGCTGCCGGCCATGCCCCGGTGGCAGGATGCCTTGGCCCGCCTGGTGGCGGTCCTGCCCGAGCCGGGCTGAGTCGAGGATCTGGTCCGGGCGGTTCCGGGTGTCTCTGGTCGTCGATCCGGCGGGAAGCGGGGAGAATCCGGGCCAGATCCGTGAGCATGCCGGGAAGGATCCGGGAGCAGGGTGGGGCCGGAAGCGGGCGCAGTTCGGGCCGGATTTGGGAAGGTTCGGGTCCAGGCCTTTCGAAGGGGCACCAGATGTTGCAGGATTGCAGGGAAGGTTCCGACGCCCGAACGTGGCGATCGGGGCGAATCCGCTCAGGCAGCGGCCGGTTCCGGTCGATGTTGACCACAATGCCGACAGTCGCGCCCGAGGGGCGCCAGACGACCAGATGATGGGACGTGACCAGCAATGTCTCTGAGCTCGACGCTCTTCGCACACGGCGGTGAGGCCGGCGGACCCCAGGGGTCCGGGCATCCCCACGCGCCGGGAGAGTCCGCCTTCGGTCGCCCGCCGCCCGGGCCGGCCCACACGGTGGCCGTCATCGGGGTCGGCTACGTGGGTCTGCCCACGGCGGCGACCTTGGCCCACCTGGGCCACAAGGTGACCTGTGGCGACGCCGACCCGGCCAAGGTCGCCATGCTCCAGAGGGGCGAGGTCCCGATCGTCGAGGAGCGCCTCGAGGAGCTGGTCCGTGAGGGTCAGGCCGCCGGCAACCTCACGTTCGTCCAGGGCGCCACCGTCGCAGTCCAAGGCGCCGAGTTCGTCTTCCTGTGCGTCCCGACCCCCCAGGCCGACGACGGGTCGGCCGACCTCTCCTTCGTCGAGGCGGTGGCCGCAGAGATCAGCCCGCACCTGGCGCCCGGCACGGTGATCGTCAACAAGTCGACCGTCCCGGTGGGCTCGACCCTGGTGGTGGAGCGGGTGCTCGGCCGCACCGATGTCCAGGTGGTGTCCAACCCCGAGTTCCTGCGCGAGGGCACCGCGGTGCCGGACAGCCTGCACCCCGAGCGCATCGTGGTCGGTGCCGACGACCAGTCCGCCGCCGCCCGGGTGGGCGAGTTGTTCGCCGGGACCCAGGCGCCGCTGCTGATTACCGACGCGGCCACGGCCGAGACGATCAAGTACGCCTCCAACGCCTTCCTGGCCACCAAGCTCAGCTTCGTCAACGCCGTCGCCAGCCTGTGCGAAGCGGTGGGTGCGGACGTCCGGGACGTGATCCTCGGACTCGGCTACGACAAGCGCATCGGATTCGAATTCATGAAGCCGGGACCGGGCTGGGGCGGGAGCTGCCTCCCGAAGGACACCCGCGCCCTGGTGCACATCGCCGAGCAGGCGGGCTACGACTTCTCCTTCCTGAAGGGGGCCATCGCCACCAACGACGAACAGTTCGAGCGGGTGGTGGGCAAGGTGCGCACCGCCGTGGCCCCGAGCCTGGACCCGGACGCCGGCGACGGCGCGTTCGCCGGGGCGGTCGTCGCCGTGTGGGGCCTCACCTTCAAGGCCGGCACCGACGACCTGCGGAATTCGCCGGCCGTCGAGATCTCGTTGCGACTGGCCGAGAGCGGTGCCGAGGTGCGTGCCTACGACCCGACGGTGTCGGTGCCCGAGGGCGAGGAGTCCGTGCCCGTTCCCGGATTCCCCACCCCCGAGGGCCCCGGCTCGCTCCGGGCCTACCCGGACGCCTACACCGCCTGCCAGGGTGCGGCGGCCGCGGTCGTCCTCACGGAGTGGGACGAGTTCCGGTGGCTGGACTTCGCGAAGGTCCGCGACGCCTTGACCGCCCCGGTCTTCGTCGACGCCCGCAACCTCCTCGACCCGGCCCAGCTCCGCCGGCTCGGCTTCTCCTACGTCGGGATCGGCCGGAGGTGAGCGGACGTATCGTCGTCCTCGGCGGCTCGGGATTCCTCGGCTCCCATCTCTGCGACCATCTCCTCGCCCGGGGCGACGAGGTCGTCTGCGTCGATGACTTCTCGACCGGGCGCCGTGCCAACGTCGCCCACCTGGCCGACCACGACCGGTTCACCCTCGTCGAGGCCGACATCTCGGTGGGGATCCCGGTCGACGGGCCGGTGACGGGCGTCTTCAACCTGGCCAGCCCGGCGTCGCCCCCCGACTA
>Ga0207932_1000745_pt1 | contig 11173 bp, 7 predicted proteins | sample NGESurdeep092012_FD_184480 | JGI IMG/M metagenome (GOLD analysis project Ga0207932, IMG submission 184480) | Arctic peat soil microbial communities from Barrow, Alaska - NGEE Surface sample 415-2 deep-092012 (SPAdes) | ecosystem: Environmental > Terrestrial > Soil > Wetlands > Peat ...
CCTTCCGCGAGACGCCCCTCCCGGCCGCCGTGCCGGCGGGATGGTGCTCGTGGTACGAGCTGTACGGCGCGGTCACCGAGGCCGACGTGCTCGCGAACCTCGCCTATGCCCAGACGCACTTCGACCCGAAGAGCTTCCGCGTCATCCAAGTGGACGACGGGTTCCAGCGCGCCGCCGGCGACTGGGACACGAACGAGAAGTTCCCCCACGGCCACCGCTGGCTCACCGACGCCATCCACACGGCGGGCTTCCAGGCGGGGCTCTGGCTCGCGCCCTTCGCCGTCTCGGACCGCTCCGCCGTCCCCATCGCGCGGCCCAACTGGCTGCTGCAGGACGACACCGGGGCGCCCCTCGTCCTCGCCATGCGCGAGGACTGGGGCGGGCGCATCTACGCCCTCGACGCCGCGCAGCGCGAGGTGCAGGAGCACCTGCGAGACCTGATGCAGCACGCCGTGGAGGAGTGGGGCTACGACTACCTGAAGCTCGACTTCCTCCACTACGGCGCGGAGGGAACGCACGAGGGACGGTGGCAGAGCGGCGCCGAGGCGTATCGCGCCGGGCTCCGGGCGCTGCGCGAGGGGGCGGGGCGCGCCTTCCTCCTCGGCTGCGGCGCCCCCCTCCAGCACGCGGTCGGGGTGTTCGACGGGATGCGGATCGGCGAGGACGTGGACGCGTCGTGGGAGGGGATCCAGCCGGCGGCGACGGCGACCCTGCGCCGCGCCCACCTGCACCGCCGCGCCTGGCTCGCGGATCCCGACGCGCTGGTGGTGCGGGAGCCGCTGACGCTGGACGAGGCGCGCGCTTGGGCGTCGGTCGTGGCGCTCTCCGGCCAGATGACCCTCGCCTCCGACCGCCTCGACCGCCTGAGCCCGGAGCGGGTGGAGCTGGTGAAGCGGACGATCCCGGTGGCGCCGGTGTCGGGCCACGCCGTGGACCTCGCGACGCCCGACCGCGTGACGGCGCCCGCGCTCTGGGCCGGCACATCGCGGGTGGCGGACCTGCCGGCGCCGTGGCGGTTCCGCCCGGGGGACGACGCGGCGTGGAGCGATCCGGCGCTCAACGACGTCCTCTGGGAGCAGGTCGCCCCGGGAACGCCGTGGGAGGACGCGGGGCACCCGGGGCTCGACGGCTTCGCCTGGTACCGGGCGCGCTTCACCGCGCCGCGGCGCCCTCCGGCGGGACCGCTCGCGCTCGAGCTCGGGCGCGTGGACGATGCCGACGAGACGTATCTCAACGGCCAGCGGATCGGCGCCTCGGGGACGATGCCGCCCGACTACCACTCCGACGGGCAGGGATACCGCCGCTACACGGTGCCCCGCGACGCGGTGCGCTGGGGGCACGAGAACGTCGTGGCCATCCGCGTCTACGACGGCGGCGGCCCCGGTGGGCTGTACAGCTTCCGGCGCGACCGCCCTCCGGCGTGGATGCTCGCCCCGGTGCGGGCCGACTGGTGGATGCTCGCCGCCGTGAATTGGGACGACGAGCCGCGGCGGATGCAGCTCGACCTCGCGGCGCAGGGGGTGGACGGGCCCCTCGTGGCGTACGACGTGTGGCAGGACGCGCGGGTGGCGGACGTGGACGGGCGGTGGGCGGGCCGCGTCGCACCCCACAGCGCCACGGTGCTCTCCCTCCGCCGCCGGCCCCGCGCGCCCTGCGTCATCGGCGCGACGCGCCACATCGTGCAGGGACGGGTGGACCTCGCCGACGAAGGGTGGGACACGAAGGGGCTGGTGCTGAGCGGCCGCGCGACGCAGCTGGACGAGCGGCCCTACGCGCTGACGATCGCCCTGCCGGCGGGATTCACGGCGACGCGGTGCACGGCGGATGCCGAGTGCCGGCTCGAGACCGGCGCACGGGCGCATGAAGAGCGGCGCACCGCGAGCGGGCCGCCGGCCGTGCGGCTCGTCTTCCCCGCCCCGGCGGGGCGGGACCTCAGTTGGGAGGTGACCTTCGCGAAGGCCGGCCGCCGATAGGCGCCGAGAAGCGCATGCTCACCTGGGCGTGCCACTCGGAGGCCTTCGGTCCGAACCACGCCGGGCCGGCGAGGAGGAGGAAGGTCTGATCCATCGGCCCTCGGCCGCCGACGGTGAAGCCGAGGAGGAACGAGCCGATCAGGGCCATCGAGCCCTGCCCCATCGGGGAGTGCGCATTGAGGGAGGCGACCAGCTCCGGCTGCGCCTCGAGCCGCACGAAGGTCGGGTTCCGCTCGGACCCCACCATCCACAGCGTCGCCAGCGGCATCCGCACATTCGCCACCGCCGCCGCGAAGAACCCCTGCGACCCGCCGATCAGCACCGCCTGGTTCTGGATGAAGCTCCCGACCCGGAGGCCGACGCCCACGTTGGTGAAGGGCACGCCGTGCGTCCGGAAGAGCAACTCCCCCTCCACCCCCGACGGCTGCCACGTCCCCCCCGCGAAGGTCGTCACCCCGAACTGGTAGCCCCGCGTAGCGGTGGAGGGGGTGGTGTCCTGGTTCTCCTCGTCGAAGCCGCGGCGCGGCCCGCGGCCCGGCTGCCCGTACTGGGCCATCAGCGTGGCCGGGAGGAGGACGAAGAGCGCGAGGACGGCGAAGCGTCTCATTTGAGCCCCGTCAGCTGGATGCCGCGCACGAAGTAGCGCTGCGCGAGGAAGAAGATCCCCAGGATCGGCGCGATCGCCGTGACGGCGGCGGCCATCTGGTACGGCCAGTTCGCATAATAGAAGGAATGGAAAGAGGAAATCCCGACTTCGACAGTCCTCATTTCCATCGAGCGCGTGGCGATGAGCGGCCACTGGAAGTTCTTCCACGCATCCACGAAGGCGAAGAGGGCGAGGGTGGCGAGCGCCGGCTTCGAGAGGGGCAGCACGACGCGCCAGAAGATGGTCCAGTCGCCGGCCCCGTCCAAGCGCGCCGCGTCCTCCAGCTCCTGGGGGATCGAGAGGAAGAACTGTCGCAGGAGGAATATCCCCCAGACGCTCACAAGTTCCGTCGAGATGAGGCCGGGGTAGGTGTCCACCCAGCCGGCGGCGTTGATGATGAGGAACCGCGGGATGAGAAGGAGGATCCCCGGGACCATCAGGACGCCGAGGCAGAGGACGAAGAGGCGGTCGCGGCCGGGGAAGCGGAGCCGGGCGAAGGCGTAGGCGGCGAGGGCGCTGGTGGTGACCTGCCCCACCACCACGGCCAGAGAGAACACGAGCGAGTTGAGGTAGAAGCGGCCGAACGGCAGGGCGCGCCAGGCGTCGAGGTAGTTGGCGGGGCGCGCGGGCCGCGGGAAGAGGGGCGGCGGATAGGCGAAGACGGCGAACTCGTCCATCAGCGAGGTGGCGACCATCCAGAGGAAGGGCAGCACCATCACGAAGACGAGGAGGGCGATGCCCGACCAGTAGAGCACCTGGCCGGCGCGGCGGGTCGGGCTAGACATAGTCGATCCGCTTCCCCAGCAGCCGGAACTGCACGGCGGTGACGACCAGGAGGACGCCGAAGAGGACGAGCGCCATCGCGCTGGCGGAGCCGAACCGCAGGAACTCCCACGCCGTCTGGTAGATGCGGTAGACGATCACGTCGGTGCTGTGGAGAGGTCCCCCCTCGGTCATCATGTAGACGAGGGTGAAGACCTGGAATCCCGAGATGATCCCCGTGACGAGGACGAAGAGCACCACCGGCTTGAGGAGCGGCAGCGTGACGTGGCGGAAGCGCTGCCACGGCGTGGCGCCGTCCACGAGAGCGGCGTCGTAGTACGACTGCGGGATCCCCTGCAACCCCGCGAGGAAGACCACCATCTGGTAGCCGACCTGCGTCCACACCGTCACGAGGATGATGGCGATGAGGGCGAGGTGCGGGCTCCCGAGCCAGTCGAGGGGGGGAAGCCCCACGAGACCGAAGAGGTAGTTGAGGAGCCCGAAGTCGGGGTTGAACATCCACTGCCAGACGATGGCGATGGCCACCGCCGAGGTGACGAAGGGGAGGAAGACGACGGTGCGGAGGAGCCGTTCCCCGCCCCGCCGCCGGTTGAGGAGGAGGGCGAGGCCGAGGGCCGCCGCCATCGTGATCGGCACGTACGTGGTGTAGAGGGCCGTGTTCCGGAGCGTGGTCCAGAAGAGGGGGTCCTTCGCCAGCTCGCGGAAGTTCGCGAGGCCGACGAAAGGACGCGTCTTCTCGAGGAGGCCCCACTCGTGGAAGGCCAGGTACACCGTGAACGCGAGGGGCGCGAAGGAGAAGACGGCGAGGTGGAGGAACGGCACGCCGAGGAACCCCCACGCCGTGAGGGTCTCGCGGCGGCGCCGCTCCGGGGTGCGGGCCGCCCAGCGCCAGAGCCACACCGCGAGGAGGGCGAGAAGCGCCAGCAGGGCCGCGCTCGCCGGCCGGAGGAGCGGTGGGCGCTCCTCGCCTCCGGGCGCCGCGGTCACGAGCACGATGCCCACCACGTCCCAGTCGTCGGCGTCCTTGAGGGGCGCGACCGCGCCGCCGGGCCGGGGTCGCGGCGCCTCGTCGAGGCGGAGGGAGTCGAGGAGGGAGGGCTGCTCGAGCACCGTGACGGTGTAGCCGCGTAGCCGCGCGAAGCGGGACAGGGCGCCTTGGAGATCGGCGCCGGCCGCGAGCGCGGCGCGCACCGAGTCGGCGGCCTCGACCGCCACCGCCTCGCGCGCCCGCTCGAGCGCCCGCCCGTCGCGCCAGCGCTGGACGCCGAGCACGCCCGCGGCGAGCGCGGCGGCCACCGCGACGACGCTCCATTGTACGCCGCGCGCGCTCACGTCACCGACCTCCCGCCGCTCGCGCCCGCGCCCCCGCCGCCGTCCCCGGCGCCGGAGCGAGGGCACGGTCGATCTGCGCCGCGACGTCGTGGAGCACCGCCGCGACGTCCTCGCCGTTCAGCACGATGCGGTCCATGATGTCGGGGAGGATGTTCTCCACCTCGCGCCACTTCTCGATGCGCGCCCCCCACGGCATCCGCCCGCTCTTCACCGCCCGGCGGAAGACGCCCTCGAGCCCCGTGGTGTCGGCGCGCGCCACCTCCTCGGCCACGCGCGTGAGGGCGGGGATCTCGAGCCCTCCGGCCGCGCGCGTCACCTGCGCCAGCGAGTCCACCATGTACGCCGCCAGCTCGACGGAAAGCCGCTTGTGGTGCGCGTTCCGCGCGACCGCGAACCCCGACGCGTAGAGCACCGTGGCGGGCGCGCGCCCCTCGCGGTAGGGCAGCTGGGTGATCCCGAGGCGCAGCCGGCGCTGCGTGAGCATCGGCCGCACCTGCGGCATGTAGAAGTGGCCGAAGGGGACCATCGCCAGGCGGCCGGAATAGAAGTTCCGCATGTGATCGCCGACGGAGCGCCGGAGGCCGAAGTAGCGCGGCACGACGGAGTCGCGCGTCGCGAGGCCGGTGAAGGCGCGGAACGCCCACTCGGTCGCCGGCGAGTCGAGGCAGCCGCTGGCGCGCGCGCCGTCGGCGCAGAGGACGTCCCCCCCCAGCGCCCAGAGGGATCCGATCCACACGAACGGCCGCCGGTCGAGCCAGAAGCCGTACACGTCGGGCTTGCCGTCGCCGTCCACGTCCCGCGTCAGCGCCTTCGCCGTGGCGCGGAACTGCTCCCACGTCCACACCTCCGGCGGGTAGGGGACGTGAAAGCGGTCGAAGACGTCCTTGTTGTAGGCGATGACCATCGGGCTGAAGCCCTTGGGGAGGGCGTAGACCGACGCGCCGCGGCGGAAGATGGCCAGCACCTCGGGGTCGAAGGCGTCGAGGGACGCCCCCGCCCGCGCCGCGTAGGGGGCGAGGTCGAGGAGCGTCCCCGAGCGGACGAACGCGGGGATGTCGATGTTGTCGAGAAGGAAGACGTCGGGGGGCTTGCCCGCCGCGATGGAGGTGAGGATCTGGTCGCGGTACTCCGCCTGGTTCGGCACCGACTCGAAGGAGACGCGCACCCCCGGCCGGTGCGCCGCGAAGCCACCGATGTACTGCTGCTCGAGGCGGACCTCCGTCCAGTCGGCCCAGTTGGCGACGGTGAGCGTCGTGGCGGCGCCGCCGCCTCGACAGGCGGCGATCGCCGAAGTGGCCAGGAGCCAGACGCCAAGACGCCGAGGGACAGAAGCCAGGAGCCAGACGCCAAGACGCCGAGGGACAGAAGCCAGGAGCCAGACGCCAAGACGCCAAGGGATAGAAGCCAGGAGCCAGACGCCAAGACGCCAAGGAACTGCCCTGTGGGCGGCGCCGGGCTCCCTCACGCGCCGAGCCGCCGGCCATCGGCGCCGAAGGCGTGGAGCTTCGCGGAGGGCACCGCGAGTCCGACGCGCTCCTCGACCACCGGCACCCGCCCCTCGCGGACCCGCACCACCGCCGTCTCCCCCGCATCGAGCTTCACGTGCACCAGCGCCTCGGGGCCGAGGGGCTCGACCAGCGCCACGACGCCCGCGAAGTCGCCCTCCCCATCGGCCACGACCCTCGCGTCCTCCGGCCGGAACCCGACGGAGTGCACCTCGGCCCGCCCGTGCGCCCTTTCGGCCGTTGTCCCTGGCTCCTTGGCGTCTGCCCGTCTGGCTCCTGCTTCTATCACGTTCATTCCCGGCGCCCCGATGAACGCCGCCACGAAGACGTTCGCGGGCCGCGCGTAGATCTCCGCCGGCGTCCCCACCTGCTGCAGCACGCCGCGATGCAGGATCGCGATCCGCTGCCCCATCGTCATCGCCTCGACCTGGTCGTGCGTGACGTAGACCATCGTCGCCTTGAGGCGCCGGTGCAGCCGCACCAGCTCGGCGCGCATCTGAACGCGGAGCTTGGCGTCGAGGTTCGAGAGGGGCTCGTCGAACAGAAAGACCTTCGGCTGGCGGACGATGGCGCGCCCCAGCGCCACGCGCTGGCGCTCGCCGCCCGAGAGCTGCGCGGGGCGGCGCGCGAGGAGGGGGGTGAGTTCCAGCGCCGCCGCCACCTCCTCCACCCGCTGCCGCGCTTCGGCCTTCGGCGTGCGCCGCATCACGAGCGGGAACGCGATGTTCTCGCGGACGCTGAGGTGCGGGTAGAGGGCGTAGTTCTGGAACACCATCGCGACGTCGCGGTCCTTGGGGGGCAGGTCGTTCACCCGCACGCCGTCGATGGCGATCTCTCCCGCGCTGGCCTCCTCGAGGCCGGCGATGAGGCGCAGCACCGTGGTCTTCCCGCACCCCGATGGGCCGAGGAGAACGAGGAACTCCCCCGGCGCGACGTCGAGCGTCAGGTCATCGAGGGCGGGCGCGTCGGCGCCGAAGCGCTTGGTGAGCCGGACGAGGGAGACGGCGGGCATGGGCCGAACATAGGGCGCGGAGCGCGGAGCGAGCAAGCGGAGCGCGGGCCCGGCGGCGCGCCCCGGCGAGGGGTCAGGAAGTGTGCGCCGACGTCCCGGCGATGGCGTCGGCCAGCTTCTCGAGGACGACGTCGCTCTCGTAGTACTCGCTGTGGCGCGGCTTGATCTGCAGCAGGAGGTCGCGGGCGAGACCGCGCAGGCTTTCGCGGAGAGTGAGGGCGCGCCGCTCGTCGCCGCTCAGCTTGTCCGCCTCCGGGACCGGCACCGGCCACCAGAACGGCACGGAGGCGGGCTGGGTGTAGAGCGCGTCGCGGAGCGCGGCGCTCACGTCCACCTGCTCGACGACCTCCGGCGGGTACTCGCGCCCCTTGTCGAGGTCCGCCATCTCGTGGTCGAAGAAGAGCACTCGAAGCCAGGAGAAGCCGAGCATGTAGCGCTCGAGGACGATCTCCACGATGCGCAGCAGGATGCCCACCACCACCGGCCGCAGGGCGATCCGCTCGAGGAGCTTGCCCTGTGTCCCCCAGCGCGCCGAGACCCACTCCGCGTAGAGGCGCTCCGGCGCCATCGAGAGCTCGAGGATGAGGTCCGACTCGTCCTGGTGGCTCGTGAAGAGCACGAGGCGGCGGCCGCCGAGGAGGCGCCGCAGCTCCGCCTGCGGCGGGCCGTACACCTCGCCCGGGCGCCGCTTGCTGAGGGCGGTGAGCGGGAAGAGGAGGACGCGCCACACCACGTCCACCAGCCACGCGAGCGCGAGGAAGATCCAGCCGTAGGCGAGGACCAGCGCCGCCGCGAGGAGGACGAGCCACCCCATCCCCTCGCCCGTCTCCGAGGTGCAGAGATGGAGGAGAGAGCACATCCAGTCGAACACGCCGGGCACGAGGAAGGTGCCGGTGACGAAGACGGCGAGGGAGACGACGACGAAGAGGAGGAGGAGCGCCAGCGCGAGGCGCACGATGCGCAGCGTCGGCCGGAAGGTGAGGAGGGGCGTGCCGAGGAGCACGATCCGGCCGGGGCGTACGAAGGGGGAGAGCCGCGGCAGCGCCTCGAGGACGACGTTCCCTCCGTGCGAGTGCCCGATGAGGTTGACGACGAGAGGGTCGTCGTCGCTCGCCCCGATGGACTCGGCGAGGGCATTGAGCTGGACGGCGAGGGCATGGCCGCCGTTCACCCGGTCGTCGTGCCGGTTGCGTCCCGACCAGCCGAAGGCGTCGTAGTCCCAGCCGGCGTCGAGCGCCGGCTTCCACACCGTACCCGCCAGGCCGCGGCGCGCGAGCGCGCCCTCGAGGCGGTCGGCGAAGGTCCCCGCCCCCTCGCCGCCGGCGCCGCCGAGGCGCCACCAGCGAAAGTGCGCCGCGAAGGTCCCGTGGACGATCGCCGTCAGAACGCGCGTCGCCGGGGCCGCGACCGGCGCGGTCCGTGGCGAGGGAGCGGCGTCGGAGGTCGCGCTCACGGCCTACCGCCGGGCGGGTGGGGAGCCGGCAGGAGTGGTGGGACCCGCGGAGGCGGCAGGGGCGGCGGGGGCGATGGGCTGGCCGGGAAGCTCGTTCTGGAACGCCAGACTCGCGATGCGCCAGCGGCCGCCGACCTTCATCAGGTGGAAGGCGTCTATGCCGAAGCGCGTCACGACCGAGTCCTTCCGCACGCCGATCCGCGCCCGGTAGGTGACCCACGCGTCGGCGAGGGGGCCGTAGGTCACGATGGTCGAGTGGAGCGGCTCGTCCACAAAGGAGGTCGCGCGCACTCGTCCGGCGCGGGCGACGAACGCCTCGATCGCGACGGTGCGCGGACGCGCGACGGATGCGCCGGGCGCCTGCCGGAGATCGGTGATGGTCGCGTGCGGGAGGAAGGACCTGCCGAGGAGCTTCCAGTCGCGCGCCGTGAGGGCGGCGTAGTAGCCGCGGAGCGCGGCGTTCACTTCGGCGCTCATCGCGGAATCGGGCTCGACGGCGTAGCCGCCGCCGGGATGGCCGGCGGGGGCGCGTTCGAGGCGGCAGGCGGAGAGGGCGACGAGGGCGAGTGCCAGGAGAGTGCGGTTCACGATCACAGAATGTGCGCGTGGGGTCACAAAGAGGAAAGGCGTGAGAGGGTGAGAAGTGAGAGGTCAGGGGTGACGGGAGACGCGGCGGCCGGCGAGCGCGAGGCCGCCGCGACGGAAGCGCGCGCTAGCCGAGCTTCACGCGGAGCGAGTGCTCGCCGGTGGCCTGGAAGGAGACGCCGGCCCGCACCCCGTCGCCCCACGCCTGCAGGGAGGGCCGGACCTCGTGGTCGTCGAGGTGGACGAGCGCGGGGACGGACGGCAGCCACGGCGCGAGGGTGACCCAGAGAGGATCCCCCGCGGTGCGGCGGAGGTCCAGCGTGAGGTCGCTGCCGCGGCGGCGGATGCGCACGTCGTACGTCGTCCCGCGGCAGCGGAGGCCCACCACGTCGAGCGCGTCGCATCCCGCCGGGAGCTGCGGCGCGATGACGAGTCGCTCCCACGCGGCGTCCGGCTCCACGCCGAGGAGCCCCTCCACCAGCGGCTGGATCACCATCGCCGCCGACCACGCCTGGTCCGCGCACACCCCCGCCGAACGCTCCTCCGTCGCGTGCAGCACCTCGTCGTACGCCCCCTTCTGCCGCGCGAAGGCGAGCCGCGCGTTCGCCAGGAGGTGCGCGTACCCCGCCTCCCCCCGTCCCGTCGCGTACTCCGCCAGTGACGCCCATCCGGTGAAGAGGGGCCACACCGAGCCCTGGTGGTATCCCGTCTGATCGAAGAGGGGGTCGTCCGTCGGAAGGAGCCGCACCCCCCAGGGCGCGCTGAACCGCTCGGTCCCGAGGGCGTCGAGCACCGCGCGGGCGCGCAGGGGATTCGCCGCCTTGAGGAAGACCGGCACCGCGGCGAGGGCGGTGTCCTTCATCGTCGGCTCGCCTCCCGGTCGCAGGTCGAGGGCGTAGCCGTGCCGCGCCTCCGAATAGAACCGGTCCTCGATGGCGGCCCCCGCGCGCGCGGCCCGCGCCGAGCACTCGGCGTGGAGGCGCGGGTTGCCGAGGGCGTCGGCCACCGAGGTGAGGCCCTCGAGCGCGGCGCGCCAGAGCGCGGCGAGGTAGAAAGTGACGTGCGCGCCCCCCAGCGGCCCGTCCTCGATCCACCCGTGCCCGACGCGCGCGTTCTCGATGAGGCCGTCGGCGTCGCTGTCGGTGGTAAGGCAGTACTCGTACGCGCGCTCCACCCGCGGCCAGATGGACGCCACGAAGGCGGTGTCCCCCGTCCACGCGAGGTAGCGGCAGACGAGGAGGAGGTAGAGGGGCGTCGAGTCGGCGGCGTCGTAGTGGAACTGCCCCGACGTCGTGGCCTCGTGCAGCACCTTCCCCGTGATGTCCTGCCGGTCACCAAGGAAGCGGAGCACCTGGCGGACGTTCGAGAACTCCCCCGCGGCGAGGAGCGCGAACGCCGTCCAGCAGGCGTCGCGGCCGAAGAACCAGGCGTAGCCGGGGCGGCCGTCCCCCCATCCCGGGGTCGAGGCGGCGTATCCCGCGAGGAGGGAGCGCCCCACCCCGGGGACGTCGGCGAGGAAGAGGTCGAGGCGGCGCTTGGCCCACTCCACCGAGCGGTCGAGGGCGCTCTCCCCCGTGCGGACGGCGAGCCGCGACTCCTTCATCGTGAGGCCGCGCTGCAGCCGCTGGCGCACCAGCCCCGTCACGCCGAGGCGGCGCGCGCCGCGGAGGCTCCGCTCGAGGTCGTCGCGGTCGGCGCCGCCGACGACGGCGAGGCGGAAGGGCGTGGTGAGGGGCACCTGCACCATGCAGCGCACCGCGGGCCGATCGCCGGGGAGGGACTCGAGGCGGAGCGCCACCGGCCGATCGAAGAAGAACGCGACGATGCCATCCCCGCTCTCCGCTTCCACCGCCGCCACGCGGCCGTCGGTCCCCGCGCGGAAGC
>Ga0207932_1000746_pt1 | contig 11162 bp, 9 predicted proteins | sample NGESurdeep092012_FD_184480 | JGI IMG/M metagenome (GOLD analysis project Ga0207932, IMG submission 184480) | Arctic peat soil microbial communities from Barrow, Alaska - NGEE Surface sample 415-2 deep-092012 (SPAdes) | ecosystem: Environmental > Terrestrial > Soil > Wetlands > Peat ...
GGGGATTGATAATCGTGCCGCAATCCTCGACCACCCAGTGCCTCAGCAGCTTCACGAAGCCGGTATCGGTGTCAACCTCAAGCCACGAGGCCTGAACGCCGTTGGTAAAGGCGAACGGATATTCCCGGGGCACGAAATGGCGCGTCGCCATCAGTTCAGGCTGTATGCCCGGCGGCAGCGTATCGGGGCGGAAATAGACTATCCTGGCAAGCTCGCGCAGTTCGATGCGCGGTGAACCGTCGCTTGTGTTCACGATCGCATTGTTGACGATGCCGAGTTCGGCTGGCGCCGATTGCAGAATTGCGGCCGCGACCTCCAGGATGTTCTTGCGCAGGATCTTGGCCGCCTGAAGGGCGGCCTCGCCGCCGATTCCGGCGCCGCGCGATGCCCAGGTACCGCCGCCATAGGGCGTATTGTCGGTGTCGCCCAGGATGACGCGGACCCGTTCCATCGAGACCCCCAGCACGCTGCCGACGATCTGCGCCGTCAGGGATTCCGAGCCCTGCCCCTGCTCGGTGATGCTGGTCTGGCAGATCACCGAGCCCTGAGCGTCCAGCCGCACCGCGACGCCATCCTGCGACGAAATGCGGGCGCCCCCGACGCCGTAAAATGCCGCACTGGGATTGGTGACCTCGATGAAGCTGGCAATGCCGATGCCGCGATGAATGTTCTTCCTGCGCAATGCTGCCTGCTCGGCGCGCAACGCGTCGTAGCCCATCATTGTCATCAGTTTGTCCATCGCGGCGTGATGCGACAGCTGCTCAAACCGCAAGCCCGAAGGTGAAGCGCAGGGATAGGCGTCATCGGCAATGAGGTTGCGGCGACGAATCTGCACCGGATCCATCCCGATCCTTGCCGCCGCCAGATCGACCAGCCCTTCGGTGACCGAGCAGGCGATGGGGTGGCCGACGGCGCGGTACTGGCACATCACGTTCTTGTTCTGGAACACGACGCGGGCGCGGGCGCGGTAATTCTTCGTCACATAGGGCCCACCGACCAGATTGACGACCTGATTGGCTTCGATGGCGCTGGTGCGCGGATACATCGAATAGGGGCCGATGCCGGTGAGATCGTCGATCTCGAACGCCATGATGGTCCCGTCGCGCCTGACGCCGATCCTGCCCTTGCAGCGATGGTCACGCGCGTGAATATCAGTATTGAAGCTTTCGACCCGGTCGGCGACGAATTTTATCGGCCGGCGCAGCAGTTTCGACAGCGCGTAGGTCGCCATTTCGTCGGCGTAGATGTGGACCTTGATGCCGAAGGAGCCGCCGACGTCCTTGCAGACCACGCGAACCTGGGACTCTTCAAGCCGGAGATGAAGGGCGGCCAGGTTCTGCACCATGTGCGGCGCCTGCGTGCCCTGGTAGATCGTCAGCCTTTCTTCGGCGACGTTCCAGTCGGCCACCACCGAACGCGGTTCCAGCGTCACTCCGGTATGCCGGCCAAAGATGAAATCCGCTTCCACCACCTCGTCGGAATCGGCAAACGCCGCGTCGACGACACCGGCATCGAGGTTACGCTCGAAGGCGAGGTTGTCGCCGAGCGAAGGGTGAATGACCGGGGTTTGCGGATCGAGCGCGGCGCGCATGTCCGTCACCGCATCCAGCTCCTCGTATTCAACCGTGACGATTTCGGCGGCGTCCTCCGCCGCAGCGCGGCTTGTGGCCACGATGGCGGCGACGGCCTCGCCCTGCCAGCAGACGCGGTCAATCGCGATCGCATGCTGTGGTGCGGATTTGAGACCCTTCAGATGCGACAGCACCCCAACCCACGGCGTGATAACCGCTACAAGCTCTTCGCCGGTCACGATGGCGATCACGCCAGGCAGGCGCCGCGCCTCGGCGGGGTCGATTTTGCTGATTTTCGCGTGCGCATGCGGCGAGCGCAGGAACACCACATGCCCCATACGCGGCAGCACCATGTCGCTGACATAGAGCCCGCGTCCCTGCATCAGCCGCTCAAGGTTGGGCCGCGGGACCACCTTGCCGATATAGGAGTTCGGTCGATCGAGCTCCGAGAGTCCTTCCGGATTTGCGGACGGGGCGGTCATGGCCTGCGTCCTACGCGCGCCCGCGCCGTGGTCTCGACCGCATCGACGATGGCCTGATAGCCGGTGCAGCGGCAGTAATTGCCGGAGAGATGCTCGCGTATCCGCTCCCGATCCGGTTCGGCATGCTGCTTCAGCAAATCCTGCGCGGCCATCAGCATTCCCGGCGTGCAAAAGCCGCACTGCAGCGCGTTGCGATCGCGAAAGGCGGCCTGCAGATCGGTGACCTCACCGCTGTCGGACAATCCCTCGATGGTTTGGACAGACGCACCGTGCATCTGCACCGCCAGCATCAGGCAGGAACGAACGATCTCGCCATTGACGCGCACCGTGCATGCGCCGCAGACCCCATGCTCGCACCCGACATGCGTCCCCGTCAGCTGAAGCTGTTCCCGCAAAAAGTCCGCCAGGTTGAGGCGCGGCAGGACATGCGCATCGACCCGCTCGCCGTTGACCTCGAGGGAGATGGGCATGGGCGCCGTCACGCCGGGCCTCCGGCGTTGAGATCGGAGCGACCGAGCAGCGCGGACACGCAACGCGCCAGCAGCACCTTCGCAAGATGCCGGCGCATGCTGGCAGAGGCCTGCTGATCTTCCTGGGGTTCAAGCTCTTCACCCAGCGCCGCCGACGCATCCGACAACAAAGCAGGCGTCATGCGGACGTTGAGCAGCCTCTCTGCGGACCTGGCCAGTACTGGCCGATCGCCGACGGCAAAGAAGACAAGACGAAGCTCAGTGAAGATATCACCTGCCACGGTCGCCTGCGCCGCGAGGCCCGTGATGGCGTAATCGCCATGCCGCCGCGCGAATTCGGAGAAGAAATGCGCAGCATTTCTTCGCGCGACCGGCAGTTCAACCGCGATCAGCAACTCATGCGGCGACAAGACAGTCTCGTAAATGCCGGTAAAGAAATCCCCGGCCGCAATTCGTCGTTCGCCGGCCTGACTGCGGACGACGATGGTCGCGTTCAGCGCGAGCATGCAGGCCGGCAGTTCGGAAGCGGGGTCGGCATGCGCGAGGCTGCCGCCGATTGTCCCCCTGTTGCGAATCGCTGGGTGCGCGACATGAACAATGGCTTCCGTCAGCAATGGTGCGTGCGTGGCAATCTCCGGCGATCTCTGCAGTTCGACATGGCGCGTCAGTGCGCCGATGGAAAGCACATCGCCCCTCACCGCGATGCCCCGCAGTTCGGCGAGTTCGCCGATATCGACGATCAGCTCCGGGGAGATCAAACGCAGATTCATCGCGGGCATCAGGCTTTGGCCGCCCGACAGCACCTTCGCCCTGTCCCCATGCGCAACGAGCAACTCCAACGCGTTCACCACGCTGGTTGCGCGAGCATAGCTGAAAGCCGAGGCTTTCATTTGGCGTGACCTTCCCCCGGCCGGATTTTGGCGTATTTTTTTCAATTAGACGGCGGCAACCAAGGTCAAGTTTGTTTATCGAGCGATTATTTCGCGAGATTCGACTTTCGGACTTGTGATATTCTAATGAACGAAGCACGGTTTGGCTCGCAACAAATCGGCCCCAGGGGGGAGCAGGCAATGAATCTTGGTTTCTTTACAATGCCGATCCATCCGCTCGACAAGGATTGGCGGCAATCCCTCCGGGAAGATCGCGAAGCCTTCCTGCTGGCCGACGAACTGGGGTTTACCGAGGCTTACGTTGGCGAACACGTCACCGACAAGGCCGAAAACATCACCTCCTGCATCGCTTTCCTGGCGTGGATCGCGGGCGCTACCAAGCAGATCAAGCTCGGTACCGGCACGATCAACATGCCGAACACCCATCCCGCCACCGTCGCCGCCAGCATGGCGATGCTCGATCACATGCTCGACGGGCGTTTGATTTTCGGAATCAGCCCTGGCGGGCTGCTGTCGGATGCGGAGCTGTTCGGCAATCTCGACGCCAATCGCAACGAGATGTTTCTTGAATGCATCAATCAGGTTCTGGAGATCTGGGCCGGCGAGCCGCCATATAATTTCGAGGGGAAATACTGGAATATCTCGACGCAAAAGACCCTGATGAAGGACATCGGCCAGGGATTCATCGCAAAGCCGTTGCAGCGGCCGCATCCCCCGATCGTCGTGACTGCCGTCGCGCCATTCTCCAAGGGCGTCACCGAGGCCGCCGCGCGCGGCTGGGATCCGATTTCGGCCAATTTCCTGATGCCGGCCTGGGTGAAAAGCCACTGGCCGAAATATGTCGAAGGCTGCGAGCGCGGCGGCCGCCCGGCCGAGCCTGCGAACTGGCGCGTCGCCAAGAGCGTGTTTGTCGCCAAGGACGCGGCGACCGCAAAAGCCTACGCCACCGACCCGGACGGGCCTTACGTCTATTATTATCGTTCGCTGTTCACCAAGCTGAAAAAGAACGGCCGCCTCGAGCTGTTCAAGACGCGCAGAGACCAGCCTGACGATGAAGTAACGCTGGAAATGATCTGCGACAAACTAATCATCTATGGCACGCCAGACAGCGTTACGGATCAGGTGCTGGCCTTCCAGGAGGAGGTCGGCGAGTTCGGCACGCTGCTATATGCCGGCAAGGACTGGAAAGATCGCGAGCTCGGGCGCCAATCCATGATTCTGATGGCCGAAAAGGTGATGCCGCGGATTAGCGCCGGCACTGCCAAGCAATCCAGCGCCGCGGAATAGTCCGCGAGCGAACTTGAACAAGGCGCGCCGTGGTCCTTTCCGATCGCATACCCTATCAGGCCCAGGTCGACCGACCGAAGCTCGGGCTGCCGGGCGGCAAGAAACTGGCGGTATGGGTGATCCTCAACGTCGAGGAGTGGCGAATCGAAAACGCGATGCCGCGAACCGTACTGAGTCCGCCGATGGGTCAGCCGCTGTTGCCGGATGTGCCCAACTGGTCGTGGCATGAATACGGAATGCGCGCCGGCTTCTGGCGCCAGTTCAAGGCGCTGACCGACCGCAACATGCCGGTGACGCTGGCGCTGAATGCCAATGTCTGCAGCTCCTACCCCCGGGTCGCGTCGGCCGCGCGCGACGCCGGCTTTGAATTCATGGGCCACGGATTCGTTCAGGGCCCGATGCACAAGCTCGACAACCAGGGCGATGCGATCAAACGGGCCGTCGACGCAATCGCAAAATTCACCGGCAAGCCGCCGAGATCATGGGAAAGTCCAGGTCTGACGGAGACCGAGCAAACCCTCGATCTGCTGCGTCTCAACGGCATCGAATACGTGGCGGATTGGGTGATTGACGATCTGCCGCAGGATATCGCGACGCCTCACGGCACCATCACGACAATTCCCTACTCGGTGGAAACCAACGATATCGTCATCCATGCGCTGCAGCATCTGCCGTCCGAGCAGTTCTTGAAGCGCTGCACCGACCAGTTCGACCGGTTGTACCTCGAGGGTGCGACCAATGCGCGGATCATGGCGATCTCGATCCACCCGTACATCACTGGTGTTCCGCATCGCATCAAATATCTGGAAGCGTTGCTCGACTATGTCATCGACCATGACGGCGTGGCGCTGATGACCGCGAGCGAGATCGGCGACTGGTACCGCGCCGAAATGTCGAAATTCTAATCCGGACCGGACACCACGCATGATCAAGGCAGCCGTCATAGGTCTGGGATGGTGGGGACAGACCATCCTCGAGACCCTGCAGAACAACGCGACTATCGCTCCGGTGCTGGCAGTCGATCCCCTGGCTGAGGCGCGGGCTTCGGCAACGGCGCTTGGTATTGCTACAGCGCCGCGGTTCGAGGATGCGCTGGCGAATGCGAACGTCGATGCCGTCATTCTTTGCACGCCGCAGCAGCATCACGCCGAGCAGATCGTTGCGGCAGCGCAGTCGGGACGTCACGTCTTCTGCGAGAAGCCGTTATGCACGACCTCGGCCGATGCGGAAGCCGCCATCGCCGCCGTGAGGAAAGCGGACGTCCAACTGGGGATCGGGCACGAACGCCGGTTCGAACCCGCCGTGATCGAGATGCGGAAGCGATTTGCTTCGGGCGAATTCGGCTATCCGCTCTTGCTGGAGGGCAATTTCAGCCAGGACAAATTCCTGAAATTGTCCCGCGACAACTGGCGATTGTCCAAGACCGCGAATCCGGCCGGTCCCCTCTCCGCCACCGGCATTCACATGGTGGATCTTTCGATTGCGCTGCTCGGCCGGCCGACCAGCGTCTGGGCGCGGCTGGCGCGATTGGGCAGCGATTTCGAGAATGGCGATACGCTGTCGATGACCATTGGTTTCGAAAGCGGCGCCACCGCCATGCTGGGAGCTGTACTGGCGACGCCCTTCATCGGGCGCCTTGCGCTGCTCGGCTCCAGGGGCTGGATGGAAATTCGCGACCGTAGCCATCCGGAAAGTTCGACGGGATGGGATGTGACCAGCGTACATCGGGAAGAAACGCCTGTGACGGCCTTCCATCCGCCGCATCCGGCGGTGCGCGCCAATCTCGAGGCTTTTGGCCGCGCCGCGCTGGGCGAGGCGCCCTACCCGGTTACGCTGGACGAGATGCTGTTGAATGTCCGAAGCTTTGAGGCAATCCAGCGTTCCGTCAAAAGCGGCGCCATCGAGGTCATCTAGGACGGTTCATCCGACCACTTTGACCGGCGTGCGCCGCAAGGTTACCTCATCGCCAAATACCCGTTCGAAACCGGCCAGAAACGCGTCCAGCGCGTTGCTGATCATCTGCTCCTTGTCCTCGAGTACGGGAGATTCGTAGATGTACTTGCGCACCCCGTAGTAAAAGATGCCGCTATGGAACACCCATGCCATTTCGAGCTCGGACGCGGTCGGCTTGCTCTGGACCGGAAGCCCTGCCTCGTGGCGGCATTCCCTGATGATGCGCGACAGGATCTTGTCCCGCACCACGCCGACGTACCACCGGTTGATGTCCAGCCCCTTCAACCCCGAATAGAGATAGATGCGAAGCCATTTGCGGGTGAAGATCACGTTGGTGTAGGCGTTGTAGAATTCCTGCAGCCGATCGCGGATCGGCCGGGAGCGGTCGGTCAGAAGCTTCTCCCAGCCGGTATCGAGCGGTTCGAGATAGACCGTGCGATAGACCTCCTTGATCAGGTCGTCCTTGCTTGGGAAGTAACGATACAAGAGCGGCTGCGTCACGCCGAGCCGGCGCGCCAGATCGCGCGTCCCGCCGCCGAACCCTTCGTCCGCGAAGAATTCGGTCGCCTTGGCCACGAATTCCCTGCGGCGATCGTCCGGCGACAGCCGCGTCTGCTTGGCGCGCTTGGGCGATGCCAGCTTTCTCATGGCTTGGGGGCCGGTGGAATGCCGTCAGCCCCGAGAAATCGACCGTAGCCGCCGCGTGCAAACAGCAGCGGCTCGCGCCGGTTGTACGAATAGGCTTCGACCGCGCCCAGGAAAATGACGTGGTCGCCGCCATAATATCGACTGGCGGCGCGGCATTGAAAATTAGCAACGCTGTCTGCGAGCAGCGGCGCGTTGCCGAGACCAGGCGTCCACTCAACACCGGCGAACTTGTCGTCCGAGGATTTCGCGAATCTGTTCGCAAGCGCCTGCTGCGACGCGCCAAGGACGTTGACCGCGAAATGGCTGGCGTCCTGGAAGATGCTCAAGCCTTGCGAAAACATCCCCAGACTCCACAGCACCAGCGGCGGGTTCAGCGACACCGAGGCGAACGAATTGCAGGTCAGCCCATAGGGCTTTCCATTGGCCGCGACGGCCGTGATGATGGTGACGCCCGTGGCGTAGGTGCCGAGCGCGTTGCGGAAATCCCTGGGATCGATCGACGAATTGCCGCTGGCCAGTTCGTTGGCCGGATCCGGATCGGTCGGATGCTTCGGTGCGTCGGTCATCCGCCGTCTCAGAGCGTCAGGTTTTCGGAGGGCAGCCCAAGCGCAACGCGGCCGTAGTTGGTGCCAGCCGCATCGAAATTGAACGCAATGTGCGAATTGATCGCATGGGCATCACGGAACTGTCGTTGCAACACTCCTGTCGTGAACAATCCCCGCGCGCCGCTCGCCGTGAACAGCAGCGATACCGCTTCGGTGCACAGATTGACGGAATAGGCGCCATCGCGGCGCGATTTGGTCTTGGCGGCGATATCAGGAACGTGGCCGCGCCTTGCGTCGGCCATCGCCTCGATGCATGTCGAACGCATGATCAGGCGAGCCGCATCGATCTTGGCGGAAGCCTCGGCAATCTTGATCTGGGTGCTTTGCAGGTCGCCGATCTTGGCACGGTTATAGGTCGATGCGCGATGCCGGGCGAGATCGACATAATCGTCCAGGCAGGCCTGCGCGTTTCCCAGGGCAACGCCGGAAAGCACATAGGGAAATAACGAGAATACCGGCAGCGCATAAAGCGCATTCGGATTGACGGCGCTCCCGGGCGTCGGGCCACCATCGAGGTTGCTCACCGCAAGCGTCATTGGCTCGGCAACAAAGGCATCGTCGACCTCGACGTCGTTCGACCCCGTTCCCCGCAATCCGGTGGCGTTCCAGGTGTCCTTGATCTTGTAGTCACTCTTGTTGAGCAAAAAGATCCGGTATTCGATCCCGTCGGCTTCATCGTCGGACGAAACGACGCTGGCAAGCATATTCCATTCACACGAATCGACCCCCGACGAAAACGGCCAACTGCCCCGCAGTACATATCCGCCGTCAACTTTCCTAGCGCGTCCGGCCGGGAAAATGAAGGAGGACGCGATCAGGGCGTTGACGTCCTTGTCCCAGACCAGATCCTGAGCGCGCTTGTCAAACATGCCCAGCATCCAGTGATGGCTTGCCAGATTGGCGAAATTCCAGGCGGCCGACGCGTCGGCTCGCCCGATGGCGTCGGCGCAATCGACCAGCGCAACATAATCGAATTCCGAGCCACCGACTCGCTTTGGCTGCACTATCCTGAACAAACCGGCGTCATGCAAATCGCGTTCGGTCTCCGGCGGCAGACGCCGCAACTCCTCGGTCCGGGAGGCGCGGCCCCGCAGTTGCGGAATCAGCGCATTGGCCTTCGCAATCATGGCGACGTAGGCGAGGTCGTCCGCTTCCGGTTTCGGCGACAGGCTTGTGTTTGGCTTCCGACCAACACCTGCCATCTTGGCGTTCCTCGCTATCTTGCTCGTCCTGCGGTCTTGGCGATGCGGTCGATCGCGATACAGGGAGGCAGCGGGCCTCTTTTGGATATTCTGCATCGCGACGAAAGCCGCTTGACCGGTCGAAGCGTCTCGACGATTGTTTATCGTCCGATCACTAATTAAGGCGCGGCCGGCGTTGCCCGTCAATCGAATTCGACAACGAGGAAACCAGCTCTCATGGACAAGACCGTTGGAATTGTCGGGCTTGGCATCATGGGAGGCGCGATTGCCCGCAATCTCCTCGAGCGCGGCTGGCGCGTGATCGGCTACGATATCGACGCCGCACGACGCACCGAGCTTGCGCAGGCTGGCGTCACAATTGCCGGTGACGTCGGTCAGGTCGCACGCGACGCACCAATCATCATGACCAGCCTTCCTAGCCCCGCAGCCGTCGAAGAAGTCGCGCAGGCCATCGCCAAATCCAGTCAGTCGCCTCGGATCGTGGTCGAACTTTCTACGCTCACGCTTGCCGACAAGCTTCATTTCGAAGCCATCCTGAAGAAAGCCGGCCACATCGCGCTGGACTGCCCCCTCAGCGGTACCGGCGCGCAGGCCAAGAACCGTGACCTCGTCGTCTATGCCAGTGGTGACAGTGCCGCCATTGCCCGGTGCGCCGGGCTGTTCGCCGACTTCGCCAAGCAAAGTGCCGATCTTGGCAAATACGGCAATGGCAGCCGGATGAAATTCGTCGCCAACCACCTGGTAGCCATCCACAACGTCGCCACGGCCGAGGCGATGATCCTGGCGGAGCGCGCCGGACTCGATCCGAAAATGGTGGTCGACATGGTCGGCCCGGGCGCCGGCGGCTCGCGAATGTTTCAGATGCGGGCGCCGATGATGGTCGAAAGGGTTTATGAACCAGCGACCATGAAAGTCTCGATCTGGAAAAAAGACATGGCGATCATCGCCGAGTTTGCCGACGATGTTGGTTGCGCAACACCACTGTTCACGCTGACCCAGCCGGTCTATGCCGAAGCGATGGCGATGGGACTTGGCGATCAGGACACCGCGGCGGTTTTTGAAGTGCTGAAGAAGACCATCGTCACGTCGTCCAAGACCAGAACGCTCGATGCGGATTAGCCGTTTGCGGCCGGGGTTCGACGGAGTCGACGAGCCGCAGGATTATGCGAGCCAGTGATCGAAGGTGCGCACTCGCTATATCGCACTGCATCAAAGGCGGCGCCGAGCTTCAGGCCGGTCTTCCACCTCGGCTGCCAAAATATCCGGCCCGCCAACTCGATGGCGTGGTTATCACTTGATCATTTATAACTTCCGTCCGATAAAACACTCAATCAACAAGAGCAAGAACCGTCGATAGCCAGGTGTAGCGTTCGGGGAGGACTTAATGACGATATCGCGACGACAGTTTGTCTCAAGCGTTGCCGGCGCGGGTATCGCCAGCATGGTGGCGCCCGATCCAGTGTTTGCCCAGAACAGCGGGCCGATCCGCGTCGGCCTGATGGCAGCCAAGACCGGGCCGCTGGCTTCAGGCGGCATCGACATGGACCTCGCTATGACGATGTTCCTGAAGGAACGCGACAAAATGCTTGCGAGCCGCAAGGTCGAATTGATTGTCGCTGACACAGCCGGCTCTCCCGCGACTGCGCGCACCAAGGCGCAAGAACTGGTCGAAAAGAATGATGTCCATTGCATCATTGGCCCGCTCGCCGCGTTCGAGGCGCTGGCGATCGCCGACTATCTCACGGAAAAGGGGATACCGACGATCGGCGTCGCCGCGGCGGAGGACATGACGCAGCGGCACCCAAGTCCATGGTTTGTGCGCGCGACGTCGACGTCGGCGCAGTGCGCCTACCCGCTTGCCGAATATTCCGCCAAGGAACTGAAATACAAGAAGATCGTGACCATCGCCGACGATTTTGCCTACGGGCATGAAATGTGCGCCGGTTTTCAGCGCGCATTCGAGGACAATGGCGGCAAGATCATTCAGAAGATCTTCACCCCGCTGGCAACGCCGGACTATGGCAGCTATGTCGCGCAGGTGAAAAGCGCGGATG
>Ga0207932_1000747_pt1 | contig 11161 bp, 12 predicted proteins | sample NGESurdeep092012_FD_184480 | JGI IMG/M metagenome (GOLD analysis project Ga0207932, IMG submission 184480) | Arctic peat soil microbial communities from Barrow, Alaska - NGEE Surface sample 415-2 deep-092012 (SPAdes) | ecosystem: Environmental > Terrestrial > Soil > Wetlands > Peat ...
GAGCCGCTCGCGCAGCCGCCGGAAGTCACCCCACAGCGACCCGATCTGGCGCGCCACTTTGGGCAGCTTGTCGGGGCCGAGCACCACGATGGCGACGAGCAGGACGACCAGGAGCTTGGCCGGGCTCAGGAAGGGCACGCCACGAGTGTACCGGGGGGTGGCCGCGGCCAACGGTGCGGGGGTTGCGCCGCTCCGGAGCGGTCCGGAAGACGTCCGGTGCCGGTCGGGCTCAGGGGCCGGACGGCCCGGGGCCGGGGTCGTCCCCGTCGGCCACCCGGACATGGGACTCACGGAGGCGCAGGGCCCAGAGCAGGCAGCCCAGGGCGCCCAGGACCAGTGCGACCAGCACCACGAGGCCGAAGGTCTGGTCGAGCGGCCACATCTTGAAAGCCATGCGGCCCACCAGGGCATCGCCGGCGACCGGGCCGAAGAATCGGCTGTCCTCGGAGTCCGTCCGGTTGTCCCCGAGCACGAAGTAGTGGCCGGCCGGCACCACGTACGGGCGGACCAGGTTGTACGGGGCGGTGACCTGGCCGGCCCAGGTCGGCGGCGCGGGTTGGGCCAGCCACGGCTCGGCCAGTGGCCTCCCGTCGAGCAGCAGGCGGCCGCCCGCGGCCCGGAGGGTGTCCCCGGGCAGGCCGACCACCCGCTTCACCAGGTCGGCGTAGTGGGCGGCCACTCCCGGCGGCCGCGAGAACACCACGATGTCGCCCCGGTGGACGTCGCCCAGCCGGAAGGCCAGCTTGTCGACGACGATGCGGTCGCCCACGGCCAGGGTCGGGGCCATCGAGGCCGACGGGATGAAGAACATCTGGGCCACCACCAGGCGGACCACCACGGCCACGGCCACGGCCAGGCCGAGCACCACCACCCACTGGACGGCCGCACCGCCCGACTCGTCGCGGCACGTGCGCCCGGGAAGGAACGTGCATCCGGGACGGGACCTCACACGCCCGGCACGGAGGCGGGACGGACGGGAACGGTCAGGGGACACCAATCGGGGACGCTACCCCACGGGGGTGGCGTCGAGCGGGCGCTAGACGCCCTTCGCCTGGCTCAGCGGCCAGACCACGGCCACGGCCCGGCCCACGATCAACGACTTCTGGATCGGGCCGAAGAACCGGCTGTCCTCGGAGTCGGTCCGGTTGTCCCCCATCACGAAGTACTCGCCGGCCGGGACCTTGACCGGGCCCGGCATGTTGAACTGCGGGTGCTGGTCGCCGGGCAGGGCGCCGGTGTAGCTCGAGGAGCCGGCCGCCAGCCACGGTTCAGGCAGCAGCTTGCCGTTGATGTACACGTGGCCGTTCTGGGTGGAGACCGACTCGCCGGGCAGCCCGATCACCCGCTTGACCAGGTCGGGGAAGTCCTGCTGCTCGAGCGGGGGCCGTTTGAACACCACGATGTCGCCCCGGTGGACCCCGTGGAGGTCGTAGCTCAGCTTGTTCACCATGATCCGGTCCCCGACATTGAGCGTGGGGACCATGGAGGGCGAGGGGATGTAGAACGACTGGACGACGTACGTGCGCAGCAACACCGTGCACAGCAGGACGGCCATCAGGATGACGGCCCACTCGATCACCCAGCGGTAGCCGCCGCCCTTCGACCCGTCCTCGCCGAGGACGCCCGGCTCGTCGGATGTCGGGTCAGGGGCGTCGGTCACCACGGCGGTGCCGACCCCGAGATCGGCGGTGGGCCCGCTGGACGGGAGGTCGGTCGGATCGGTGGGCACGGTGCAACGACGCTAGCCCACCGAGGTGCGCGGTCCGGAGCAGGCCTCGGCACGACTCACAGCCCGGCGATGAGCTTCTCGACCCGCTCGTCCTTCGACTTGAACGGGTCCTTCAGTAGCACGGTGCGCTGGGCCTGGTCGTTGAGCTTGAGGTGCACCCAGTCGACGGTGAAGTCCCGGCGCTTCTCCTTGGCCCGTTTCACGAACTCGCCCCGCAGGCGGGCCCGCGTGGTCTGGGGCGGCGTGGTCATGGCCTCGGCGATGTCCACGTCACGGCACACCCGGTCGAGCTGGTCGTGGCGTTGCAGGCGGTAGTAGAGGCCCCGGTTGCGGTCCACGTCGTGGTACTGCAGGTCGAGCAGGGCCACGTTCGGACTGTGGAGCGGCAGGGAGTGGCGGTCGCGGTAGCCCTCGATGAGCCGGTACTTGGCCACCCAGTCGCACTCACGGTGGAGCGACAGCGGGTCGGCCTCCAGGCCCTTCAGGCAGTGCTCCCACATGTCGAGGGCCCGGTCCTCCTGGACCGACAGACCGTGGCGGTCGCGGAACTTCAGGGCCCTCTGGAGGTACTCGCCCTGGATGTCGAGGGCGCTCATCTCCCGGCCGTTGGCCAGACGCACCGGCCGGCGGCAGGTGATGTCGTGGCTGATCTCGCGGATGGCCCGGATCGGGTTCTCCAGCGTCAGGTCCCGCATGACGGTCGAGGGGTCCTCCAGCATGCGCAGCACGATGCTGGTGGCGCCGATCTTCAGGAACGTGGCGTACTCGCTCATGTTGGAGTCGCCCACGATGACGTGCAGGCGCCGGTACTTCTCGGCGTCGGCATGGGGTTCGTCGCGGGTGTTGATGATCGGCCGGCTCCGGGTGGTGGCCGACGACACGCCCTCCCAGATGTGCTCGGCCCGCTGGCTCAGGCAGAACACCGCCCCACGGGCCGTCTGGAGGACCTTGCCGGCTCCGGCGTAGGCCTGCCGGCTGACCAGGAACGGGATCAGCACCTCGGTGTAGTGGGTGAAGTCGTCGCGGCGGCTGGTGAGGTAGTTCTCATGGCAGCCGTAGGAGTTGCCGGCCGAGTCGGTGTTGTTCTTGAACAGGTAGATGTCGCCCCGGATGCCCTCCTCGCGCATGCGGGCTTCGGCCCCCTCGACCAGCGAGGAGAGGATCCACTCCCCCGCCTTGTCGTGGGCCACCAGCTCGGCGATGTCGTCGCATTCAGGCGTGGCGTACTCGGGGTGGCTACCCACGTCGAGGTAGAGGCGGGCCCCATTCTCCAGGAAGACGTTGGACGAGCGGCCCCAGCTCACCACCCGGCGGAACAGGTACCGGGCCACCTCGTCGGGGCTCAGCCGCCGCTGGCCGCGCAGGGTGCAGGTCACCCCGTACTCGTTCTCCAAGCCGTAGATGCGCTTGTCCATTACGGGCACGGTACCGTGCCGGGACCCCGGACCGGAGCCAGGCGGAGCCGTGTCACCGAGAGTGCACACCCGCAGTCGGGGTTGCCGCCCGGATCGGCGGGTCGGCGGGTCAGGCCAGGAGGGCGACGAGTTCGTCGTCCACCAGGCGCCGGAAGGCCCGTCGCCCGTTGCCTTCGGCCAGCACGGCGACCTCGAGGTCGGCGGCGGCCAGGGTGCGGTCAGGACCGGCCAGGGCGTCCACCGCGGAGCGCAGGGCTTCGGACAGCGTCCAGGTGGCGGACCACTCCTCTTCGAGCTTGGCCACGATGCCCTCCGTCTCGCCACCCAGGACGGCGAACCGGTCCTCGTCGGTGATGGTCCCCTCGTAGGCGATGTGGTACAGCTGCGGCGGGCGCAACCCGTTGCCGAGCTCCGCCACCAGGATCTCCACCTCGAGAGGCTTCATCTCGTGGGTGAAGACCTGCCCGAGGTACTGGGCGTAGAGGTTGGCCAGCGACCGGGCCTCCACGTCCTCGCGGCTGTAGGCGTAGCCCTTGGTGTCGGCGTGGCGGATGCCCGAGACGCGCAACTGGTCGAACTCGTTGTACTTCCCCACGCCGGCGAAGGCGATGCGGTCGTAGATCTCGCTGATCTTGTGCAACGACCTCGACGGGTTGTCGGCCACGATCACGATGCCTTCGGCGTAGGTGGTGGCCACCAGCGACCGGCCGCGGGCGATCCCCTTCTGGGCGTATTCGGCCCGGTCCTTCATCACCTGCTCGGGGGCGACGTAGTAGGGCATGGTCATGGCTGGCGACCCTCCGTCCGGCGACGCTCGATGAGGCTGGCGAACCGCTCGGCCACTTCGTCATCGGGCACCGCGCTGAATCCTTCGGCGGTGACGGTGGCCACCAGCGGGTAGATGCCGCGGATGAGGTCGGGGCCGCCCGTGGCCGAGTCCTCGTCGGCCGCCTCGTACAACGACTGGATGGCCAGCTCGACGGCCGTGTCCCGATCGAGGCCGTCGCGGAAGCCGAGCTTGATGGTGGTGCGGGCGTCGCGCCCTCCGGAGCCCGTGGCGTTGTACTCGGTCTCTTCGTAGTGCCCGCCGGTCACGTCGTAGGTGAAGATCCGGCCGGTCCGGCGGGCCAGGTCGAACCCGGCGAACAGCGGCACCACGGCCAGGCCCTGCATGGCCATGGGCAGGTGCTCGCGCACCATCTGGCCCAGCTGGTTGGCCTTGCCCTCGAGGCTGAGGACCACGCCCTCGACCTTCTCGTAGTGCTCGAGCTGGGTCTGGAACAGCCGGACCATCTCGATGGCCGGTCCGGCGGCGCCGGCGATGGCAACGGCCGAGTAGTGGTCGGCCGGAAACACCTTCTCCATGGCCCGGTGGGCGATGGCGTGTCCCTCGGTGGCCCGGCGGTCACCGGCCATGACCACGCCGTCGGCGTAGCGCAGGGCGGCCACCGTGGTGCCGTGCCGGAAGCCCTCGGCGGGAGGGGCAACCGCTCCGCTGATCAGCGGGGTGGGGACGCGGAGCCGGCGGATGAGCCCGGCGAAGTCCGGGCCCGGGTCCTCGGTCGTCGTGAAGAGGGGAAGGCTCACCGGGGCTACTCCCCGCCCTTCTGCACGTAGTTGCGCACGAACTCCTCGGCGTTGTCCTCGAGGACCTCGTCGATCTCGTCGAGCAGGTCGTCCAGCTCGGCCTTCAGCTTCTCGCCGGCCGCCGAAGTGGCCGGGACCTCCCCGACCGCCTCGTCCGTGCGCTCGGTCGTCTGCTGCTTCTTCTTCAGTTCTCGCTCTGCCATCGCTCCACTCCTCGTCGTCCTCGTCGCCGGTCGGTACTCAACTGCTCAGTCGGTCGACCAGTTCGGCCGGACTCGCGCAACTGTCCAGTAGTGCTTCGACATGTTCCGCCGTTCCCTTCAGCGGATCCATCATAGGGACGCGCCGCAGGGGGTCCGTCCCGAGGTCGAAGACCAGGGAGTCCCAGTTGGCGGTGGCCACCGAGGCGGGCCAACGCTTGAGGCACTCCCCCCGGAACCAGGCCCTCGTCGTCCTCGGCGGGTCGACCACGGCGCTCGCCACCGAGACCTCGTCGACCAGCTTTTCGGTGTCGAGCCGGGCGAACAGCGACCGCGCCGGGCGCAGGTCGTGGTACTGCAGGTCGACGGCGGCCATCCGGGGGTCGCTCCACCCGCAGCCGTGGCGGTCGCTGTAGGCCTCCAGCAGCTGGAGCTTGGCCACCCAGTCGACCTGGCGGGACAGTGTCGACGGATCGGTCTCCAGGCCGTTCAGCACCTCCTCCCACCGGTCGAGCACGTCGGTACCGATCTCCTCGGCACCCAGGCACTCGAGGCCGTTGTCGTCGGCGTACTTACGGGCCGTCGAGTAGAGCTCCCACTGGATGGCCAGCGCCGTGGCCGTCGAGCCGTCGGCCATGAGCAGCGGCTGGGTGAAGGTCCGGTCGACCGCCACCGCGTGGATGGCCCGCACCGGGTCGGCCAAGGCCAGGTTGCGGCTCGGGGTGACGTCGTCCTCGATCATGGCCAGCACCAACGAGGTCGTGCCCAGCTTGAGGTAGGTGGCCACCTCGGCCAAGTTGGCGTCGCCCACGATGACGTGGAGCCGGCGGTAGCGGTGGGGGTCGGCGTGCGGCTCGTCGCGGGTGTTGACGATGGGTCGCTTGAGCGTCGTCTCCAGGCCGACCTGCTCCTCGAAGAACTCGGCCCGTTGCGACAGCTGGAAGTCGACGGTGCCGGACTCGTGGAACGGGGTCTCACTGCCCACCTTGCCCGCCCCGCAGAACAGCTGGCGGGTCACGAAGTGGGGGGTGATGCCGGCCACGATCCGGCTGAACGGGGTCTGGCGGTCCATGAGGTAGTTCTCGTGGCAGCCGTAGGAGTTGCCCTTGCCGTCGGAGTTGTTCTTGTACACCACGAGGCGCGAGCCGTCGTGGGAGGAGGCGTCGGCCGCCTCCATCGAGCGGATGACGATGGCCTCGCCCGCCCGGTCGTAGCGCAGGGCCTCGAGGGCGTCGCGGCACTCCGGCGAACTGAACTCGGGATGGGCGTGGTCGACGTAGTACCGGGCCCCGTTGGTCAGGACGGTGTTGACCAGGTGGGTCTCGACCATGGGAGGCATCGAGCCCTCCTTGGCCGTCCCCCGGGCGTCGTTGCCCGGGGCCTCGTCCTCGAAGTCCCAGCCGACCTGCTGGCGGGCCACGTCGCGGGCGTAGGCGTTGATGAGGACCGACGAGGCCGCGATCGGGTTCGGATCGCCGTTGACCACCTGGATGCCGTATTCGGTCTCGATACCGCAGACCTTGGGAATGGCCATGCGGGCGACCCTACCCTCGCACCGGGGCCGTGGGGCACCCCCTCGGGCGGCTCAGAGGTACTGCCCGGTGCCCACCCGCTCGATGGACCGGCCCCCGGTGGTTTCCTCCCGGTCGCTGATCAGGGTGCGGATGTAGACGATGCGCTCGCCCTTCTTGCCCGAGATCTTGGCCCAGTCGTCCGGGTTGGTGGTGTTCGGGAGGTCCTCGTTCTCCTTGTACTCCTGGCGGATCGAATCGAGCAGGTCCTGGGTGCGGATGCCCCGGCCCTCCTCGGCGATGGCCCGCTTGATGGCCAGCTTCTTGGCCCGGCGGACGATGTTCTCGATCATGGCCCCGGAGCTGAAGTCCCGGTAGTACAGGACCTCCTTGTCACCGTTCTGGTAGGTGACCTCGAGGAACCGGTTCTCTTCGTCGTCCCGGTACATCTCGGCCACGGTGGACTCGATCATGGCCTGGGTGGCCTTGGCCGGGTCGCCGCCCCCGAGGGTGCGGACCTCGTCCGCGTCGAGGGGCAGGTCCGGCGTGAGGTAGCGGCCGAAGATCTGGGCGGCCGCCGTCTCGTTGGGGCGCTCGATGCGGATCTTCACGTCGAGGCGGCCGGGCCGGAGGATGGCCGGGTCGATCAGGTCCTCGCGGTTGGAGGCACCGATCACGATGACGTCCTTCAGGGTCTCCACCCCGTCGATCTCGGCCAGGAGCTGGGGGACGATGGTCGACTCCATGTCGGAGCTGATGCCGGTGCCCCGGGTGCGGAACAGCGAGTCCATCTCGTCGAAGAAGACGATGACCGGCACGCCTTCCTCCGACTTCTCCCGGGCCCGCTGGAAGACCAGCCGGATCTGCCGCTCGGTCTCCCCCACGTACTTGTTGAGCAGCTCGGGGCCCTTGATGTTGAGGAAGTAGCTGCGGGTGTTGGTGTTGCCCGTCACCTCGGCGACCTTCTTGGCCAGTGAGTTGGCGACGGCCTTGGCGATCAGGGTCTTGCCGCAGCCCGGGGGGCCGTACAGCAGGATGCCCTTCGGGGCCGGCAGCTTGTGCTCGGCGTAGAGCTCCCGGTAGAGGTACGGCAGCTCGACCGCGTCGGTGATGGCCTCGATCTGGTCATCCAGCCCGCCCACGTCGGCGTAGGTGACGTCGGGCACCTCCTCGAGGACGAGCTCCTCGACCTCGGGGCGCTCCAGCTTCTCGATCAGCAGTCCGGTGCGCGACTCCATCAGGACGGTGTCGCCGGCCCGCAGCTTGACCCCGATGAGGGCGTCCGACAGTTCGGCCACCCGTTCCTCGTCGGCCCGTCCGTAGACCAGGGCCCGGGTCCCGCCGCCGAGCAGCTCCTTCAGCACCACCACCTCGCCCTGCCCCTCGCCCTCACGGGCCAGGATCACGTTGAGCGACTCGTTGAGCACGACCTCGTTGCCGCGGTCGAGATCGGAGGGGTCGATGTCCGGGTGGAGCGAGACGCGCATCTTGCGGCCGCCCGAGAACACGTCGACGGTGCCATCGTCGTTGGCGCCGAGGTAGGTGCCGTAGGCCGACGGCGGCTGGGTCAGCTTCTCCACCTCGTCGCGCAGGTTGGCGACGTGCTCCTTGGCCGTCTGGAGGGTGAAGGTCAGCTTCTCGTTCTGCGACACGGCCTGGGCCAGCTGGCCCTTGGTCTCGAGCAGCTTCTCCTCGAGGGTCTGGACGCGGCGCGGGCTCTCCTGGAGCCGGCGCCGGAGGACCGTCACCTCCTCCTCGGCGGTCAGGGCACGGGCCCGGAGCGTCTCGAGATCTTCCTCGTCGGCCGCCCGGCGCTGGCCGTCGGCATCGTCGAAATCAACCGTCGCAATCACCTCGTTCGAGCAGGGGGGGGACTCGATTGCGACCCTACACCGGCAAGGCCGTCGGAGAGACTCCCCCACGCCCGGTGGGGGCCCGACGCGGGCCCGGGCCTCCAGTTGGGTCCACCGTCTGTCGATGGAGTGGTTGCAGCGGTTAGCATGAGCTTCGCAACGGGACCGGAACCGCTCCGTGGAGCGTGCCGGGATCGCACCCGTCGGTCGCCGGTACGCCGAGGACACGGGTCCCACGCGTTCGAGCCGAGAGACATGTAGGAGAGACACAGCTGATGAAGGTCTGGATCGACCAAGATCTCTGCACGGGAGATGGCCTCTGCGAGGAGATCGCGCCCGCGGTCTTCACGCTGCTCGACGACGGCCTGGCCTACGTCAAGGACGGCTCCGACGTGAAGAACGAGCCGGGCGGCTCCGCCGGGATGGCCGCCGTGCCGGGTGAGCTCGAGGACGCCGTGGTCGAGGCCTCCGAGGAGTGCCCCGGCGAGTGCATCTTCATCGAGCAGAGCTGACCCGGTCCGCCGGGGCGCACCGCGCCCCGTAGCCCGACTGCCCGAGCGACCTACTCGTTGGCCTCGTCGGGTTCAGGCCCGTCGTCGACCCGGTCGTCGACGACCGGGTCGGCACCCGCGTCGACCGTGGCCACCACCGGCGGCACCCAACCGACGGCACCGCCCGGCCGGCTGCCCTTCCCCTCGGGACGCAGCAGGCGGGCCGTGGTGAGGAACCCGGTGTGGCCCACCATGCGGTGGTCGGGCCGGACGGAGCGGTCCTCGATGTGCCACGTCCGGTGCAGCACCTCGAGGGTGCCCGGCATGCCGAAGGCGCTGTCCTGGAGCGATCCGCGGAACTGTGCCGTCTGGTTGATGGTCGGCAGGTAGGCGCAGATGATCCCGCCCGACCGTAGGGCCACCTCCGCGTGGGGCACCACCTGCCAGGGCTCGGGAAGGTCGAGGACGATCCGGTCGAGGCCCCGCTCCTCGATCCCCTCATAGACGTCGCGCAGTTCGACCCGGTAGTCGGCGTCGTCGCCGACCATGGCGACCACGTTGTTGTGGGCCCGGTTGGCGAAGTCCTCGCGCAGCTCGTAGCCGACGACGGAGGCGCCGGCCCGCAGCAGGGCCATCGACAGGGCGCCGGAACCCACGCCCGCTTCCAGGACCCGCATGCCGGGGGCGATGTCGGCCTCCATCAGGATGGCGGCCAGGTCCTTCGGGTAGATGACCTGGGCACCCCGGGGCATCTTCAGCACCATGTCGGACAGTGTCGGCCGGACCACCAGGAAGCGCCGTCCGGTGCTGCCGAAGATGGTCGACCCCTCGTAGGCCCCGATGAGGTCGTTGTGGGCCACGATCCCCACATGGGTGTGGAAGCCGGCGTCGGGCCGCAGCGTCAGCAGGTAGCGCCGCTCCTTGGCGTCGACCAGGAGCACCTTCTCCCCCGCCCGCAGCAGGCTCCGATCGGCACCGTCGGCCACCGGGGCATCGGACGACACGGGCTCCGACGCCTGCGCCACTTCGGCTCCCCCTGCGGGGTCCACGGTGGTCAGGAGCCGGGGCTCGACGTCGGGCCGGTCGGGCCCGCGTTGATCAGCAGGCGCTCACCCGGCTTCAACTTCGTGCGGTAGACGACGTCCTCGCTCCGCCGGGCCCGCAGCACCATCCACAGCGCGGCCCCGACCACGAACCAGGCCGTGTTGTAGCCGCGCATACCCCGGCCGATGGACCGCACCTGGAAGTAGCGGAGGACGGTCTCCATCGACTCAGATCCTGCGGACTTCGACGATGGTCGACTTGCGGCGGCCGGCACGTCGGCCGATCAGGAACACGACGGCCACGCTGATCACCACGATGCCCAGCCCGATGGCCAGGGCCTGGGAGCGGACCTCTTGGACGTCGCCGGTGACCCCGCCGGTCACCTCGCGGAGCTTGGCCTCGATGAACGCCAGGGTCAGCCGGGAGCCGATGAGGGGGATCTCCGGCTTCTCCCGCAGCAGGTACGGGACGGCGCCGATGTGGTCCTCGTGGCCGTGGGTGAGGACGACGGCCTCGACGTCGTCCAGCCGGTCCCGGATGAAGTCGAAGTCCGGCAGCACGAGGTCGATGCCGGGCTGGTGCTCCTCGGGGAACAGCACCCCGCAGTCGACGATGAGCAGCCGGCCGGCGTACTCGAAGACGGTCATGTTGCGGCCGACCTCGCCGAGGCCGCCCAGCGCGACGACCCGGAGGCCGCCGTCCGGAAGCGCCGGTGGCAGGCCCAGCTCGGGGTGCGTCACAGGTCGAAGCCTCCTGCCCGAAGGTCGACGCGCAGCTGGGCGCGCTCCTCGTCGGTGGCCGGCAGCAGCGGCAGCCGCGGCGGCCCTCCTCCGGCCCGGCCGAGCAGGTCCAGCCCGGCTTTGACCATGATCACTCCTTGGGTTCGGGTCATGATGCCGACGGTGACGGGGACCAGCGCCGCGTTGGTCGCGCGGGCCCGTTCGACGTCGCCGGCGAAGTGCGCAGCGACCATCGCGGCCAGCCGGTCGGCCACCAGGTGGCCGGTGACACTGACGACGCCGACCGCCCCCACGGCGAGCAGCGGCAGGTTGAGCGTGTCGTCGCCGGAGTAGTACACGAGGTCGCTGGCCGCCATGACCTGCTGCGCGGCGAACAGGTCGCCCTTGGCGTCCTTGTTGGCCACGATCCGCGGGTGCTCGGCCAGCCGGAGCAGCGTGTCGGTGGCGATCGGGACGCCGGAGCGCCCCGGGATGTCGTAGAGCATCACCGGCAGGCCGGTGGCGTCGGCCACCGTCGTGAAGTGCGCGAGCAGCCCCGACTGCGGCGGCTTGTTGTAGTACGGCGTCACCACGAGCAGGGCGTGCGCGCCG
>Ga0207932_1000749_pt1 | contig 11155 bp, 9 predicted proteins | sample NGESurdeep092012_FD_184480 | JGI IMG/M metagenome (GOLD analysis project Ga0207932, IMG submission 184480) | Arctic peat soil microbial communities from Barrow, Alaska - NGEE Surface sample 415-2 deep-092012 (SPAdes) | ecosystem: Environmental > Terrestrial > Soil > Wetlands > Peat ...
GCACGAGCTGTCGCACGTGAAGAACCACGACATCCTCGTATCCTCGATCGCGGCGATGATCGGGACGGTCATCACCTGGCTCAGCTACATGTTCATGTTCTTCGGCGGCAGCGACGAAAACAACTCTCCGATAGGCGCAATCGGGTCGCTTGTGGCGCTACTCGTCGGGCCACTCGCAGCGACGCTCTTGCAGCTCGGCATCTCGCGCCAGCGGGAATACCTGGCCGACGCGAGCGGCGCCAAATTGCTCGGGCAGGCGGCTCCACTAGCAGATGCTCTGGAGTCGCTCGAGCGGGCAAGTCAGGCGATTCCGATGCAGGTCAACCCGGCAACCGAGTCGCTGTACATCATGAATCCGCTCAGCGCCCGCGGCATGTCGAAGCTCTTCTCGACGCACCCGCCGATCGAGGAACGTGTTCGCCGCCTGCGCGCGATGGACGCCGCCGGCAGTCTCACCTAAGAACTCGGGGCAAAATGAACACCCGCCGACTGGGTGCGATCGGCGGATGCGATGCGAGGACGCAGGGAGCACCCGTATCGGCGGAGATACGGGTGCGACTGAGGCGGGAGCACGCGCGCCGCTGAGCGCGGCCAGGCGGTGGAGTGCTTCGTTTTGATTCGAGTTTTAAAACCCAACGTAACCGCTATTCTTACGCTCCTTGCGGCAACGCCCCAATCCTCGGTTATACGTAGTTCAGGGCGATATAGAAACCTAGGCTCCCTAATTCGGGGGATGCGCCGTACCCCGATTCCAAACATGATCGGTGTCGTGACCGCGCTTCCCCGGCGGTGTTATCCGTACTGCGGCGTTTTTTTTGTCGCTTCTGTGACCCTGCTCGCACTGCTCTGGCCGGGAGGCGACGCGCCCGTTCTCATCACCGGTTTAGCTTGCGCCGCAGTGATTCTGCTGGCGGTTCGCGTCGATTTCACAAAGGCCGGAGCAGCCTGGTACTTACTCGCCGCGGGAGCGCTGCTCGTCGCGCTCGGGGCGGCCGTTAATGAACCGACGCAGAAGCTCGGCTTCGGCGACGTCCTATTAACGGCCGGGCTTCTAACGTTGGCCGGGGGAATCTTCTTGCTGGTTGCAGCCAGGGCGAGCGAACACGACTGGGGCAGTTTGATCGACACAGCCGCCGCGACCGCCGCGGTAGTCCTGCTGATTTGGGTGACGCTGCTTGCTCCGAAGATCGACGCGCACTCGACCGCAACAGGTGTAGAGGTGGCGGCTGTCCTCTACTGCTTCGGGCTACTGGCGCTTTTCGCCCTCACGACTCGGCTCGTGCTCGGCCTGCGTGCCTGGACTCCCTCGGCGGTCATGCTCTGCCTCGCCGTGAGCTCCCTGATCGCTCTAGTCGCCACCGCAACCGCCGCCAGACTTGGCGAGATTGGGAACGCCGCCTGGGCCATGCGCATAGAGCAGATCGTCGCCTTTGCGTTATTGGCCGCCTGCGCGCTGCATCCGAGCATGCGCAAACTCGGGAGCGTCGCGTCCGAAAGCAAGCAAGAACTGACGCCAAGCCGATTGGCCTTGCTCACGACGGCCGCCATGACGGCGCCGGTGGTGCTCTTCGTGCAGAACGCCCGTGGCGCCAAGCAACTCGATGTCCTCGCCACCGTCGTCTGCTCCATCGCCGTTGTCGCTTTGGTTATCACGCGACTGGCAGGGCTCGTTCTCCGCCAACAGCGAGCGACCAGACGGGAGCTAGTGCTCCGGCGCGCGATGCGCAGTCTCGCCTCGGCCAGCGATCATGACCGGGTCTGCAAGGCGATAGTCGAGGCCGCCACCGCCATCGCCGGCGAGCACGGGCACGTCAGGGCGAGTCTCTTGCTCGGCTCCGGGCGAAGCACGCTCGAGTTCGCTACCAGCGGCGAGGCCGTATCCGGCCGCAGGCACGAATCTTCGACCCCGCTCACGCTTCAGGATGACCGCATCGGCGAGCTCGTTTTGGAGAGCGCCAAGCCGCCGACAGACGGGACTCGATCGGCGCTCAAGAGTCTCGCCTCGCAAGGTGTGCTGGCGCTAGAAAGCCTGCAGCGAACCAAAGATCTGCTGGAAGAGAGGCGCGAGCTCGAGACGGAGCTCCAGCGCCGTTCGCACCTCGACGCGCTCACAGCGCTTCCGAACCGCTCGTACTTCCTCGAGCGCACCGAGGCGGCCCTGGAAAAGATCCACCGCAGCGATGAGCCGGTCTCGGTGATGATCGTCAACCTCGACGATTTCAAGACCGTTAACGACACGCTCGGGCACGTCGCCGGCGACGAGCTCTTACGCGCCGTCTCCGACCGGCTGATCGCCAGCATCCGCACCGACGACACCTGCGCCCGCCTGGGTAGCGACGAGTGGGCCGTCCTGATCGAGGAGAGCCCACCGGAGTCGCCCGCAGCAGTTGCCGAACGAATCATGACCGGGCTGGAGCGCTCCTTCCTCTTGCTTGGGCGGCATGAGGTGTTCGCGCACGCGTCGATCGGCAGCGCCACCGTGGCGCCGGGCGAAGAGGCCGAGGCCGAGGATGCGGCCGAGTTACTCCGTAACGCCGAGGTCGCGATGTTCCACGCCAAGCGCCACGGTCGCACCGGCTTCGAGGTCTTCGAGCCCGCGATGCGGGCGGCTGTTGCCGAGCGCATGGCGCTGAAGGCCGAGCTCGAGCACGCCGTCGTCGCCAGCGAGTTCGTCATCCACTACCAGCCGATAGTGATGCTCGACAACGGCAGTATCTGCGGCCTTGAAGCACTGACCCGCTGGAACCATCCCGAGCGCGGCCTGATTCCTCCCTTCCATTTCATCCCCCTGGCCGAGGAGACCGGACTGATCGTTCCACTCGGCCGCTTCATCCTGAACGAAGCGCTCCACCAGGGACGCGAGTGGCAGGAGCTGACGGGTCAGACCGATCTCGTAATGTCGATCAACCTTTCGGGGCGGCAGCTCGACCACAGCACGATCGTCGACGATGTCGCTAAGGCGATCGAGCAAACGGGGATCGATCCGCAGACCGTGATCCTCGAGATCACCGAGACGGCGCTGATGGAAGACGTCGAGGCCGCGATCGGACGCCTGAACGAGCTCAAGACGCTCGGGATCCAGGTGGCGATCGACGACTTCGGCACCGGCTACTCCTCGCTGCAGTACCTGCGCCAGTTCCCGGCCGACATCATCAAGGTCGCCAAGCCGTTCGTCGACGGCGTTGTGGAAGCGGGCTCGGACGAGTACCGCATCGCCGACGCGATTGTGCGCTTGGGCGAGACCTTCGGCCTGCGAGCGCTGGCAGAGGGCATCGAGTTGCCCGAACAGCGCGCCATGCTGCGCGACCTGCGCTGCGAGTTGGGTCAGGGGTACCTTTTCTCGAAGCCTCTCGCGCCGTCCGAGATCGAAGCGCTACTACTCGCACCAGACACAACAGCGTTCGTCTCGCTGTAGCTCCGCCTTTCCGACCGGCGCCGAGCGGCGCGTTCGATCACGTGACACGTGCTAACGGCGAACGCCCACGTACTCGAAGCAAAGCGGCCGCACGATGCCGCGCTCGATCACCCAGCGCTCGAGCACCAGGCTCGGATCGCCCTCCAGGTACTGGTATAGAGCCGGCTGCCACTGGAAGGTTTTCTCTTCGAAGCGCTGGTGCAACTCGTAACGAAGCTCGTGATGGGTTAGCACGCCGGAGAAGGCCTCCTGGAACCACCAGTACTTGAAGGCCTCGATCGTCTGGTGGGCATCCGGGCCGCCGGCCGTGGCCAGAGCGCGCCGCTGCATGTAGAACCAGTCGGCGGTCGAGTCATCCAGCATGTCCCAGGCCAATCCGCCCACGACCAGCACGGCCGGCGGCAGCGCCATCCGAAAGACCTCGTCGATAGCCACAAGAGGATCGAAGCCCGTTCTGAGGGCGTCCTCGATGACAGCGGCGTGATAGGGAGGACTGTCAGCGACGGTATAGCCGGCCGAATAAGCGATTCCGACCACGTCTTGTCCACCCCACACGCGAACACGTGCAGGCGGAGGCGGAAGTCGGGAAATTGCGAACTCGGGAAAGTTGATGAAGTCATTCTGGACGCTCCTGCAGACCGCAGACCTGAACAAGGCGCGCAAAAGCGCAGAGAGCGACTAGCATCGGAGTGCATGTTCGAGCTCCTCGACCTCCACTTTCTCGGCGAAGAGCAGCTGTTTTGCACTTACCTGCTCGAGCTCGAAGACGGTTTGGCGCTTGTAGACCCAGGGCCGCAAACGACTCTCGCAACGCTCGAATCCGGGCTCGACGAACTAGGCGTCACGGTCGCCGAGCTGCGCCACCTGCTCATCACCCATATCCACTTCGATCACAGCGGCGCCTGCGGAGCGCTGGTCGCGGCCAACCCGCGCCTGCGTGTGCACGTCTCCGAGCGAGGCGCACCCCACCTCGCCAGCCCTGAGCGGCTGGAGCGAAGCGCAAGACGGCTCTACGGCGAGATGTTCGACGTGCTCTGGGGCACGGTTCAGCCCGTGCCGACCGAGAACATCGACGTCGTCGACGAGCGAGTTTTAGGGCTGGAGTGCTTCGCGGCTTCCGGCCATGCTGTTCACCACGTCTGTTACATGAACGAGGAAGGGACACTGTTCGCCGGCGACACAGTCGGAGTTCGCTGGCCGCCGAGCCAGTACGTCCTTCCGGCGACCCCTCCGCCCGACGTCGATCTCGAAGCTTGGCATGCAAGCCTGGACGAGATCGAGCGCCGCGCGCCCGAGGCGCTCGCGCTACCGCACTTCGGCCTCGTCGCCGACCCGGAAGAGCACCTTCGCGTCTTCCGGCGCCGGTTGATGCTCTGGGCCGAGATCGTGCGACGCGGAGCGAACGTGCGGGAGTTCGTCGCCGAGGTGAGCCGCGATATCGACGCCGAGACGGCCAAGTTCTCTGAGCTCACCGACCTGCTCAGGCACTCCTATCTCGGGCTCAAGCGTTACTGGGGCACGGTCGCCGCGGGCACCTGAGCGCGAACTCCGGATTCTGATCGACTATTTCTGGCGAGCAATCGCCTTCTCATAGGCGGCGACATAGTCGGCCACCATCCGCGTGGATGCGAAATGCTCCTCGACATAGCGCCTGCAGACCAGGGGGTCGATCTCGTCCGCCTTCTCGATCATGCCGGCCATCTCGCGATAGTCGTCCACGATGATGCCTCCGGATCCTTCGGTGATGACCTCCGGCACGGCTCCATGGCGCGTAGCGATAACCGGTGTTCCGCAGGCCATCGATTCGATCGGCACCAGTCCGAACGGCTCCTCCCAATCGATCGGGAAGAGAGTCACGCGTGCGTTCTGCAGCAGCTCGACCTTCTCACCGTGATTGACCTCGCCCAGGTACTCGATCCGCTCGTCGAGGTGCGGATAGACGAGCTCGCGGAAATACACTTTCTCCTCGGGATCCTGCATCTTGCCCGCGATCTTGAGTGGAAGTCCGCTCTCCCTGGCGATCGCGATCGCGCGATGGGCGCCCTTGTCGGGATTCATCCGGCCCAGGAAGAACAGATAGTCGCCCTTGTGCGGTTGGCATGGGTAGACCGAGAGATCGAGCGCATTCGGACAGTTGGCGATCCAGGGCAGGTCGGGCTTGGGCTTACGTTGGTTCATCGAGATCGAGATCAGGCCGACCTTCGGCGCTACGCGCGCAATCTGCTCGTAGACCTTCGGCGCGGTCGGGCCGTCGAGCGGGCCGTGCAGGGTGTGTACGACCGGGGTCTCGACCAGCCCGCCGAAGGCCGCAGCCGGCAGGCCGGAGTGATCGTTGATGATGTCGAACTCCTCGGCGCGCTCGAAGCAGGCCAGCGCGTGGTACATCTCCGGAATCGAGCGCCCGATCTGCAGGCTCGGCGCCTCGTCGTAGACCGAGGCCAGCTTCGCCTTGGTGTGAGAGTCGCCGGAGGCAAAAAGCGTCACGTCATAGCCGGCGTCGGCGAGCGAGTCGGCCAGCAGCGACACGACCCACTCGATCCCACCGTAACCGTCCGGCGGTACCCGGAACCAAACGGGAGAGATGAGAGCGATTCGCAGTGACATATCAGAGCTCCTCCAGTTTCTTTCGGCCGTCTTTGAAATGAATATCCCACAGACGGTTGTGGGCGTGTGTACGCGGTAGGCGAGTCTCCAGGCCGAGCCTTGCAAAGCGGTCTGCTCGTCGCTCCAGAAAGCCTAGCGACAAGGGCATTTAGGAGGGGTCGAGAGGCTCCTGGCGAGGAGACGCAGTGCCTAGCTCAAGCGACTGTCCGGCGGCGGCGGCGTGATCGACCTGCAGCGTCGTGTGATCGATACCGAAGTGCTCGCTCAGACCCCCGGCAAGCCGGGCGCGCGCAGCGTGACAGTCCGATTCTTGCCTGACAAGCACGTGTGCCGAGAGGGCGGGGAAGCCGCTCGTCACCGTCCATACGTGCAGGTCGTGCACCTCGACGACCTCGGCGTCGGAAGCGAGCATCCGCCCGACGGCGCGGGCATCGATGTTCACGGGCGAGCCCTCGAGCACGATCCGAAGCGACTCTCTGGTGAGGGAGAAGGCCGAACTGAAACAAAGCAGTGCGACGCCGAGGCTGGCGATCGGATCGAAACGGTTCCAGCCGGTGAGAAGAATGAGGCCGCCGGCGATCGCCGTAGCGATGAACCCGGCCAGATCGGTCGCGACGTGCAAGAACGCTCCGCGTACGTTGATGCTCTCCGACTGCCCGCGCGCTAGTACCGCCGCCGCCGCGACGTTCACGAGCGCGCCGATTAAGGCCACTACGAGCACGATCCCGCCGTGCACCTGAGGCGGCGAGATCAGCCGGCGGACGGCCGAGTAGGTAATCCAAGCCCCGATCAGAAGCAGTGATACGCCGTTTACCTGCGCCGAGAGCACCTCGACGCGACCGAGTCCGTAGGTCCAGCGTCTGCTAACCGGCCGCGCAGCGATGCCGACGGCTGCGATCGCCAGCGCGAGCGCGAAGATATCGGTGAGCATGTGGCCGGCGTCGGCCAAAAGCGCGAGCGAGCCGGCGATGATCCCGAAGACGATCTCGATCGCCATCACCCCGGCCAGAAGCACCAGGGCGACGAAGAGCGCGCGGCGATCTTCTTTGTGTCGGTCGCTGCCAGGCCCTAGGTGCTGATGATCGTGTGTACCGTGCATGCTTGTACGCCGCTTCAACGAGATTAGCCGAGGCGTTTACAAGACCTTGCTATCCCTATCGGCCGCAGATTGCTCGATTACATCTTGCCGATGCGAGATAGTTTCACCAACGACATCGACGCGCTCGAGGAGAAGGGCGCCCAAACACGAGGAGGAAGCGGATGAAGAAGCGCAGGCTAGGAATCATGGGCCTGATCGCAATCGGGGCGCTGCTCGTTCTCTGCAGCTGCGGTGGGAGCGGTGGCGGCAAGCGCCTGACCAAGGCGCAGTTCGCAGAAAAGGCGAACGCACTCTGCGTTACTTTCAATACGGCGGAGAAGGCGGCCGGAAACCCATCGAGCATTGCGGGCGCAATAACCTATTTCGAGAAGCTGACACCTCTATACGAGAAGCGCGTCGCCAATCTCGAGAAGCTAAAGCCGCCGGCCAGTGAAGAGGCAGACGTAAAAAGCCTCATCGCTATCGAGAAGAATGAGGCCTCCCTCGCAAAGCAGCTTCTTGCCGCACTCAAGAAGAACGACACGACCAAGGCGAACGAGTTGGTCGCCAGCGGCAACAGCAACAGCACGAAGGCCAAGCCCCTGTACAAGAGGTTGGGCTTAACGGAGTGCTCTAAGTAGGTTAGAGGGCGTCCACAAACAGGTGCGCGAGCGAGACCTCAGCCTGGGCTGTTAGGCCTCGCTCGCTGCGTTATCAACCGGCCGACGCTTTGGCCCCACAACTAGACTCGCAGCGTGCTCGCGCTCGAGATCATCTTCTGGACTTCACTGGGCCTGATCGTCTGGACTCACTTCGGCTACCCGCTCTTCACCGGCCTGCTGGCGCATCTTCGGCCGCGCCCGGTCGCCAAGGCGCCGATCGAGCCCAGCGTCGTCCTGGTCGTCGCCGCTCACAACGAGGAGACGGTCATCGGGCGCCGGATCGAGAACCTACTCGCGCTCGACTATCCGGCCGACAAGCTCGAGATCGTCGTCGCCTCCGACGGCTCCAGCGACCGCACCAACGAGATCGCCTCGGAGATCGCTGCGCGCGAGCCGCGAGTTCACCTGCTCGCCTGCGAGAGGGGCGGAAAGACGCTGGCTCAGAACCGCGCCGTGCGCGAGACGGCGAGCGAGCTGCTCGCCTTCACCGACGCCAATACCGAGTGGGCGCCCGACGCCCTGCGCGAACTGGTCGCTAACTTCGCCGACCACGACGTGGCCTACGCCGCGGGCAAGCTCCAGCTGACGGCCTCCGACGGTACCAACCGCGAAGGCCTCTACTGGAGCTACGAGCTCTGGCTGCGCTCGAACGAGTCAAAGCTCGGCTCGATCACCGCCGGCAACGGTGCCATCTACGCCGTGCGCCGGAGCGACTACCTCGAAGACCCCTCGATCACCGGGCATGACTTTGGCCTGCCCTTCAGGATGGTGCAACGCAAGCGACGAGCCGTATTCGAGCCGCGGGCGGTAGCGCTGGAGAAGGAGTCGCGCGACCTGGAGGACGAGTTCGGGCGCAAGGTCAGAATGATCACTCGCGCCCTGCGCCACGTCTACAGCGGCAGCATGCTGCACCGCGTCCCGCCGGTTTACGCGCTGGAGCTCTTCTCGCATCGCCTGCTTCGCTACGAGACCGGCATCCTCCACCTCATCGCGCTGGGCACAAACGCGGCGCTCGTCGGGCAGGGGCTCATCTATCAGATCACTCTCGGCCTGCAGCTCGCCTGGCTACTTTTGGCGACTTTCGGGCGCCTGCGAATACGAGTTCCAGGAGCGGGGATCGCTTACTACTACCTGCTCGTGACCGTGGCGACGTTGGTCGGCAACTATCGCTTCCTGCGCTTCGGCACGCCGACCACCTGGGAAAAGGCGGAGGGCACTCGGTGAAGCTCTGGAAGCGGGCGATGGACGTTGTAATTGCCGGCTTCGGGTTGATCGTGGCAAGCCCCTTTTTCGCGCTCGCGGCGCTGGCAATCAAGCTGGAGGATCGCGGCCCGGTTCTCTACCGACAGCAGCGCGTCGGCTTAGACGGCGTCGACTTCGAGCTGCTCAAGCTGCGCACGATGGTCGTAGGCGCCGAGAAGATCGGCGCCGGCTTGGCGGTCAATCGGGGCGATTCGCGCATCACACGTACAGGGCGATTGCTACGCCGCCTCTCGCTCGACGAGCTGCCTCAGCTCTGGAACATCCTCCGCGGCGACATGAGTATTGTCGGGCCGCGCCCGACTCTCCGCCACCAGGTCGACACCTACACCGCGCGTCAGCGGCGCCGGCTCGAGGTCAAGCCCGGGCTGACCGGTTGGGCACAGGTAAACGGGCGAGCATCGTTGCCCTGGGACGAACGGATCGAGCTCGACGTCTGGTACGTCGAGCACCTCTCCTTCTGGCTCGATCTGCGCATCATCGCGCGCACGCCGCTGGCCCTTTTCGGCGGAACGTACAAGGGCTCGAGCGGCGGCTGGCAGCCCGGCGACAAGAACAACGCCGGCTAACAGGGCGGGCCGCTTATCAGGCGTCAGCAGCCGCGGCGCGTAGTGAAAACCAGGCCAAGCTTGAACGTCTCGCTAACCATGTTCACAGCCAGCCAGGCACGACTGGACCTCGCCCCGGTTGCATAGACGCGTGCGTGCCCGTCGAGGCAGCGCTTGAAGAGCAGACGTGCGCGGTAGACGTGGTAGGTCGAAGTCACGATAAGCAGCGAGCGCCAGTGGTATCGCTCGGCCAGAGTCAGGGCGCCGCGCGCCTCGCCGCGTGTCGAATAGGGATCGGGACGAAAGCAGACAACCCGGAAGCGCTGGCCGCCCGGATGGGCGCACAGTATCCTGGCGGGAGCCCAGCTCGATCGGGCGCCGTCCGAGACGACGAGCACAGGGGCGACGCGCGAGCGAGCAAGCTCGAGCGCACGCGGGAAGCGGTGCTCCATGTCGCCGGATAGAACGATGATCGCGTCGGCGCGGCGCGGATGATCCTGGCGCGGCCAGACGAAGAGATGAAGAGCGACGGCGAGCCAGACACCGAAAAGCGGTATAGCCAGAATAAGAAGTCGCCGGAGCATCGCCGTATCATGGCTGCTCGCCGCTTCACGCGTATCGGTACGCTCTCTCGTCGTGACAGTCGTCCTTTTCACCTGCACCGGTCAGCGCGTCGACATGATCGACGCCTTCAACGAAGCCGGCGCCACGACGCTCGCCACCGACACGAGCATCCTCGCGCCGACGCTGCACCGCGCCAGCTCCTACGCGCTCGTCCCGGGCTTCACCGAGCCCGAGTACATCCCGGCTCTGGCCGAGCTCGTGCGTGAGCACGACGTCGACGTCATCGTCCCCTTGACCGACTTCGACCACCGCGTCCTCTCCACTACCGAGTCGAGGGAAGCGCTGGCGCCGGCGCTGGTGCTGCTGCCCGACCGCGACGTGATCGAGAACACGGCCGACAAGTACAACGCGCACGTCTTCTTCTGCGAGCACGGCATCGGCTCGCCCAGCACCTGGCTGCCCGATGACCTGCCCGAAGAGATCGACTGCTACCCCGTGCTCGTCAAAGCCCGCGAAGGCTTCAGCGGCAACCACATCTACCGCGCCCGCAACCGCGAGGAGCTGGACTTCTTCCTGCGCTACACCGAGGTGTCCTCGATGGTGCAGAAGCAGTGCCAGGGCACGGAGTTCTCGGTCGACCTCTTCTGCGATCTGGACAGCCGCTGCCTGAACGCGATCCCGCGCTCGATGATTCACTCCAAGGGCGGCGAGTCGATCAAGGGCAAGTCGGTGCGCGACCCGGAGCTGATCGAGCTGGGGCGCCAGGTCGGAGAGACGATGCGCCTGCGCGGCCCGGCCACCGTCCAGTGCTTCCGCGAGGCCGACGGCAGCCTTGAGATCACCGACGTCAACCCGCGTTTCGGAGGCGCCTTCGCGCTGCCGCTGGCGGCCGGCTCCCACTACCCCGAGCTGATCATGGCGCTGGCGGCCGGCGAGCATCCCGAGCCGCACGTGGGCGAGTTCGAAGAGGGCGTCGTGATGATGCGCTACTACTCCCAGATCGTGATGAAGATGGGAGACGACG
>Ga0207932_1000751_pt1 | contig 11139 bp, 8 predicted proteins | sample NGESurdeep092012_FD_184480 | JGI IMG/M metagenome (GOLD analysis project Ga0207932, IMG submission 184480) | Arctic peat soil microbial communities from Barrow, Alaska - NGEE Surface sample 415-2 deep-092012 (SPAdes) | ecosystem: Environmental > Terrestrial > Soil > Wetlands > Peat ...
TACGACGCCAAGAGAATCCAAGAGAAGGTCGACTATCACAAAGGATTCCCGGGAGACGATCTTCACCGGGGAAGTCGGGAAGTCCTCGAATGGGCAGCGGCGCGTGTCAAGACAGACCTCAAGCCGAGGTAGCGCAAACGGGACAGCGTCGGCAGATGTCGGCGACCTTTCGAGGCTGTTGGGCGCCTACTCTGAAGCGCCCGTCGGCTTCGTGTCGGCAAGGCAACAGAAATCGCTGCAAATCATGGCTTTCTGAGGGCTGGTCACGTCAATGAGACCTGTGACGCCAGGGCCAGCGCGTCATTGCCGCTGGCCGAGCCCGAGTTCGCACTGGCCGACTACGCACCCCCGTCCCCTTCACCGGAGATGGCCATGGGACTAACATAGAAGGTGGACCGATGAATGGGGTCCGGTCAGTCATCGTACTGATGAAACGGCGGCCCAAGAGGGTCGAAGTGGACGACTGATCGCAGCAGTCAAGCACTCCGGAGGATGCACGTGAAGCAGCCCGTGACCACCATGACCGCGCTGGATCCAGCCGACATCCAGCGCTACGACGAGTCCTTCGGCCGCGATCCCAAGAACCGGCTCGTGCTCAACGCGGTCACGAGCGGCAAGGTGCAGGAGATCGCGCGTGACCGCGACGCCGTCGTGCGCAGCGAGCACACGTTCTCGCACGTCATCAAGACGGCCGCCGTGACCAACCAGAGAAAGAGCGGCCGCTGCTGGATGTTCGCCGGTCTCAACGTGTTCCGCATCGAGGCGATGAAGCGGCTCGGCATGGAGGAGTTCGAGCTCTCGCAGAACCACCTCATGTTCTACGACAAGCTCGAGAAGGCGAACTACTTTCTCGAGACGATGATCGAGACGGCGGACGAGCCCGTCGACGGTCGCCTGATCTGGTTCCTGTTGCAGGATCCCATCAGCGACGGCGGCCAGTGGGACATGTTCGCCAACCTCGTGCGCAAGTATGGCGTCGTGCCCAAGAGCGTGATGCCCGAGACCCAATCGAGCGGCGACACCGAGGCCCTCAACGACGTGGTTTGCACCAAGCTTCGCGAGTACGGGGCGGAGCTGCGCCGGCGCCACGCGAGAGGAGAACCCGACGCGGCGCTGCGCGGCCGCAAGGGCGAGATGCTCGAGGCGATGCACCGCATCCTCGCCATCCACCTCGGCCGTCCGCCGCGCGAGTTCGAGTGGCAGTGGCGCGACAAGGACGACGTGTTCTTCCGCGACCGGCTCATGACCCCGCAGGCATTCTTCGAGAAGTACGTGCGCTTCGATCTCGACTCGGTGGTCAGCCTCATCAACTGTCCCACGGAGGACAAGCCCTTCGGCCGGCTGTTTACCGTGCGATATCTGGGCAATGTGTGCGGCGGCGACATCGTGCGCTACCTCAACGTGCCGATGGACGTGTTCAAGAAGGCGGCCGTGGCAATGATCCTGGACGGCTGCGCCGTGTGGTTCGGCTGCGACGTCGGCAAGATGCGCGCGCGGCGCCTGGGCATCCTCGATGCCAGGCTTTACGATCTCGAGCTGCTCTACGGCACGGCGTTCACTGCCGACAAGGCGGAGCGCGTCTCGCACGCGCACTCCGCGATGACCCACGCGATGGTGCTCACCGGCGTCGACCTCGACGACGCCGGCACGCCGGTGAAGTGGCGTGTGGAGAACTCGTGGGGGGACAAGTACGGCGAGAAGGGCTACTTCGTGATGAGCGACGAGTGGTTCGACGAGTACATGTTCGAGGTCGTCGTCGACAAGCGCTACGTGCCGGCCGACGTGCTCGCCGCGCTCGAGACAGAGCCGATCGTCCTGCCGCCGTGGGACCCGATGGGGTCGCTAGCGCGGGCGGGGTAGCGCGCCGGGCCGTGTACCGTGTCAACTTTCTTGGACACTTTGCCATGAGATAGGTGTGGATCTCCGCGGTGCAGGTCAGCCAGGGAACTACCGTGCAAAGTGGACCGATGAACGGGGTCTGGTCACGCGCCCCCGAGGGTCTCGTTGTGCGACGCTGGTACCTATCGACGAAGCCGCGTATACTGACCACACTAGGACGCGTCTTCGTACGAACATCATATGAGCGTCTTCCAGGGCTGCGTGGCGTGAAGCCCTGACCAGCGTGAACGGGGGGTTGCATCATGAACCGACCGACCGGACGCATCGCTCTCGTTGTGTTCCTCGCATCCGGCCTGCTGGCGCTCGCCGTCACCTCTGCCGCTCTTTCCGACCCGCCCTCTGTCGGTGGCCTGGTCTCACCGACTCACCCGGTGGCGAGCGCCTGGTATGCCAATCCCAACCCCACCTTCTCCTGGCGCGGACTGATCGCCACGCCGGCGATCGCGGGCTACTCCTACGTCCTCGACCGCGTCCCGGCGACCATCCCCGACACGGCCATCGATCTGCCTCCGTTCAGTTTCGCCCCCAAACGGGACGCCCTGGTCGGTCTATACCCTAGCGCTCTGGCCGTCGGCGACTTCAACCGCGACGGCAAGCGCGACCTGGCGGTGCTCAGCCGTAAGTCCGCCAGCGTCTCCATCCTGCTTGGCAAGGGCAACGGCAGGTTCGCGCCGCGGCGCTCCTTCGCGGTCGGCAAGCGCTCGAACTCGATCGCCGTCGCCGATCTCAACCGCGACGGCAAGCCGGATCTCGTCATTCGCATCGACTTCGCCTACGGTAAGCAGGGCGCCGTCAGCGTGCGGCTCGGCAACGGCGACGGCACGTTTGGAGCGAGGCACAACTACAGCGTGGGCAGCGGCACAACATGGACAGTAAACACGATCGGAATCGCCGACCTCAACGGCGATCACCGCCTCGACATCGTGATCGCCGGCGGCGACAAGCTGAGAGTGCTGCTCGGCAGGGGCGACGGCAGCTTCGGAGCGATGCACGCCTATGTCGCCGCCACCTACTCCCGTATCGACTCGTTCGCGCTCGGCGACCTCAACGGCGATGGCGCCAAGGACGTGATCGTGGGCAGTGAGGGGTATTCCAACCAACCCGAGGGTGCGCTCAGCGTGCTCCTCAACAAGGGCAACGGCAGCTTCAAGGCGGCCGTGACCCAGGGGACCGAACCCGACTACCTCCTCCCCAGCGGACTCGCCGTGGCGGATGTCAACCACGACGGCAAGCGGGATCTCCTGGTCGCCAATGGCGTGGACGTTGAGGACTGGGGGTTCGACTGGCCGAACAACCAGGTCATCGTCGTCTACCTCGGCAAGGGCGACGGCAGCTTCGCAAAGGCTGCGGAGTACGACTTCGTCTGGTGGACCAAGGTCGCCGACTTCAACGCGGACGGCAACGTCGATCTGCTGATGGCGACTGGCAGCGGCCTCGATCTGCTGCTCGGCAACGGTGACGGCAGCTTCCAGGCCCCGGTGGAGTTCGACAGCACGACCCGGGTGGGCGGGGTGAGCGCGGTCGTGGGCGACTTCAACAGCGACGGCAAACGCGACCTGGCGGTTGCGGGTGCGGAAGGCAACACGGTCAGCGTGTTCTTGAACCGCAGCACCAGAGCCGCCTACCACGGCCTCGCTGACGGCATCTGGTACTTCCACGTGCGGGCAGTGGACGCAAACGCGGTCGGTGGGCCTTCAGCGACACGCGCCGTGCGCATCGACACGCAGCGACCCTCCACGCAGGCGCCGAGCGCGGCCAGCGTGCAGAGGGGGAGCATCGCTCGCCTGCCTTACATGGTCAGCGATCCGCTGCCCTGCGCGGGCTGGTGCACGGCGCAGATCAAGGTCAAAGACGGGCACGGCACGGTGAAGTTCAGCCACACCTACGGCCACGCCTACAGCAACGTCCTCTACCACGCGGCCTTCCGCTGTCGTCTGGCGAAGGGTGTCTACCACTTCTACGTCTACGCCACCGACGCCGCCGGCAACAAGCAGGCTAACGTTGCCTCGAACAGTCTGATCGTGAAATAGGACCGGAGCGCTATCGAGAACGAACGAGCGGCGAGGGCTTTCCGCCCTCGCCGCTCGTGTCACGCTGCTCTCGGCGTTTGCCTGCTGCCGACGCAATGCCGACAAGACGCCTCACCACGGCCGCGCACGCCTGAGCACACCCCAGTACGGAGCTCGGCCAGAACGATGGACCGTGCAGCACGTTTGCGCACTCGGCACTACGGCCTGTGACGCCTTCCGCATGATTCCTGAACCTGGTGTCGCTGGTTCGATTCCAGCCGGGGGCACCACAACTTTCCTGTAAATCGGCACTTTCTCATTTCGGCGATGCGCCGAATTCTTGCCGAATCGGCAGAATTGCCGACAAATTGCCGACGAGAATCGCCAGCACGGCAGCGCACCGGGAAACACCGCTCGCCATGAACGCCGACGGCTATCCGGACGCCCTCGTGCGCTACGACCGCGGCAGCAGCCACAGCGCCGTCCACGCCTTCCTCTCCAAGGGCTCCGCGTTCGTCAAAACCACGGTCTGGAGCGGCACGATCTCTTGGACTTCCTCCAAGCTCTGCATCGCCGTGGACTCCACGCTGTCCAATGGTTCCGCTTTCACGATGCGAGGGTATCGTCGACGCAAGTAGGCCGGGAACGATTGAGAGGAGCCCTCCGTGTCCACCGTCACCGAGATAGCGCCCGATATCTTTCGCATCTGCACGTACGTTCCCCCGGCCAACCTGCAGTTCTGCCAGTTCCTAGTGCGCGACGAAGAGCCGCTGCTTTACCACACCGGCCTGCCCGCGCTGTTGGCCGACGTGCGCGCGGCTGCTGAGACGGTGCTCGATCCGGCGAGCCTGCGCTGGATCGCCTTCAGCCACTACGAGGCTGACGAGTGCGGCGCCCTGAACCAGTGGCTTGCCGGCGCGCCCGCCGCCCAAGCGGCCTGCAGTGCCAACGGGGCGCTCGTGAGCGTCAACAGCGTCGCCGAGCGCCCGGCTCGCGGATTGCAGGACGGCGAGATCATCGAGACGGGAACTCACCGGTTTCGCTTCCTCGCAACGCCGCACTTGCCGCACGGCTGGGATGCGGGCCATCTCTACGACGAGACGACGGGGACGCTGCTCTGCTCCGACCTCCTCCACCAGAACGGCGACGTGGAGCCGGTCACCAGCGCGGATGTGGTCGCGCGCATGAGGGCGATGTTCGAGGCGTACCGGGGGACGCCGCTCGACTTCTACATGCCGTGGACCGCCCAGACCGAAGGCCTCATCGAGCGGCTCGCAGGACTCGAACCCGTTGTCTGCGCGCCGATGCATGGCTCGGCATATGCTGGCGATGGCGGCGCGGCTCTGCGAGAGATGGCGGTCATGATGCGCGAAGTGGTGGGGACGGTCGCTTGACGTGTTTCTTCCACGGCGGCAAACACGGTGACCATCTAGGCCTCGTGGCTTCGGACGCACGACGTACCGCATGCACGATTCCCTATGGACGTCGCCGGCAAGGCCGTTGAGCGCTTACGCTGACGCTCGACTCGACCGGGTCGCGGACTCTACGCTCTAGCGAACACCAGCTCGGCGATCAGCGCCGCCGCCACCTCCTGCATCGCCGGAATCGCGTGCGAGTAGGTGTCGAGGCTGATCGAGACGGTGGCGTGCTCGAGGCGGTCGGAGACGACCTTGGGGTGGATGCGGACCTGCAGGGCCAGGGTGGCGTGGGTCTGGGCACACCGGCACGGCTCAGCCGTCGCTGGCCGCCGGATTCTCCGAGTTGGGCGGCTCGAGGCGCCTCACGAGCTCGCGGAAGGCGCTGCTCGCCCCGTGGCGGATCGTCCGGCCGTGCGCGAAGCAGGCTGCCTCGAACTCGAGGGCCGCCAGTCTCTCCAGGCTGCGCCGGCCCTCGGCCACGTCTTCATTGAGGAAGCTGAGACCCGGCCGGCGCAGATTTGTGGCGGCGTCGCCGACGAACAGGACGCCGCCCTCACGCGGCAGCAGCAAGGCCAGGTGACCGGCCGTGTGGCCCGGCGTGTGCAGGGCGCGCAGGCCGTCGAAGGGGAGCACCTCGCCGTCGCCCACCTCGTGGGCCACGGCGATCGAATCGCCCTTGGACGCCGGCCACAGGCTGAAGATCCGACCGAGGCCGTGCGGGAAGGGCCGCCCGAAAAGGCCATCTCTGACAAGGGCGGCGTCGGCCGGGTGCATCCACACCTCGGCGCTGGTGCGGCGCATCATCTCGGCCAAGCCCCCCACGTGGTCGCGGTGCGCGTGGGTGACCACGATGGCGACGACGTCCTGCGGCAGCCTGCCCAGCGAGTAGATCGCCTCGGTGATGCGAGGCGGGCTGTGCCGCAGGCCGGCATCAACGAGCACGAGGCCGTCGCCGGCCTCGATGAGGAACACGTTGACGCCCCTCAGGCCGACCTGCCATACGCCGCGCGCGACCGCCTTGGGTTTCATGTCCGAGCCTCCTCTTGAGTGACCTGACCCCATTCGTTGGTCCACCCTCCATGATACAGCCGGTTCTCCGCTGAGTCGGGGAGCGCGCAATCAGAAAGAGCGCTGGTGACCTGCACCCCTGAGATCGGTCCACCTTCAATGCAAGGTTTCGCGGCGGACCAAGCAAGGTCGACACCGCCGTGCGCGGTCCGTTCTTGTGCGCGCACGCGCAGAGGGATGCGGCCCGTAACGTTGCGGAAGCTCCGAAGTGGGCGCTTAATAGCGGAAAGACCGCGACATACTGCCGGCGGAAGAAAGCACTGAGGAGGAGTCAATGCGCAAGCGTCTTGCCGTCACGACGGTAGCCGTCGCCGTCGTCATCGTCGGCGTGCTGGCGGTGGTCTTCATCGCCGGCGCCAGCACGAAGACCGCGGCTGCCTCGACGGCGCCGCCGCTGACCTCGGCGGACGCCGTTCTACAGGCCGCCGCAACTACCGGCCACACCTTCACCAGCGGCGCCGGCCACTTCCGCATCGAGATTACGCCCAAGGTGGCCGCCAACGCCACCGGCTTGCTGGCCGTGATAGGGAATGAGCCGATCGTGCTCACCGGCACGGTGGCGGCCGACGCCAAGACCAAGGCGGCCGAGGCGAGGGTCACGATCACGGCCGCCAACGGCGGCTTCTCGACGGAGGCCACGTTGCGCTGGCTCGGCGACAAGGGCTGGGTGCAGTACGGCGGCACCTGGTACGACCTGCCGCCGCGGCTGCTCGAGAAGGTACAGCAGGCACAGACCCACCACGACCAGCAAGCCGAGCCCACGGTCACGCGCGCAGAGCTCGGCATCGATCCCAAGACCTGGCTCTCCGGCCTGAGTCTCCTGGGCACGGAGACCGTGGACGGCGTCTCGGCTTACCACGTCACGACGGGCTTCGATGTGAGCAAGATGGCGGCCGACGTGATCAAGGTAGTTGAGAGTCCGCGGGTGCAGAAGATGCTCGAGGCGAACGTGCCGGCCGAGGACATGGCGCGGATGGAGCGCGCACTGGCCAGCGGCAAGCTCGCCGATGTGCCGGCCATGGCCGCCAAGGTCGTTGTCGACCCGCAGGCCGACGTGTGGGTCGATACCTCGTCGAACCAGCTGAAGCAGGTCGGCTTCTCCGCTACGATCGTGCCGCCCGCGAGCGCAAAGTGTCCGCTGACCTCGGTCACGGTGGTCTTCACCGGTACTGTCGACCAACTTGGCCAGCCGGTGAGCGTCAGCGCTCCGACAGACGTGCATCCCTGGAGCGAGCTCCAGCCAGACTGACCAGATCACGCTGGTACAGTAGCGCTGTTCCGCCTTTGGTGGCGTCAGCTCATGTCGCGACCTCGCGAGGCTGGGGGGTCTTCACGGCAGCACACGTCGGCTTCGTTGGCCGGGCCGGATTCCTCGCTGGCCGACTGCGGACCCCTGACATTTATGCGAGAACCGGCTCACGCACTCCATCGAAGCCCGGGGCTGGATCAGGTGAGGTCGTAGGCCATTTCGCCGTGGAGGTCTTCGTCGAGTCCCTGCAACTGCACGTGATCCGGCACGTGCGCGGTGCCCACGAGATTGATGACCTTGAGGACGACGAACGTGACCACGAACGTGTACGTAGCGACGATCGCCGCGCCGGCGCACTGCACGTCGAGCTGTCCCGCGTTGCCGGCGAGCAAGCCGTTGAAGCCGTCGACCGAGGCGTAGGCGAAGACGCCCACAAGGAGCGAGCCCAGAAGACCGCCGACGCCATGCACGCCCCACACGTCCAGAGAGTCGTCCCAAGCGCGGCCGATGCGGAACTGTACCGCGCCGTAGCAGACGACACCGGCGATGAGCGCGATGAGCATGGCCGCCCAGGTGGGCACGAAGCCGGCACAGGGTGTGACCATGGGACTGACATAGAAGGTGGACCGATGAAGGGGTTCCGGTCAAGGTGACACCACGGATGCCCAGTCCCGGGGCGAACGACGTGTGGCCGATCAGGTGGCCATTGTGATGCAAACGGCGGGGGCGACCTAGAGCGGCTCCTCGAGCGCGCCCCTCTGCACCGGCTCGGCGTCGCGGACCATCCACTTCCCCTTGGCGATCACATGGCGCAGGTGGAGCTGGTCGTCGACTAACGTGAGATCGGCGTCGCCACCCGCGGCGATGCGGCCCTTGCGTGGGAGCTTGAGGATGTCGGCGACGTTGGTAGAGACGACCCGCACCGCCTGGTCGAGGGGCAGACCTTCGTGTTCGACGGCATCCACGAACTCGTGGAAGATGGACGCCGGCTGGCCCACTTCGAGCTTCACGAACCGGCCGGCATCGTCGAACGAAGGCAACGAGCCGCAGCCGTCGGAGCTCATCGTGAGGTGACCGATGGGCACTCCGGCGCCGATCAGCTGCGCGATGGCCGCCGACGGCTTGACCTCGTCGTCGGGAAAGTACGGGTACGAGCTTGCGGTGATGTCGACGTAGCCGTCCAGGCCGTACGACTTCGCCTCCTCGAAGATGGATGCATTGCGGTTGCAGTGCGTGGGCAGGAACTGCGTCAACTTGAGCTCGCTGCGGCGCACCACCTCGTAGACGATCGCAAACGGCTGCTCGGCGTCGCCCATGTGCAGGTTGACGATTCCCGCTTTGCCGCCCAGCATGCCGCCCACGCGCGCGTGGGCGGCGACCCGGATTAACTCGTCGACCGTGGGCCCGGATGAACGGTGATCGGCCACGGCGATCTCGCCCACGCCGATCACCTCCTCGATGAGCGCCAAGTCGCGACCGACGTCGCCGAGGAGGGTGGGCGGCGGCACCTGGTAAGAGCCGGTGTAGATCCAGCAGGAGACGCCCTCGCCGCGCAGGGACTTGGCCTTCATCAACAGGGCCTCGAGGGAGCGCGTGAAGCCGTCGGTGCCGAGCGCGCCGATGACGGTCGTGATGCCGCCGGCGAGGAGCTGGCTAAGTCGAAGCTCGGCGGTGCGCGTCGTCGGGCCACCCTCGCCGCCGGCGCCGGCAATGTGGACGTGGCCGTCGATCAGGCCGGGAAGCGCCATCAGTCCGCGGCCGTCCACAATCTCCGCGTCGACGCCTCCGGGCGGCGTGATGTTCGGGCCGACGGCGACGATGAAGTCGCCGGCGATGAGCACGTCGCGGTGCCCCAGCGGCTCCGGTGCGTAGACTTCGATATCTTGAATGAGGATCATGGCCACCGCTGTGCGATCCGACGCAGGTCCTTGGCTGATTATGTGCGATAGTATGGCACGGTCTGGCTTGGGAAGAATAGGGCGTGCTGCTGCTTTCGTCCCGCGCATAGCCGGTAAGGGGGAAACATGGTCACACTTCTGGAGTCGCGCGCACTGCGTGGCGCCAATCACTACAGTTACCGTCCGGTGATCATCCTGACGGTCGATCTCCAGGAATACTGCGAGGTCTTCACCAACACGCTCGAGGGCTTTACAGATGCCCTCCTCGAGCTCGTCCCCAGCCTCGAAGAGCATCGCTGCTCAGAAGACGAGCGCGGCGGCTTCATCCTTCGCATGCGCGAGGGGACCCTGCTCGGCCATGTGATCGAGCACGTCGCCTTGGAGTTCCAGTGCATCGCCGGGATGGAGGTCGGGTTCGGCAAGACCATCGACACCGACACCCCCGGCGTCTACGAGGTCATCTTCAGCTACTGGGTGGAGGAGGCCGGCGTCACCGCCGGCGCGAAGGCCATCGCAGTCGTCAACGCGCTGCTGGAGGGGAAGTGCGACACGATCGACATCGAGGCGATCGTCCGCGAGCTCGAAGACATCAGCGCGGACCACTATCTCGGCCCGTCCACGGCGGCCATCGTAGAAGAGGCGGAGCATCGCGGCATCACCGTGCTCCGCCTCGACGACTACAACCTGGTGCAGCTCGGCGAGGGCAAGTACCAGCGCCGCATCGAGGCGTCGATCACCTCTCGCACCAGCATGATCGGGGTGGAGACGGCGGGCAACAAGAAGCTCACCAAGAACATGCTCGACGACGCCGGCATCCCCGTGCCGAAGGGCACGGTCGTCGGCAAGATGAAGTCGGCAGTCGAGGATGCGAAATGGCTCGGGTACCCGGTCGTCGTGAAACCGCACGACGGGCACCATGGCAAGGGCGTCACCACCGACATTCACGACGTCTCCGACCTGCGCAAGGCGTTCTCGCGGGCCAAGGAGATCAGCGACCGGGTCATCGTCGAGAAGTTCTGCACGGGCAATGACTACCGCATCCTGGTGATCGATGGAAGGTTCGTGGCGGCAGCGATGCGCGAGCCGGCGGCGGTCACTGGAGACGGCGAACACACGATCAAGGAGCTCATCGAGATCGAGAACCGCAACCCGTCGCGGGGCTACGGCCACGAGAAGGTCATGACCCGGCTCTCCACCTCATCGGTCACCGACCATCTCCTCCAGCGAGCCGGTTACACGCTCGAGAGCGTGCTGCCGGCCGGGGAGGTCTTCCACCTCGAGCTGACCGCCAACCTTTCGGCCGGAGGCTCGGCGGTGGACGTCACCGACACGGTGCACAAGGCGAACCGGTTCATGGCCGAGCGCGTCGCCAGCATCGTCGGCCTCGACATCGCCGGCATCGACGTCATCTCGCCCACCCTCGAGCAGCCGGTCAAGAAGGTAGGGGGCGCCGTCATCGAAGTCAACGCGGCGCCCGGTCTGCGCATGCATCTCGCACCCGCGAAGGGGAAAGCCCGCAACGTGGCGGCAGCGATCGTCGAGATGCTCTTCCCGCGCGGAGCGCCGCACGACATCGGCATCATCGCGGTCACCGGCAC
>Ga0207932_1000752_pt1 | contig 11137 bp, 6 predicted proteins | sample NGESurdeep092012_FD_184480 | JGI IMG/M metagenome (GOLD analysis project Ga0207932, IMG submission 184480) | Arctic peat soil microbial communities from Barrow, Alaska - NGEE Surface sample 415-2 deep-092012 (SPAdes) | ecosystem: Environmental > Terrestrial > Soil > Wetlands > Peat ...
AAATTAAAAAGTAGTGCCGGGCTTTTAAAGGCGAACAACCTTTTAAGTGTTTTGATAAAAATTGAAGAAAATGCAAAAGCTGAAAAAAGCGATGAGCTTGTAAAGCTGGCTGAACTGGCAAATGCGGAATACAAAAGAATTGAAACTCCATTGTGCGGTCAATTAAAAAATATCCAGGGAGAGTTAGGCGTGGCTGTATAAAATATTAATATTTAAAACTATGACAATACTAGTAGCAGAAGATGAAATGATCATGTTGAAAACGATAGAACTTCGTTTAAAAAAAGACGGATACAATGTAATAGCAACTCAGGACGGAATGGAAGCGCTAAAGAAAATCGAAGAATTATGTCCTGATTTAATTATTACAGATATTATGATGCCTTTTTTATCAGGGTTGGAAATTATCGAAACAGTAAAAAAGAAATTGGGTAGAAAAACTCCAATAATTGTTTTATCGGCAATGGGCCAGGAAAACGTGGTGTTGGATGCATTTCAATTGGGTGCTGATGATTATATTACAAAACCATTTAGCCCAAATGAATTATCTATGAGAGTGAAAAGATATATTCCCAGCGCGGTTAATATTTAATACATCAATACTCGTATGAGTAAAATAAAATGCATGAAATCATTTTTACAGGGGTTATTCAATTAGATTCTTATGAGTTTATAAGAATCATGTTTGTATTTCTCACATTGCTGGCTTTATTGTTTGCTTTCATTCTGGGCTTTGCTCTATATAAGAGAAGAGTTGCAAAGAAGAAAAAAAATTGGCAGGAGAAAATAGCGACAATGATAAGCCAGGCAATATTTGCCACAGAAGAAGAAGATAAACTGGGAGGCATCACGAAGGATGTTGAAAAACTCCTGCATAACTCCACCTTCAGGCAATATGTAATCGATGAATTGATACATGCAAAAAAAAATCTCTCGGGCTCATCCACAACAAATCTAAAAAAATTTTATGAGGCTTTAGAACTGAATAATGATTCCTTTAAAAAATTGAATAATGCAAAATGGCATATTAAAGCAAAGGGAATTCAGGAACTGGCGATAATGGAACAAATAAAATATGTAAAGGAAATTTTCAGGCTCACAAATAATGAAAATGAATTAGTACGTAACGAGGCGCAGGGCGCTTTGGTAAATTTTTACGGATTTCCGGGATTACGTTTTCTTAATGTGACGGTACATCCCATCAGCCAATGGCAACAAATACAACTCTTAAATAAATTGAGTAGTGCAAAACCACAAAAAATTGATGCTATAAAAAAATGGCTGCAATCTCCTAATGAATCTGTAATAATCTTTTCTTTAAAGTTGGCAACATTTTACCATTGTTTTGCCGTTTATGATACTGTTGTAAATTGTTTACAACACACAAGCATGCAGGTAAAATTTAGTGCATTGGAATATTTGAAAGTAATGCCGCAGGAAGATACACCCAATTTTATTGTCAACAATTATGCTTCGGGTAATAAAATGTGCAAACTTGAAACATTAGATATTTTAAAAGATATTGGAAGCCAAAAGCAAATGTTGTTTTTATTAAAGCAATTACACAATAGTGATGATGATATAAAAGCAGCCGCTGCAAAAACTTTGGCAAGCTTACATCCAATGGGAGCTGCTTGTTTGAAAACACATTTATTTGCAGATGAAAATCCATGGAAAGCAATTTTTCTTCAAATTGAAAATGAGCGTGCAGCATGACCTGGCAAAGATTAATATTTGAATTCTTCACGTATGGTATCCTTATATACTCATTTCTTTTATTGTTCTTCTATTTTTTTATAGGGATATATTCCACAACTGAAATAAGAAAATACCTGCGTCGGAACAGCTTTGCTGACCTAAGGGTTCTTGCAGCATCAACACATCTTCCCGGTATAAGTATTTTGGCGCCGGCTTATAATGAAGCTGCCAATATTGTTGAAAATGTAAGGTCAATGTTATCGATTCATTATAACCTTCTTGAATTGATAATAATTAATGATGGAAGCAAAGATGATTCTCTTCAATTGCTAATTGAAGCGTATGATCTTTACAAAACAAATATTTTTATAAATGAACAAATTCCAACAAAAAAAATAAGAGGAATTTATAAAAGCAATAATCCTGTTTTTAATAAACTGATTGTTGTTGATAAAGAAAATGGAGGTAAAGCTGATGCTTTAAATGTGGGTGTAAACATAGCCAGGTACGGCTATTTTGTATGTGTTGATGTGGATTGCGTGTTGGAACAGGATGCATTGCTAAAAATGATTAAACCTTTTTTAGATGAAACTAATGTAAGAGTAATTGCTTCAGGTGGTGTAATAAGAATAGCCAATGATTGTAAAATTGAAAACGGAAGATTAATAAAAATTAATTTACCAAAAAAGTTTTTACCAAGAGTACAAACGATAGAATATATCCGGGCATTTTTATTAGGCCGTATGGCGTGGAGCAGGCTAAATGGTTTATTGTTAATCTCCGGGGCTTTTGGCGCTTTCGATAAAGAAATAGTAATAAAATGTGGTGGCTATAATGTAAAAACTGTTGGTGAGGATATGGAGTTGATTGTAAGAATGAGGAGATATATGGAAGAACATAAATTGCCTTATAAAGTAACTTATATTCCTGATCCTTTATGCTGGACAGAAGCACCAAGTAATTATGAAATATTAGGAAGACAAAGAAACCGCTGGACAAGAGGTACCATTGAAACATTGCGGATACATAAGATTATGTTTTTTAATCCGCGCTATGGATTGTTGGGAATGGTCAGTTATCCTTATTGGTTTTTCTTTGAATTTCTTGCACCAATTATTGAATTCATTGGATTTGCTTTCTTTTTCTTTTTTGCATTTTTCGGATTAATTCAATGGGCTTCGTTCTTTGCTTTACTAGGGTGTATCCTTTCATTTGGATTTTTATATTCAGTATTTGCAATTTTAATGGAGGTGCTTACCTACAATCAATATAAAAATAGAAAAGATATTTATAAATTGGTACTAACTGCGTTTATCGAGCCTTTTGTTTTTCACCCATTTGTTGTTTGGTCTGCCATAAAAGGAAATATTGATTATTTAAGAAAGAAAAATAGTTGGGGAGTGATGACAAGGCAGGGATTGAATTCCAGCCAGTCTCCTGTTAGGGCGCTGGCTAAATCTGGAGAAAAATCTATAATTGCCGAAGACGTAATTTCTAGTGAGATTCCACTTATTATTGAAGCTGAACAAAAGAAGCATTCAAGAATTGTTCAGGGGATAAAAGAATCCGCAGTATATGGTGTTATCCTTATAGCCTCAATGTTATTCATAAAAATATTTGAGCTGGTTCGCGATACACAACATTTTGGTGTGCCAAAATATTTTTCAAAAGTTATAGAATATGGAATCATTAACGATCTCTCATTTGGTTTAAATATTGCTATAGTTCCGGTAGTGATTTTTATAGTTTTATTTCTTTTAAATAAAAAAATTGCGCGTTTTTTCTTCATAATATTTTCATTGTTGTTGATTGTAGTGCATGCGGTATTGGCAGAATATTTTTTAGAAACACTTGTACCATTAGGTGCAGACCTGCTTGGGTATACCATGGCTGATATAAAAGAAACGGTAGGTGCGGCAGGTGTTTCAATACCTTTTATTTTTAGTGCAGTAATCATTCTGGCATTCGTTGTAATGTTGTTTATTCTCATTCCAAAAAAGTTGAAATTCAGCAAGAGATTTTCATTTATAATGCTTGGAATGTTTGTCTTGGCAGCGAGGATGTCAATAGCTTCTATTACTAATACCTGGAAACCCGGTCAGGAATTCAGCAATGAAATTTCTTTAAACAAGTCTTACTATTTCTATAACAGTTGTTATAAGACTTTGTATGGAAGTAAAACAGCAGATGTTTCTGCAGATACCTCTGAATTATCTGCAGGTGGTACAAAATTTAATTACATAGATGAGAAACATTATCCTTTTTTACATACAGTAGATTCAACCGATGTGCTTTCTCCTTTCTTCAATAAGCAGGATACTGCTGCTCCAAACCTGGTTTTCATTGTTGTGGAAGGATTGGGCAGAGCGTTCTCTAACAAGGATGCCTACCTGGGAAGTTTTACTCCTTTTCTTGATTCTTTATCCGGAAAAAGTTTGTATTGGAGCAACTTTTTAAGTGAAGGAGGAAGAACCTTTGCTATGCTGCCTTCAATTTTTGGATCACTTCCATTCGGCAAAAACGGTTTTCTTGAATTAGGAAACCAAATGCCTGCCCATTTATCACTGTTTAATATTTTGAAACAAAATGGTTATAGCAACAGCTTCTTTTATGGTGGAGATGCAAGTTTCGATAACATGGATAAATTCGTTAAGATGGATGGAGGAAATGTTTATGATGAAAAAACATTTTCAGCAAGCTATTTAAAAATGCCCCCAAGCGACAATGGTTTTAGCTGGGGCTATGGCGATGATCAGGTATTTAAAAAATATATAGAAGAAGACAATAAAATGAAAGGTCCAACCTGTAATGTAGTGATGACTCTTTCAACACATAGTCCTTTTATAATTAATGAAGAGGATAAGTACCTCCAGCTTTTTGAACAACGTATGGCGGCTCTTGGGTTCACTGAAGCGCAGAAGGAAGAGCATCGCAGATATAAAAATCAATATGCCAGTATATTGTACTTAGATAATTCGGTAAGGGATTTTATAAATGCTTATTCCAGCCGGCCAGGCTTTAGCAATACCATCTTCGTTATTACCGGGGATCACCGTATGCCTGAAATCCCAATGTCAACAAAGATTGACCGGTATCATGTGCCTTTGATTATCTATTCAAAGTTGCTAAAAGAAAGTAAAATTTTTGGAGCAGTGTCTACTCATTTTGATATTACCCCAAGCCTTTTAGCACTGCTTAAACATCAATACAATTTTAAAGTACCGACAGTTTCTACCTGGATGGGAGAAGGACTTGATACTGCAAGTGAATTTAGAAATATTCATTCTTATCCACTCATGCAAACTAAAAATAATATAGTAGATTATGTTATGGATGAATACATGCTACACGGAGATGACCTTTACAAAATCAGCAACCATATGTACCTTGACCCGATTAATAATGATAAAGAAAAGGCGAAGCTGAAGGCATCTTTTGATAAATTTTTACAGAAGAACTACTCATCAGTAACCAAGGGAGCTTCAATGTTACCTGATAGTTTATTGATTAAGTAAGAAGAGACTCATTTAATGTACCTTAAAATTCATGTGTGTTACCTGTGATTGAAAATGATTAAAACATTTTTCGAAACACTTTTATTAATGAATTAAATGGATTGATTTAAAAGATATGTTAGTGATGAGAAAGCCTTCTTCTATGATAAATATGCTTCTTAATTCCCAGGAATTCAATTGAAATTTTAACCCGTGTAGGAATAACTTGTTCAATAAATAATTGCGCGTATTTATTTTCTGGATAAATGAATGTATTGAAGAAACTAAAAAAAAGAATTGAATTAAAACCGGTGGCTGACTCCAAGAGATGCATTAAACTGGTTACCTCTTACAGAAGGTTGGTACTCCTGATTGATTAATCCTGCACTTATTAAAATAACATTCCGCTTTAAGAAAGTATGATCAAAGGTCGCGGAAATTTTCCTGGAAGAAAGCATGTTTTGCTTATTACTTAGTAGAATGTTCTGGTTGTTTTCATCAGGAGAAATACCGGAACCAAGTGTGAGACCAACATAATCATCAGCCCCTTTAAAGTAATAACGGCCATCTATGCTATATGATTGCGAAACTGTACTACTTGAAGGAGTTAAATAGGTGCGGGCCGTAAACAAAAAATTCTTAAAGTATTTGCCAACAGAGGCAGTGTAAATATTGGTAGCACTTGTAAAGTACAGGTATCGCATACCAACTTCAGCTTCAAAACTTTTAGGCAAATTTGCATATAATGAGAAGCCAGCTCTGAACTTTGGAAACACGCCAACATTATCAGAATAGCCAAAATTTACATAGCTGTAAAAAGTTTTACTTATACGGGGATAAGCATCCACCTCGCCCTGAAGACCGTTGGTACCAAAGCGATTGGCATAATTCATTCTCGCAATTATTGATCCAAGCTTTGTCTGGCGGCCATAAGAAATACTTCCCAAATGCCAAGCCTTGTCAAATTGTTTATCAAAGGAAGAATTCTCGTAGCTGATGGTTATTTTATTTACGGCTACGGCATCTTTAAGTCTTGAAGCCAAAGCAAGGGCAGCAGCGTTGTGCCTATTACTTTTTAAAAGTTGGGTGGTAATAATGCTGGCTTCCCTGTACCTTTTCATAGCATTTAAAATCTTTGCTTTTCTAAGTAAAAGATCTTCTGAAACAGGATTCAATACGAGTCCCTTATTACAAATATTCAGGGCTTCCTCATAATGATCATTCCAATATTCCAGATCGGTATATGCAACACTGGCATCTTCATTGCCGGGATTGGTAGTAAGTACTTTTGTGAATCGATAACGGGCGCTATCGCTTTGTTTATTCCATGTATATATTCTTCCTAAAAAGATATCTATATCAGAATAAGCCGGTGATATTTTCAATGCCTCAAATGCAAGCTCTTTAGCTTTATCATAATTTTTTTCTTCAAAAGCAGCATTCCTTGCATCCTTAAATAAATCGTCTGAAGAAACATGGGTTTGTGCCTTAATGAAATAAGATGCAGATAAAAGGAAAATAGTGATTAGCGTTTTTTTATTCATTCTATAATTCGGGTATGAATATAACAACGCTAAAACAGGGTACTATATTACAATGAAGGAGTAGTTTTTAAAGATAAATGCGTGGTGAAATAACGCCAGTGTTGGCGTGTGCTTACTATGCTATAATCTAAACCGATTTATACATTAAACCGGAAGTGCATCACATCTCCATCCTGTACTAAATAATCTTTTCCTTCAATTCTTAATCTTCCGTTTTCACGACAAACGGCTTCTGATCCATAATGAATAAAATCAGCATAAGAAATTACTTCTGCTTTAATAAATCCTTTTTCAAAATCGGTATGAATTACACTTGCAGCCTGGGGCGCCTTCCAGCCACGATGGATAGTCCAGGCCCTTACCTCTTGTACGCCAGCCGTAAAATAAGTTGAAAGATTGAGCAGTTTATATGCAGAGTGAATGAGGCGATCTAACGCAGGCTCTTCCATTTTATATTCATCCATAAACATTTGTTTGTCTTCCGGATTTTCAAATTCTGCTATCTGCGCTTCAATCGCGTTGGTCATTATAATCACTTGTGCATTTTCTGCCTTTGCTGCTGCTAAAAGTAAATCAGAATATTTATTGCCTGTATGCATTGAAGCCTCGTCCACATTTGCAACATACAAAACCGGTTTATCAGTTAATAAAAAATTATCTGCAATTGCGGCTTTTTCATCCTTTGATAAATTAAGCGAAAGAATATTTTTTCCCTGCTCAAGGTGCGACTTGCACTTAGCCAAAACTTCATATTCAGTCTTCACTTTTATATCGCCGGTCTTCAACATTTTTTCAGTGCGTGATAATTTTCTTTCAACACTATCCAAATCTTTTAATTGAAGTTCTGTTTCAATAATTTCTTTATCACTGATAGGATTAATTGGGCCTTCATCTCTCAAAATATTTTCGTCTTCAAAACACCGTATTACATGAATGATGGCATCAACTTCCCGAATGTTTGCAAGGAATTTATTTCCCAATCCTTCACCTTTACTGGCGCCTTTAACCAAACCCGCAATGTCCACAATCTCAATTTGCGTAGGTACTATCCGGTCGGGTTTTACAAGCTCCGAAAGTTTTAGCATTCTTTCATCAGGAACGTTTACCAATCCTATATTGGGTTCAATAGTGCAAAAGCGGTAATTGCTGGCCTGTGCTTTTGCGCTGTTGCTTACCGCATTAAATAAAGTTGATTTTCCTACATTGGGTAATCCCACAATCCCTGCACGTAATGCCATATTATTATTATATTTTAACTGCTTTTCGTAATAATTAAAGATATTTTTTCAGCAAATTTTTTGTTGAAAGTGCGCAAAGATAACTTGAAATTATTTTTCAGCTTATTTCGTTCTGAAATACTTATTTAAAAAAAATAATTTTTCTCTTTGTTTGAACAGGATTATTTTGATTTAAATTAAAAAAATGACCGACGATTGTCAGCCATTCATTTTAAATATAATAAGTACATGAGTAAAAATCAATAAAGCATTGCAGACAGAGACTTCATTCTTTGCATAAATTATTGTCCTACTCCCTGCATACCATTTTGCATTCCTTCCTGGTCCGCTTTCAAGTTTTTGCGTTTGAATAATGAAACATCAAATTTTCCAAAGCGCCAGTTGAAATTTAACCTCAGCATTTGCGGATCTCTCATGCGTTCATTATCCTGTGTGGAATAAACGGTGCTTGAAAAATTAGATTCAGCATAAGTGTGGTTAATTCTTGTCCGGAATATATCATTCATACTTAAGGTAAGTGAAGCTGTTTTATCTTTAAAAAAGTCTTTCCTGATTGCGATATCAAATCCATAAATAGGATATGTATATCCGTTAGCTGTTGCTAAATTACCACCTCCAAAAAATCTTCCGGAAGTGCTGCCACTTCTATTTGGCGGGGTAATAGTTTTGCTTGTATAATCGCCGGTAAATTGAATGGAATAGTTCTTAGGTAATTTAAATGTATTGTTAATTTTTCCAAACCAGCTCACCTTTTGATTGTTCAGATTGCTTTCAAGATTGGTGCCATTTATTTTTGAATTATAAAGATTTACATTAGAAGTTAAAGTCCACCAATTTGCAATTTTATTGGAAGCGGTTACTTCAAGGCCATAGGCAATTGAGCTGTTTGCATTAGCATAAGATGAAATAAAAATTGAATCATTCTTGGTAGGATTTGGATTTCTATCTCTGTATTGATAACGCGTAATCAGGTTATTGGTTTGCCTGTAATAAGCGGTGGCAATAATGTTATTTCCATTTTTGAAATTGATATCATAAGATAATTCAAACAGGTTTGTGAATTCGGGAACAAGGCGGGGATTACCACGGCTGATGTTGAGCGAATCGCTGAAATCGTAATAAGGAATAAGCTGAAAGAAATTGGGCCTGTTTATTTTTCTTGAATAATTCAATTGCATGTCCTGCTTATCATTAATTTTTTGCGTTAAGAACACGCTTGGGAAAAAGCTGAAAGGGTAGGAGTTCTTAAAAACCTGGTTAGAATCAATCAGCTTTCCTGAATATTCTGAACTTTCAATTCGGCCACCCAATTGGTAAGTAAAGTTTTTTATTTTTTGCGAAAAAGTTGTGTAGGCAGCATATACCTGGTCTTTAAATTGATATCTGCTATCGAGCCCGGGAATAGATAAATATTTGCCTGAAGAGAAATTGTAAAAATAATTTTCATTAAAGCTGCTGTAATTTCTAATAGCTGCTCTCAGGCCTGCTTCAAGCTTTATTTTGTCTGAAATTGGATTTGTATAATCTGTTTGTGCAGTGAAATATTTTGTAGTTCCGCCACCTGCAATTTTTTGTAGAAAGAGGGGAGTCTTAGGTGTATTATCTATATTAAAATATTGGGTTGAAAATTCACTGTTGTTTGAGTTCTTACTATAATTATAATTTACATCTGCAGTGATATCTTTATTAGGTTTTGCAAAATTATGTTTATAACTAAGTGTGCTACCATAATTATTAAAAGAAAAATTTCCATTCGTATTACTCAATCCTTTTTCGCTGGTAGCGTACGAAACATAATTGCTATCTCTGTTAATATTCAGCAGATCAATATTGCTGAATTTGCCACCAACAATTACTCCTGCAAGAGTGAACGTGTTGCGGTTATCAGGAAAATAATCGAAGCCTGCACGCCCAAAAGCAAAATGCCCATTATTTTCAGGCTTATCATTTTGAGACAAAATTGCTGTAACTCTATCAAGGTGATCAATCCTTTGAATGCTTTGAGTACTTAATGATTTACGCTGATTGTACATAGTATTTGCAAAGAAGTTTATCTTCCCCTGCTTTATATTTACATCGGCTCCCAATCCATAACGAAGGCGTGAATCAATATTGGCTCTTAAGTTTCCATTATATCCTGCTTTCCTGTTTTTCTTCAACACAATATTTAGTATCCCTGATCCGCCACCGGAGGCATCAAATTTTGCTGAAGGATTGGTAATTATTTCAACACTTTCAATTTCATCAGCAGGTATTTGATCGAGGGTTAATGTAGTAGGCCTGCCATCAATAAATATTTGTGGCGTTGCATTACGAAGTGTTACATTTCCATCGATATCCACATTTACAGAAGGAACATTTTTCATTACGTCTATGGCAGTACCGCCTGCGCTGGTTAAACTTTTGTCAACATTAAAAACTTTTCTGTCAATATTCATTTGCAGAAGATTTTGGCTTGCAGTTACAACAACCCCCTGAAGTTGTTGGGCATCGTGTACCATTTTTATATTGCCCAAATCTTTATCAACAGCATTCAACATCTGGCTCATATCACCACTACTCATTTTAAGGTTGAAGGCTATCTTTTCATTATAAGTTTTATAGCCTATTGCTGTTATTAAAAGTTGGTAAGAAGCAAGAACCGGAAGTTTATCGATACTGAATTCTCCTTTTTTATCAGTAAGCATTGCAGCTACTACAAATTCTCTTCGCTTTTTTGTTACAGTATCCATTTTATTCTGTGTAAGCTGAATGGAAGCAGCCTCAAGAGGTTTGCCTGTATTTTCATCCAAAACTTTTCCATAAAAATGTCCAAGATTCATACTCTGTCCGCCGCGGCCACCACTTCCGGGATATTGTGCAAACAGGCTTGTGTAAATACATAAAGCAATCAGAGTTAGGTAAATATTTTTCATTAAATAATATATAATTGGAGATTATTTTTTAAAACTGACACTAAATCTCAGTAGAAAATTTGAAAAGATTTTTTTAAATCTGTATGAGTGGTAGGTAAGAGATGGCGGGAGGAGTGTATTGGCAAAAAATAAACTATGAAAGGCTTTATTAATATTAAATGATATTAAATGATATTAGTTATTAACCTCAATTAACCTATCTCCATATTACGATTTTATTTAAATGCTTACTTAATTTTTTTCATCAG
>Ga0207932_1000753_pt1 | contig 11132 bp, 9 predicted proteins | sample NGESurdeep092012_FD_184480 | JGI IMG/M metagenome (GOLD analysis project Ga0207932, IMG submission 184480) | Arctic peat soil microbial communities from Barrow, Alaska - NGEE Surface sample 415-2 deep-092012 (SPAdes) | ecosystem: Environmental > Terrestrial > Soil > Wetlands > Peat ...
CCGTGCGCGCGGTCGCTGAGGCGCACCGGCGTCGGCCATGGCTGCGTCTCGGCCGTACGGACCTTGTCCTCGAGGCGCTGGCGCCGGCCTCGATCGAGCAGGTCGTGACCGGCAAGGAGGCCTTCCGCGCGCAGCGGCTGCTCCTCCAGCGGGTCGGGGACCGCCCCGGCGGTCCGGCTCTCGACGAGGCACACCCGGCATGGGGCATGCGTCTGCCCTTGTCAGCGGAGCAATGGCTTGCCGTACCGAGCTGGGAGTTCCTGCGCGCCGGCGTCGAGGCGCGCCGTACCCGCGCCATCCTTTCCGCCGCCCGTACGAGCCGGTCGCTGGAGCGCCTCGCCAGCAACGCGTACACCGGTGACACCGACGTGGCCCTCCGGTCACTGCCTGGTGTTGGTCCCTGGACGTCGGCGGCCGTACGGCAGCGGGCGCTCGGCGACCCGGACGCCTGGAGCATCGGCGACTACCACGTCGGCAAGCACATCAGCTTCGTCCTGGTCGGCGAACAGCTCGACGATGACGCGGTCACGGAGCTGCTCGAGCCGTACCGGGGACACCGTTTCCGCGTGGAGGTCCTCCTCGCCGGCATGCCCCGCCCGGAGCGCCACGGACCTCGGCGGTCGCTGCCGACCCACCTTCCCCGCTGAGGCGCCTACGCCCCGTCGCCGTCCTCGGCGGTCGTCGGAAGCCAGACGGTGAACTCGGCGCCACCCTCGGGAGAGTGGCCGGCCTTGACCCAGCCGCCGTGGGCGTTGATGGTGTGGGCGACGATGGACAGCCCCAGACCCGTACCGGGCGTGTTCCTCGACAGGTCCGAACGGTAGAAGCGGTCGAAGACGTGCGGCAGGTCCTCGTCGGCGATGCCGGGGCCCTGATCGGACACGACGACAGTCTGGTCCTTCATCGTCACTGAAATGAGTCCCCCGTTCGGCGAGAACTTCACGGCGTTGTCGAGAAGGTTCGTGAACGCACGCTCGAGCGTGTCCGGGTTGCCGACGACCTCATGCTCGGCCAGCTCGACGTCGAACATCATCGTCGGGCCGCGGCGCTTGGCACGGGTGATCGCGTTCGCGACCACGTCCTGCAGGTCGATCGGCACGCGTGCCGCCTCGACGTGGTCCTCACGGGAGAGCTGTACGAGGTCGCCCACGAGCTGCGTGAACTCGCCGAGCTGAGCAGCGACGTCGCGCAGGATGTCGGATCTGGCCCCCTCGGGCAGCATCCCCGACTTCTCGTCGGCGATGAGCAGCTCGATGTTGGTGCGCAGCGATGTCAGAGGTGTCCGCAGCTCGTGGCCTGCATCGCCGATCAGCCGGCTCTGACGTTCTCGGCTGGATGCGAGCGAGCGCATCATCGAGTTGAACGACCGGGACAGGTCGGCAAGCTCGTTGTCGCCCTCCGCTTCGATCTGGATCAGCTCGTCGGTCTCCGTGATCCGTGCCACGGCGAGCGCCAGCCGACGGATGGGCTGCAGCGACGAGCCCGCTACGAGCCATCCCGAGATGGCTGCCGCGATCACGCCGAGGATCGCCACCGCGAGCAGGACGAACGCCATCTGCCTCAGCGTGGTGAGCGTGGGTTCGAGGGACCGGCCCAGCACGAGCGCGTACCCGTCGCCGGACGTCTGGCCGTCGATCTGCGGCTCCAGCGGCACCGAGACGATCCGATAGAGCTCACCCGTGCTCGCCCGGCCGGTACGCGCGGAGGAGCCCTCCTGGGTGCGCGCGACGGCGATCTCCTCCGCCCCGATGTCGAACGTCACCGTCTCGCCAGGGATCGGCACCACGTCCTTGTTGGACTTCACGAGGACAAGGACGACGTTGGCGGCCCTCAGCGCGTCGGCGTTGAGGCCACCAGTCGAGTCGAGGTCCTGCGACACCGACGCGGCGGCGATATTGGCGACCGAGAGCAGCTCGCTGTCGAGCTGTGCGTACAGGGACACTTGCGTCGTCGCGTACGCACCGATGCCCGACAGGCCGACGGAGATCGCTACCGCGAGCGCGGTCAGCCAGACGATGCGGCGCTGCAGAGTGTCTCGCGGGCGCCACGACAACCACCCTGGCCAGCGCACCTCGATCGGAAGAAAGCGGGGCAGGGTCCGTTTCGACCGCGCGTCCGGCGGCCGAAGGCGAAGCGTGATCGTACGCTCCGGGTCCGCGGCCCCTTGCGGGGCCGACGGGACCGACCGGTCCGTCACGGTGGCGTCTCACGCAGGACGTAGCCGATGCCTCGTACCGTGTGGATGAGGCGTGAGCCACCGTCCTGCTCCGTCTTGCGTCGCAGGTAGCCGATGTAGACCTCCAGCGAGTTAGCCGTGGTCGGGAAGTCGAAGCCCCACACCTCGTTGAGCAGCCAGTTGCGCTCGAGCACGCGGCGCGGGTTCTCCATGAACGTCTGCAGCAGCGCGAACTCCGTACGGGTCAGCGAGATCCGGCGCCCCGCCCTCGTCACCTCGCGGGTCTGCGGGTCGAGGGACATGTCCGCGAACGTGAGGTGCTCAGCGTCAGCGGCGATGTCGCCGTCGGCGCCGGTACGCGAGCGGCGGGTCAGCGCCCGCAGCCGCGCGAGCAGCTCGTCCAACGCGAACGGCTTGGCCATGTAGTCGTCGCCGCCGGCGTCCAGCCCGTCGACGCGGTCGTTGACGGCGTCGCGTGCTGTCAGTACAAGGATGGGCACGTCGTTGCCCGACTGGCGCAACATCCGCGTGGTCTCGAGGCCGTCGAGGCGGGGCATCATGACGTCCATGATGACCGCGTCCGGCCGAGAGCTCGACAGTCTCGCCAGCGCTTCCAGCCCGTCGCCGGCAGTGATCACCTCGTAGCCGCTGTAGTGCAGCGACCGGCTCAACGAATCCCGGACCGCCTGGTCGTCGTCCACCACGAGGATCTGCATGTGCCTACTCTGCCATTGCCGGGCGGCCAGGTGGCGAGGCGCCACGTGAACGCAGTCCAGAACACCTTCTGAGCGCCATGTACGTACGCAGAACGCCCGCCCCGTACGTACGAGGCGGGCGTTCTAGTCGTACAGGTCAGGCGGCGACGACGTCCACAGTGATGTGGGCGGTGACGGCCTCGTTGAGCTTGACGCCGACGGTGTGGTTGCCCGTGGTCTTGATCGGCTTGCCGATCACGACGGAGCGCTTGTCGAGGGCCGGGCCACCGGCCTTCTTCACCGCGGCCACGACATCGGCCGGGGTGACGGCGCCGTACAGCTTGCCGTCTTCTCCACCCGTACGGGCGGTGAGAGAGACACCGAGGGTCTCGAGCTGGATACGTACCTGCTGGGCGTGCTCGATGCCACGGATCTCGCGGGCGTCGCGCGCACGCTGGATTCCGAGGATCTGCTTCTCCGCGCCCTTGCTCCACGCGATGGCGAAGCCCTGGGGCAGGAGGAAATTACGGCCGTAGCCGGGCTTCACGTCGACGATGTCGCCGGCGACACCGACCTTGTTCACGGCGGCGGTCAGGATGAGCTTCATGTCGCAGTGCTCCTTTCTCAGCGGGCGGTCGACGCGTACGGCAGCAGGGCCATCTCGCGTGCGTTCTTGACGGCGATCGCGATCTTGCGCTGATCCTGGACGGACAGACCGGTCACCCGGCGAGCACGGATCTTGCCGCGCTCCGAGATGAACTTGCGGAGGGTGGCGACGTCCTTGTAGTCGACGTGGCCGATCCGTACCGACTTCATCGGGACGATCTTCTTCTTGCTCACAGGCTTGCGCTGTGGTGAGGCCATTGTGGTGCTCTCCTTCATGAGCCCGGCATCTGCCGGAATGTGCCTTGCTCGCTAAGCGAGCGGAATGGATGTGTGGATCAGAACGGAGGCTCGTCGGACTGCGCCGACGCCCACGGGTCGTTCTCGGGCTGACGCGGCGCCGCCTGGGAGCTCTGACCGCCCCAGCCGCCACCACCCTCGTTGCTCGAGGAGCGGTTACCCGATCCCGAGCCCTGCCAGTTGCCGCCACCCTGACCGCCGCTGCTGGCGACCTTGGTGACCTTGGCGGTGGCGTTGCGGAGGGCGGGGCCGACTTCGTCGACCTCGACCTCGAACACCGTGCGCTTCTCGCCGGAGTTCGTCTCGTACGACCGCGACTTGAGCCGGCCGGTGACGATGACCTTCATGCCCTTCTGGAGGGACTCTGTGACGTTCTCCGCGTACTGGCGCCACACCTCGCAGTTGAGGAACATCGTGTCTCCGTCGCGCCACTCGCTCGTCTGACGATCGAACGTGCGGGGCGTCGAGGCCACGGTGAACTTCGCGACGGCGTGCCCCGACGGGGTGAACCGAAGCTCAGGATCGGCGGTCAGGTTGCCGATGAGCGTGATGGGCGTCTCTCCAGCCATGGAGGTCCTCCAGAACTCGTGGGTTGTGGTGCCTAGCCTGCCGCGCGCCGAGGCGACGCGGGAGGCTTATGCACAGGTCACTTCGCGTCGGGCCGGAAGACCTTGTTGCGGAGGATCTTGTCGTCGAGGGTGAGCCGACGGGCCAGCTCGTTGACGACGGCGGACTCGGCAGACAGCTGGACGAAGACGTAGACGCCCTCAGTCTTGTACGCATTCTGCGAGTCGTTCTTGATGCGGTAGGCGAGACGACGCCGACCGGCGAGGTCGGTGTTGGCAACCGTGCCGCCACCATCGGTAATTACCTTCAGGTGGGTCTCGATGAGCGTGGGGACCTGGCGATCGTCGACATCAGGATCGACGATGATGGCCACTTCGTATGAACGCATGCGCGGACTCAACCTCCTCTGGTCTTCGCGGCCACGAGCGTGTCCCGTGGCAGGAGGGCGGATGCAGCGGCACAGTCCCGATCTGCGGAACGGCCGACGACCCAGGGTAGTCGTCGCCGCCTCGCATTGTCGAACCCAACCTGAAACCGCAGGGCCCCCCCCAAGTCGGAACGGAGTCCTGCAGCCTCGGCATGCCTTACGGCTGCAGTTGTAGTTTTTCAGGATCGTCAACCCCTGCGCCACGATGAAGAGAGAAGCCTCATGGAGTCCTCGATCACTTCAGTGGACACCCCCTTGCACGCCGGATCGGGGCTCGTGATCGAATGCCGTTGTCCAGCCGAGAACACTCAGGAGACACATGACGCGCATCGCAGTACCCACTGAAGTCAAGAACAATGAGTTCCGCGTGGCGATCACGCCGGTGGGTGTCAACGAGCTCGTACGAGCCGGCCACCAGGTCTTCATCCAGTCCGGCGCGGGAATCGGCTCGTCGCTCAGCGATGACGACTTCGTCGCGCAGGGTGCGACGATCGTCGACGGCGCCGACGCCACCTGGGCGGCCGGCGAGATCGTGCTCAAGGTGAAGGAGCCCGTCGCCAGCGAGTACCACCGGCTTCGCCAGGATCTCACGCTGTTCACGTACCTCCACCTCGCCGCCGATCGCGAGGGCACCGAGGCGCTCCTGGGGGCGGGGACGACGGCGATCGCGTACGAGACCGTCCAGCTCCCGAGCGGGCTGCTGCCGCTGCTGTACCCGATGAGCGAGGTCGCCGGCTGCCTTGCCCCGCAGGTCGGCGCGCACTCGATGATGAAGCCCGAGGGCGGCATCGGCGTGCTCATGGGCGGTGTCGGGGGCGTAGCGAACGCGAAGGTCGTCATCCTGGGCGCCGGTACGGCCGGCCAGAACGCGGCCAACATCGCGCTCGGCATGGGCGCCGAGGTCACTCTGCTCGACACCGATCTGGACAAGCTGCGGATGAGCTTCTGGCGGTACGGGAACCGCGTCCGCCAGATCGCGTCCAGCTCGCTGGCGATCCAGCGCGAGGTCCTCGACGCGGACATGGTGATCGGTACGGTCCTCGTCCCGGGGGCGCTGGCGCCGAAGCTCGTGCCGAACGACCTGGTGTCGCGGATGAAGCCCGGATCGGTACTCGTCGACGTGGCGATCGACCAGGGCGGCTGCTTCGAGGACTCGCATCCGACCACGCACGCCGAGCCCACGTTCTCCGTGCACGGCTCGACGTTCTACTGCGTCGCCAACATGCCCGGTGCGGTGCCGCAGACCTCGACGTGGGCGCTGACGAACGCGACGCTCCCGTACGTGATGAAGCTCGCCGAGCTCGGCTGGCAGGACGCGCTCCGCGCGGACCCGGCACTGGCGAAGGGCCTCAACACCCACGCGGGCGAGGTCACGTACGCGGCGGTGGCGGCGGCCTTCGGCCTCGACAGCCGCCCGGTGGCGTCGCTGCTCTGAGCTGAATCCTCGTTTCGATACCGCAGGCGGCTCGATCGCCGTCGTACAGCCGGAATGCGGGCGCCTGGGGTATCGGATCGCGGATCGTCTCTACAAACGCCGAGGCCGTGACCTACCGACGCATCCCGTCGATCTGGTCACGGCCTCGAATAGCTTTGCGCGCTCAAAGACGCCCTCTGCACGGTCCCCGGCCGTGGGATCTGCCACCAGATCCCGCCTGAGAAGAAGGTAAGCAACCCTTTGATCACCGGGAGCCATCCCTAGAGAACTCTCACCTCCGCCTCAGGCTCGCAGCACCACCACAATGGGTTCGTGATCATCGATGGTGGGTTGTCGAACGCTCTGGCGGACCGTGGGCATGTCCTGGCCGACGACCTGTGGACGGCGCGGCTGCTCCGGGACGCACCGGAGGAAATCCTCGCCGTACATCGCGCCTACTTCGACGCCGGCGCCCAGGTGGCGACCACCGCCAGCTACCAGGCGTCCGTGGGTGGCTTCACCGCAGCCGGCCTGAGCGAGGCGGAGGCCGAGCGGCTGATCGTACGATCCGTGGCTCTCGCCCGTGAAGCGGCTGCTGATTACCCGGGCGCGAAGGTCGCGGCGTCCGTCGGCCCGTACGGCGCCGTGCTCGGCGACGGCTCGGAGTACCGCGGCCGGTACGGTCTCACCGCCACCCAGCTACGCGACTTCCACCGCCCGCGGATCGAGCTGCTGCTGTCCGCCGAGCCCGACCTGCTCGCCGTCGAGACGATTCCCGACATCGACGAGGCGGCGGTACTGGCGGAGCTCATCGACGAGTACGACGCCCCCGCGTGGCTCTCGTACACGATCGCCGACGGCCTCACCCGTGCCGGCCAGCCGCTGGCCGAGGCGTTCGCCGTTGCTGCCGACGTCGACGCCATCATCGCGACCGGGGTCAACTGCTGCGCACCTGCGGAGGTGCTCCACGCCGTCGAGGTCGCCGTCGCCACGACGGGCAAGCCCGCCATCGCGTACCCGAACGCCGGCGAGGCCTGGGACGCCGACAACCACGAATGGGTCGGTACGAACTCGTACGATCTCGCGCTCGTCCCCGCCTGGCGCCAGGCGGGTGCGGCACATCTCGGTGGCTGCTGCCGCATCGGTCCGGCCACGATCGCCGCTCTCGCGGCCCTGGGCTCCTGACGCGACAGACGAACGTACCTATCGCCGCCGCGCACCGCCTGGACCACGTGTGATCGACCCGGGACGCGGGCCACGTGAGGTACGTCCGTGTGCGAGCCTCGGGCCTGGTGGGGTGTCGACCGCCCTGGGTCGGCCACGGGCCGCGACCGCCATGAGGGCCACGAAGACAAGCCCGATCACCGCCGTGAGGCCGGACACGGCCTTGTCAGCAGCGGAGTACTGCAGCTCGAGGTCCCCGCCGCTCGGCAGGTAGCTGAACGGGCACGTACTCATCCACACCACCAACACAGCCGCGGCTATGACGGCGAGAACAAGGGCGGGAGCCGGTCTCCTCGCCTGATGGCGGAGGCCCGCCACGATGTCCTGGCCTCGGCGAGCCGCCCAGACAGCCGAAGGCAGCAACCACACATAGTGGTTGGTCCACGACACCGGCGATGCCAGGAGGGTGCCCAGAGCGACGAGGCTGAGGGCGGCGAGCCGGTCACCGGACCTTCCCCACGCGGCTCCGACCGCCACGGTCACGACCGCGCTGACAACGGTCACCAGCAAGGCCAGCGTATGAACCCATCGCCCGGTGCCGAAAACGCGCAGCAGTGCGCCGGATAACGACTGGTTGTAGAGGTAGACGGCCGTGTTCCCGAGGCCCGTGCCGCCAGAGAGCAGTCGCGACCAGAAGACCACGGAGTCACGCGGCGCGGCAGCGTACCCGAGCGCGATCGTCACGACCATGACAACGGCGGCGGTGAGGCACAGCCGGAACCGGCGTTCCAGCGCGAAGTACGCGATGAACAGGCCCGGAGTCAACTTGATCGCCGTAGCTATGCCGACCTGACAGCCGGCCCGCAACGGGCGTCGCGTGCCGCCGCCAGGAGAGAAAGCGCACACCACGAGGGCGCACAGCATGAGGTTGACCTGGCCGAGCATGATCGTTTCCCGAACCGGCAGGACGAGGATCACCACGGCGACCGACCACAGTAGGGCTCGTTCCCACGGCAGACCCAGCCGCCGCAGGATGAACGGGACCAGCAGCCCGTTCGCGGTCGTCCACGCTAACGCGAGCACACGGAAGGGCACGAGCGACGCCACCCCGAACACGACAGCTGTGAGTGGTGGGTACAGGAAACCCAGGTACGGGTCGTCGGAGTAGATCGCCTCCCCGTTCCGCCAGTTCCGGCCAGCGGTCAGGTACACCTTCAGGTCCGTGAGGTCGGGGTCCCACGTCAGGTCGGGTCCGCTCCCGATACCCGTGACCCGGAGAGCAACGACGACGACCGCCGCCGCCAGCATGACGAGTCCGAGCCGAGAACTCAGCGAGCGACGCGACGCGCGCGGGGTTGCCACCCCGGCGACGATACCAGTGCGATCACAGCGCCTACGCCACGACCAGCAGCAGGTCGCCGCCCTCGACGGCCTGGGCGTGGTGGATGGCGAGGCGCTGGACCCTACCGGCCACCGGCGTCGTGATCGCCGCCTCCATCTTCATGGCCTCGATCGTCGCCACCGGTTGTCCCGCGGTGACCACGTCGCCCTCGGCGACCGTGAGCGTCACGACGCCCGCGAACGGCGCCGGCACGTGGCCGGAGTTCTTCGGGTCGGCCTTCTCCTTGACCGCCACGGTCGGCTTCACCGACTCGTCCCGTACCGTCACCACCCGCATCTGGCCGTTCATGAGGCACACGACCTGACGCATGCCGTGCTCGTCGGGCTCGCCGATGGAGTGCAGGCTCATGAGCAGCGTCTTGCCGCGCTCGATCGGCACCTCGTGCTCCTGGCCGACGACCATGCCGTGCATGAACTGCCTTGTCGTCAGCACGATCAGCTCGCTGAACTCCTCGACCGCAGCCTCGTAGTCCTTCGTCGGGCCGGGGAACAGCAGCCGGTTGAGCGTGTGCCGCGGGTCGCTCTCCAGCGCCGCCTCGTCCTCGGCCGACAGGTCGGTGACGACCGGCTTCGTGACGCGCCCTGCGAGCGCCTTCGTACGGAACGGCTCCGGCCAGCCTCCGGGCGGATCGCCCAGGTCGCCATTGAGGAAGCCGATGACGGACTCCGGGATGTCGTACGCGCTGGGGTTCGCCTCGAAGTCCGCCGGCGAGGCGTTCGCTCCGACCAGCGCCAGCGCGAGATCGCCGACCACCTTCGAGGACGGGGTCACCTTGACGATGTTGCCGAGGATCTTGTTGGCCGCCGCGTACATGTCCTCGATCGCCTCGAACCTCTCCCCGAGGCCGAGCGAGATCGCCTGCTGTCGGAGGTTCGACAGCTGCCCACCGGGGATCTCGTGGTGGTAGACGCGCCCTGTCGGGCCTGGCAGACCCGACTCGAAGGGCCCGTACAGGAGGCGTACGGCCTCGAAGTAGGGCTCCAGCGACGCCGCGGCATCCAGCGACAGACCCGTCTCCCGATCCGTACCGTCCGTCGCAGCGATCAGCGCCGACATCGACACCTGGCTCGTCGTACCGGCCCACGCGGCATTCGCGACGTCCACCGCGTCGACGCCCGCGTCGATGGCGGCCAGCAACGTACCGAGCTGGCCGCCGGCGGTGTCGTGCGTGTGGAGGTGCACCGGCAGGTCGAACCGCTCCCGTAGCGCGCTGACAAGCACCTTCGCCGCGGGTGCGCGCAGCAAGCCGGCCATGTCCTTGATCGCCAGGATGTGGGCGCCGGCCTCGACGAGCTGTTCGGCCAACCGCAGGTAGTAGTCGAGGTTGTAGAGCTTCTCGCCGGGGCTGAGCATGTCGCCCGTGTAGCACAGCGCCGCCTCCGCGACCCCGTACGGCGTCTCGCGGACGGCCTCGATCGCCGGCCGGATCTGCTCGACGTTGTTGAGCGCGTCGAAGATCCGGAAGATGTCGACGCCGGTCGCTGCCGCCTCGTGGACGAACGCGCGCGTGACGGCCAGCGGGTACGGGGTGTAGCCGACGGTGTTGCGCCCACGCAGGAGCATCTGCAGCGGGATGTTCGGCATCAGCTCGTGCAGCAGCGCGAGCCGGGTCCACGGGTCCTCCTTGAGGAAGCGCAGCGCGACGTCGTACGTCGCACCGCCCCACGCCTCGGCAGACCACAGCCCCGGCAGCATCCGCGCGATGTGGGGCGCGACGTTGATGAGGTCGCGGGTACGGACGCGGGTCGCGAGCAGCGACTGGTGCGCGTCTCGGAACGTCGTGTCGGTGACCGCGACGCCCTTGCGGTCGCGCAGCGCCTTGGCGAAGCCCTCTGGACCGAGCCGTACGAGTTCGTCGCGCGAGCCGGTTGGCGGCGGGGCGGCGAGCGCGTCGCCGAGATCGGGCAGCTTGGTGGGAGCGACGATGGGGGTACGGGGTTCGCCGTACGGCTTGTTGACGCTCACCCCCGCGAGCCAGGTCAGCAGCTTGGTGGCCCGGTCGGCCGGAAGCGGGTGGTCGAGGAGATGCGGTCGCTCGTCGATGAAGCTCGTCGTCACGTGTCCGGCGAGGAAGTCGGGATCGGCCAGCACCGCCTCGAGGAAACCGATGTTCGTCGAGACACCGCGGATGCGGAACTCGCTCAGCGCGCGCGCCGCGCGACGGACCGCGGTCGAGAAGTCATGGCCGCGGCAGGTGAGCTTGACGAGCATCGAGTCGAAGTGGGGGCCGATCTCGGAGCCGGCGAAGACCACGCCGCCGTCGAGGCGGATGCCCGCGCCGCCCGGTGAGCGGTACGTGGTCAGGACACCGGTGTCGGGGCGGAAGCCGTTCGAGGGGTCCTCGGTGGTGATGCGGCACTGCAGTGCCGCGCCCCGGACCCGTA
>Ga0207932_1000755_pt1 | contig 11121 bp, 6 predicted proteins | sample NGESurdeep092012_FD_184480 | JGI IMG/M metagenome (GOLD analysis project Ga0207932, IMG submission 184480) | Arctic peat soil microbial communities from Barrow, Alaska - NGEE Surface sample 415-2 deep-092012 (SPAdes) | ecosystem: Environmental > Terrestrial > Soil > Wetlands > Peat ...
CGTTATGGCACATCAGGATGGGGCGGACCGCTAAGTTTGCCGGGAGCTGGTTATTTGGGAGTCCGCTTCTATGCCCAGGACGGCCTCCATTACGGCTGGATACACGCCTGGCTGCCCGATAGAGGATCATGGGGAACCTCGCCGGTCATTCTCGATTGGGCGTATGAAACCCGTCCCGACACGGCGATTGCGGCAGGCGCTGTTCCGGTTGCGCCTCTGGCCTCGCCGAAGATTGTTCGAGCCGGAAACCTCCGGTTGGACTGGCAATCAGCGGTTGGCGCGGCTTATCAAGTCCAGTTCAAAGAACAACTAAATTTACCCGCCTGGACCAATCTGGATTTCACCATCATTGCCACCGCCACAAATACGGCGGTGGACGTGCCGATGTTGGGCACGGCTAGGTTTTATCGAATCGTGCAAGCCGAATGACCGGTGAATATAAAAGGGTCAGCAACTGTCTTAAGAGGCAAGGGTAAAATCGGGATTTTTTAAGAGGAGGTTGGCGAGGATGATAAGTTTGCGCATAAGGACGGTGAGGGCGAGTTTTTTGGCTTTGCCGTTGGCGAGGAGGCGCAGGTAGAGGGATTTGAGAACTGGGTTGTGGCGTGAGGCGACCAGCGCGGCCAGGTAGAGAACCGAGCGGACTTGGGCGCGGCACGCAGATCGCTTTTGTTCTGCCGGCGAAAAAAACAACGGCATGAAGGGACTGAACATTTTCCGCGTCCCGCGGCGCGGCCTGTTGTCCTGAAAACACGTGACAACCAACCGTCATCGCGCTCGTGTAACATGAAACCTAAACTAATGTCAAAAACTGCGGCCTGTCCGTCGGAGAAAAATGTGATCATTCGTGTTTCCATTGTTGAAGATGATGCGCCCGTCCGGGAAATCTTGAAGGGCTGGCTGGCGGACGCCGACGGCTTCGAGTTCGTCAGCGGGTTCGAGTGCGCGGAAGACGGCCTGGTGCAACTGCCCCGGCAAAAGCCCGACGTGGTGTTGATGGACATCAAGCTGCCCGGCATGAGCGGCGTGGAATGTGTTCGTCAACTCAAGCCGCAGTTGCCGCAGACGCAGTTTGTGATGCACACGGTGTATGAAGACTCCAACCACATCTTCAACGCTTTGCAGTCCGGCGCGACCGGCTATCTGCTCAAGCAGTCGGCGCACGATGAATTGCTCGCCGCGATCAAGTATGTCCATGCCGGCGGTTCCCCGATGACGAGCTACATCGCCCGCCGCGTCGCGCAATGTTTTCCCAACACCCCGGCCCAGTCCGAGACGGACGACAATCAGTCCTTGTCCCCGCGCGAACGCGAAGTCCTGGAAATGCTGGCGCGCGGTTTTCTCTACAAGGAAATCGCCGAGGCGTTGAGCATCAGCGTCCGCACCGTGGACACTTATATCCGGCGCATCTACGAAAAACTCCATGTGCGTTCGCGCGCCCAGGCCGTGGCCAAGTATGTCAATTTCCAGCCGGCCAATGTCCGGCCGGCAAACTCACGTTGAGCAATTTTAAACCATGACCACACTCCAAAAAACCTCCGCCGGAATCGTCGCGCTGTGCGCGGCCATTTCCACGTTCGCCGCCAATCCACAATTGCCGCTGCTCAACGAGCCGGTGGATGTCAGCGGCGACTTCCGGGACTTCTCCAATTTTTATTATCTCGCCGACCGGCTCGCGGATTTTGACCCGGCCACGCACACGGGGAAGATTCTCTACCAGCGCTCGCAGTATGCCGTGCGCCACGCGTTTGACAACGACCTGGCGATCATCACCCCGGCCAAGCCGAACGAATTTCCCGAAAATGAATACGCCGCCAATCCCACGCTGCCGTTTTCGATTGAATTTGTTTCGCCCCAGACCGTGCGCATCCGGATGACCAGCGGCCCGCAAGTTCACAAAAATTCCGAGGAACTCATGCTCGCTGGCGAAGTGCCAAAAGATGATTCCTGGAAATACGAAAAAATTGACGGTGGCCATCGTTACGCCAGCGCGTTTGGTTCCGTCACCATTTTGGAGCGGCCGTGGCATATTGAAATCCGCGATGCGAATGGCAAACTGCTGACGGCAACGGATCACACGGCGGACAACGGCACTTCGTTCACGCCGATCCTGCCGTTTTCGTTTGTGCGCCGCGCGGCGGATTATTCGCGCAGCTTCAACGCCGCCTTCACGCTCGCGCCCGGCGAGAAAATTTTCGGCTGCGGCGAATCGTTCACCAGCCTCGACAAGCGCGGGCAGAAAGTCGTGCTGTGGACGGATGACGCGAACGGCATTGAAAACCAGGGCCTGTATAAGCCGATTCCATTTTTCATGAGCAACCGCGGCTACGGCATGTTCATGCACACCACGACGCCGATCACCTGTGATTTCGGCAATTCCTTCGCCGGTGTCAACTCGCTGATGATTGGCGACGACGAACTGGATTTGTTCGTCTTCCTCGGTTCGCCGAAAACCATCTTGGATGAATACACCAAGCTGACCGGCAAATCACCGATGCCGCCGCTGTGGTCGTTCGGCCTGTGGATGAGTCGCTGCACTTACAATGCGGAAAAGCAGGTGCGTGACATTGCCGCCCAACTGCGCGCGAACAAAATCCCGTGCGACGTGCTGCATCTTGACACCGGCTGGTTTGAAACGGACTGGCAGTGCGATTACGAATTTTCCACTACCCGCTTCACCGACCCGAAAAAGATGCTGTCCGATTTGAAGGGCGACGGTTTCCGTATTTCCTGCTGGCAACTGCCATATTTCGTGCCGAAGAACAAGCTCTTTCCCGAAGTCCTGGAAAAAAATCTCGTCGTCCGTGACGCGAAGGGCAACCTGCCTTACGAAGACGCCGTGCTGGATTTCTCCAATCCGAAAACCGTCGAATGGTATCAAGGCAAACTGGCGAACCTGTTGAATCTTGGCGTCAGCGCCATCAAGGTGGATTTCGGTGAAGCCGCGCCGGCAAACGGAATTTTTGCCGACGGACGCACCGGATTTTACGAACACAATTTGTATCCGCTGCGCTACAACAAAGCCGTCGCGGACATCACCAAGCAGACGACCGGCGACAACATCATCTGGGCGCGTAGCGCGTGGGCGGGCAGCCAGCGTTATCCGATCCACTGGGGTGGCGATGCCGAGAGCACCGATCAAGGCATGGCGGCGGAACTGCGCGGCGGCCTGTCGTTCGGGCTTTCAGGATTTTCGTTCTGGAGCCATGACGTCGGCGGTTTCACGGCGACCTCGGTGGGCGGCATGGACAAAAATCTTTTCGCGCGCTGGCTGGCGTTCGGAATGTTGAGTTCTCACAGTCGCTGCCACGGCATCGCGCCGAAGGAGCCGTGGCTTTACGGCACCAACTTCATGGACACGTTCCGCGAAATTGACGGACTGAAATACAAGCTGATGCCCTACGTCTATGCGCAGGCGAAGGACAGTTCCGAACACGGTCTGCCGATGGTGCGCGCATTGTTCCTAGAATTTCCAGACGATCCTGGCTCATGGCTGGTGGACGATGAATATCTTTACGGCTCCAGCATGCTCGTCGCGCCGTTGCTGCACGAAAACGAAACGTCGCGCGCCGTTTATCTGCCGCCGGGATCGTGGATTGATTACCAGACCGGAAAAAATTATGCCGGCGGCTGGCAGACAATTGAGGCGGGGAAAATTCCTGAAATCATTTTGGTGCGCGACGGCACGGTCATCCCGCACATTGCGCTGGCGCAATCCACGCTGCAAATGGACTGGTCGAAAATCGAGCTGGTCGTGTTTGCGAAGGACGCGACGACAGCGAAAGGCTCAATTTTCCTGCCCGGCGACAGCGAACTGCACGAACTCACGCTCACGAAAGAAAGCGGCGCGTTCAAACTCAACGCTGATCCGCTTGCGGGCAAGGTGACATGGAAAATTCAGGCAAATTCCGACAAATAAATTGAGCCGGACGAACAACCATCAATCCGCTACGAGAGTTTTTTAAATTCACCACATGAAAATCCACATCAAAGCACTATCCATCGCCGCCGCCATTTTTTTGAGCGCGGTGCTGCCGCAAAAATCCACGGCCCAAACTTCATCGCCGGACGCCGCAACTGGCGGACGCGAACGGTTATTGATGGATTTCGGCTGGCGTTTCGCGTTTGGCCACGCCACTGATTCCGCCAAGGATTTCGACCCTGATCCGGCGGGCACGGGCTTCAGTTATTTCGCCAAGGCGGGCACGGCCGCCGGCGCGGCGGCGGCGGATTTTGATGATCGCGGCTGGCGCACGCTGAACCTGCCGCACGATTGGGCGGTGGAAGTTCCGTTCAGCGAACGTGGCAGCGGCAGCCACGGTTACAAGGCCATCGGAAAGAATTTTCCGGCGGCGAGCGTCGGCTGGTATCGGAAAACATTTTCCATTCCCGCCGCCGATCTCGGCCGGCACATCACCGTTGAGTTCGACGGCGTGTTCCGCGATTCACAGGTCTGGGTCAACGGATTTTATCTCGGCCGCGAATCGAGCGGTTACAGTCCGTTCGGCTACGACATCACCGATTATCTCAATTACGGCGGCAACAACACCATCGTGGTTCGCGTGGATGCTTCGCTGGAAGAAGGATGGTTCTACGAAGGCGCGGGCATTTACCGGCATGTGTGGCTGACCAAGACCACGCCGCTGCATGTGGCGAAATGGGGCACGTTTGTCACGACCGACGTGAAAGAAAATTCCGCCGACGTGACGGCGCGCGTCACGGTCAACAACGACGCGGCCAAGGATGCTTCCTTTGAAATTCAACAAACGATTTTGGACGCCGACGGCAAGACCATGGCCAGCGGCGAATTGAAAGACCTTTCGCTCAAGCCGGGTGCGGTGGGTGAATTTTCCTCTGCCCTCACGGTCGCAAATCCAAATCTTTGGTCGGTCGAAACGCCCTACTTGCACAAACTAGTCACGACGGTTCTCAGCGGTGGCACGGTGGTGGATCATTATGAAACGCCGTTCGGCATCCGCACGCTGCGCTGGGACGCCAACGAAGGATTTTTTCTGAATGGCAAGCGCGTCGAGTTGAAAGGGACTTGCGACCATCAGGACGCGGCGGGCGTTGGCGTGGCCGTGCCGGATGAACTCAACGTCTTTCGCGTGCAGCAACTCAAAAAAATGGGATCGAACGCCATCCGCACCAGCCACAACGCGCCCACGCCGGAACTGCTTGATGCGTGCGACCGCCTTGGAATGTTGGTGATGGACGAGAATCGCGAGTATGGCATCAACCCGCAGGAGTTGGGCCAGCTCGAACGGCTCATCTTGCGCGACCGCAATCATCCTTGCGTCGTCATCTGGTCGCTCGGCAACGAGGAATGGTCCATTGAGGGAAATGAAAAAGGCACGCGCGTCACCCAGACCATGCAGACGTTTGCGCAGCGGCTGGACCCGACGCGCCGCTACACGGTGGCAATCAGCGGCGGCTGGGGCAACGGCAATTCTGTCAGCATAGATGTGATGGGATTCAATTATTTCACGCACGGCGACGGACGCGACACGGGCAATGACCGGTATCACGCCAAGTTCCCGGACAAACCTTCCGTGGCCACCGAGGACGCGAGCACGTTTTCCACGCGTGGCATTTATGTCCAGGACCTCGCGCATCAGCATTTGACGGCCTATGACACGAACAAACCCGATTGGGGCATCACGGCGGAGGAATCGTGGACGCACTACGCTGCGCGGCCTTATGTGGCGGGCCTGTTCCAGTGGACCGGATTTGATTATTGCGGCGAAGAGACGCCGTTTGGTTGGCCAGCCATCAGTTCGCAATTCGGCATTTTGGACGTGTGCGGTTTTCCCAAGGACAACTTCTATTATTACCAAGCGTGGTGGTCGGATCATCCGGTGCTGCATTTGTTGCCGCACTGGAATTGGCCGGGCAAGGAGGGACAGGAAATTTTGGTCTGGGCGCACAGCAATTGCGAGGAGGTGGAACTGTTCCTCAACGGCGTGAGCCAAGGTCGCAAGATGATGGTGAAAAATTCGCACCTGGAATGGAAAGTCAAATACGCGTCCGGCACTTTGCTCGCACGCGGCTACACCGGCGGCAAAGAAATCCTCACGGACAAAGTCGAAACCACCGGCGCACCGGCGGCGATTCAACTCACACCACATCGTCCAAACATTAAAGCTAACGGCGAAGACGTCTCGGTCATCACCGTGCAAGCCAACGACGCGCAAGGGCGGGCAGTGCCGGACGCGAGCAACGCAATCACATTTGAAATTACCGGGCCGGGCAAAATCATCGGCGTTGGCAACGGCGACCCATCCTCGCACGAGCCGGATCAATTTGTCGAAAGTGTGAGTTCACTTGCGCTCACAGGTTGGCGCTCAACAGCCGTGGACAGCATGACCAACCGCCCGGAAGTCGCGGCGGATTTCGACGACACCAGTTGGCAGACCGCGTTCGCTGGTCGCGGTGGCGGTGGCGGCGGACGACGCGGCAACACCAACCAGCCAACCCAAATCACCGTGTATCGCGGCAGCTTCGAGTTGCCGCAGAATTCCGGCGGCGCGGTGTTCGCGCTCGCGTTGCGCAGTCTCGGCCAAGAACAATCGGTTTATCTCAACGGACAGACCGTCGCAGAAAATGTTTCGCGGGAAAATGCCAGCCGCGAAATCAATCTAGCCGCCGCCGCATTGCGACCGGGCAAAAACGTGATTGCAATTGTGGCCACGCCAGCACAAGGCGGACGCGGCAATCGCGGCGGCGGTGGCCGGGCGAATTTTGGCGCTCCCGGTCAGATTCGCGTCACAACGTCGCCGGGCGATTGGAAGCGCAGCCTGTTCAGCGGCCTTGCCCAGGTGATCGTGCAATCCACCGGCCAGCCCGGCGAAATCACGCTGACCGCCAAATCGCCGGGCGTGACGGATGGTGTCTTGAAACTTCAAGCGGAGCAGACTGCGCTGCGCGCCGCCATCCGATGAACCACAAATCTGTATTTGTTCGCGCCTCCGTTTTCGCCAGCCGCCGGCGCATCGCGGTCTGGATGAAAACGCTTGTGAGTGCCTGCGCGGTGAGTCTGCCGTTACTGTGCAGTCCGACGGTCTTCGCGCAAACCACCAACCCGCCCGCGCAACCCGCGCCAGCCAACCCGTCCAACCGGCTTCATGTGTGGTGGCGGGACGGCGCTCCGGGCCAGCGGCCTTACACGGTGGACAACAAAAAAATGCCGCTGATCTCGGTCAAGGGAAACAAGTTCGTTGACCCGGACGGGAACACGGTGCTGTTTCGCGGGCTGGCGATCTCGGATCCCGACAAACTCGAGATGCAGGGGCACTGGAGCAAGGATCATTTCGTCAAGGTCAAGGAACTGGGCACGAAGCTGGTTCGCATTCCGATCCATCCCATCGCGTGGCGGGAGCGCACCCCGGCGGAATATCTGAGACTGCTCGACCAGGCCGTGGGCTGGTGCACGGAACTGGACATGTATGTCATTCTTGACTGGCATACGATTGGCAATCTGGAAACGGAAGTTTTTCAGGATCCGATGTATGTCACCACGAAACAGGAAACCTATAATTTCTGGCGGACCATTTCCCGGCATTACGCCGGTCACAACACGGTGGCATTTTTTGAGCTGTTCAACGAGCCAACCACTTATCGCGACCAACTCGGCCCGGTTTCCTGGGACGATTGGAAAAAAATTGTCGAGAATGAGATCACGCTGATTCGCGCCTACAATCCGCAGGTCATTCCGCTGGTGGCCGGATTCGATTGGGCCTACGACTTGACGCCGCTTCGCCTCAGCCCGATTGCCACCGAAGGGATTGCCTATACCGTCCATCCCTATGCGAACAAGCGGCCGCAACCGTGGGAGCCGAAATGGGAGGAAGATTTTGGTTTTGCCGCTGAAAAGTATCCGGTCATCGCCACCGAATTCGGCGGCTTCGCGCGGCCGCCGGGCACCAACAGCCCGCCGCCAGCCGCCGAGTCCGCCGGGCGGGGCAATCGCAACAACGCCGCCTATGGCCCGGCGATCATCAAGTATCTCGAAGGCAAAGGTATCAGCTGGACGGTCTGGTGCTTCGATCCGGAATGGGGCCCGACGCTGATCCGGAATTGGAATTATGAACTGACTCCCTCGGGCGAGTTCGCCAAGGCGGCCATGAAAGGTGAGCTCAAATAACCCAACCGCCACCAGTAACCTTTCAAGCTGCGGTCCAAACTTTTTTAACAAACCACACGACCATGAAAATTCAATCTTTGCTTTGGATTGCCGTCGGTTCGCTCGCCGCGTTGACCGCGTCCGCGCAGACCAGAAACGATCTGTCCATTCCGCATCTCGAAAAACACGGCATGGCGACACAACTCATCGTGGACGGCAAACCTTTTCTTGCCCGCGCGGCGGAGTTGAACAACTCCAGCGCCTCCAGTCTGGAGTATATGAAACCGCTCTGGCCCAAACTGGTGGCGGCACATCTCAACACGGTGCTCGCTACGGTCAGTTGGGAACTCATCGAACCGGAGCAGGGGAAGTTTGACTTCCGCTTCGTGGACGGTTTGCTCAAGGAAGCGCGGGCGAATGATCTGCATCTGGTAATTCTGTGGTTCGCCAGTTGGAAAAACGGCAAGTCCAACTACCAGCCGCTCTGGGTCAAAACCAACCAGGAACGATTTCCGCTCGCGTGCAGCGAGGACGGCAAAAGCATGCCAATCATGACCACGTTGAGCGATGCCAACCGGGACGCCGACGCGCACGCCTTTGCCGCGCTCATGCGTCATCTGCGTGAAGTGGATGGCAAGAAGCATACCGTTCTCATGATTCAGGTGGAGAACGAGGTCGGACTTCTCGGTGACACGCGAGATTATTCCCCGGTCGCGAATCAGGCGTTTGCTGGGCCGGTGCCGAAGGAGTTGATGGATTATCTGGTGGCGCACAAGGACACGCTCATTCCCGAACTGCGCGATGTATGGGCGACCAATGGTTTCAAAACCTCCGGCACTTGGACGGAAGTTTTTGGCCCCGGCAAGCCGACGGGCATGGCGATCCCAGTTCGCACCTTGAGTCCGCCGTTGACCGAGCAGGAACACGAAACCGGCTGGCGGAATCTGCACTGGCCGGTGGACGAAATTTTCATGGCTTGGAATTATGCGCGTTACGTCGGTCAGGTTGCGGCAGCGGGCAAGGCGGAATACAACCTTCCGATGTTCGTGAACGCATGGCTGCAACAACGCGACCATGCCTGGCCGGGAACTTATCCGAGCGGCGGACCGGTGCCGCAGGTGCATGACCTCTGGCGGGCTGGCGCGCCGGCGATTGACATTCTGGCCCCGGACCTCTACGTGCCGGAGTTCGAGGAATTATGCGGGCGCTTCACCCGGTCGGGCAATCCGTTGTTCATCCCGGAGTCGAGGGCCGGCGCGCAGGGAGTGGCCAACGCGATCTGGGCGTTCGGCACGCACGATGCCATTGGTTTCTCGCCCTTCGGGATTGACCGCTTCGCCGGTTCCGATCTGGAACTGATCCACGCTTACGACGTGATTTCCCAAATCGCGCCGCTGATTCTGGCGCATCAGGGCGACGGCACCATGACTTCAGTGTTGCTGGACAACGGCGGCGCGCCGCAGACCGTCCGGCTGGGAAACTACAACCTTGAGGCGCGATTTTCGTCCCGTTCGTCCGGCGGTGTCTCGAACACTCCGCCCGAATGCGTCGCGGGACTTTTCATTTCCACCGGCCCGGACGATTATGTCATCATCGGCCGGGGCATGAATGTCTATTTCACCGCCGCCACGAACCCGTCCGACAGCGTGGGCCTGGCCACGGTCGAGGAAGGTGTTTATGCCGGCGGCAAATGGATTCCCGGTCGCCGGCTGAACGGTGACGAGACTCCAGAATGGAAAGCGCTGCGTTTTCGCAGCGACACTTACAGCATCCAACACGTCAAACTCTACCGCTATCACTGAATGAAATCTTTTTTGCTCGCCCCGGTTTTTTTCCTGTCCGCCGTGATTGCGGGGACGTCCGCTTTGGCGCAAACCAACCAATACCCGTTTCAAAATCCCGCGATGGCGCTGGAGGAGCGCGTGGACAACATCGTCTCGTTGATGACGCTTGACGAGAAGATCGCGTTTTTTAGTTCCCGTCCCGGTGTGCCACGTCTGGACATCCGCGCGATGGGTCAGGTGGAGGGACTTCACGGTCTGGCGCGCGGCGGGCCGAGCAACTGGGGCCGGCGCAATCCGGTTCCCACCACGATTTTTCCGCAGGCCATCGGCATGGCGGAGACTTGGGACACGGAGGCCATTCATCAGGCGGCTGCCGTGGAAGCTTACGAGGTGCGCTACATTGCCCAGAATGAAAAATATGGCGGACGCGGCGGGCTGATTGTGCGCGCGCCGAATGCTGATTTGGGCCGCGACCCGCGCTGGGGCCGGACCGAGGAATGTTACGGCGAAGACCCGTTTTTCAACGGGACGCTGGTGACGGCGTTTGTGAAAGGATTGCAGGGCGACCATCCGAAATACTGGCAGACCGCGTCGCTGCTGAAACATTTTTTCGCCAACAGCAACGAGGACCAGCGCGACAGTTCCTCCTCCGATTTCGACGAACAGCTTTTCCGCGAGTATTATTCAGTTCCTTTCCGCATGGGTTTTGAAGATGGCGGCGCGCGATGTTTCATGACTTCCTACAACCAATGGAACAATGTCCCTTGCACCGTGCAGCCGGTGATCCGCAATGTGGCCATCAACGAATGGGGCGTGGACGGAGTCATCTGCACCGACGGCGGTGCCGCTGCCAACCTCATCAACCCCAACCGGCAGCATTATTACACCAACGCCACGCAGGCCGCCGTCGGCGAAATTAAAGCAGGCATCAACCAATTCCTCGATAACACGTTTGCCGCCGGTATCCGCAGCGCGTTGCAGACCAATCTTCTGACCGAGGCCGAACTGGACCAAAACCTCAAAGGCACGCTCCGCGTGTTCCTCCGGCTGGGTTGGCTGGATCCGGCCACCAATAATCCTTACGCCAGCATCGGCGCGGCGGGCGAACCGGAGCCGTGGTTGTCGGAAAAGCACAAGGCCGTCGCCCGGCTGGTGACGCAAAAATCCATCGTGCTGCTGAAGAACTCCAAGAATTTTTTGCCGCTGGCCAAGGCA
>Ga0207932_1000757_pt1 | contig 11105 bp, 11 predicted proteins | sample NGESurdeep092012_FD_184480 | JGI IMG/M metagenome (GOLD analysis project Ga0207932, IMG submission 184480) | Arctic peat soil microbial communities from Barrow, Alaska - NGEE Surface sample 415-2 deep-092012 (SPAdes) | ecosystem: Environmental > Terrestrial > Soil > Wetlands > Peat ...
GGGCTCCTCCGCGCGCGAGCCGCGGCGCCGGTAGACGAGGGCGGAGACGAGGATGCTCGCCTCGTAGAGGAGGTACATCGGGACGGCGAGGGCGGCGGAGGTCACCACGAGGTCGCCGGGGGTGATGATGCACGCGCCGGCGACGCACGTCACCAGGGCGGCCCGCCGCGTGCCGCGCAGCATCTTCGGCGTGACGAGGCCGAGGGCGGCGAGCGCGACGATGACCAGCGGCAGCTCGAAGACGGCGCCGAAGACCAGCATCATCATGATGGTGAAGCCGAAGTACTCCGAGGCGGAGATCATCGGCTCCATCGAGTCGGGCTGCATGCCGATCAGGAACTTGAGCGTCATCGGCAGGATGAGGAAATACGCCAGCGCCGCGCCGAGGGCGAAGAGCCCGGTCCCGCTCGAGAGGACCCAGAGGGCGATCCGCCGCTCATGCTTGTAGAGCGCGGGGCTCAGGAACGACCAGATCTGGTACAGGATGACGGGGAGCGCGAGGAGGACGCCGATGGCCAGCGCCGCCGTCATCACGATCGAGAACGGATCGGCGGGGTGCGTGTAGATCAGCTTCCGCGACGGCAGGTAGGGGAGGATCGGCTGGGCGAGGAACCCGAGCACGTTGACGTTCATCACCACGACGAACGCCACCACGCCTCCCGCGACGAGCGCCGCGAGCGAGCGGATGATCCGCTGCCGGAGCTCCTCGAGGTGGTCGAGGAACGGCATCTCGCTGCGGTCGGTGCGCTCCATCGTGGCTGTAGTCTAACCGCCGCGCCGGGCCGCGCCTAGCGCTCCGTTCACCCCGGCCGGAAGCCGAGCCAGAGCTGGTAGAAGCCGAGTCCGGCGAGCCCCACGGCCGAGGCGCCGATGAGCGCGCGATTGACCCGGGGGCCGAGCCCGCGCGCGAGGCCGAAGAGAAGGATGACCGCCGCGTTGGTCGCGATCATCGTGCCGTAGAAGCTCGCCACCATCGCGACGCCCCGGGCCGGCGCCTCGTGCCACCCCTTCAGGACGAGCGGGCCGAGCACCAGGCTCCATCCGATGTACGTGCCGGGGTTCAGGAAGTTGACCGTCGCCGCGCGCACGAAGCTCCGCTCGGCGGGCGCGACCTGCGGGGCGGCGGGGTCGAGCCGGCGCCAGCTGCGTGCCGCGCCGTACGCGAGGAAGAGGAGGAATCCCCCGCCCAGCACCCGCAGCCAGTGCACGAACGCCGGCGGGATGTGCGTGAGGACGACGAGCGCGAGGACGGCGATCGGTCCGTCGCTGAGGAGCGGGGCCGCTGCGGCGGGGAGGGTGCGGCGCCACCCGCCGGACAGCGTCTGCGCGATGAGGTAGGCGATGAACGGCCCGGGCTGCACCGACGCCGCGAAGCCGAGCGTGAGCCCGAGGAGGAGGTAGACGGTCACCGGCGTCCTACTGCGGGAGCTTGCCCAGGATCCGCCACAGGCCACGGTGCGCGCGGTGGAACCATCCCGCCGGCTCCGCGAACATCAGGATGCACTCGTGGTGGACGACCCGGATGCCGTGCTCCTCGCAGTAGCGGATGGCCTCCGGGGACTCAGCGCCCTGCTGCATCCACACCCGGGGGATCCCGGCGTCGTGCGCCTCGGTGACGACCCGCGCCGTCTGCGCCGGCGGCACGACCACCACCACGCCGTCCACCGGCTTGGGTACGCTCGCGAGACTCGGCCAGCAGCGCGCCCCGCCCACCGCTTCCGCCTCGGGGTGCACCGGATACACCGTGTATCCCTTCGCGACCAGCTCTTTGTACGCGGCGTTGCCGAACTTCCGGCCGGTGCGGGACATCCCGACCAGCGCCAGCCGGCGCTGGGCCACGAAGTCCGTCACCGCTTCCCGGGTGGCCATGCGAGTCTCCTAGGGTTGGTCGCCCCCGACGCGCGCAATCCGCGTGCCGCCTGCGCGAGGGAAAGCCGCCGCAAGGTGCCGGCGCACCGCGGGGACCGCAAGCGGAACGGCCGCCCCCTCGCGGAGGCGGCCGTGGCGATCAGGGGAGCACCGGCCGCCCCCTCGCGGAGGCGGCCGTGGCGATCAGGGGAGCACCGGCCGCCCCCTCGCGGAGGCGGCCGTGGCGATCACCGGGATCCGCGCCGGCTCACCAGTCGAGCCAGTGCGACACCTTGATGAGGAAGGTGTTGTCGGGGTGCGTATCGAACAGGTTCCGGAGGTCGGAGCCGAACGACGCGGTGTCGTAGGGGGAGGCCGAGTCCTGGCGCCCCTGCGTCCAGACGAGGTAGATGGTCGAGCCAGGATGGTATTCCCACCGCAGCACCACGTTGGAGCGGAACTGCTTGTAGTTGAAACCGCTGATCGCGCCGGCCGGCCCGTAGGGGCGGAACCGGTCGGCGTACGCGGCGGCGCGCGGGAGGTTGGGCTCGCGGATGTTACTGTACTCGCCCTTGCTGACGAACGGCTCGGCGTACGCCTGGAACGTGAGCGTCGGCGAGGCGGTGTAGTCCAGCCGGAGCTGGACGCTCTCGGTCCGCTGCTTCAGGTGCGCGAAGGTGTAGTGCAGCGTCCCGGCGGAGTCCAGATCGTAGCCGTACCACTGGTTGTCGGGGTCGTTCCATTCGAGGTACAGGCCGACGGTCGTGCTCCACTGCGACGAGATCCGCGCGGTGAGCTGGGGGTTCACGTTGAAGTACGTGGACCGGCCCACCGAACCGCGGCTGTAGTTGACGTAGAGTGCGGGGGAGACGGTCTTGCGCCAGCGCGAGTCCACCTCGATCCCCGCCCACGGGGAGATGCTCGGCGAGGACCGCAGGGCGGGGCCCCCCCGGGCGCAGCGGTCGCAGTACTGCGTGGCGAGGAGCCCGCTCACCGTGCCCCCCGCGTTGATCCACCAGTGGTTCTTCAGGAGGATGTGGACGTTCGAGTTCAGGTACTGGCCGAGGAGGAGCCCCGATGCCGTCCAGTCGTTCCACTCGTTGAGGTTCCAGCTCAGCTCCTGGTACCACTTCGTCGGCGTGCGGAACTGCAGCCCCACCCACGTCCCCTGCTCCTGCCAGTCGGCGCGCCGCAGGTAGCCGAGGTCGTTCAGCTCGTATCCGGGGGAGATGCGCTGGTAGCTCGTCTCGAAGAGGACGATCCCCCCACCCACCTTCGCGAACCGGATCTGCTCGGCGTCCCCGCCGAGGGCGGTGCGCGCCGGGTCGTACGGGAGCCTCGCGTCGGGCCGCTGGTAGTAGTGCACCGGCGACTGCTGCGTGGAGTCGATGGCGGACGCAGTGCCCGTCACCCGGCTGGCCGTGAGGGAGGCCTGCAGCTGGTACTGCCGGTTGAGGAAGCGGTGCCGCAGACTGACGCCGCCGACCGCCGCGGTGGAGCGGAGGTAGGAGCGGGCCGAATCCTGGAAGGAGCGGGTGACGAGGGTGGCGATGAACCCGATGCCCGTCTCCCCGCCGCGCAGGTCCTGCGTGGCGCGCACCAGGGCGTAGTTCGTCCCCGGCTCGATGGTGAGGTCGTTGGGGCCGGTCTGCCGCTGGGTGACGGCGTCGAGGACGCCGATGGAGAGGCCGCCGGCGAGACGCCCCGTCAGCTTGGCCGCGCCGAGGATCGTCGTGGCGGTGGGCGAGGCGGCGTCGCCGAACTGCGGGGTGAGCTGCGGGGCGCGCCCGATGCGCCGCGAGTAGTACAGCCCCTCGTTGCTGCAGTTGATGCTGTTGCAGTTGACGCTGAAGCGCAGCAGGCCGTTCCCTTCGATGAAGAAGGGGCGCTTCTCCTGATAGAAGGTCTCGAAGGCGCTGAGGTTCAGGACCGCCGGGTCGGCCTCGACCTGGCCGAAGTCGGGGTTCACGGTGGCGTCGAGGGTGAGGTTCGAGGTCACCCCGTACTTGACGTCGGCGCCGCCGGTGAGGCGCTGGGCGCGGCCGTAGCCGGTGTCGCGCGTGGTGGTGACGTTCTTCGTCACGACGTAGGGGAGGACCTCGAGACGCCGCGGCGCGGAGATGCCCGCGATGCCGCCGAGGTCGCCGAGCTGCGAGGTGATTCCCGGCCGGTCGCGCCGGAGCTCCGGCCAACTCACCCGCTCGTTCGTGCGGCCGATGTCCCGCGCGACGGCGAGGCCGAAGGTGTGCTCGGGCGCGTCGGCGTAGCGGAGCTGCGAGAGCGGGATGCGGTACTCGGCCGTCCAGCCGAGGGAGTCCACCGTGGTCGCGACGTCCCACACGCCGTCCCACGCCCCGTCCTCGTCGCCGTCGTTTGTGAGGACGGCATCGTAGCGCGCCCCTGAGGGGCAGACGCCGAACTCGTAGCCGGTGCGGCGGTCGTGGTACGAGTCCACGACGACGACGATGTGGTCGCCCGGAGGCCAGCCGTCGCGGCGCGCGAGCAGCCGCGAGACCGTCGCCGGATCCGGATCGAAGGCCCGCACGAAGACGTACAGGTTCCGGTCATCATACGCGACCTTCGCGACGGTCGCGTAGGACGGGGCCTTCCCCTGCACGGGTTGGAACTCCCGGAAGGCCGTGATGGCTGGCGCGGTGCGCCACACCTCGTCGTCGTCGCGGCCGTCGATCAAGGGCGCGTGCGCGGCGCGGACCGCGAGGGCGCGCAGGGCGGAATCGGGCGCGGGGACGGATGCGGGTGCGGTGGGGCGATCCTGCGGCAGGCTCAGGGCTGCGAGCAGCAGTGGGGCCAGCGTGAGCATCGGTGATCCGGGAGAGAGGCCTTCACGTTGGACACCGGTGGGCGGGGCAGGGTCGCTCTCGGATCGCCCCCGCGCGGCGGCATCGCGGTCCCTCCTCCCTACGGGAGTTCCCCTCCGTTGGTTGCAGCGGTGGCGCCGGCGGGCAGCGCCGGCCGGACCTTCAACACGGATTCCTTCCGGATCTCCACCGTGCCGCTCTTCGCGCCCCGCGGCTTCGTGACGAAGCGGGCCCGTGTGCACGAGACCGCCACCACGCCCCCCTCGCGCGCCTTGCTGTGGAAGGCGGCGATCGCCGCCGCGGCACGCAGGGTGTCCTTGTCCGCTTCGGCCGCGGGCGGGCCGTGGAGGATGACGTGGCTTCCCGGCATCCCTCGCACGTGGAACCACCAGTCGTCGGGCTCGGCGGCCTTGATGCTGAGGCGGTCGTTGTCGGCGTCGCTGCGGCCCGCCCGCACCGTCCACCCTCCGGGGAGAGCGTAGGTGAAGGCGCGGGGCGGCGTGGGCCGTTTCACGCGGGGAGCCAGCGGCGTAGCATCAGTGCAGCACCTCCGTCGCGCCCGGCGGTTCCTTGGCGCGCCGTCACCGGCCGATGACGGCGGCCCCCGCGCTCACCATCGTTCCATCTTCACGTCCGCGAGCACGGAGTGCAAGTCGCCGAAGACCACCTCCCGGGGCTCCGCGGGGAGGACGGGGCTCAGGTACTCCCCCTGCGCGCCGCGGACGTCCACGCGGAAGCGGGCCACGCGGTGGTCGCCGAGATCCGCCGAGACGAGCACCGGCATTCGGAAGTCGGGGGGCACGTGCTCCTGCGCCACCCGGAGGCGGACGCGGAACCGGCCGTTGTCCGCGGGTTCCGTCCGCCACGCCACGTGGTACGTCGGGATGGCGGTGCCGCGCACCCACTGGTCGAAGAACCAGTCCATCGGGATCCCCGCGTGCTGCTCCACGACGTGCTGGAACTCCGCCGTGCTCGCCGTCCCGCCGTGGAAGGTCTGGTAGTAGTCGCGCAGCGTCTCGTTGAAGCGGTCCGCGCGCATCGTCGAGAGGTCGAGCATCATTGCCCGCAGCATCTGGAAGACCCAGGCGCCCTTCTCGTACACGGTGACGTCGTACCCGTGGGGCGTGTCGGGCGTGGCGCTCCGGTAGCCGATGGCGATGGCCCCCGCCACGTCCCGATCCGCGAAGATGTCGGTGCGGTACTGGTCGAGGAACCGATAGTAGTCGTCGTTGCGGCGGCGCAGCGCCTGGAGGTAGAGGAGGCCGCAATAGGAGGCGAGTCCCTCGCTGAGCCAGGCGTCGCGGTAGGTGGCGGGGCGCACGCCGTTGCCGAACCACTGGTGCGCCGTCTCGTGGGCGCGGAAGAAGGCGTCGAACCCGTCGAGCGACGTGGTCAGGAAGGTCGAGAAGGAGAGGTCGATCATCCCGGGGAAGGAGATCCCCTCGCTGTAGGGGATCTCGGTGACGAAGAAGTGCCGGTAGGGCGACTCGCCGAAGAGGGAGGCGAAGAGCTTCAGGCTGTTGGCGATGTCGTTGGCCACGGTCTCCTGCATGTTGCGCTGGTCGAGGATCATCACGCCGAGGCGCGCCGCCTCCCGCCGCAGCAGCCGGTGCGCGTCGTCGGAGATGAGCACGTCGAGGGGCGGCGCGCCCTCGGCCTGCACGCGTCGCGTGTCGAAGAGGCCGAGATTGAAGCGCGCCACCGAGGTCGGCTCCGCCGTGACCCACCGGGTGGTGCGCACGCGGTCGACGATGGCGGAGTCGCGCAGCTCGCCGATGCTGGCGAGGGGATAGCGGGCCGGCGTGTGGTACGTGACGTCGAAGATCGCGTGGCTCTCCCCCTGGCGGTTGTCGGGGTACCACGCCGCCCCCGGGTCCACGAAGAAGAAGTCGCCGAACCGGTCGATCACCGAGCCGCCGTGGTAGTGGACCGTGAGCGCCACGGAGTCCCCCGCCTCGAGGCGCCGCGGCGCCCGCACCCACAGATCGTCGTCGTCGTCCGCCTTGAAGAACGGGGCCGGCTCCCCGGTCCCCCAGCGGGCCGAGTCCACGTCGATCTTCCCATCCAGCCCGAACCGGAGCCAGGGCCCGACGCGCTCCTCGGCGCGCAGGGACAGGGTGGCGCTGGCCGTCAGCGAGAGCGTCGCGCTGAGCGTCTCGGTGAGGCGCACGTCAATCCGGTACGCGGGCACGCCCAGGCGCCGGCGGTACCGCCACGCTTCGCGGGTGCCCCGGCGCGCGGCGCCCGGCGCGTGCTCCGCTACCACCGTCCAGTTCGTCCCCCAGCGCACGTGCCCGACGGGCCGCAGAAGCCGGACGCCTTCGGCGAGGCCGGGGTCGATCTCGAAGAGGACCGGGTCGCCGTGGGCGCGCTCGATGCGGGCGAGGAAGAACCCGCTGGTCTCGGCGTTGAGGAGGGGCCCGATCACTTCGCCGTCGAAGGCACCCTCGTTGTCCCCCTTGAGCGACGCGACGAGGTCCTGCGCGTGCGCACGGACGGCGCCCGGAGTGTCCCGGGGGCCGTAGGCGAGTCCCCGCAACTGGTCGGGCGTGGAATCGGCGAAGAGGAGAACCACCTCCGTGATCGCCTCGTCCATCGCGGGGGTTCCGGCGAAGCGCCGCAGCTCCGTCTGCTCGGCGGCGAGGGGCGGTGCGAAGGCGAAGCGTCCTTCGCCGCGGAACACCGCGCCCACCGTGCGCCCCCCTACCGGAGAGAGGAGCCAGAGCGTCCCGCGCTCGAGGGTGAGGCGCGCGGCGTCGCGGACGAGCACCAGGTGGTCCACCGGCGCCACCTGCAGCTCCATCGGCTCGATCCGCACCACCTCGCGGTAGCGCTCGAGGAAGGACGCGGCCGGCGTGCCGGTCGCGGCGAACGGCGATTGGGCCGGGAGGAGGGCGGGGCAGAGGCCGAGGACGGCGCTCGCGCAGGCGGTACGGAGGAGGCGGAGCGAGGCGTGCATGGGACGTCCGGAAAGGGTGGAGCGGGAGGCGCCGCCGCGGCGGCTCAGAACTTCACGCCGATCAGGTCGAACACCAGCCAGAGGACGAACGCTGCCGCCACCGCGATGAGGGCGGGCCAGCCGAAGCGCCGGCCGCCGAGCTCGCGGCTCTTCCGCAACAGGCTGGGGCCGCCTTTCGGGCGGCCCTGCTCCCGCCGCTGCTCGCGCTGCCGGCGCTTGCTGCTCATCGGGCTATTGTGGGCTGCGGGGGGTGACGGGGCAAGGGACAGCGGGGGACGGGGGATGCGCGTGCCCCCGGAGAGGCCGGGCAGGGGCCCTCGGCCCCGCCCGGCTCCGGGGTCCGTCGAAGGGCGTTACTCGCCCGCGGGGCGCCGCGCCGTCGGGGGCAGCATGTTGTTCAGGCGCAGGTAGATCGCCAGCTGGCTGTAGTGGTCGGCCCAGTCGCCGACGGTGATCATCACCATGTTCGCGCGTGGCAATGTCCGGCCGCCGAAGGACGGCACCTGCTCGGCCATCCTCGCGTCGGTCACGCCGGCGAGCGCTTGGTCGCAGAACTGGAACGTCTCCCGCAGCCGCGCGAGCAGCTGGTCCTTCGGCGCGTTCGCCGCAAGGGCCGTGCGCTGCGGCGCCGGCGTCCCGCCGAGCGTCCCGCAGAGCATGTCGTTCCCCTCGATCAGGTGCATCACGATGTCGCCCACGCTCATCTGCGCCTCGGTGGGCTTGAAGACGAACTTGTCCTGCGGGAACATCTCCACCGCGGCGATGAGGTTCCGCGCGTAGCGCTGCGCGTTCGTCCGCAGCGCGTCGGAAACGGGGTTCGCGCTGGGGGTGGGAGAGGCGGACGCGGTCATCTGCGCCGCGGCCATCGCGGGCACGACGCCCAGCGCGGCCGCCAGGGCCAAGGCGGGGAACTTCATCAGGCATGACTCCGGGTCCGGGGAAGCCAGAATTCTGACATAATCACTCGCCATTGTAAAGACGGCGCGGGAGACCTTCACACACCGAGGACCACCCAGGTCACGAGGGCGAGGGCCCACGCCAGCGCGGCGCTCATCCCGAGCTGCGCCGCCCGCGCCTGGTGGCGGAGCCCCTCCTCGGTGAAGAGGTCGCCGCGCCGCCATCCGCCGTCGCGGCGCAGCGTCACCGCCGCGTACGTCACGCCCGGCTGCCGGTGGCGCTGCATCCGGCGCTCGTGCCGGACCGCCAGCGCCGCGAAGCCCACCCCCGCGAGGGCGAACGCTCCCGTCGCCGCGGCCTGCAGCGTGACCGTCAGCGCACTCCCCAGCGGCGGCGCAGCGCGGAGATCACGGCGAGGTGGTGGTCGTCGTGCTCCACCGTGAAGAGCGCCAGGTCGATCAGGCGCATCGGCACGCCCAGGCGCGGATGCAGCGCCCCGCCCACGCCGCGCGTCCGCTCCCCGAGACGATCCGGCGCGCCGCGGAGCCGCTCCAGCACGCAGGGGAAGCGCGAGGGCGGGAGCGTGAACTCCCACGTCCGCTCGAACCACTTCTGCGGCGCGATCACTTCGCCCGCTCCCCCCAGCCGGGGCCGTGCACCGCCACGAACCACGTCCCGGCCGCGTAGATCGCCAGGTCCCAGCGCCACTGGCCGCGATAACCGTGGAGGGCGAACGCCGCGATCAGCGTGAGGAGGAGGAGCGCCGCCCCCACACGCAGGGAGCGTGGGACGAGGAAGAGGATCGCGCCGAGCGCCTCGGTCCCCGCCAGCAGCACGGCGTGCCGGCCCGAGTGGCTGGAGACGAACGACGGTAGCGCGCCGAGGAGCGTCTGCAGGCTGCCGATGAGGAGCCCGATCCCCAGCACGAGGTGGAAGGCGATCAGGGACCGGCGGACCAGGGGTGAGTGCATGCGGCTCCTCCGCCGGATCAGGGCTGGGCGTACTTCGCGGCCATCTTGCGCACCGTGTTCACCCCGCGGAAGGTGGCCCGCACGCCGACGGCCTTCTCGAACACGGCGTTGGAGAAGACGGACTCGCTCTGCCCCACGCGGCTCAGCCAGTGCACCTCGCGGCCGTGGACGTGAAAGTCGTCCACCGCGGTCCGGAGCGCCATCAGCTTCGCGGCCGCGGCCTTGCCGAGGGGCGCCGCGAGGAAGCCGACGCAATGCGTCCTCGCACGGGCCACCTCCGCCGCGTCGAACGCCTCGTAGGCGGCGATGGCCGCCACCTCGTCCATCGTCCGGACGAAGGTGGCGACATCGTAGCCGAGGGCCTTCTCCAGCCGCGCGGCGATCGTCGCCTCGAGCGCCGCGGCGGGCTGCGCCCCCGCCTCGAAGACGACGTTCCCGCTGGCGATGAAGGTCTCGACGCCGCGGAAGCCCATCCCCTCGAAGAGCGACTTCAGCCGGTCCATCGTGACCGTGTGCCCGCCGACGTTGATGGCCCGGAGGAACGCGATCCGCCGCGCCGCGCCGGCCTTGGCACGTGGCGTCCGCGCGCTCACTTCCGCCGCACCGCCTTGGCCCTCGCGACGTAGCGGTCCATCGGCGTGCTCGCCACCACCTCCCCGATCACGTCGAGCGCGAGATCGTCCGCCGCCTGGAAGCGGATGCACGCCTTCCCCATGTCGAGCTTCTTCCCGGCCGCCTTGAAGCCGTCGCGGAGGCGGCGGGCGAGCCTCGCGTCGCCGTAGGCGCTCATGAGGTGGAGGGTGAGGTAGTTCTTCTGCGCCGCCAGCGCCGCGTACCAGAGGGGGTGGCCGTTGTAGGTATCGGGGTACTTCGCGAGAGGAACCTGCCAGACGAGGCACTTGCCGCTCAGCGCCTCCTCGTAGCCGGTGGGGAGTTCCCTGCGGACCAGCGCGCGCACCGCCTCCTGCCAGCTGGCCGCGCGCAGCCGGCCGGTCCGGTCGCGGACCATGGGCTGCTCCACCCGGCCGGTGGGATTCGGCCCGCCGCCAATGGTGTCGGCATTGCCCAGCGTCCCCGTGGGCACGTTGCCCCGGTTGAACCAGTCGTAGCCGTAGCGGCCGACGTCGCACATCCAGTACGAGTTGACGTCGCTGTTGGCGCGCGGGCGCAGCCGGGCCACCAGGTTGTCGCGGATCTCGATGGTGATGTTGCAGCCCTGCGAGCAGTTGGGGCAGATCGAGGGCTCCTTGTCCAGGTCCCAGACCCGCGCCTTGTGCAGGAAGTCCTTGGAGAGCAGCGCGCCCACGGGGCAGATGTCCACGATGTTGGAGGCCCAGAGGTCGCCCTCCAGCCCCTGCTCGAAGAAGGTGTCGATCACCGAGCGGTGGCCCCGCTGCACCACGCAGAGCGCGTCGTTGCCTGCCACCTCGCGCATGAAGCGCACGCAGCGCGTGCACAGGATGCAGCGGTCGCCCTCGTAGAGCACCGCGCCGCCGAAATCGTCCTGGTTGAGCACGCGCTTGGGCTCGACGCTGCGCCCATGACTCCGCCCCTCGGCGTGGGTGAAGTCCTGCAGCTTGCACTCCCCCGCCTTGTCGCAGATCGGGCAGT
>Ga0207932_1000760_pt1 | contig 11049 bp, 9 predicted proteins | sample NGESurdeep092012_FD_184480 | JGI IMG/M metagenome (GOLD analysis project Ga0207932, IMG submission 184480) | Arctic peat soil microbial communities from Barrow, Alaska - NGEE Surface sample 415-2 deep-092012 (SPAdes) | ecosystem: Environmental > Terrestrial > Soil > Wetlands > Peat ...
TGAACAGACCGGCCGCGGCGAGCGGAGCTGGGACATTTATTCGCGCCTGCTCGTTGACCGCATCCTTTTCATCGGCACGCCGGTGGATGACATGGTCTCGAACGTCATCATAGCCCAATTGCTCTTTCTCCAAATGTCCGATCCTAAAAAGGACATTCATCTCTACATCAATTCGCCCGGCGGCAGCGTCACGGCCGGGCTGGCGGTTTACGACACGATGCAATATCTCACCTGCGACGTGAACACCTATTGCGTCGGGCAGGCGGCCAGCATGGCCGCGGTGCTGCTCGCGGCGGGCACGAAGGGCAAACGTTACGCCTTGCCGAACGCGCGCATCCTCATCCATCAGCCCTGGGGCGGCGTGCAGGGCCAGGCCAGCGACATCAGCATCCAGGCCCGGGAAATTTTGCGGCTCAAGGACCGGCTTAACGAAATTCTCGCGAAACACACCGGCAAATCCGTCGAAAGCATTGGCAAAGACACTGACCGCGACAATTTCATGTCGTCCGAGGAGGCCAAAAAATACGGTCTGGTGGACCAGGTGGTGCAATCCCGCAAGGAAATCCCGGGATCCGCGGAGAAAACCTCGGTGGTTGTATGAAAAAATCGCGTTGTTGTTGGAGTACACGCTTTAGCGTGCCTCACGGGAACAATCCCGCTGGGCGGGATTGAACTCCAACGAAATCGGCAATCGTAAATCGTAAATCATAAATTCTCCTTGGCCCGTCCGAACAACATCACCATGTGCAGTTTCTGCGGCAAGTCGCACGCGGAAGTGCGCAAGCTCATCGCCGGACCGGACGTTTATATTTGCGACAACTGCGTCCTTCTCTGCAAAAACGTTCTCGACCGGGAATTCGCGGCCGCCACCAAAAAGCAGCAGCCGAAGTTTACCATTCCCAAACCGGCGGTCATCAAACGGCAGCTCGACCTTTATTGCGTCGGGCAGGAACACGCAAAAAAAACCCTGGCCGTGGCGGTGCACAATCATTACAAGCGGATCCAGCCGGAACCGGCGGCAAAAAAGGAAGAGGCCGGCAAGTCTTCACCCCAGCCGCACGCCGACGTTGAAATCGAGAAGAGCAACATTTTGATGGTCGGGCCGACCGGCTCCGGCAAAACGCTGCTGGCCCGGACGCTCGCCAAAATTCTCGACGTGCCATTCGCCATCGCCGACGCGACGACGCTCACCGAGGCCGGCTATGTCGGCGAGGACGTGGAGAACATCATATTGCGGCTGCTCCAAAACGCCGACTACGACGTGAAGCGCGCCCAGCGCGGCATCGTTTACATTGACGAAATTGACAAAATCGCGCGCAAGGCGGACGGCCCGTCCATCACCCGCGACGTTTCAGGTGAAGGTGTGCAGCAGGCGCTCCTGAAAATCCTCGAAGGCACGGTCTGCAACGTCCCGCCCCAAGGCGGACGCAAACACCCGCAGCAGGAATACATCCGCGTGGATACGACGGACATTTTGTTCATTTGCGGTGGCGCGTTCATCGGGTTGGAGAAAGTCATTCACCGGCGGCTGGGCCGGCACGTGATTGGTTTTGGCGCAATTGGGGAAGCGCAAAAAAACGCCGGCGCGGTGCGCAATGAAATTCTCCAACACGCCGAACCGGAGGATTTGCTCAATTTCGGCTTCATTCCTGAATTTGTCGGCCGGCTGCCGGTCGTGACGACGCTGGCCGAATTGACCGGGGAGGAGTTGGTTGCAATCCTCACCGAGCCGAAAAACGCGCTGACGAAACAGTACGCCAAGCTCATGGCCATGGAAGGCGTGGAGCTGGAATTCACGTCCAACGCACTGCGCGAACTCGCAACGCAGGCACTGAAAAAAGGCACAGGCGCGCGCGCCTTGCGCGGGTTGATTGAAAAATTGATGCTCGATTTGATGTATGAAGCGCCGGACGACGGCAGCATCATTCATGTCAAAATCACCCGGCCGGTGGTGCTGGGCGAAAGCAAACCGATTGTGCGGCGCAAACAGGACCAGGCCGCAGCGTAGTTTCACTTCCTAACAGCCGACGTGACGAGGATCTGTTCAATTTCCGACTTCTGACCTCGAATCTCCGCCTTCTGCCTTTGAAACCAGCGGGATCACCGGCGACAGCTTGAAGGCGGATCGCGGTTGGGGCAAAGCAGCGCCGCGCGAAATTGGCCACCGGTTTTGCTGGTATGCATTGTGACGCGAGAAGTTGGAAGCTGCGCCGAGATTTAGCTGTTCTCAGAAGTATTTCACAGAGTAGAATTGTTGTGGATGCATTTCACACCGGACAGGCTGGCTCGACTTCAGCGCAGCTTGGAACTGGCTCTCAACCAGGAGTGGCCTCAACTTTCTGCAACGCAGAAGAAGCTAACGGCGCATCGCCCGAAACCAATCCGCGCCCGCGTTGATTTGCGTCCGTTGCCCGTGATTGCCACGGTGGCAACTGACGGTGGAGAAAACCGGTTGAGTCTGGAGCCGATTCGGTTGCAAGTCGTGCGTGTCGCCGACAGCCTGGGAGAAATCTACTTTGAGGAATTCATCGCGCAGTCGCTCAAGCCGGAGGAAATCGTGCGGTTCTTTTTCCAGTCGAATGATCGGTTGCAACGGTTTGTTGCTTACCTCCAGTTGGATTGGCAGCAATTGCTGCCGCAGTCGGATTTTCAGCGGAGTCATTTGCTGTCCATGCTGCGTGAATTGATGGAATGGGCCGCGCTCTTGAAACTGGCCAGCCAACCGCCAGCCAAGCTTTTGATTCGCGACGGGCTTTTGCGCAGCGTGATGCTGACGGACCTGGTCTTCCAGCGGATTGGAAAGAAGTTTGAATTGCTGACGGCGAAACACGGCCATCTGTTGGTGGGCGTGGCCAAACGATCGCGTGTGCTCAATTACCTGTCAGTGGCGCTCGGATTGAACGAGAGCTTTGCCGGTGGCGAGCCGGCGTATATCTTCATTCCCGCCGAGTTGGAGCGCGAGGCTGCACCCGCGCAATATCGGTGGATTGGCAGCCGCGGGATGGGTTGGTTGCATATCGCCCGGTTGGATCGCGGTGAGAATGTTCCACTGTTGCCGGTGGACGTCGCGGTCTGGCAGCGCGACCGCGTGGATGAAGCGATGTCGTTGCTGCATGACTCCGGGCGCGGGAGTTTTCCGGTGCGCGGTTATCCGCAAGCTCTGGTTCAAGCGCACGAGTACGCCCGGCTCGGCGGACTGGAAATCGAGATGCTGGAAAAAATGTTGTTGGACCAAATCGGCGAGCGCGATTCTGGTATCGCGCGAACCGCCAGGCAGTTGATGCTTTTGGGCAGGCAGTTGACCGAAGAAATGCACCATGACCAACAAGACGCAGCCTGATCTTTACGGAAACACACCGGCGGTCGGTTTGCTGAAAGGCTTCTCACCGCTGCCGCACCAATTGGAATTGGATGTGGTCGTGCCACATCACGAACGCGGGCTGCCCGGCTTCGGCGAGTTCCTGCTGGTGGAGTTGAGCGCGACCGAGGCGCTGGTGGGGCGCGTCAGCCGCTATCACGCGACCGGCCAACTGGCGACGGATCGCGGCGACGCCTACCTGGGCGATCTGGCCAAAACGGAAGACGCCGTGCCGGCGCCGCTCATGCGCCAAATGCTGCGCTACAACTTGAAAATGCAGTTGCTCGGCCATCTGCAAGCGCAACCGCGCACGGGCAAATTCAAATTCTCGGTCGGCGAGCGCGCCTTCGCCACGCTCGGCAGCAAAGTGCGGATTCCATCGGAAGCGGCGCTGGCGTTTCTCTGCAACGTGGGCCTGGAGGATGATCCAACCGCCGCGCCGCTCGGACACCTGGTTTACGGCCAGCGCGAACTGAAGAGCGTTCCGATCCGTTTTAGTGTAGGGCGGCTGAAAGGCAAACGAAGTTTTGTGTTCGCCCGCGCGGGCTACGGCAAAAGCAATTTGATCAAGTATCTGGTTTCGCAGCTTTATTCTTCGCCGCCGGACGTTGGATTGTTGATCTTTGATCCAGAGGGTGAATACGCCCTGCCGGATGCACACGGGCGTTCCGGGTTGGTGAACGTGCCCGCGCTCCGAAATCGGATTTCGCTCTACACTAACCGTAAAGTTGCGCCTGAATATCTGCACCTCAAGAAAGGGGAGGTCTTTCTGGACTTCAGCGACTTTCCACCTCAAGAGATCGTCGCCACATGCATTTCACTGGAAAAACAAGACATGGTCTTTGCCAATCTGCTCAAGAGTCTGAAATGGGACGTGTGGAAGAAGCTGGTTCAGCTCTTGGCCTCGGATGACTACGCGACCGACGAAAAGAAACTCGGAGCGATGCTCTCCTACAAACCCAGGCAAGGCGATCAGGGCGATGTAGTAATCGGGGCGATCAAAAACAACTTGCTGCCGCCTCTGCGCCGTCTCCACCGCTCCGGCGCGACCCTGGGTAAAAACATCCTGGAAGAACTGCGGCTCAATCGCGTGGTGATCGTTGATATCTCCCTGTCGGGAATCGAGGACGGTCTGGCCACCACGGGAATGCTGATGCGACGCATCTTTCAGCACAACGTGCGGCACTTGACCGACGTGTCCGGCCCGACGGTGCGCTGCCTTGCGGTTTTGGAAGAAGCGCAGACCATGCTGGGCGACCGCGTGCTGGACGACCGAAATGTGTTTGTGCGTTGGGTGAAGGAAGGGCGCAAGTATGGACTGGGGTGCATCCTCGTCACGCAGCAGCCAAGTTCTATCTCCAGCCAGATCATCAGCCAGGGCGACAATTTTTTCGCCCTGCACCTGCTCAACGACAACGATCTGCAAACCCTCAAGAAGCACAATGCCTATTTCAGCGATGAGATTCTGGGCTTCATCCGCGGCGAACCTATTCCGGGCAATTGCTACTTCTGGAGCGCGCCCAGTCAACCGTTCGTCCTGCCAGCGCGCGTCTGCAATTTTGAAAGCGTTTGCCAACTTTCTTCTGCACCGGCTGCGCGGGCGGCTGTGACACCACCCGATGCAAAACGGCTCGCTGAATTCACCGCCAAAGCCGTAAAGGAAACGCTGACGGCTCACGAGCGATTATGGCTCTACCGGGTCAGCATTCTGCACGCGAAAAAGGAGAGCGGGTGGGTGGCTTTTAGCGCGGACTACCTGCAAAACATCGTGGCGCAGAAAATCGGCGAGAATCCTGCGTTCAAGCTTGTGCCCGATGGTTTGCGCTGGCTCCAGACCAGGCTGCCGATTGAGATCGAAGCAGTGTTGAATCGCCATAAGGCGCGCTCCGGCTACGCCGTGCTTGAAGGCGTGACTCGTGCGGTGTGGGCGTTGCCACAAGTCGAAATCAAACTGGACAAAGCCAAGGCGCTCCGGTCATCTGCGGTCGAGGTAAAGGATAGGATTTGAGGCATCCGCCCGAGGATGTGCTGCTCAGGTTTCGGATTCGCGTCGACCACGTTTCAGAAGCACCAAACCAAAGTTAGAGCAATTGCGGCAGCTCGTGGCGGGCGCGCGGGCGCGGTTGGCGGAGTTGGAAGTTAATTACACGAAAGAGAAATCGCGCGTGAATGTTATGCGTTCCGAATTACGCGTTTGCAATGAGCCTCGTTACGTCGTCTCCTACATAAACTCACACGCCAATATCTTCCTTCGAAAGTTCTGGGCACGCGGCGATGAAGTCTCGCATAAGTTGGATGCATGCCGGGTCTTGCCGCACTTCCACCTGCACGCCTTGCGCATCCGCCAGTCAAGCCGCCGAAAGAAAATAGACGCGACCGGGCTGAAACCGGGACAAACGGCGCAGCAATTCCGTCGCGAAAGGTTTCACGTCAGCGAGGCGATTCGATTTGGCGCGCAGGACAACCACGGCGAAGGGAAGATTATCGAGTTTTTGCTCGCGCGGCAGATTTTTGTCCATGGTCACGAACACGTCGAATTTGCCGGAGTGAGCGATGAGACGAAGCAGTTTGCCGTTCTTGATGCTCGCCCAGCCGGCCTGGGGAACGGTTTTCACCGTGTGGCCGTGAATTTCCCCGGCCAAATCCTTGGGCAAACATTCGTCGAGGAGAATGCGCATTCAGGCGGCCTGCGGAATTTTCCCAAACATCGCCTCGGCGGACTGTTCCAAAAAAGCAATGGCCTGCGCCCGCGAAACAGTTGGAAACTGCTCCAGAAATTCACTCAGCGGATCGCCGGCTTCGAGATAATCAAGGAGGTTGCGCACAGGGACGCGCGTGCCGGCAAAACACGGCGTGCCGCTCATGATTTCCGGATCAACCACGACAATGGCTTTCGCTTTCATGGCAACAATTAACCCCAACTTTCACCGCATGACAACTGGCAATTCAACAATACAACTCACACGCCAATATCCTCGTTCCACAATTCCGGTCGCGTGGCGATGAAATCGCGCATGAGTCGGATGCACGCCGGGTCTTGCCGCACTTCCACCTGCACGCCTTGCGAGCGGACGTATTCTTCCGGACCTTTGAACGTCACATTTTCGCCGATGACGATACGCGCGATTTTGTAAAGCAACACCGCGCCGCTGCACATCGGGCACGGCGAGAGCGTCGAATACAAAACGCATCGCTGATAAACCGACGCCTTGAGCCGGCCGGCGTTTTCGAGGCAATTCATTTCCGCATGGTGAATGACGCTGCCGTGTTGCACCCGCTGGTTGTGGCCGCGCCCGATAATTTTGCCGTCCAGCACGAGCACCGAACCGATGGGAATTCCTCCTTCAGCCAAACCTTTTTTGGCTTCTTTAATTGCCGCTTGCAGGAAAACATCCATGCACGGATTGAAACATCTTTTTGGAGGAATAACAAGGTAGGGACAGCGCGCTGCGCTGTCCGGACGCCGCAGCGCGGCGTCCCTACCATTTTACCTCGCGAAAATCTGGCGGATGACGTCTTCGATGGGCACTTCCTGAATGTCAATGTCGCTCACTGCCAAGTCGTCGAGCAGCAACTTGCAAACCGGAATGACCCGGTCGCGTTTGACCTTGAACTGGATCGAACCGGCGTTTTTTTCCACAACCTCGCCGTAACGCGCCAGATTTTCCGCCGGATAATCATTTGCCTTTTCACATTGGATCGTAACGAGCTTGAAATCCGCGAAACGATCCAGGATCTCGCTGAGTTTGCCGTCGAAGAAGATTTTGCCGCGATCAATGATGATGACACGGTCACAAAGCGCCTGGATGTCGGCCATGTAATGGCTCGTGAGCAAAATCGTCGTCTTTTGCCCGGTGTTGTGGCGGAGGATGAATTCACGGACGATCTTTTGGGAAACCACGTCGAGGCCAATGGTCGGTTCGTCGAGGAACAACACCTTGGGCTGGTGCAGCAACGAGGCGATCAATTCCATCTTCATGCGCTCGCCGAGCGAAAGTTCGCGCACGCTGATGTTGAGCTTGTCGCGGACGTTGAGCATTTCACTCATTTCGGCGACGGTGCGCTCGAAGCGGTCGGCGGGGATGCCGTAAATTTTCGCGTTCAGTTCGAGCGATTCACGCGCGGGCAGGTCCCACCAAAGCTGGTTTTTCTGGCCGAGCACGAGCGCGAACTGGCGGCGGTAGCCGTCGGCGCGTTCCCACGGAACGTAACCGAGCACGCGGGCCGAGCCGCCGGTGGGATAAAGCAGACCGGCGAGCATCTTGAGCGTGGTGGTCTTGCCCGCGCCGTTCGGGCCGAGAAAACCGACGAGTTCGCCGGGTTCAATCTTGAAACTCACATCGTTGACGGCGATGGTTTGTTCGTATTGGCGATGAAACAGCCCTTTGATTGCGCCGCCAAACCCCGGCTGCTTTTTGTAGGTGCGAAAGGTCTTGGTGAGACCGCTGACTTCAATGACGGGCATAAACGATTGCGAATTGCAGATTGCCGACTGCGGATTTAATTCGCAATCAAGTTTAGCGCATCAACTGCTTCTCGAGGTAATGGACGACCTGGCGGACATTGGCGTCCACTTCCATGCGGTCTTTGACAAGGCGGCAGGCGTGCAGCACCGTGCCGTGATCGCGTCCGCCATAGGCTTCGCCGATGGTATTAAGCGAACTTTCAGTCATCTGGCGCGAAAGATACATGGCGATCTGGCGCGGGAAGGCGATGTTTTCCGGTCGGCGCTTGCTGGTCATGTCGGCCAGGCGAATGTCAAAATGTTCCGCGACTTTCTTCTGAATGACTTCGATATTGACGGAATAACGGCCTTCTTCGTGAAGGATTTCACGCAGCAAGCCTTCGACAACTTCGATGGTGAGTTTCTTGCCCGTGAGCGAGGCGTAGGACGCCACGCGGATGAGCGCGCCTTCCAGCCGGCGGACGTTGGTGCGGATGCGATTGGCCAGGAAATTCATGATGTCGTCCGACAGCGTCACGCCCATGATCTGCGCCTTCTTTTGGAGAATGGCCAGGCGCATTTCAACATCCGGCGGTTGCAGGTCGGTGACCAGACCCCATTCGAACCGCGAGACGAGGCGGTGTTCGAGCCCCTGAATTTCGCTGGCCGGCCGGTCGCACGTGAGCACGATCTGCTTGTGCGCCTCGTGCAGCGCGTTGAAGGTGTGGAAAAATTCCTCCTGGATGCGTTCCTTGCCGGCGAGAAATTGAATGTCGTCAATCAACAACACATCGGTCTGGCGGTATTTTTTGCGGAATTTGGCGAGTTGGTTGTTTTGGATTCCGTCAATGTATTCGTTCGTGAATTTCTCGGATGAAAGGTAGGCGACGCGCGCGCCCTTTTTGTTTCCCGAAACGTGCTGGCCAATGGCGTGAAGCAAATGCGTCTTGCCAAGGCCGACGCCGCCGTAAAGAAAAAGCGGGTTGTAGGATTTGCCGGGCGCCTGGGCGACGGCGAGCGCGGCGGCATAGGCAAAATTATTATTGTTGCCGACGACGAATGATTCAAAAGTATTTTTTGGATTAAAATGCAGTTCGCTGTTGACCGGGCGCTCGTGAGCGGATTCGGGAGCTTTTGTTTTGACCGGAGCGGGCGCAGCAGCGGACGGAGCCGGCACATTTCCCGTGGCAATTTTGAATTTGACCTGCAATTGGCGACCGGCGGCGACGGCAAAGGCATCCTGCAACAGGCTGAGGTAATTGTCCTTGAGCCAGACTCCGCTGAATTCGTTGGCCGTCTCCAGTGTCACGTTGTTGCCGTCAATCGCGCAGGCTCGCAGCGGCGCGAACCACATGTTGTAGGTTTCGTTATTCAGCTTGGAACGGAGATGTTCCCGCGCAGAATTCCAAATTTTTTCAGCCGAAAATTGCATTTGCACTTTATCAAAAAGCCCGTTTTTCAAGCGGTTTATTCACCTAGCCCCCCAACTCAGGGTTGGCTGCCAGTTTCCGCCGATATTCGCCTTGGCAAAGAGCCATGACCCTGAGAAAGCAGACATACATTAAACTCTACGCCAAAAGCCTTATTTTTCAATCGAAACAACCTGCTTATTTTCAACACTTTACGAAAAACAAAATCCACACCATCATCACATGTCTGGTAAAAATGATAAGACGCCCCAAACAACTTCAATTGACGTGAGCGTTTTATGCAATTGGAACGAAAGTTTCTAGGATAACATATTAACTTTTGTTCACGAGTTATTCACAGGGGGCCAAAATCAAGGTTTCCCTTGCTTTCCGTTGTTTTCTGACGCGCAATATTTGATTCAGACCGCTTGCTCGCCCGTTTCACCAGTACGAATGCGAACGATGCTCTCGACGGCACTCACAAAAATTTTCCCATCACCGATCTTGCCCGTCTTGGCCGCTTTTACAATCGCGTCCACTGCGGCAGCGGCCTGTGCATCAGCCAGCACAACCTCAATTTTCACCTTGGGCAGAAAATCCACCGTGTATTCACTGCCACGATAAATTTCCGTGTGCCCTTTTTGGCGACCGAATCCTTTTACCTCCGCAACCGTCATCCCCTGAACACCCAGAGCGGCCAATGCAGATTTTACTTCCTCAAGTTTGAACGGCTTGATGATGGCCTCGATTTTTTTCATGCGTTTGCCATGCGTTTGTTTCTCTGAACGGATGTTAACAATCGAAGCCGCACTGTAAACAGGAATCTTTGCCGACACCGGTTCGGGTGGACATAAAACCCGCAAAATAACCAGTCGGGACACGCCTCTAATCACAGGGGGCATGACGTTAATAAATACTGATACTTTTCAAACCATGTTTGACAAAAATTAGCAGTTGTGATTTATTAGAACCAGTGCAAGGTGGAATGGGAGGTCATTGCCCGGCGCTCTTTGATTTTTTACCAGTTTTCGATTTGGGTTTTGGTACAAACTCAGATTCGAGATTTCTACATGAGCTTACGTTGTACTCATCAAAATTCCCCGGGTCTCTCGGTCATCCTCTGACTGATTGACCCGGTTTTTCTTCCCAAATTTGATATCTCTGGCAAATTTCAAACTCCCTGCGTTCGTTGACACCGCTTTTTGCCGCTGTTACCGTTCGCGCTCCGAAAAATGGCGACGGACTACAAAAACACGCTCAACCTGCCGCGAACCGGCTTTCCCATGAAAGCCGACCTCGTCGCGCGGGAGCCGGAACGGCTTGCGAAATGGAACGACCGCGGGCCTGACGGAAAGGGGAAGAATCTATACGAGCGCATCCAGGCTGCGCGCGCGAACGCGGAAAAATTTGTCCTGCACGACGGCCCGCCATTTGCCAACGGCGACGTCCACATCGGCACTGCGCTGAACAAGATTCTCAAGGACATCATCATCAAATACAAAACCCTGCGGGGTTTTAGCGCCCCCTACGTGCCGGGCTGGGATTGCCATGGATTGCCCATCGAATTCAAGGTTTCGCAAGATTTACAGAAGAGATTGATAAGCGTCATTCCAAAATCGGTCAGCGAGCAAGATATTAAAAAAGGGATTCAAATGGGCGGTGAGCCGTCACCAGAGCTAACGGCCGCTGTGGTGGGAGGATTTGCTAAAGGTGCCGATGATGCGGGAATGATGAAACTCGCGTCTATGGCTTCACCGGCGGTAATCAGAGAAACCTGCGAAGCCTACGCCTGTAAATACATTAAAATCCAGCGCACGCAATTCAAACGCCTCGGCGTC
>Ga0207932_1000761_pt1 | contig 11041 bp, 8 predicted proteins | sample NGESurdeep092012_FD_184480 | JGI IMG/M metagenome (GOLD analysis project Ga0207932, IMG submission 184480) | Arctic peat soil microbial communities from Barrow, Alaska - NGEE Surface sample 415-2 deep-092012 (SPAdes) | ecosystem: Environmental > Terrestrial > Soil > Wetlands > Peat ...
CGCTCGCCCCCGCGCCGGCCCCAGCCACTGAATGGAAGAAGTGAGCAGGACAGGCCGGTCCCGCACACTGCCCACCGAGTACTACCGAATACTGAGCACTTGGCACCACTGCGCGTCTGCGCGTCTTGGCACTACTTGGCACTGCCTGCTGCAAACTGCTCTTGCCGCGTTGCGGTGCGCACGTATGTTCGTGGCCTAGCCCGACCCCATGTCCGAACAACTGCGCTGCCCGACCTGCGGCCACGCCGCCACCGTGGACGACCGCTTCTGCCCCCGCTGCGGAACGGCCATCCCCGGCGCCGGAGCGCGCCCGGGCCCGTCCCCGGCCGAGCGGACGGCCGAGGCGCCCGTCGCCCCCGGCACTCCGGCGGCGCCCGCGAGGATCACCTCGAGCCTCGACGCCCCGCCGGACCCCGCCCTCGAGGAGCACCTCCGCGAGGCGCTGAGCCCCGCGTTCCTCCTGGTGCGCCGCCTCGGCGCCGGGGGGATGGCGTCGGTGTGGCTGGCGCGCGAGCCGGCGCTCCGCCGCCTCGTCGCCGTGAAGCTCCTCTCCACCGATCTGTCCGCCTCGGGCGCCGCGCGCGCCCGCTTCGAGCGCGAGGCGCAGGCGGTCGCGGGGCTCGTCCACCCCAACGTGGTCGGGATCCACGGCATCGGCGCCCTCGCCGACGGGACGCCGTACTTCGTGATGCAGCATGTGGGCGGAAAGAGCCTCGCCGGGCGGCTCGAGGAGGAGGGGCCCCTCGATCCCGACGAGGCGCGGCGCATCACCGGCGAGGTGGCGGGCGCGCTCGCGGCCGCGCACACCAAGGGCATCATCCACCGCGACATCAAGCCCGCCAACATCCTCTACGACGACGAGACGGGCCGCGCCCTCGTCTCTGACTTCGGCATCGCCGCGGTGCGCCCGAGCGCCGACGCGCCGGCCGAGGGCCGCCTCACGCAGACGGGGATGATCGTCGGCACTCCGCAGTACATGAGCCCCGAGCAGCTCTCGGGCGAGGCGGCCACCGACCGCACCGACGTCTACGCCCTCGGCCTCCTCGCCTACGAACTGGTGGCGGGGCGCGGCCCGTTCGAGGCCACTTCGCCGCAAGCGCTCATCGCCGCGCACTTGCGCGACGTGCCGCAGCCGCTCTCCACGGTGCGCCCCGACCTGGATCCGGAGTTCGAGCGGCTGGTCGCCTCGTGCCTCGAGAAGGACCCCGCGCGCCGCCCCTCGGCCGCGGCCATCGCCAAGCTGCTCGCCCCCGGCGGCGGCGTCGCGCTCGAGTGGCCGCCCCCCGGCCTCGAGGCGCTGCGCGGCGCGATGCGGCGGTGGAGCCGGCAGTACTGGACGGGGAGCGTGCTCGCCGTCGGTGCGGCGCTCACCTTCGCGAACCTCGGGATGGCGACGCTCGCGCGCACCGGCGCGACCGGCCCGCTCCTCCTCGTCCTCGCCGGTGCGCTCGGCACCGTGGTCTTCACGGTCGCGGCGGCCCGCACCTCCGCCGCCCTGCGCCGCGCATCGCACGCGGTGCACCGCGGCTACACCTGGCGCACCGTCTTCGAGACCCTGGCCGACGCGCGCGGCGACACCGGCGCCCTCATCGCGGGATCGCACGAGTACGCCCGGCTCCACGACGCCGCCCGGAACGCGCTGCGGCGGTTCCGCTTGGTTCGCGACGGCGCCATCCTGGCGGGCGGCGTCCTCCCGCCCGTGCTCCTCGTGGTGGCGGTGCGCCTGGCGGCCGGCGGAGCGCTCGGGCCCCTCGGCGTCGTGGTGCTGGTCGCCGGACCGTCGGCCGTTGCGCTCCTCGCGGCGGTCGCGCTCGTCAATCTCGAGATCCGGGCGGTCGGCGCGCAGCGCAGCACCCTCGCGCACCGGCGGCGGAAGGACGACAGTCCCCGCCTCGTCGAGCCGTGGTACGTGTCGTTCGACGCGGCGCGCGGACCCGCAGGCCTCGGCCGCGGGCGCGCGGGGCACGACGTCGCCGGCTGGCTCGGTGGTACCGCGGCGGCCGTCGTGCTGGCCGTCGCGGCGCTCGTCATCGTGCCGGTCTGGTCGCTGGGGGCGTTCGCCCCCCGGAGCTGGTTGTGGGCCCAGCCGCGGTGGGGCGGCATCATGGCACGGGTCCAGCTCGCCAACGCGGCCCGTCCCTTCCAGGTGCCGCGGGACAGCACCATCACGCCGCGCGAGGCGGGCGACGCCTTCTACGTCGTCACGGCGAGCTGGGACACGCGCTCCGGTTCGCCCGGAGCCTTCCCGGAGCACCCACTCCCCCGCCGGCTCCCCCCGCTGCCGGAGCTGCGGGACCCGTCGCTCTTCCCACTGGCCAACGCGTGGCGCGGGCCGGACGATCGCCGGATCCTAGCGCTGGCGGTCCGCGGCTTCTCCGCCGCCCAGCGGCAGTGGCTCGAGCCGTTCGCCGCGCACCCGGTCTGGAAGGAGTACGGCACGGTCGCGCGGGCGCCGGCGATGGACGCGATCGGCGCGCGGTTCGTGCTGCCCTTCGCACCGAACGCGGACCTCCTGTCCATGCCGATACCCCAGTTCGGGGGGACGAAGAACCTCGCCTACGCCAACACCGTGCGCGCCGCGCTCTACCTCTCTCAGGGGCGCCGCACCGACGCGGAACGGGTGCTGCGGGAGACGGTGTCGTTCGGCCTGGCGATGATCGACAACAGCCGCACCACGATGGACGCCTACATCGGGAGCGCCATCGTGGGCATCGGCCGCGACGCGCTGATCCAGTACTACCTCCTCACCGGCCGGCCGGAGGGCCCTGCGCTCCGCGACGCCACCGCCGCCGCACGGGCCCGCTCCGACTCCCTGGCCGGCGGGGACAGCACCAAGGCGGAGCCGGGCCTCGCCGATTCGCGGCGCGCCACGCTGCACCTCCCGTGGGACAGATCCTACCCGATCGGATTCCGGTTCAGGTCCCTGCGCGTCGCCTCCGAGGCGACGTGCGGCGACCTGCGCGAGATGCTCTTCGGCCCGGCGGAGGACGTTACGGCGGCGTACGCGCGCGCCCGCAGGGACCTGGCGCGGTTCGCGTCGGACTCCGCGCTCATCGACGTGTTCGAGCGGGACGCGCGGACGGGGGGGCCCCTGGTCACCGAACACTTCTTCGGCGGAGAGCCGGGCCTTCTCACGGATGCCGCCTTCCACGCCGTGCGCGCCGCGGGCAGCCTCCTCGGCAACCCGCGCGTCACGCGCTGCGCCAGCAGGATGCTCTTAATCGAGATGATGTAGCGACGAAGGGCCCGCGACCGGCGGGCCCTTCAGGACACCAGGACGGACTGCTCACCGCGCACTTGGCGCTACCGACCCTTGCGCCCTTGGCACTACTGCGCGTCTGCGCGTCTGCACAGTACTTGGTACGGTCTCCCGTCTACTGTGAGGGAACGGGAGCGCGGCTGTACACGTGCCGCCCTTCCCGCGGCAGCAGTTCCCCTCGCTCCTCGCTCTTCTCCGCGATCCGCGTCGTCACGGTGAGCTGGCGCCCGTCGCGGGAGAGCTCGTAGCTCTCCAGCACCACCGTCCGGCTCGGCAGGGCCCGCCGCACCTCGAAGCGCGTCCCCTTCCACTGCCCCGTCACGAAGGTCACGTCCCCCGGCCCGTGCCGACCGGGGATGCGCGTCTCGCGCCAATCGGTGTAGACGGTGAGGGGCGCGCTCCGCCCCTGCGTGAAGACCAGCTCGCTGTCGCTCTGCTCGATCACCAGCCGCCCGAACTCCGCCCGCACGCTGTCGCGCGTCAGGGAATCACGGAACTGCATCGAGTCGCGCGCCGCGCGGTCGCCGTAGCCGCCCCGCGGCAGGTTCCCGCGCCCGCCGAAGCCGCCGCCCATACCGGGCTGCCCGCCGAAGCCGCCGCGAGGGCCCTCCATCGGGTAGCCGCCGCGCGCGTTCATCGGCCGGCCGGTGGCGCGCTCATCGAACTGCCACGACCCGGCGAGGGACACCGACGCGCTCGCGGAGCCGTTGCCTCCCGGGCCCGCCTGCGGGGGCATCGCCGACTCGCGCGCGGGCGCGCTGGCGCAGGCGGCCGCGAGGACGCTCAGCGCGACGAGCAATGCGCTTCGCGCACCGCGCACCGCACACCGCACACCGTGGACCGCATACCGCGCACCGTGGACCGCGTACCGCACACCGTGGACCGCATACCGCGCACCGTTGACCGCATACCGCTCACCGTTCATTGCCGACCTCCACTGCCATGGACCATCCCGGCGACCGAACCGTAACCGGGCAAGGCGCCGATCCGCAGGGTCGAGCCGGGAGGCGTCACCGGCTGCTGCGCGGGCTTGGGCACCGCCGCCGGCCCCGGGTCCGCCGTGCGGTCGTACACCCGCCGTATCTCCGGCGGCGCGTACGCCGAGCGGTCGCCCCCCGAGACCTTGGTGCGCATCGTGAGCTTGGTGCCGTTCGTCGTCAGCTCGAACGACTCGGTAACGATGCGCCCGCTCGACAGCTCCCGTCGCACCTCGAACCGCTTCCGGTTCCAGCGGCCGCTCACCTGCGTCTGGCCCTCGCCCCGCGCGTCCGAAACGTAAACGGTGCGCCCGTCGAAGAAGAGGGTGAGGGCGCTCCCGCCCGCGCGGGTGATCGCGATGGAGCTGTCGGTCTGCGCGACCTGGAGGCGCCACGGCGCGCCGGTCATGCTCGAGTCGCGGCCGCCGCTCCGCGTGCCGTCCGAGCGCCCGCCGCCGCCACCACCCGAGCGGCCGCTCCCGCCGTACCCCTCGGGGCGCCCGGGCATCCCGGCGCTGCCGGGGTAGTCGCCGCCGGTGCCCGGCACGCCGCCACCACCCGGGTAGCCGCCGCGGCCGCCGCCGCCGCGCCGGCCGCCGCCCATCCCCCGGCCGCCTCCGCCGCCGCCGCCGCCACCGCGGCTCTGCCCCGGCTGGTCGCTCTCGCGGGGGTTCAGCTCCCAGTTGCCGCTGAGGTCCGCCGCCACGGGGCCGGGGGGCGGGACCCGCGCCTCCGCCTCCTGCGGCGAGATGTCGAACTCGCGCGGCTGCGGGGCGCAGGCCCACGACCCCAGGGCCAGGGGCACGCCCACGAGAAGGAGGACGGCGGAGAGGGTGCGATCGGCTTGTGTCATCGGAGACCCCGTCGAATCGGGGGAACGCGCGAACACTATCTCGCGTCTGGTACCCGTATGCTTGGACGAGGGTCCGGGCTGTCCGTTTACCGTGGACCGGAGACCGCGCACCGCGAAGGGTCCACCCTTGGCGTCTGGTTCCTGACCACCTGGACTTGGCGTCTGGCTACTGGCCTCTGAGAAGCGAGTCCATCGCCGACCGCGCCCGCCGGAACCCCGGCTCCAGTCGCAACGTCTCCGCGAACGCGGCCCGCGCGCTGTCGGGGGCGCCGACCTGGGTGTGGGCCTGGCCGAGGAGGTACCAGACGATGGGGGGCCAGTACTGCCGCCCGTCGGTGGTGACCGGCGGCGGGTGCTGGACGGCCCAGCGAAGGTGGCGGACGGCGGCGGCCGGATCGCGCTTCAGGGCGACGAGGGCGCTGCCGAGGACGAGGCGGCCGAGGGCGTCGGTGGAGTCCTCTCCGACGAGGCGCTCGCCGATGGGGAGCGCGCGCTCGGGGCGGCCGCGGACGAGGTAGAGGCCGAGGCGCACCTGCCCCTCGCGCCCGCCGGAGGGGTGCGCCGCGAACTGCTCGATCAGCGCCTCGCCATGCGCGCGGTCGGCGGGGGAGCCGCGCCCCATGTACATCGCGAAGAAGAAGGTGCCCCGCATCCGGTCGAGGCGGAGGAGGTGCTCGCCGAGGGCGCGGGCGGAGTCGCGGTCGCCGCCGACGATGCCCGGGGCCATCGCGAGGAATCTGCCGAGTCCCTCGACGTAGGCGGGGTTCTCGGGTTCGAGCTGCACCGCGCGGCCGAAGGCCTTCTTGGCGCGGCGGGCGAGGAAGTAGCTGCTGAGGTTGCGGTGCTCCGCGGCGCGGGTGCCCGCCACCTGGCCGAGCCAGAAATGCGCCTCGGCGCGAGCGGGCTGGCGGTCCACCGCGCGGAGGAGGAGGGTGTATGCGGTGTCCATCGCCCCCCGCTCCGCGGCCCCGCGCGCCTGGACGAGGAGGTCCTGGCTGCGGGCGGGCCCTGCCAGCGCGACGGCCAGACACGCGACGACAACCGTGTACCGCCTACCGCTCACCGTGCACCCCTTCGCGTCTTTGGCGTCTGACACGTGGCTACTTCTTGGCCGGGGTCGCGGCGACGGGGATGGTCACGTCCGCCATCGGTACCACCATCACTGCCCACGGCGTCCCCGACCAGAGGACCCACGGCCCCGCGGCGGGGCGCTTCACCGCGATCCCGCGGTACGCCGCGGCGTCGGGCATCGCGATCAGCACCCCGGGGGGGAGCTCCACCCACGCCTGGCCGGAGTCGGGGCGCGCCTTCATCGGGTCGGTGGTGCTCGCCACCTGGAAGCCCTTGAGCGTGTAGGCGACGGCCATCCCGTTGACCTGGGGGGTCCGCGCGTGGTCGCGCCACGCGGTGAGCCAACGGAAGAACTGGTCGTCGGCGCAGAGGGGATCGGCGCGCGGCGTCCCCGGCTGGTCGGGGAAGCAGGTCCACGAGCCCGAGGCGGCGCGCACGACGACGAACTGCGCCGTATCGTCGAGGGGCCACTGGTCGACGGTGGCGAGCGCCGCGATCCACTCAGGGCCGGCGGCCACCGCCCGCGTGACCTTGTCCGCGATGCTGCCGGGGATCGGGGCTTCGTCGGCGGCGGGGACCTGCCGCTCCTTCCCGCACGCCGCGAGGAGGCCGCACGCCGCGAGGAGGACTGCCGCACGCATCGCTCTCATGTTCGCTCCCGCTCCCGTTGACCGTGAACCGCGCACCCACGCACCCACGCACCGAGGAAACGTACACCCTACAACACTTACACCAATCTACAGGCCGCGCCCCTGGGCGCTTGGCGTCTGGCTTCTGACTCCTGTCTTTCGGCGTCTTGGCGTCTGGTAAATGTAGTTCTATCATCTACCATCATGATCCGCCACCTCGCCACCGAGCTACGCGCGCGCCGCCTCTCGCCCGTGGATCTCGCCGAAGCCGCCCTCGCCGCGATCGAGCGCACCCGCGCCAAGCTGAACACCTTCATCACCGTGGACGCCGAGGGCGCCCTCGCCGCCGCCCGCCGCGCCGAGGACGCGCTCGCCGGGCGGAAGTCGCGGAGCGCCGCGGGGCCGCTCACGGGGATCCCCATCGCCCACAAGGACCTCATCGCCACCAAGGGGCTGCGGACCACCGCCGGCTCGCGGATCCTCGGCGAGTGGATCCCCAAGCGGGACGCGACGGTGGTGCGCGCCCTCGCCGAGGCGGGAGCCGTCTCCCTCGGCAAGACGAACACCCACGAGTTCGCCTTCGGCACCACCAACGACAACCCGCACTACGGCGCCACGGGGAATCCCTGGAACCCCTCGCTTACCACCGGCGGCTCGTCGGGGGGCTCGGCCGCCGCGGTCGCGGCGGGGATCCTCCCCCTCGCGACGGGGACCGACACCGCGGGCTCCATCCGCATCCCCTCGGCGCTCTGCGGCGTGGTGGGCCTCAAGCCGACCTACGGCCTCGTCCCCACGCGCGGCATCGTCCCGCTGGGGAAGACGTTCGACACCGCGGGGCCGATCGCCGGCACCGTCGAGGACGCCGCGCTCGGGCTCGAGGCGCTGACGGGGGTGAAGCCGGAGCTCGTACGGCGCACCTCGCTCCGGGGCGTCCGCATTGGCGTCCCCGAGCACTTCGTCTTCGAGAAAGTGGATCCCGAGGTGGAGGCGGGAGTGCGCGCGGCGCTCGACGTGCTGAGGAAGCTCGGCGCCGACGTGCGGCCGGTGCGCATCCCGGAGCTGGAGCAGTGCTTCGAGATCGGGATCGCCATCGTGCGGCCCGAGGCGCTCGCGTTCCACAGCCGGTGGTACCCGGCCCGCGCGGGGGATTACGGCGAGGACGTGGCGCGCTCCCTCGAGGCGGCGGGGAAGATCGGCGGGGCGCAGTACCTGGTGGCGCTGGAGCGGAGGAAGGCGTTCAGCCACGCGCTGCGGCGGGTGCTCGACGCGGTGGACTTTCTGGCCGGTCCGACGGTGCCGATGCTCGCCTTCGACAACCGCGTGGCGATGGAGCCCGTGGCGCCGGGGGGCGACCTGCCGCGCTACGCGCTGACGCGGTTCACGTACCCCTACAACCTGAGCCGGCTGCCGGCGATCAGCGTGCCGTGTGCGCGGTCGAAGGCGGGGCTGCCGATCGGACTGCAGTTCGCGGCCGGGGCGTACGAGGAGTCGGCGCTCCTCTCGGTGGCGCTGGCGTACGAGACGGCGCGCGGGGAGTGGCCGGCGCCGCCGGTGCACGCGTAGCTCGGGGCGCGCGCGGGCGCTGCGGCACGGGGCCGGCAGGGGCGACGCCCTCCGGCTGCTCGCTGCGCTCGCAGAGTCGGGCATCGCCCCTGCCGGCCCCGCGTCTTGCGCCCGCTCCCGCATCGGCGCCAGCCACTGAATGGAAGAAGTGCCCAGGAAGGACAACTCCTGGGCACTTCTGTTTGGTGCATCGGTGCGCCGCTGTTCGTGCGCATTCCTCGTGCGCCCCTAGGGCGTAGCCCCCGCCGCCGCCGCGACCGGCACCATCACGTGCGCGTACGGCGTGCCGCCCCACATCACGTACGGGCCGCCGTTCCTGGGGTCGGTCGAGATGTGGCTCAGGCTGCGCACGTCGGGCACCACCACCATCACGTGCGGGCCCGTATCCACCCAGGCGTGGCCGGAGTCGGGCGCCGCCTTGAAGGGATCGGTGTTGCTGGCGTCGGTGCCGCCCTGGAGCATATAGGCGGTGCCGAAGGCGGTGATGTGCGGGGGCTTGTGGCCCATCCACGCCGTGGCCCACGCGCCGAACGCGGCGTCGAAGCACATCGGGTCGTTGCCGGGCGAGCCGGGGTTGTCCACGAAGCAGGTCCAGCCATTCGTTCCCGCGCGGAGCTGGATCGGCGCCGCCGTCGGCGTCGCGCCCCACTTCATCAGCGTCGCGCCGGAGGCTACCGCCCGGGGCGCCGCGCTCATCGCGTTCTGCATCTCCCACTCGGGCGTCCCCTTCGCCGGACCCGCGGGAGCCGCGGCGGCGACGGGCTCTTCCTTCTTCGCGCAGCCCGCCAGCACGGCGGCGAACGCCAGTCCTGCGATGCCTGTCCCCGACCATCGGCGCAACGACATACGACCTCCCCTGAGAGGTACCACGCGTCCGCAGCGCCAGGCGGCGCGGCGGCGGAATCGACTGGTGGGTTTGGGTGTGACAGGAATCGAAGATATGGGCAGCGGCTACAAATGCAAGAGAATCATTCGTATATCATCTAATCGCTTGTCTGTTAAGTAGTTATACTGACGCATAAAGGCCGCCGGAGGACCCAGTCCCCCAGCGGCCTCCTTGCCGTTTCCCCTACGCCGCTTCGGCGGCCGGCGGCTTCCCCGCGAAGAGGTCCCAGAGGAAGAGCACGACGCCGGGGAGGAAAAGCACGAGCCCCGCGGCGCCGACCCAGAAGATCCAGAACGCCACGTACTCCGTCCGCACCGTCATGAAGTCCATCCCGAGGAGGCGGACCAGGTACGTCTGCACGACGCCCGCGATGGTGAACGCGAGCACGATCGTGAGCATCCCGCTCGTCATCAGCCAGAACGCCCATTGCGAGCGGCGCGGGGCCCAGCGCTCCATCCCCCGCAGGCGCGGCGCCATGTAGTAGATCGCCGCCAGCACCAGCATCGCGAACGCGCCGAAGAAGGCGAAGTGACCGTGCGATGACGTGACCTGCGTGCCGTGCGTCCACTTGTTGATCTGCGGGAGCGTGATGGCGAAGCCCCACACGCCGGCGCCGACGAGGTGCCCGATGGCCGAACCGCCGAGCCAGTACCAAACCGTGGGGTTCGCGGGCCGAGCGTGGCGGCGCCGCGCCTGCTCGAAGGTGTCCCAGACCATCAGCACGAGGGGCAGCGGCTCGAAGGCGGAGAAGACGGCGCCCCAGAGGAGCCAGTACCGCGGCGTGCCGATCCAGTAGTAGTGGTGCCCGATGCCGACGATGCCGGTGAAGAGCACCAGCGCGACCTCGGCGTACAGCCATTTCGCGAGCCGGCCGCGGTCCGCGCCGGTGAGCTTGAGGAGCAGGTACGCCATGATCGCCGACGCGATGATCTCCCACGTCCCCTCGACCCACAGGTGGATGATCCACCACCACCAGAAGTAGTCCACCGTGAGGTTGTCGAAGCGCGGCAGGTCGAGGAGGTAGAGCACCGTGAGCCCCACGAGCCCGAACGCGAGCACGAAGGTGATGGCGCTCCATTTCTTCGAGCGGAACAGCGTGACGAACACGTTGATGAGGAAGAGCACCACCCCGAGGGCGATGACGAGGGGCCACGGCATCGGCGCCTCGGTGAAGGGCTTCCCCCGGGCGATGCCGAGGAACCAGTAGCTGGCCAGCGCGCCGACGCCGGCGACGAGGAGGACGACGAGGTTCGCCCACGCGAGGGGCACCGACCAGATCTCGCTGTCGGTCTCGTCGGCCACGAGGTAGTACGTCGCGCCCATCAGGCCGAGGAGGAGCCAGAAGATCATCAGGTTGAGGTGGCTCGCGCGGCCGAAGTTGAAGGGGAGCGTGTGGAGGAGGAACGTCGGCCACACGTACTGCGCGGCGAGGACGAGGCCGAAGACCACCTGGAGGAGGAAGAGCGCGCCGGCCGCGACGAAGAACGGATAGGCGATCGTCTGCGAGCGGTGGGTGACGCTGAGATGCGGTGTCATGGTTCGTTCCCCCTCACTTCAGCGCCAGGAGGTAGTGGACCAGGCCGTCCCGCTCGCCTGGGGTGAGCGGGATCTTCGGCATCAGCGCGCCGTGCTTGACGGCCGCGGGGTCGTCGAGGAAGCGCACCAGCGACGCCGAGTCGTTGGCGAGGCCCGCGTAGGGCGTGGCGCCGATGTGCGAGAGATCGGGACCGGGGCCGCTCGCGCCCCGCCCGTCCACCGCGTGGCAGCCGCTGCATCCCTTGTTCTGATACGCGGCGGGCGCCG
>Ga0207932_1000763_pt1 | contig 11013 bp, 10 predicted proteins | sample NGESurdeep092012_FD_184480 | JGI IMG/M metagenome (GOLD analysis project Ga0207932, IMG submission 184480) | Arctic peat soil microbial communities from Barrow, Alaska - NGEE Surface sample 415-2 deep-092012 (SPAdes) | ecosystem: Environmental > Terrestrial > Soil > Wetlands > Peat ...
GCTCGGGGCCGACGTGGTCCGGGTGGTGGTGACCGAGCTCCGGTCCAGCACCTACTACGCCGACATCGTGCTGCGCACCGAGGGCCGCGAGTCGCCGGTCTCCTCCCGGCCGTCGGACGCGGTGGCCGTGGCCGTGCGTACCGGGGCACCGCTCTTCGTGGCCGACGACCTGATGGACGCCGAGGGGATCATGCTGGCCGTCGACGAAGAGGAGGACGACTCGTCGGACGAGGGGGAGTCGACCGAGGAGACCGGCAACCCCGAGGAGATCGTGGGCGAGTTCCGGAGCTTCCTCGACAGCATCCGCCCCGAGGACTTCTCGTCGTAACTACGCTCGCCTGGTGAGCACCCCCCACGTCCGACCGACGCTCCGACCGGCCAGGCGGTCCGTGGCCCGCGGCACGCAGGTGCTGGCCGGCGTGCTGGCCGCCGGGGCACTCGCCACCGCCTGCTCGTCGGGCACGTCCTCGTCCACCTCCACGACCACGAAGCGGCCGGCGGTCACCACGACCACCCGACCGACGGCCGTAACCACGACGACCGCCGCCGGCGGTGCCACCACGACTACGACGGCATCAGGCACGGTGGCCTGCGCAACCAGCCAGCTGGCCGCCTCGTTGGCTGGCGGCAACGGCGCCGCCGGCACCATCGAGACCACGGTGGCTCTGCGCAACAACTCCTCTCGGACGTGCGTCCTGGCCGGTTACCCGTCGCTCCAGATGGTCGACGCCCAGGGCTCGGCCGTGCCCACCAAGACGGTGAACGGAGGGTCCTACGCCTTCACCAAGTGGGCCCAGACGGTCGTCTCCATCGCACCGGGCCAGTCCGGCTCGTTCAACATCGGCTATTCAGACGTGCCGATGGGCAGTCAGACGTCGTGCCCGTCGTCCGCCGCACTGCGGATCACCCCACCGGCCAACTACGACCCGTTGACGGTGCCCGCCAGCCTGGCGCCGTGCAACGGGGGCACCTTGGTGGTGTCGCCCATCCTGTCCGGCGCCACGGGCGGCACGTAGGAGGTCCGGGACGCCGTCGGGCGGGGCCGCCCCTCAGCCCTGCGGCCGGACCAGCATCCGACCCCGCACCCGGCCGGCCAGGATGTCGTCGAGCACGGGGGCCAGGCCGGACAGGTCCACCTCGCCGTCGACCAGGGCGTCGACCGCCTCGCCGGGCACCCAGCCGGCCAACTCGGCCCACACGCGCCGGCGCTCCTCGATCGGGGTCAGGACGGTGTCGATGCCGAGCAGGGCCGCGTTGCGCACGATGAAGGGATAGACCGAGGACTCGAAGGTGGAGCCCCCGGTGAGCCCGCTGGCCGCCACCGCCGCCCCGTAGCGAAGGGACCGCAGCACGGCCGACAGGGTGGCCCCGCCCACGCAGTCGATGGCCCCGGCCCACCGCTCGGGCCCGAGGGTCCGCTCGGGGGCCACGATCAGGTCGTCGCGACCGATGACTTCGGCCGCCCCCAGATCGACCAGGTAGTCGCGCTCGGCGGTGCGGCCGGTGCTGGCCACCACCTCGTAGCCCTTGGCTGCCGCCAGGGCCACGGCCATGCCGCCCACGCCGCCCGAGGCCCCGGTGACCAGCACCGGGCCCGTTCCCGGGCGGAGACCGTGGTGCTCGAGCCGGTGGAGCGACAGGGCGGCGGTGAACCCGGCGGTGCCGAGCACGGCGGCCCGTCGGGGGGTCAACCCCTCGGGTAGGCGGACGACCCAGGCGGCCGGCACGCGGGCGAACCGGGCGAATCCGCCGTGGCGGGCGACACCGAGGTCGTACCCGTGGGCGATGACCAGTTCGCCCGGGGCGAACGCCGGGTCGTCCGAGGCGGCCACCGCTCCCACCAGGTCCACGCCCGGCACCAGCGGTGATGTCCGGGCGACCCGGTTGCCCGGACGGGTCACCATCCCGTCCTTGTAGTTGACCGCCGACCACGCCACCTCGATGAGCACCTCGCCGGGGGGCAGGTCGTCCAGGGTGAGGGTGGAGACGCCGGCCGTCACCCCGTCGTCGGTGCCGGAGACGACGAAGGCGGCAAAGGGCCCCCCGGGTGCTGCGCCTCCGGGATCCGAGGCCTGGGGATCCGAGGCACCGGGCCCGGAAGGCGGAGGGGTCGGGGTCATTACGGGTACCGTACAGATTCCATGAGCAACGAGGACGCAACCGCGGTCGCGGGGTCGGGGGACCACGTCCCGAGCGGGGCCCGGGCCGGGTGGTGGCCTTCGCCATGGTCGGCGGCCCAGGTGGCGGCCGGCAAAGTGTCGCGGGGCGGTCTGCAGGTTGACCGGGGCCGCGTCTACTGGACCGAGTCCCGGCCCGACGAGGGCGGCCGACAGGTGGTGGTCGAGGCCGCATCTGACGGGGACTCCGAGCGGCACGACGTCTCGCCCCCCGGGGTGAGCGTCCGCAGTCGGGTCCACGAATACGGCGGCGGGGCGGCCACGGTGGCCGACGGCGTCCTGTACTACGTCGACCAGGACGACCAGGATTGGCACCGAATCGAGCTCGGGTCGCCGGCTGCACCGCTCCGGCTGACCTCGAGCGGGGGGTCCGAGGTGCGCCACGCCGACGGGCGCACCACGTCCGGCGGTCGGTGGCTGGTGTCGGTGGAGGAGCGGGTGTCGGGTTCGTCGGCCAGCCACCGAGTCGTCGCCGCCCGCACCGACGGGACGGGCGAGCCGGTGGTGCTGGTCGACCGCGGCCACTTCGTATCGGCCCCGCGGGCGTCTCCCGACGGGCTGTGGCTGGCCTGGTGCACGTGGGACCATCCGGACATGCCGTGGGACGCGACCGTCCTCCGGGTGGCGGCCCTGTCGGCCGAGGACGACGGGATCGCCCTGGGCCCGTCCGTCGACGTGGCCGGCGGCCCGGGCGTGTCGGTGGGCCAGCCCCGTTGGGCGGCCGACGGCGGCCTGCTCTTCGTCGACGACCGGACGGGGTGGTGGCTGCCCTACCGGGTGGCCCCCGGGTCACTCGCCGGAGTGGCTTCCGGAGTGGCTCCTGATGAGGTGCCGTCCGTGGCGTTGGTCGACGTGGCGGCGGAGTTCCACGGGCCGGACTGGGTGTTCGGGGCCCACACCTACGGTGAGCTGGCCGATGGCTCGCTGGTGGCCCGGATGGGTACCGGGGGCCGGGACCACCTCGTCGTCCTCCGCCCGCCGGTCGCCGGACCCGACTCGGGTCCCTGGTCGGTCACCGAGGTCGACCAGCCCTGCGTGAGCCTGGCCGGCGTGGTCAGCCCCGACGGGTTGTCGGCGGCGGTCCACGGCACGACGCCGACCGAGGCCCACGTCGTCTTCGCCGTCGCCCTCGACGGGTCCCGTCCCCCGCGGCGCCTGTCTGCCCCGCCTGGCGTGCTGGTGGGCCCCGCACAGGTGTCCCACTCCGTCCCCCGTACGGCCGATGTCGGCACCCACTCGGTGCCCGGCCTGTTCTTCCCGCCGACCAATCCCGACGTCGGGGCCGACGCCGGCACGCTCCCTCCACTGGTGGTGTTCTGCCACGGAGGCCCGACGGCCGCCGCCGAGCCCGGGTACGACCCGACGGTGCAGTTCCTGACCAGCCGGGGTATTGCCGTCGCCGCCGTCGACTACCGGGGGAGCACCGGCTATGGGCGGGCCTACCGGGACCTGCTCCGGGGTGCCTGGGGCCGGGGCGACGTCGACGACTGCGTGGCCTTCGCCCGGTCGCTGGCCGACGACGGGCTGGTGGATGGCGCCCGCATGGCGATCCGGGGCGGCAGCGCCGGAGGGCTGACTGCGCTGGCCGCCCTCATCCGGGCCCGGGTGTTCGCCGGGGCGGTGGCTTGGTACGGAGTGACCGACCTGGCCGCGCTGGCGGCCGATACCCACGACTTCGAGTCCCGTTACATGGACCGGCTGGTCGGACCGCTGCCCGAGACTGCCGCCACCTACCGGGACCGGTCACCGATCCACCACGCCGCCGATCTGGTGGGCCGGGTGCTCCTGCTCCAGGGCGCCGAGGACCCGATCGTGCCGCTCGACCAGGCGGAGCGGTTCGCCGACCGCCTGCGGTCCGGCGGGGTGGACGCCGAGCTGCTCGTCTTCGAGGGGGAGTCCCACGGTTTCCGCCGGGCGACCACGATCGAGGCGGCTCTCGATGCCGAGCTCGGGTTCTACCGCCAGCTGTTCGCTCCCCTTGGGAGCCACGGTGCCTGACGGCGCCGTGGCGGATCGCCGGTGGCCCCCCCGTGCGTGGCTGGCGCTGGTGGCCTGGCTGCGGTCGCTGCCGGCCGACGGCCGCGACACGTTGCTGTACGGGACGTCGGCGGCGTTCGCCGGGGTCACCGCCCTGGCCGTCAGCATCCCCCTCTACCGTGAGTGGGGCCGACTGGCCCTGGGGCCCTACGCCGCGGCGACCGTGCTCATGGCCGTGGTGGCCCATCGGCGCCGCCGGGCGTCCGTGGGCTCGGCAACGCCGGTGAACGGTCCCGGGTGGCGGGCCGCCCGCCTGGTGGCCTTCGCCGTCGTGCTACTCGGGGCGACGGTGGTACCCCTCGCTCTCGAGGTGACGTGGGCTACCCACGGCGATGCCTCGCTCCACGTCCAGCCCGAGGTCCTGGTCGTGGAGCGGGCCGGCATCCGGGCCGCTCACGGTCACGATCCCTACCAGGTGATCGACCGCAGCGGCCACATCCTGATACGCCAGGGTGCCATCCCTGTCTACGAGCTGTACTACCCCTATCTGCCCGGCATGGTGGTGTTCGGCTTTTCGAGCGGGAGCAAGGTGGAGGCGCGGCTCACCGACGCCCGGATCCAGTTCCTCCTGTTCACGGTGATCATCGCCGTGATCGCCCTCAGCCGGGTCCGTCCGTCGAGCGACGCCCGGACCAGGTCGTTCCAGGCCCTCACGGCCCTGCCCACGGCGGCGTTGCCGCTCGCCACCGGCGGCGACGACATGCCGGTGGTGGCTCTGATGTTGCTCGGACTGGTGGCCCTGCAACGCCGACGACCGGTGCTGGCCGGGCTCGCCCTCGGGGCGGCCAGCACCCTCAAGTTCACCGCCTGGCCGGTGGTCTTCCTGGCCCTGTTCGCCGTGAGCGACCTCCAGCGGCGGCGGGCGGTGGGCCGCTACATGGCGGCCGTGGCCGTGCTTGTGGTGCCGGTGGTGCTGCCGGTTGCCCTGCACAACCCGTCGGCCTTCATCGACAACGTCATCCGGTTCCCGCTCGGCCTGGCCGGGGTGGCGTCCCCGGCGGCAAGCGCCCTGCCCGGTCATGTGCTCGTGTCCGCGTTTCCGGCCATCCACCGTCCGTACGTGATCGTGGCGACTGTCCTGGGCCTGGCTGTCCTGGCCCGCTATCTGTGGCGGCGTCCGCCGAGGGATGCGGCGGCGGTGGCCTCGGTCACCGGCTGGGTGATGCTGGTAGCCATCCTGCTGGCCCCCGCCACCCGGGTCGGGTACCTGCTCTACCCGATCAACCTGTTCTTGTGGGCGTGGATGTTCCGCCGCTCCGAGGACCCGGCCGATGTCGAGCCCGCCCCGGAAGGGAATGGGGCGTCAGTCAGGGCAGGCGAGGGTCAGTTGCCGTCGGGGGTCTCGAGCACTTCGACCGAGTACGGCGTGGAACCGGTGGGCGTGGTGGGGGAGACCACGACCCCGACCTCCCAGTAGAAGCCGTCGGCGCTTCCCCTCTTGGCCAGGATCTCGGTGGCACCGCGCACGCCCTGGGGTGCCGGGCCCTCGTAGATGACCTTCCAGCCCACCGCGTGCAGCATCCTGCGGTAGGCCTCGGTGACCTGGGGCTGGGCCAGCTGGCTCGAGAGTCTGACCGTGCGGTCGAACTGGGCGGTGTGCCGGTCCGAGTTCTGGACGCCGGTGACCTTCGACTCCCGGGGGACGCCCAAGTTTCCGATGATGTCGGCCGGCGGTTCGCTGTTGTCGACGATGGCTTGCAGCTTGACGGTCGCCGGAACGAGGTGGACGGTGGCGCCGTCGTCGAGGGTTACGTGGCGGATGGAGAAACTCGGGTTCGAACTGCTGGAGAGGGCTGCGGCGGCCACGCCGCCGAGGAGAATGACCACGGCCAGGCCGAGGACGATCAGGGCCGGGCCCTTGACCGACATCGGCTCGTAGGACGGGGAGGGGGTGACGCCGTCGGATCCGGGTCCGTCGGGACCGGGTCCACCGGGCGGGGTGCCGGCACCGTCGGCGCGGGCGGTCTGGGACGTCGTGACCATGCTCCCATCCTACCGGCGCCCTCCCAGGGGGCCTGAGCGGTCTCCGGATCCCGGGGCAGGTCGTCAGAGAGTCAGGCTGGTGGGGTGGCGGTGATCACGGTCGGGGTGCCGCCCGGATGGCCGGACTCGTCGGGCTCGAGTGCCAGTGCCACCCGGAAGGAGACCACGGCGGCGCCGACGGTGGAGGCCAGGATGCCCCACCGGGTGAGCCGCGGCAGACGGTGGAAGGCCGCGAGGGTGACGGCGGCGTCCACCGCGTCGGCCATGCCGGCCAGGGCCACCCACGGGCGGGCTTCGGCGTCGTCCACCCCGAGGGCCCGCAGCGTGCCGAGGCCCAGGGCCAGGTCGCGGCCACCCAGGGTGCGGGCCAAGAGGCGGGCGTCGGTCGACTCGGCGGCATCGCCGATCCACGGGCGGGTCATCAGGGTGGGGGCGGCCAGGGCGGTGCAGCCGATCCCGACTCTTCCGATCGCGACGAGTTGGGCCAGGCGGCGGGGGATCGACGATGCCATGGGCCAACGGTAGCGGGTGGCCCCGCCGCACCGAAGTGGTGGGCCGTGGCGGTCGGGAACGTCGGGTGTCATCCGGGTGCCGGGACCCGGATCACCACGCAGCGTGGCAGTTCGGTCACGTGAGGGGAGAACTGTTCACCATCTGTTTACATTGGGGTCGCGATCCCTCACAATGCGACGGTTGATGACGGGAGGCTTCCCGTCATCCGTGGGGGAGGGCGCTCAGGTCCGAAGGATCGAGCCGTTCCAGTAGTAACCGGGGGATTCCGGGGGAGACAGAGGCCGGGTCGCAAGACCCGGCCTCTGTCGCGGGACGGGCCAGATGGGACGGTCCGGCGCCCCGAGCACGACAAGTCAGTCGCGCGACCAGCCGAATGGGTCGAGAGGCCCGTGGCCGCGCCCCAGGTCCCAGTGGGCGGCACCTTCGAGGGCGTCATGGACGAAGGCCTTGGCCCGCATGACGGCGGCCGGGACGTCGTGGCCCGAGGCCAGCAGGGCGGCGGTCGCCGAGGCCAGGCTGCACCCGGTCCCGTGGTTGTTGCGGGTGACCACCCGGTCCTGCTCGAGCACCGTGACGTCGGTCCCGTCGAACAGCACGTCGGCCACCCGGTCGGGCGTCGGGCCGGGTCCGGCGCCATGGACGCCGGGGAGGTGACCGCCCTTGACCAACACCCAGGTGGCACCGAGCCGGTGGATGCGGGCGGCCAGCTCGGCCATGCCGTCGACGTCGGCGTCGGTGTCACCCAGGGGCTCGACGCCGGCCAGGATGGCCGCCTCGAACAGGTTGGGGGTCACCACCAGGGCGTGGGGGACCAGGCCGTGGCGGTAGGCGTCGACGGCGTCGTCGTCGAGGAGGCGGCGCCCGGTGGAGGCCACCATCACCGGGTCGACCACGAGCGCCGGCAGGTCGCCCGCCGCGGCACGGGCCGCCACCAGGCGTACCGTCGCCGCGGTGGCCAGCATGCCCGTCTTGGTCGCCCGGACGTCGAAGTCGTCGAGCACGGCCGTGATCTGTGCGTCCACCACCTCGGTCGGCACCGGGTGGACGGCGGTCACCTCGGCGCTGTTCTGGGCCGTCACCGCGGTGACGACGGTCGTGGCGAACACGCCGAGGGCGCTCATGGCCTTGAGGTCGGCCTGGATGCCCGCCCCTGCTCCGGAGTCGGAGCCGGCGATGGTGAGGGCCACCGGCGGCGTGGCCGTGCGGCGGCCGGCCGGGACGTTCATCCCTCGTCCGTTCCCCCGGGGGCGACCATGCCCTCGAAGGACGACGAGGCCTCCGCCACGAACCGTCGGGTGATGCGCCCGGCCCGGCGGGCCGCCCTCCCGGCGGCCACCGCGTCGCGCATGGCCGCCGCCATCAGCGCCGGATCCTCGGCCCGGGTGATGGCCGAGGCCACCAGCACGGCGCTGCAGCCCAGCTCCATGGCCAGGCAGGCGTCCGAGGCGGTGCCGATGCCGGCGTCGAGGACGACGGGCACGCCCGCCCGCTCGACGATCAGCTCGATGTTGTGCGGGTTACGGATGCCCAGCCCGCTGCCGATCGGGGCCCCGAGCGGCATGACGGCAGCGCACCCCAGCTGCTCGAGCCGCTGGGCCACCACGGGGTCGTCGCCGCAGTACGGGAGGACGACGAACCCGTCGTCGACGAGCTGCTCCGCTGCGGCCAGCAACTCGACCGGGTCGGGAAGCAAGGTGCGGTCGTCGCCGATCACTTCGAGCTTCACCCAGTCGGTGGCGAATGCCTCACGGGCGAGGCGCGCGGTCAGGACGGCGTCGGCGGCGGTGAAACACCCCGCCGTGTTGGGCAGGATCCGGATGCCGAGGCCGTCCAGCAGGTCGACCAACGAGTGCCGGGTGGCCGGGTCGACCCGGCGTACGGCCACAGTGGCCAGCGTCGTGCCCGAGGCCCGCAGCGCGGCGGCCAACGACTCGGGGCTGGTCATCCCCCCGGTGCCGAGCAGCAGGCGGGACCCGACGTCGGTGCCGGCGACCGTGAAGGGATCGGTGAGGTCGGCGTCGGTCATCGCCAGCCACGGTACCCCTGTGGGGGTGGGGCTGACGCGTGGATCAGCCGCCGGCCGCCGCCGACACGATCTCGACTACGTCGTCCGGCATCACCTCGGTGCGCTCCCACGTGCTCCTCGGCACCACCTCGCCGTTGACGGCCACGGCCACTCCCCGTGGGGACGGGCACCACTCGGCCACCAAGGCGGCCACGGTGGAGCCGGGAGCGAGGTCGCAGGGCTCGCCGTTGACGGTGGTCGAGGTCGTCACCGGTGTGGCCGGCGGTCGGCGAAGCGGGCGGGGCGGAAGGCATCGAACGGGCTGGGCCCGGCGGGGGCCCCGCTGTCCCGTGCGTCGAGCATCGCCACCACCTCGTCGGCCGTGGCCGGCGCCAGGAGGACCCCGTTCCGGTAGTGGCCGGTGGCCACCAGGAGGCCGTCTACCGGCGTCGTTCCGACGATGGGCCCGTTGTCGGGGGAGCCCGGGCGCAGGCCCGGGGCCACTTCCAGCACCGAGTACTCGTCGAGCGCGGGGACGACCCGACGGGCGTCCTCGACCAGGTCGGCCAGGCCCCCGAGGGGCACGTCGAGGACGGAACCACGCTCCTCGACGGTGGCGCCCAGCACCAGGCCCCCGTCGTCGCGGGGCACCAGATAACACGAGCGTCCGTGGACGAGGGCGCGGATCGTGCGTCGCAGGCGGGGGACGCCTTCGGGGGCGTGGAGGCGCACGGTGACCCCGCGGACCGGCCGGACCGGGGGGCGCCACCCATCGGGCACCCCGTCGACCTCGCCGGACCGGCTGCCGGCGGCCACGACGACGGTCGCACCTGCGAGGGAGCCGCCATCCTGCAGAGCCACGCCCCGCACCTGGCCCGACCCGATGTCGACCTTGGCCACCCGGTCGGCCACCAATTTCACCCCGGCTGCCCGGCAGGCCTCGATGAGAGCGGCGGCCACGGCACGGTTGTCGACCTGGTGGTCGTCGGGCAGATCGATGCCGCCGCTGATCCCCGGAGCGAGCAAGGGCTCGGCCTCCCGGCACGCCCGGGCCCCCAAGCGGACGGCCGGCAGTCCGATGGCCCGGTGGAAGGCGAACACGCGGTCGGTGGCCGCCCGGTCGGACGGATCGCCGGCCACCATCAGCGTGCCGTCCTCCCGGTAATGGACGGCCAGACCGGAATCGGCCTCGAGGTCAGCGGCAAACGCAGGCCAGGCGGCGGCTGCGGCCAGGTTCAGGGCGGCCAGCGCCGCCTCGCCGAAGTGGGCCTCGGCCACCGGAGCCAGCATGCCGGCGGCCGCCCAGGTGGCACCGCGCCCCGGGTCGGGGTCGATGAGAGCCACGGCGCGCCCCGAGCGGGCGGCGCGCCATGCGGCCGACAGGCCTACGATGCCGCCCCCGACCACCACGACGTCGTAGTGCTCGCTCACTCCGGTGGGGCCGCGGTCGCCATGAGGTCATGCTACGGCGGCCGGACCGGTGATCCCGACCTGGGTGGGCGTGGTGGCCGGGGCCCGTGGCCTCTCCCGGTCGGTGTCGTGCCGCGCCGGGCCCGATGGCAGAAATTCCAGTTCGGGTCCGAGTGGTATCAGATCTCATACCAGTTGATCCCGAGCGGTATGAGATCTGATACCACCGGGGACGGTTCCGAATTCCGGTGACGGGGAGCCCGGAGCGGGGGGACACGTTGGAGGGACTCCGGTACGACCGTGTACAGTTGTCGGACCACGCAAGGGCCAACGTCGTCCCGCGCGGGGAGATCCACATTCTCTTCTGGAGCGACCCGATGACGACTGTTGCACCCACAGCCGACGGCGGTAGCACGACGCCCGCACCCCGCGTCCCCGTGACCCCCGGCCCGTCCCACGCCGCACCCCGGCCTCCCACCACCGGGCTCTACGACCCCCGCTTCGAGCACGACGCCTGCGGCGTGGCTCTGGTGGCCGACCTGCATGGCCGCCCGAGTCACACCCTGGTCCTCCAGGCCATCAGCGCCCTCGAGCACCTGGCCCACCGGGGTGCCACGGGCAGCGAGGAGGACAGCGGCGACGGCGCCGGCATCCTCATCCAGGTCCCTGACGACTTCTACCGCCAGGTCGCCGAGTTCGCTCTGCCCGGCCGCGGCCGGTACGCCACCGGCATCGCCTTCCTGTCAGCCGACGGGTCGGCGGCGGGCAAGGCCCGGGCCGCAGTGGAGCGACTGGCTGCAGAGGAGGGCCTCGAGGTGCTCGGGTGGCGGGAACTGCCCGTCGACCCGGCATCGCTGGGCTCGATCGCCGAGGCGGCCCGCCCCTCGA
>Ga0207932_1000767_pt1 | contig 10999 bp, 7 predicted proteins | sample NGESurdeep092012_FD_184480 | JGI IMG/M metagenome (GOLD analysis project Ga0207932, IMG submission 184480) | Arctic peat soil microbial communities from Barrow, Alaska - NGEE Surface sample 415-2 deep-092012 (SPAdes) | ecosystem: Environmental > Terrestrial > Soil > Wetlands > Peat ...
ATTTCTGTCTATCATCAAAATCTGTAATTATACTTTTTGCCTTGCTTTAGTATAATTCTGTCAACTATTCTTTCTAAATAAGTTTCTCCAAAGCATTAGTGCTTTGGAGAAATTATTGAACTTATAAAGCTATCTGCACGCCGGCATTTACATTAAAACCTTTTGTAGTAAAACCTCTTGTTACAAAATATTTTTGGTCGGTGATGTTTTGAAAATCTGCGAACACGCTTACCTTATTATTGAATTGGTAGCGCCCATAAAAACCCAATGTGTAATACCCTTTTAATACAAAAGGAGCGTCCATATATTGCGGCTCAAATGCTTTGCTCACTGTCTTTAAATGGGTTGATAAAAAAAGATGTTTTCCTGCCTTGTAGTTTAATGAAAAGTTTAAAATATTTTCAGGCCGTTTGTAAAGATTAAAAAAGGAAGTGTCTTTTCCCGCAGAACCATTTGTAGTTACTTTACCATCAACAAAAGTATAATTTAAAGATGCTGTTAATTGAGAAGTAATCTTTAAAGTTGCTTCGGTTTCTATTCCATAATCATGTTGCTTATCGCCATTCATATATTGACTGGCATAGGTTACCGGGTCTGTATAAAAAAGAAAAACGTCTTTGCCATTTCTTATAAAACCGGTTGCTCTTGCATTTATCTTTTCAGAAAAATATTGAAGTCCTGCTTCATAGCTGGCAGTTTGTTCCGGCTTTAAATTTCTATTTCCATACTCTGAATACAATTGATACAAAGACGGCACGCGGTATCCTGAAGAAACATTTGCATAAATTTTATAATGATCTTTAATTACATAAAAAGGATTAATGGAATAAGTATAATTATTTCCATAAATACTATGATGATTCCATCTTCCACCCAAATCAATATTAAATCCTTCTTTTGATTTTAGATATAAGGAAGCATATCCGCTGAATTGATTTGTTTTGGCACTGTCAGAAGAAATGGGCAGTGCAGGATAACCATAATCAGGTAGATAAATGTAGAGCTGGCTGGTCTTGCTTTGCCTGTAATCGGCGCCTGCAAGCAATTCTATGTTTTTATAAAGGTTAAGGCTGGTATATAATTCTGCGAAATTAGAAGCTCCATTATATTTTCCTTTCTGGTATAATGAATATCCGCCCACGGATGTTGAATCATCCAAAAAATTTCTGTTGAAAATATTGTAATTGTACTGCAACCTGATGAGGCCATTTTGTAATTTGTAATCAACCGAAACGCCGGCAATCGTATTGTCATTGCGATAGGTATAATCTTTATCATCTGCAAATGCACCGGCATCTATAGCAGCATAATTATTATTGTATTTGCCAGACAGGCGAACGGATGTTTTTTTAAACGGATGAAAACCATAATTTAATTGAAATACATCCTGGTTAAAACCGTCCTTTTCAAAATTATTTTTTCCTGTTGAGTCATAGGCAGAAGAAAAACCATTACTGTAAATTTTATTATAAGAAACAAAATACGTTTCACCTTTACCGTTAGTTCCGCTTGCGGAAAGACTTCCTTTGTAAGTTCCATAACTTCCTGCTGAAAGATCCACATTCAGATTGAAAGGTTTTTTTCCACCTTTTTTGCTGATGATATTAATAACTCCGGCAACAGCATCGGAACCATATAAAGTAGATTGCGACCCTTTTAAAATTTCAATTCTTTCAATATTATCCAATGCAAAATTATTAAGGTCAAATTCATTGGAGATTCCGGAAGCATCATACAATGGTATGCCATCGAGTAAGATCAACGTATTTGCTGCAGATGCGCCACGGGTATAAATTGTTTGATTGGTTCCCAAATTATTATCGGCACCGTTGATCATTATTCCCGGTTGCTCATTTAATACTTCACCAATCGATTTTCCATAACTTTTTTGCAATTGATCCTGTGTAATGATGTCAACTACTTTGCCTGTTTCACTTTGTTTTTGCAGAAATTTGTTGGCAGTGATAATTACCTCATTTAATGTTTTGCTGGCAGAGTCTTTCTGTGCCTGCAACTGGCTGCTGAAAATTATAGCAGCCGCAATAAAAATTCCTTTTTTCATGTTTAGAAAATTTTTTTGTGACTGCTTCCGAGAAATAAAAAAAGAAAGAAATATAAATGCCTTACAGCTTTTACACTCCATGCCTTTCACCCGAAAGCTTTGAATGATTGTTAATTGAAACTGGCAGGTCTTCTGGCTTGAACAAAGTTTTAATGCCTTCCCATTTTAAACAGTGGCATGAAGATTAAAACTTTCCAAACGTGCTATAGTTTGGGTTGCTCTTTACAGCTACGGGGATAGCTCCGGAATTTAACCGGATTCCCTTTTAATCCCGGTTTGATGCCGGGGAACCAATTACAGCGGCAAATGTAGCTGCAATATTTTTGAAATTCAAAAACTTATTTTTAATCAATGGCGATTGAACTGGAAAATAATTCCTGCATAATAATTTCTTCCGGGTGCCAGATTGTAGTAGCGGCCGGCCGCTACATTGATGTCATTTCCGAGGCTATATTTTTCATTAAAAATATTTTCTGCGCCGGTAAATAATTCCCATTGTATTTTTTTTGAGAACCCGCATTTATAGCCGAGTCTTATACCGAGTAAACTATATGAGGCAGCATAATCAGTATTTGCATCATTCAATGCGATAGGGCCACTATAAAAAAAGTTAGTATTTGCATACAATCCGATTTTTGTATTGATATCAAAACCTGCAGCTATGGTTTGCGCAGCTACTCCTGGTAATTTTTTACCTGAATAATCATTGGCCAATTGTTTAAATACATCGTAATGAAAATTGTTCCAGGTGTCACTCACATGAATCAATGCATGGTTAATAAATTCACTTTCGTTATTAATTAATTCATAAGAAAGAAATGTTTCAAGCCCGTTTTGTTTTGCCGATCCTGCATTGTCAAAATAGTCTGCGCCATTGGGATTCTGCCGTTGAACAATTGCATTTTTTAATTTGTAAAAAAATGCATTGATGTCAAAATAAAATTTATTGTTCAACAGGCTTCCTCTTGTACCAAATTCATAATCAATTCCACTTTCTGCCTGTAGTTGTGTGTTGAAAATATTTGTTGATGGTAAAATCTCTGCAGTGGTTGGAACAGAAAATCCCCTGGCAATACTACCATACACTGAAACCACTGAATTGATCTTTTTTAATAAAGCAAAACGGGGCGTAAGTTCATTATTAAAATTTCTTTTATCGCTTACGGGAGGCACAGTTGATAATCTTCTGAAACTAAGTCCTGATTGGTTGATGCTGGCTCCTGCTGTTACAATCCATCCGTGAGGCAACTCCGCATTTCCCTGGATAAAAATAAAACCCTGGGTATTAAAAATTTCATCATCTGTTTGTATTGAATCTGTTTCTCCGTTTTTATTATTATATATTCTTTGGGTATTAAAGCTTTGCTGAAATTCGGCGCCGGCGTGAAAAGTTAATAATGTATTGTTTAATTTTTTATTGAATTCAAAAACGGTTCTTCCTCCAAAATGCGGTTCAGTTGTTCTTCCATAATTCCGGAAAGAAGGGTTTCTCGTTTGTGAATACGTACCATAAATTGAAGTGGTATTTTTCCAGTTATCATTAAATTTTTGTTCATAGCTAAAACCGGCTAAAAAAGTTTTTTGATAAAAAGCAGCCTTTGCCTGGTCAGCGCTGGGAAACCCACCGGCAGCGGGTCGCGCAGATTTTCCATTCAGGTCATATTCTTTTTTATTAAGAGCTCCGGGTGTTTGATAATACAAATCTCCGTAAAGAAAATGCGCCTGTAATTCAGATTTTTCTTTTGTTTTCATTACTGCATCCCAGGTAATTACATCGCGTCGCAACGCGGTATGATCCCTGTATCCATCGCTGGTTTGGTGCTGATAATTTATAGTATTGTGAGATTCGCCGGTACCAAAACGCAGGCTTGTATTCAGGTTGTTTGAATTGTAGCTTCCTGCATTATAATAAACCGAAGCTCCGGGATGAAACTGGTTTGCATCATTTCTTATTAATAATACTCCGCCGGTACCGGCACCATAAATACTTCCCGCCGGGCCTTTAATAATTTCTACTGATTGAATATTGTAAAAGCCAAGCTGGTTAAGGTATGTATTGCCACCGGGGTCGGTATAAGGAATGCCATCGTAATATACTTTTACGTTTCTAACGCCAAAGGGTGAACGAAGCGAACTACCCCGTATGCTTAAGCGATAACTTCCCGGAGATCGTTCTTCCATTCTTACGCCCGGGTTATTATTCATCGCCGATAATATACTTGTATTATTATAACGGTTAAGGTCGGTTTTATTTACAAGGCTTATGGATGCCGGAATGTCAATCAGTTTCCTGTTATTTTCATAAGCTTTTACGATTATGTTTTCAAGAGTAAGTGTTGAGTCTGGCTGAATTGAAGTTTGGGCCGCTACAGAACCAAATACCGGCATTAAGATGAGTAGTATTTTCTTTATATACATAAGAATGCTAAAACACAAATGTAACCACAAATATTTTTTACCTTCCCATCCATGAATGGAGAAAAAAAATTAAACTTATTTTCTTTTACAATGATCGTTATTGGTCTTGTAATCGGGATGGGAATTTTCAGGACTGCAACCGATTCTGCAAAAGAATCTCTTGACCCTACCATTTTTTTTGGTGCATGGATTGTTGGTGGAGTGATCGCATTATGCGGAGCACTCACTTATGCTGAGATCGGGAGCCGATATCCGGTAACGGGCGGTTATTATAAAATATTTTCATTAGCATATCATCCTTCAATTGCCTTTTCTATTAACAGTATCATTTTAATTTCTAATGCTGCATCACTGAGTGGTGTGGCGCTTATTGGTGCAGGTTATATTAGTAAAGTTTTTTTAGGAAACGGCACAACAGATTTCATCAAAGCGGCGATAGCCGGAGTTGCGATAATTCTTTTTTATGGTATTAATTTATTGGGATTAAAGATGAGTAGCCGCACACAAAATATTTTGATGGTTATAAAAGTCGGCATGTTGTTACTCCTTGTTGTTGCATTATTTTTTCCTCATTTATATGTGAAAAATTTAGCGCCGTTACAACCTGTATCGTATCATTTAAAAGCATACATTTTATCTTTTGGTGCAACTTTAGTTGCGGTATCATTTACCTATGGCGGATATCAGCAAACCATCAACTTTGGAAGTGAGGTTGATAAACCAGCAAAGAATATTCCGCGTGGAATTTTTATTGGCATTGGGGTTATTATTCTATTGTACCTAACCGTTAATTACTCTTATTATAAAATAGTAGGGTTCGATGTTTTGCAGCACAGGCAGGCAGGGCAGGAAGTTGCAGCAATATTAGTTGGAAAAATGTTTGGAGAAACAGGATCAAATATTTTTTCAACTTTGCTTTTTTTAAGTGTTCTGGCTTATGTAAATGTTTTATTATTAAGTAACCCAAGGGTAATGTTAGCAATGAGTGAAGACGGCGTGCTACCCAATTTTCTCCAAAAGAAATCAAAACGTAAAAGTGTTCCTGTTGCAGCATTGTCGTTATTCGCTTCTATGTGTATTGTTATTTTATTTTTTGCAAAAACATTTGAACAAATATTAGGCTTTACTATTTTCCTTGATTGCATCGGCATGGCCACTTCAGCGGCTACTATTTTTATTTTGCGAAAGCGAACAAAGCATTTAGATGGAACCGGAATTTTTAAAATGAAATTATTTCCTTTGCAGCCGGTTATTTTTATTGGCGCTTATGTTTTTGTAGGTATTAGTATTGCTATTGAGGATATTAATACTGCTTTAACAGGGTTAGCGGTTTTAGCCGCATTTCTTCTTATTTATTTCATTCCTAAAATATTCACTAAAAAAAATTATTAATTAATGGATTTATCTTACATAATAAATGAACTTGGAGAAGAACGTGAAAATTATTTTAATGCCGTTGCTCCTCCCATTATGCAGACAAGCAATTTCGCCTTTAAAAAAGTAGATGATATGCGGAAAGCGTTTGCAGATGAATACTCCACATTTTTGTACAGCCGTGGCAACAACCCAACTTTAAAAATTTTATCACAGAAATTGGCTGCATTTGATGGAGCAGAAGACTGCCTTGTTTTCAACAGCGGTGCCGGTGCCGTTTTTACTTCGGTGCTCGCCAATGTAAAGAGTGGCGATCATATTATTTCTGTAAATAAACCTTATACATGGGCTCAGAAATTATTCAATAATATTTTACCACGGTTCAATGTTACTACTACTTATGTTGATGGCAGAGACATTAAGAATTTTGAAAATGCCATTCAGCCTAATACAAGAGTCATTTATTTAGAAACTCCCAACAGCTGGAGTTTTTATCTGCAGGATCTTGAAAGTGTGGCAAAACTTGCTCAATTAAAAAACATACTTACCATTTGCGATAACAGTTATTGTTCACCGTTATACCAAAAGCCTCTTGAATATGGAATTGATTTGGTTTTGCAAAGCGCCACCAAATATATAAACGGGCACAGCGATGTAATTGCGGGCGTACTTTGTGGCAGTAAAAAACAGATTGAAAAAATTTTTAACAGTGAGTATATGAACATGGGAATTGGAACAACCCCTTTTAATGCATGGTTGCTTATCCGGGGCCTGAGGACCATCCAGATAAGGTTGGAAAAAATTTCAGCCACTACAAAAAAAGTGGTGGAGTATTTAAAAAATTGCGAAAAAGTGGAAGAGGTTGTTTTTCCTTTTGATGAACAATTTGCCCAGTACGAATTGGCAAAAAAACAAATGAAAGGAGCGGGAGGACTATTTGCATTTACTATTAAAGCAAAGACGCTAAAAGAAATAGAAAATTTTTGTGAAAATCTTCAGCACATATTAATGGCCGTTAGTTGGGGTGGGCATGAGTCATTAATTATTCCGGGTTGTGCATCTATCAAAGAAAATGAATTTGATCCTTCCAATGCTGATCATAGAAAGATAAGGATGTACGTGGGCCTTGAAGATGCTGATTATATTATTAAGGATTTGGAGAGAAGTTTTGATCTGATGTAAAAAAAATTAATAACAATTCCTAAGCTTTACTATTTTCACATGAGCAATTTGCCATTTATCCTTCTGATAACTACTAAATCTTTCAAATCATTATTTTTGTCAAATGTATCGTAAACTTATACTTTTAATCCCCGTTTGCATCCTGGCTATGGCAACCCAGGCACAGGAAAAATGGAGCCTGAAGCGGTGCGTACAGTATGCACTCGACAGTAACATTTCTATAAAGCAAAATGAAATACAGGCACAACTTGCAGGCATTACTTATAAGGAAAGCAAGCTGTCTCAAATACCTACGGCAAATTTTAGCAACAATGAGGGATACAGGTTTGGTAAGTCACAAAACCCTTCTACCGGCATTTTAGAGAATCAAAATTTTTTCCAGGTTGGATTAAACCTTCAGTCAAGCGTTTCTATTTTTAACTGGTTTTCTAAAAGAAATACGATTCTTGCCAATGAATGGTCTGTCCAGGCTGCCAAAGCTGCAACCGACAAATTAAAAAATGATATTGCGTTAACTGTAGCTAATTCATTCCTTCAGGTATTGCTTGCAAGAGAGCAGGAAAATATTGCAGATGTACAGGTTAAGCAATCTATTTCACAACTGGAAATTGTAAATAAACAGGTTAGTGCAGGGGCGTTACCCGAACTGAATGCGGTAGAACTGGAGGCACAACTTGCCAGCGACAGCGCCAATTTAATTTCTGCAACAGGCAATGTAACCCAGGCAAAATATGTTTTAAAGGCTTATATGAACCTTGATGCAGGCTCGCCTTTTGAAATTGAGGAACCGCCTGTAAGTCAGATACCGATTGATCCTATTGCTGATCTTCAGCCTGACAACGTTTATGCGCTGGCGTTAGCCAACCAGCCCCAGCAAAGGGTGAATGATTTTAATTTAAAAGCAGCTCAAAAAAATTCATTAGCCTCAAAAGCAGCAATGTATCCAACCATTTCTGCCTATGGGAGTTTAAGTACGAATTATGGATATTTTCGTTCACCTACTTACGAACAGATTTTCACCGGCTATGCTCTAAGCGGCCTAAAAGTAAGCGATGGTATGGGAGGTTTTCTTGATGTACAAAGACCATTATATACAAATGGTGGTAAAAATGGTTACATAACTTCCGATCCCCTGGGCACTCAATTCAGTAATAACTTTGGGCAATCCATCGGTATAAGTATTTCAGTTCCTATCTTCAATGGCTGGCAGGCAAAAGCAAATTATCAGCGCTCAAAGCTCAATATAAAAACATTGGAATACCAGTCAAGGTTAGACGATCAAACTTTGAAACAGGATATTTACCAGGCATATAACGCGGCAATTGTTGCTTTGGAAAAATTTAATTCATCGCAAAAATCGGTGGATGCATCGCAGAAGAGTTATGATTTCGCTACGCAAAGATTTAATGTCGGTATGTTGACTACACTCGAACTGATAACCGATCAAAATAATTTGTTTCGATCAAAGCTCCAATATGTATCAAACCAGTTTGATTATGTTTTTAAAATGAAAGTACTGGAGTTTTATAAAGGACTGGGAATAAGGTTATGAATTGAAACCCTGAAAATAATTCGGGTTTTTGAAATTGTAATTCAATAAATAATAAATAAAAAGCCAAAAGATTTAATATGAATAAGACATTAAAATGGATCATTATTTCTTTGGTAGCATTGATTGTTTTGTTAGTAATACTTAAGAAAGCCGGCATTCTTGGAAAAGATGAAGGCATAAAAGTTACTACCGAAAAAGTAATCAGGCGCACCATTATTGAAACTGTAAATGCAAGTGGGAAAGTATATCCCGAAATTGAAGTAAAAATGAGTCCTGATATTTCAGGTGAAATTGTGGAATTGAATGTGGCAGAAGGAGACAGTGTTAAGAAAGGACAGGTACTGGCACGTATTTATGGAGATATTTATGCAACGCAAAGAGACCAGGCAGCAGCCATTGTAAACCAGCAACAGGCGCAGGTTGCCAATGCAACTGCAGCAATTGGAGCGATGCAGGCACAACTTGACCAGGCAAAAAAGACATATGATATGCAGAAGCAATTGTATACCGGAAAGGTGATTTCTGCGAATGAATTTAATACTGCAGATGCTGCCTATAAATCGGCGATTGCAAATTATAACGCAGCCAAACAGGGAATCGTTGCAAGCCAGGCAGGTGTTCAAAGTGCAAAAGCTGCATTGGCAAAGGCCAATAAAGATATAAGCCTTGCAACTTTGGTTTCTCCAATGAACGGTGTGGTTGATTTACTCAATGTAAAAAAAGGTGAACGCGTTGTTGGTAGCTCCATGATGGCCGGAACAGAAATGATGCGTATTGCAGATTTAAGTAAGATTGAAATAAGGGTTGATGTTGGAGAAAATGATGTTCCAAAAGTTCACCTGGGTGATAGTGCAACAATAGAAGTAGATGCTTATAACAACCGTAAATTTACAGGAGTAGTTACGCAGATTGCAAGCAGTAATAATGGTGCTTCAACCCAGTCGGCTACATCAACAACCAGTACAGACGTAACGAATTATAAAGTTTATATAAGATTAGACCGCAGTTCGTATAAAGATTTGATAGATCCTAAAAGGCCAAAGAGTTTTCCTTTCAGGCCGGGAATGAGCGCCAGCGCAGACATACAAACGAAGACTCATACAAACGTTTTATCAATCCCGATCAATGCAGTTACTACCCGGGAAAAAAATGATTCTACCGGAAATAATAAAAAATTAATAGCAAGTGATGCAGCTAGCAACCAGGCCGATATGGCAGCAAGTAATTCAGTTGATAATGATTTGGATGAAGTGGTTTTTATTCTTCAGGCCGATGGTACGGTGAAAAAACAAATTGTAAAAACCGGGATACAGGATATTAATAATATAGAAGTGATTGAAGGATTAAAAGAAGGCGATGAAGTAGTAACCGGGCCATACGATGTTGTTTCAAAAACATTGAAGAATAAGGATAAAGTTAAAGTAGTTTCTAAAAGCGATTTGTTTGTTAATAAGAAGTAAAATTTAATATTATTTCTGTTGGATTGATTGCAAACTCTAAAGTATTATTTTTATTTCTTTAGCTGAATAATTTTTCAGCCTTCATAATGCTTTCAGGTTTTCCAACATCAATAAATTTTGAATGACTATGATCAAACGCTGCAATAGCATGTGTTTTGGCGAGTTCCAGGTAAACATCAACCATTGAAAATTTTCCTTCCATTTTAATTAATGAAAAAATTTGTGGTGAAATAAGATGGATTCCACTAAAGGCTTTTTGCGTAATTATTTTTGATTCCCTGCTCATTTTTTGTTCGCCGGTTTGTACATTTTTCCATCCACATAAATGATTCGATTCATCAAATAGAAAATAGCGGGAAGTAGTGCGTGTTGTAACTGCGAGAGTAGCCAAAGGATTTTGTTTTCGATGTTGTGCAATCATTTTACCTAAATTCATATCAGTAAGTACATCTGCATTCAACACCACAAAAGGATCTTTTTCTTTTTCAAAAAACCAACCCGCTTTTTTAAGTCCGCCTCCGGTTTCAAGAATCGCATCGCTTTCATCAGAAATAATAATGTTGCTTCCAAAACCTTTATGTTGTTTTAATAAATCTATTATTTGATTAGCGAAGTGATGAACATTTACAATAATATCTTTAATACCAAACCCCGTCAGGTATTCAATATTTCTTTGCAATAATGTTTTATCATTTACTACCGCCAAAGCCTTCGGATGTTGATCAGTAAATGGTTTCAGGCGTGTGCCCATGCCTGCAGCAAAAATCATTGCTTTCATGATAAAAAATTTTCAGAACCCCTTCTGCTCATGGATGTTTTGTTCGATGTGATGCAAATCAACTTTTACATTAAATTTATTTCGAAGATGCCGGGTAAGTGCATCGGCAGCATATACACTTCGATGCTGGCCACCGGTACATCCAAAATTTATCATTAATGATGAAAAGCCGC
>Ga0207932_1000768_pt1 | contig 10984 bp, 13 predicted proteins | sample NGESurdeep092012_FD_184480 | JGI IMG/M metagenome (GOLD analysis project Ga0207932, IMG submission 184480) | Arctic peat soil microbial communities from Barrow, Alaska - NGEE Surface sample 415-2 deep-092012 (SPAdes) | ecosystem: Environmental > Terrestrial > Soil > Wetlands > Peat ...
CTCGAACTGCTCCTGCATCGAGCGCCACTTGCGCTCGAGGCCGGCGCGTCGCAGGGAGAGGACCACGTGGCCCTCGGGCGACTCCGGCTGGAGCACGTAGACCAGGACCACATCGCCGACCGCGAGGACCGGGGAGGACTCCGCGTTCCGTCCGTAGAGCTCGCGGTTCGAGACCACGCCCTCGCTCTTCGCACCGATGTCGACGAGGATCTCGTCCTTGTCGATCCGGACGATCGCGCCCTCGACGACGTCACCGTGCTTGAAGCTCCGGATGTCGGTGTCCTGCTCCGCGAGCAGCTCCTCCATCGTGGACGGCTCCGGACGAGCCGCCGGCGCCGGCACCACGACGTCGGGCTCCTCGGCCGCGAAATCATAGACCGTATGCATACTCACAACGTGCATTCCGTTGGTTGTGCGAGCGAACCACTCTGCTTGCCACTCGCGTTTCAGGCGCTGCGCCTTTGGGTCGGAACATGACCAGGAATGCGTCGGACACGGTTGCGCCGCGCAAGCATCGTCTTCCCGACGCCCGGCGGGCCGACGAGCAGCCTGTTGTGGCTGTCAAGACCTCTCTTGAATCGAAGTCAGAATGGAAACGGTGGGGGCGAAGGGGCGAGGATTAGTGCCCACAACAGCCCTACCGTCGCCGTGACAAACGCGATGGCAAAGGCCGAATCGACAAACGCTGAGGCCTTCCAATATCGCGCTCGTTCGCGCACGGTTTTCCTGACCTTGAAGAAGAAAGCCACGAGTGCAACGGTCGGAAACAAGGTCAGAAACACGGTCTCAGTGATCTTGGTGCTGTGCAGAGACTTCGCGCGGGTCTGCGGGTCAGTAAGCTGATCGGCACCGTAGATGCTTCCAGATCGTATTTGAGACTGCCCTTCAACGATTCCATCTATCGAGAATACTACGTCAGTGCCTCCCGCATAGAGCACCTGCACGATGAATCCATCGTTCCGCTCAAGAATCTTCCATCCGAGGTCGATGGCTCCGCTCGCCGCCGTCGAATCGGCTAACTGCGCGGAAACTACTGGCCTCGTGGTGAATCGAATCGAGGATTCGAGAATTGGCACGGTAGGCGTAGTTCGCAGACGAATGGAGGACAAGACGTTTGCTGGCCTGATTGAGAGCTTTCCTGCGTTCCACACGGCGATTTGTACGGCAGTGAGGTCTGTCTTGATCTCTCGTCCTCGGTGAGAGACTTGCAATCCTGTGGCTTGTCCGGTCTTGAGTACCGTTGTCCGTATCGGATGAACCGAGTACCGCAGTTCGCGCGTCTCCCTCGACGCAATCAGCGTATACAGGGCGAGAGCGAATCCCGCGACACCTATTCCGAACGCGGTAGCGATTGCAGGCGGTCGAGTAAACCAACGCAGCCGAGACTCTCGCGTTCCTGCAGCCGTCAGGTCAACCATTCTCAAAGCTCCTGTTGGCAAGACACCAGTTGCCAACCTTGGTCACGCCGTGCCACGGCGCAAGCGACTCAAAAGTGACGGGCAATTGTAAGATCCTCTCATGCGGCCTGTCTGGCAGCAGCACCCCGCGTTCTTCCGTGGCTCCTACCCGCTGCTCCGCATATTCAAGTACTCCGCGAGGGCCGAGGTCACGCACCGGGTGATCGAAGGAGCGGCGAGGGATGGTCGCGAGGAAATCGAAATGGCCGACCCCGCTGGGGAGAATCCTGACAGCCGCGAACCTTGTGCGAGCGCGCGGATAATCTCGACGAATTCCTGAGATCGAGTGGAGCCTACCAGCAATCCACCGCCTCTCTTAGCACCGTTCGCAGCAGATCGGAACACGCTGCTTCAAGCTCAGCAACGATTCTTTCTTGGTCGAGCTTCTTCGGTGTCGTGTCGAGCGCCTTCGTAAACCTGTCTTGCACCTCGTCGAGAGCTTTCGTGATCGCGTCGGTGCTTTGCTGTGGCAGGGTTCCGTTGACTCGGACGCGGACGATGCGTCGCACTTTGAAGTACTCGGGCTCAAACGCAGCAACTAACCGCTCGACGGTCAGTTCAATCTCGGTGATCGGTGCATTTCCGATGCAGAGCTGATTTACCTCTCGGATTCCCTGCTGAACCTGCGGCACCACACTTTCGAGGAAATCGTCGATCCCTTCGTGAATTCTGCGAACGATCCATTGGTTCGCGTAGTCGGCCTTTCGCTCCCTTTGGCGCGCCACTTGAGACGCGTTCCACTGATAAGCCGTCGTGATGACCGTGAGCAACGCGGCGAACGCGGCCAAAGCTCCACTGATGGCAGCTACCGCATTCCAGTCAACCGACACCGGGACTGGAAAGATCACAGCGGACTCGTGGTATTGAGCGCCTCTTCGATGCACTCCGACACGGTGCGCTCGATATTCTTACCTGAGAATGTGTAGTGCTCTCGGAAGCCGCTCTCACCAAGTCGCCGTATTGAGTGGCCGAACAGTCCGAGAAAGAACGAGCCGTTGACGCTCAGAGTATCCAGCGGAACATAGACGTTGACAGGACTGCTCGTGTTGTCGAGCGCATTTAGGTCCGCTACCCTCCGAACCTCTTTACCCCGCTCTCGGCCCGCGAAAACGCGAACACCTTTCGAGCGGAAGCGGTCAAGCTCGATGAGCTGTGGGTGTGACACTGTACTCTCCGGTTTGGTGGAGTTGGGTGAGATACATGTCGTCGACGAAGAATCGAAGGCTGATAAGCGTTCCCGGAAAGAACTTCTTCAAGGGCCTCACGTTGCTGCTGTCGGGCTTTTCTTCGAGGTCGTTCGCCGCATTGAAGGCAAGAACGCGTCTCGTAAACCCCTTCCCAACGTCTTTCCGGGTCATCTTGTAAGCTACATCGAATAGAATCTGAGTCGCACCCGACACTACGCACATCTTGGGAGAGCTTCGGCCTGGACTGCTCCCGCCAAGTCGCTGGAAGAACTCGATCATATCGGCGGTTCCTTGCCCTCTGTCCGTGTCGAGCTGCTTGTCCGCCCTGTTGAATCGAGATACACCCTCTTGGAGTGCGTAGAGGGTCCAGAGATTCTCTTCCGTCCACTTGTCGGGTGCGAAGAACCCTTTGGAGCTGTGCTGTTTCGAAAGTTCGGTCAAACGGCGTCTGAGGTATGAGCTAGGTGACAGCTGCATGAGACTCTGGTGATACGTGCTGCCGAACGAGAAGATCGCTAGGTGACAGTCCGCGAGCGAGCCGTCTTCGGAGTCGTGCAGATATCCCGCCGCCCACCAGTCGGCTTCGCCACTGTGATCCTCTGCGTTCCCGATCACTTCTCCGACGATCTTGCTGAGGTACTCCAAGGCGTCAGCGTCAAGCCGCCAGTCGTGTAGCGCGAAGCATGACTCGATGTAGACACTGAGTTCGGTTGCGGCACGCTCGCGCTCGCTGCTCTGCCGCGCCCGCTCCCGCCTCCGCGCTCCGTGTCGCAGCGGAAAACAGTGGAAGCCCTTCATCTCCTCTCGCGCTACTCCGAGCACTTTCGGCAATCCGCTTGCGAGGATGATGGAACGAAGCTCCGGGAGGTCCGGGAGCCATCCTCCAATGCGGCACCCAAGGGACTGTCGCCCTTCGAAGGCTATCGCGGATAGCACCGCTTCAGCGCAAAGGTCCAGCTGCGTGCACGCGCTGTGGTCGATATTGATTTGCGCTCGCCGCTCCCACAATCCAGCGACAACCGAATTAATGAAGCCTATCGCTGCCTCAGGATCTTCGATGAAAGAAAACGTTGGCGGCACTGCGAGTGAGATGCTGCCTTTTCGCCGCCGCCTTGTGAGTTCGATTCTGCGGGCATAGTGGTCGATGATCGTTGAGTCATTGACCTGCCGTTTCGAGGGCGGGTATTCGGTGGTCCTTCCGCGCTTGCGAGATCGGGCCAGCGTGCGAAGGTGCCTCAGGATTCGCTCCCGCTCTTCCCTTGAGATTCTCCGCATTCTCTGGTTGCTCTGCCTCGTCGAGAAGAACTGGAAGTGCTAGCGCACTGGCCTACTTCGTTGGCTTCTTCTTTTGGCGTGGTGTGGCGTCCGCGCTGTGAGCGTCAAACAGCCCAAGCGCCTCCGCATCTTTCTTGAGCTGTCGCGGTGCCTGCTTGTACGTCTGGTTCACGCCGGCCGTCTTAGGAGCGTCCACGCTGGCTCCTTCCAACAACTGAGCCACGGTCAAGAGTTGCAAGCGCGGGTGATCGCCCCACGGAGACTTGTAGAACCCCGCTGACGCTGCCTCAGCCTTCATCAGTTTTGTCGGAGTCTCGAAGCTGATGAGAACACCGATGTCGGCCTTCTCACGATCAATGACGCCGCGAAGGTCGCGAACGTCAGTCGCGTGCAACTTGCCGCCCTTCACCGAAAAGATGATCTGACACGTCGAGGCACCGAATCGCAAATACGTGCGACCGTCGATTCCTTTGTCGGCTCCCTTCTTTTGTTCGACAGGACGCGACCGAGACGCATTACGGCTCCTGACGGTGATAGCTACACGCTAGGGAGGAACACTGCCGCGTACCATTGAGTAGGCCGAATCACGCCAGCCCTGAACACCAGTCCAGTCACTGTGGCTTCGGTGGTGACTTCACGTCGGGATTGAGCGGGAGATTCTCGGCTTGCTTTCTCTGAATCTCTGCTACTGTGCTTTCGAGTCTTATGAATCTCTCTGCCGATGTAGGATGCGTCGAGGCATACTTGATCGATCCGGGTGACTCTTGCGCCATTCTGCGCCAGAAGTTCGGAGCTGTCGCGAACGGCTTGCCCGAGCGTGCAAGAATATAGAGTCCGACGTAGTCGGCTTCTCTTTCAAAATCCTGCGAGTACGTCATCGCTCCCGCTTCGGCGCCCTGCTTCGTAAATCCTCCAGCGGTGTTGATTCCTTGCGTCGCGGCGGCTACGTCGAGAATAGCGCCGAAGATTCCGCCGGCGATCGAGTTCTTCTTCTTAGCATCCATGTGCCGCATGACGTTGTGCGCGATCTCATGCGACGCCACGACCGAAAGCTCGTCATCCGTGCCCGCAAACCGCATCATGGCGGTTGTGACGAACACTTGTTGCCCGTCTGCCCATGCATTGAGCGTCTCATCCTTCAGTGCGGTGACGCGGTACGCACAGACCGTATCCGCTGCGACGGCAATCGGTACGTCTACGAACGAAGCAACGTTCTGCTCAGCCGACCGTCTCACGGTCAATCGGACCGGCTCAGAGGCCAGCGTTGCTTGACTGCGCGAGTTGCTGGGCGGTCTAACTCGTTCGGTGAAATCGGTCGCTGCGGTTACCCCGGTGGAGGTTGGTTTACCGGAAATGGCGGTGACCCGGTCGCCAATCTTGACCCCAGCGCGCTCTGCGGCAGACCCAGCTGTGACGCGCACGACGCTGAGCGTATCGGTAAGCCCGAGCGCGCGAGCTGCTTCCCGATAATCCTTGTTGTACGCGCTCACGTTTGCGACGCCGACACCCATACGCGTCGTCACCCACTGTCCGCAAAATGGCACTGCCGACCTGAGCATCGGGAATGCGATGTTCTCCAAGCGCGACTGTTCAGAGATCTCGGACTGAATCACGAGTTGCTGCTGTTTCAGCTGCTCGGCCCGAAGCACACCGGGCGAGAGTTTGCTTGCATGCGTCGTGGGAGCGACGCACGCGGATGCTATTGACGTGGCGAGGCTGAGGACGAACGCGACGAGGTGGCGGCGATGCAACCGAGCCAGTAGTGCCATTCGGTCCTCTCTCGATGAAATGAACCGGCAAAGCGTCCCGCAGCCGAAACCACGGTGAGGCTATGCGAAGGTACGGTGTTCCGGCCCGCACGCCAATCGGCCAAACGCAATCAAGCCACCCCGTCCCTCGCCTGCCTAGCCGTCCCGTTCGGCTTCGTGCCGCTGCTCAACGCGGGCGAAGAGGCGCGGGGGTACTGATGGGGGTATCAGTCCGTAGCGTACTCGCTGTGCTAGGCCATAAGCCTCAACGGGCGATGGTGATGCACTCGCTGAGTTCGGTTGCTCGTTGCTCCACGCGGATGGCTGCAGCGTCTCGCCGGCCGCCCTGATCGTGGATACGGCGCCGAACGTGGCCGGGAAGTGCCGGCGCTGAGATTAGAACGGATCAACGAGAACGCCCCGGCGAGAGCCGGGGCGTTCGTCGCATCTCTATGGCTTGACGGGTGGAAACGTAAAAGGCTCTTGGACGAGTTGCCGCACTTTCTTTCCGCCGACCTCAGCGGGGAGGAAACGCATGACGGGAAGCGCCGTCCTCACGGCTGCGGCGAATAGCTCATGGGTCGCTCTGATGATCTTGAGCGAGGAGACATCGGCGCGGCCCGTAGTGTCCACCACGAACGTGACGACCACTTCACCCTCGACGCCAGCCGACTTCAGGATATCCGGGTAACGCGGCGACGGAGAACCCGGCACGGTCATCACCGGCTTCTCCACCTGGTATTCGAAGTATGTCTGATTAGCCAGCCTCTCTTCCGTCTCTTTCGTCTTGTCCGCGACTCCCATTTGATATGCAGCGGCAGCCGCAGTATCGAGCGCGGACAGGAAGTGAAGGAACCCTCTCCGATCGGTCCTGATGTTGATACTTCCCGCGCCGTAATCGGTGGTGCTATTGAAATGGAACCTTCCGGTACGACCAGCCGCCTCTCGGGTGAGATCGAAACTGCATCCCGGGAAGTACTCGGCCTTGAGGACAACGATCTCATCCTTCGCGACGGCCACGTTCGTGTCTGCCAGGGCGTGCGCCGTCGCGACCCATTTGCGCACCGCGTCGAACGAAGCCGAACCGCAGTTATACGTAAACACGCCATCCCACAGTCCGATGTGCACGCCATCCGACGTTCGCGCCAGCACCTCTATCACGCCGGGCGTTGTCGGTATCTGTGCGATCGTGCGGATGCGCTCTTGTGCGTGAGCGGCGATCGCTACAGGCAACGCCGCGATCAATATCAGTCGCCTCATCGCCCGCCCCGCGCTGCGTGCTCGAACTGATCGGACTGCTGATCCATTGTCAGAAGAACCACGTTGCAGAGCACCGCTCGCAATGCGCTTGAGTATCTGATTCCGTGCGTGAGAGCCCGACGACCAGCAAGGAAATTCCTCCCGTCAATAGTGCGCCCGTCGCCTTAGCGCCGCTCACGCCCTTCTTTCGGTCGATGGCTTTGCAGTAGACCGTTCCGGTCGAGTGGCAATGCGGGCAGATCATCGGCGGCCGGAGCGTGCCGTACTCCGCGGTAAACCTCTCTGCGGCTTGTTCTGCGGCGAATTCGCGTGCTCGTTTCTGAGTAGCGGCTTCCATCGCGCGGCGTTCTTCCTCCGGGATGGCTTCGTACGCGCGCTGCTGCTCGCGCCGCTGGCGCTTCTCCCACCATGCCCATGCACCGATGCCGCCAAAGAGAAAGCCGCAAACAATGACGGCGATCCAGGTCGCCCGCTGTTGTTCGTCCATCGCTCCCCCACTGCCCAAGGTCACCCGACTCGCAACATGTCTGTTATGTCGCCCGCCGCAAGTGGCCGGAAAGCGTCCGAGCGAGAACGGGATAGCGACTCATCGGGCCGCCGCCTTTCGCGGCGGCGCGCCACGCGACCAAGTGCGACGAATAGAGTCCTTCGCGGCGGAGCAACGCGCCGAGCGCGCCCGGCTGCACGCAGCGCGCGGCTTCCTCGATCATCTTCAACTTGAATGCGGCGGTGAACCGGCGGCGGTCCCGGTGGATCGACATCCCAACATCCTGCAGTGGCACTGGACGGGAAGCAGGAGACGACGACATGCGGACATCCTCGATCACCCTCGTACACTAAACTCCGGGAAGATCGGGGTCTCACTTATATTGGCAGAGAGGGCATGCCGTCTCGTCACGCATTTGGCGCTGCGTATATAACGGTGGACCACCACCGCGCCGTCGACAACAACACCTATGTCTTCAAGACCGAAGACTACGAGAAGACGTGGCAGTCCATCGGAGCGGGAATTCCGAAGAGTGCTTTTGCGTATGCTCGCGTTGTGCAGGAAGACCTGCGTCGAAAGGGAATGCTCTATCTCGGCACGGCGAATGGGCTGTACGTGACCGTCGACGACGGCGCAGCATGGATGCCGCTGCAGAACAACCTCCCTCACACGCCGATCGCATGGCTCGCCGAGCGCGTCCACCTCTTCGACCCGCGGCCGGCGTATGCATTTGCGCTACGGGAACCAACGACTTCAGAGAGCTTCGCAGCCGAGTTCGACCCACCCTCGATCTCGGGCCACAACCCGCCATATGGCGCGTCGATCTGTTTGTTCCTCGGCCGTTCAGGGACGCAGTCGAAATGGGACTTTCATGGGCGCCAGCGTCGAATGTCGGGAACAGTCCCCCAGACGGACTCCGCTCAGCTACTACCTTCGAGCGCCGGCGCCCGGACCGGTAAGGCTTACTATAGTTGATGACAAAAACGTCGTCGTGCACTCGATCGAAGTTCCCGTGAAGGCGGGGATCAATCGTGTGTGGTGGAACTTTGAGCGTGATGGCGGCGCTGGCCCAATGGACTCGACGAGCGCCGCGGTGTTACGTTCTCACACGAGCCGTGTGGTAGGGCCTGGGGTATACACCGTGAAGCTGACTGTCGGCGAGCGGGAACACACTGCCCGGCTGAATCTGATGGCCGATCCGAACGCCCTCTCGAAGTAGGCGTCACGGGACGCGGAGGAAATGCACGTGAAACCGATGATCGCTGGCGGATTGCGCACGATCGTCGTCGCGATCGCGTTGACCACGGGCGCGCTCCATGTGTCGGCGCAACAAGTCGCGTCCTCTAGTCCGGCTAAACCGGTCGCGTCGGCCTCCGGCTTCATTGGCGTAGTCGTTGACAGCATCCATGGCGGACCACTTGTCGGAGTCGAGGTCAGCGTCGTGGGAACCGAACACGGCGCGAGATCCGACAGCAGGGGACGGTTCCGCATCGACAGCGTCCCCGCGGGGGCCTACCGACTGGCGATTTCCCATCCGCTGTTTGACACGCTCGGGCTCAGCCCCACTACGCAGCAGATCACCGTGACTCCGCACCACTACGTGGTAGTAGCGCTCGGGACGCCGTCGGCGCGGACGTTGCGGCGGAAGCTCTGTCCGACGGCGGACACGACTGCGACGCCTTCATTCATAATGGGCCGCGTCCGCGATGCTGATACGGGCAGGCCGGCGGCCGGCGCACACATCTCGATGGAGTACTCGACAACGGCTGTCACATTGGCCGCCGGCGTTCGCCGCGATATGCGCATTCGTCGTGCGGTCGCAGACGCGGAGGGCACGTACGTGATCTGCGGTCTCGAGAGCGATCTTCGTGGGACGCTGCAGGCGGAAAGCGCCGGGGTAACGACGGGCGAGGTCGAGACATCGCTCGATGGAAAGGTCATCGCGCTGCGCAGCCTGAGCACCGGGTCCGCAGAGATCGGTGAGGTCTCCGTGCCGTCGACTACAGCGGGCACTCCGCGTGACTCCTCGCTCGTGGCTCCGGATTCCGGCGCGGCGACGATGCAGCGGGTGCAGCGGGTGCAGCGGGTGCAGCGCGGAAGGGCGAGCGTTACCGGCTTTGTACTCGACCCCGCCGGATTGCCGCTGGTTGGCGTGATCGTCGCGGTGACATCGACCGCGGCAACGGCGCGAACCGGTCCGAACGGCGAGTTTACGCTCGTCGACCTGCCCTCCGGCACACAGGAGCTCGCAGTGAGGTATGTCGGATTTGACCCCACGATGCTCCCGATCGAACTCTCATCGCGCGCGACGCAGTCGGTAACGATCCGGCTGCAGCGCGCGCCGACGTCGCTTCCACCGGTGGTCGTAACCAGTAAGACCAACGCCGCCCTCATCCGGCTCGGCTTCTTCGATCGGCAAAAGGCGAGCGCTGGCTTTTTCATTACACCTGATGAGGTCGCGAAGGCGCAGCCTCATGTTGTGACCGACCTCATGTACCTCGTGCCAGGCTGGCAGGTGCAGACGAACTCGTCGGGCTTGACAGTGCTTTTGCCGCCGCGCTCAGCATTCGCTGAGGGTAAGTCGTCCTGCATAAATGTGTTCGTCGACCATGCGCTGCTCAACCGGCTCGCTCCGGGCGAGTTCGACTCAGCAATCCCTGCCCGCGATGTCGTTGCGGTGGAGGTTTACTCCAGGTCGACAGTACCGGCCGAGTTCGCGCGCGCGTTACAGTCGTGCGTGACGATCGTGGTGTGGACGCGCGCGAGAGTCGAGAAGTAGCTCGGATACCGTATACGTCAGCGGAGCTTCCCAGACATCTTGCTCGGCCCCCGGAGATCCCATGCGGAAACCTGTCATCCTACCCTCGATTCGAGGCGCGGTCCTGTTGTTGGCCGCCTTGGCCACCAGCACTGCGCGCGCTCAGGGGAAGAAGCTCGACCAGCTGATGTACACGATCAGCGTTCCGGATCCTGCCTCAAAGACCATCAGCGTGAAGATGGTGGTCCCCACCGACATGCAGGATTCTGTGATTCTGATGATGCCGATCTGGGGGCCGGGGATGTACCGACTACAGAACTACGGTAACGGGGTCGCGGAATTTACAGCCAAGGGGGCCGATGGCGCCCCGCTCGGCGTCACCAAGCCCAGGGGGAGCCGTTGGGTCATCCAGACCAGCAAACAGCCCAGCATCACAGTCGAGTACACCGTGAAGGCGACCCGTGGATCCAACCTCTCCAACGGCGTGACCGATAGTTCGCTGGTGGTGATTGGACCGGCGACCTACCTGTCGCTCGTCGAGCCGGGAAGGCGCCCCTCATCGGTGCAATTGGACCTTCCCACAAGCTGGAAGTCGGCGGTCACCTCGCTCGATGCCGCGCCTGATGGCAAGCCAAATCATTTCGTCGCGCCAGACTACGATATTCTCGCCGACTCTCCCATCATTGCCGGCGTTCACCTCTCCTCCGCCGAGTTCACCGTTGGCGGCAACAAGCACTACTGGGTCTATCTCGGCGATTCCAAGTGGGGGGCCGAGAATGCCGCGAAGGCCATGACGCCACTAATGGAGGAGC
>Ga0207932_1000769_pt1 | contig 10983 bp, 9 predicted proteins | sample NGESurdeep092012_FD_184480 | JGI IMG/M metagenome (GOLD analysis project Ga0207932, IMG submission 184480) | Arctic peat soil microbial communities from Barrow, Alaska - NGEE Surface sample 415-2 deep-092012 (SPAdes) | ecosystem: Environmental > Terrestrial > Soil > Wetlands > Peat ...
CGCTGGGGCGCAAACCCGATCTTGCCGTGCCCCGCCATCGAGCAGGCGCATCCGGGTTGCATACCATGTATCGCCGCTCCCTGACCTCACCGCGCACCTATGGTAGCTCCGCGCTTGGCTATGTTGCCGGTTATGTGTTCCACATCGGCCTGTTCATCATCGTGTTTCTGTTCGCGCAGCACATCAAGCTGATCCAGGGATTGACGGGCCTGTCATGGCCCGGCCTGCCAACCCAATTCATCGACGCCACCGCGGTGGTCACGCTGGCGACCATGCTGCTGGTGCTGGTGGAACGCATCAACAAACCGGTCAAGCGCTTCCTCTCCACTTTCGGCGATTATGCAGGCTGGGCACTGACTTTTCTCCCGGTTCTGACCGGCTATCTTGCATCCAGGCATCTGCTGTTGCCCTATACCACGATGCTGGCGCTGCACATCCTCAGCGTGGAACTGCTGCTGATCTTTTTGCCGTTCACCAAGCTGATACATGCCTTCACACTATGGGGATCGCGCTGGTTCAACGGCGATGCCAACGGGCGTAAAGGAGTGCCAACATGAGTGCTTCTCTCGACAAAGGAATCAGCGTCCTGAAGGAGATGATAGACGCACCGATCGCCAGCTACTTCAGCAGTTGCGTGCATTGCGGCCTGTGCGCCGAAGCCTGTTTGTTCTATACCGAGACCGGCGATCCCAAGTACACGCCTATCCACAAACTGGAACCGCTGCGCCGCGTGTATGAACAGGAATACACCCTGCTCGGCAGGGTGGCAAAAATGCTCGGCCTGTCCAAGCCGGTCAGCGACGCAGAACTGGAAGAGTGGAAACCGCTGGTCTATGACAGTTGCACCTTGTGCGGCCGCTGTTCGATGGTCTGTCCGGTGGGCAACGATATCGTCTACATGGTGCGCAGAATGCGCGAAGGCATGGCGATCTCCGGCCATGCTCCCGCTGGTCTGGTCGATGCTTCCAGGCGCGCGGTGGAGATCGGCAGCCCGATGGGTGTGCGCCTGCCCGCATTGAAGGCGCAGATGGGGCACGTGCAAAAAGATACCGGCATCGAGATTCCATTGGACGTGGTCGGCGCGGAATACATGGTGATTATGTCTTCGATGGAGATCATCAACTTTCCCGAATACCTGGCTGCGGTCGCCAAGATCATGAAGCAGGCCGGCAAGAGCTGGACGCTGTGCTCGGAAGCCTTCGAAGCCACCAACAGCGGCATCCAGATCGGGGTCTCCGACATCGCACGAGTGCTCGTCCAGCGCATTGTCGACGGCGCGGAAAAGCTCAAGGTCAAAACCGTGATCAGCCCGGAATGCGGCCACGCCTACACCGCGCTACGCTGGGAAGGCCCCAACCTGATCGGCCGCCCTTACACTTTTAACGTGCTGCACATCCTGGAAGTGCTGGACGGTTTTCGCAGCGAGGGCTTGCTCAAGACCTCGGGCTTCGAGGATGCGCTGCTCACCTTCCACGATCCCTGCCAGCTGGTCCGGCGCGGCGGCGTGATCGAACAGCCGCGCAAGCTGCTGAATCTGGTGGCGAAGAATTACGTGGAAACCAGCGACCCCGGCAAGATGAATTGGTGCTGCGGCGGCGGCGGCGGGGTGAGCGCTATCGAAGAAGCGCAGGATTTGCGCTTCACCGCGTTCAAGATCAAGAAGACACAACTGGAACAGACCGGCGCAAAGACGCTGGTCACCGCCTGCGCCAATTGCCGCATCGTGCTGGAAGAAGGGCTGGAACACTACAAGATGGACATTCCGGTGGTGGGACTGACCGAGATGATCGCCGACCACCTGGCGGAAGGAGAATGAAGCGATGAACAACGATATCGAATTCAAGACCGCCCTGACCGACCTTTCCAGGGCCGGACAGCGCCAGGTCGCGGCGCGTTTCGCAGAGAACGTGCTGACTTTATGCAAGGACGTTCGAGTGAAGGGAGCGATCAATTCAGCCAAGCGCACCGACATCACCGAAGCCGAACTCGCTGCCGCGTGCCAGGCTGCCAAGACAGCCAGCGTGGAAAGTTTTACCCAGTGCGGCCATGAGTGCGACTGGAACAGCCAGGCCGGCCACTTCGTCGCAGAAGCCGTGCTGGCCAGCGTCAAGCCTGCCGAACCCGGCGGCAATGCGGCCTGGGACGCCGCGATGCATGCGCGCATGGCGCGCACCTGCGAGACCATTGCCACCGGCCGCGGCACCGGCAACGACGAAGCCGCGGCGCAATACCGCATCCTGGCGGAATTTCTGAACAGTTGAGGAACCTGAATAGTTGAGGAAATGGACATGACCACAACACAACGCGTCGTCGTCGACCCGATCACCCGCATCGAGGGCCATCTGCGCATCGAGGCCGAGACCGATGCGGACAACCGCATCACGCGCGCTTCCAGCGCCGGCACGATGGTGCGCGGCATCGAGATCATTCTGCGCGGCCGCGACCCGCGCGATGCATGGGCGTTCGCGCAGCGCATCTGCGGCGTGTGCACGCTGGTGCACGGCATCGCCTCGGTGCGCGCGGTGGAAGACGCGCTGAAATACGAGGTGCCGCCCAACGCGCAACTGATCCGCAACCTGATGATCGCGGCGCAATTCGTGCACGACCATGTGATGCATTTCTACCACCTGCACGCGCTGGACTGGGTGGACGTGGTCTCGGCACTGAAAGCCGATCCCAAGGCCACCTCGACGCTGGCGCAAGCCGTGAGCCCTTCCTACCCGAGATCCTCGCCCGGCTATTTCGCGGATGTGCAGAAGCGCATCAAGACCTTCGTCGAGGGCGGCCAGCTGGGCATCTTCGCCAACGGTTACTGGGGACATCCCGCCTACAAGCTGCCGCCGGAGGCGAACCTGATGGCGGTGGCGCATTACCTGGATGCGCTGGCATGGCAACGCGACGTGGCGAAACTGCACGCGATCTTCGGCGGCAAGAACCCGCACCCGAACTTTCTGGTCGGCGGTGTGCCATGCGCGATCAGCATCCATCCGCAACATCAGGGACAGGGCAACGGCCCGCACTTCCGTGGCGGCGAAGCGGCCACTTCGCTGAACATGGTGGGGCTGGAAACCGTGCAGAACATCATCCGGCAGATGCGCGATTTCGTCGATCAGGTGTATGTACCGGACACGCTGGCAATCGCGGGCTTCTATAAGGACTGGAGCAAACAGGGCGAAGGCGTCGGCAATTTCATGACCTACGGCGACTTCCCGGAAAAAGGCATGAGTGATTCGTCTTCTTACCTGATCCCTTCCGGCGTAATACTGAATCGCAATCTGTCGGAGATCCACCCGATTGACCTGAATGCAGAAAACCAGATACAGGAATTCGTCGCACACTCCTGGTATGACTACAGCGCCGGCAAGGAAAAGGGCCTGCATCCATACAAAGGCGAGACCGAACTGAATTACACCGGGCCGAAACCGCCCTACGCCAACCTCGACACCGACGCTTCCTATTCCTGGATCAAATCGCCGCGCTGGCAGGGCAAGGCTATGGAAGTCGGGCCGCTGGCGCGCGTGCTGATGCTGTATGCGAAGGGTCACGCACAGACCCAGGAATTGGTGAACATGACACTGCACAAACTCGACCTGCCGGTGACCGCGCTGTATTCGACGCTGGGGCGCACCGCCGCGCGCACGCTGGAAACCAAAATATTCGCGGATGCGATGCAGGGCTGGTACGACCATCTGATCGCCAACATCAAGGCGGGCGACGTGAAGACGCACAACGACAAACTGTGGGACCCATCCACCTGGCCGGCTCTATCGAAGGGCGTGGGCTTCATGGAAGCACCGCGCGGCGCGCTGGCGCACTGGATCGTGATCAAGGATGCGAAAATCGACAACTATCAGGCGGTCGTCCCCTCGACATGGAACGCCGGCCCGCGCGATGCGCAGGGACAGGAAGGCCCCTACGAGGCGGCTCTTAAAGGCCATCAGCTATACGATCCAAAACAGCCGATCGAGATTCTGCGCACCATCCACAGCTTCGACCCGTGCATTGCCTGCGCAGTGCATGTGACAGATCCGGCCGGCGAAGAGTTGGTCAAGGTTAAAATCAAATGAGCCATCAACGGAGGAATGCCATGCACAATGCAAACACAAAATTTCTGGTCACAATTCTGCTGCTCGGAGCAAGCAACACCGCGTTCGCCCATCCCGGCCACGACGTTTCCGGCCTGGCTGCGGGACTGATGCATCCGTTCTCGGGACTTGATCACCTGCTCGCGATGGTGGCCGTGGGATTGTGGGCGGCCCAGAGCGACAGAAGCAACCAGCGCGGCGGACGAAAAATTTGGCTGCTGCCCGCCACCTTCATGACCATGCTCGCGGTCGGCGCGGGCGCCGCGATGCACTGGCAATCGCTGCCGCTGGTCGAGGCCGGCATCGCCACATCGGTGCTGGCGCTGGGTCTGCTGATCGCGCTTGCTATGCAACTGCCCTCTTCGCTCAGCGTGGCGATCATCGCTCTGTTCGGTCTGTTGCATGGCTATGCGCATGGACTTGAATTGCCCGAATCCGCCGCACCTGCCGCCTATGCGCTGGGCTTCCTCGCCGCGACTGCGACACTGCATCTGGGCGGCATCGCAGTGGGCATCGTTACCCGGCAGCGTTATGCCGCATTGGCAAAGATGCTGGGTGTCGTCATTGCTGCCAGTGGCGCTTATCTGCTCGCTTCCGCCTGATGAAGAAATCGGCTATCCGGTTTCGGCTATCCGATTTTACTGTGCAGGGCAAAGCGACTTTGCCATTTTTGATCAACCAGACAAGGAGTAAATATCATGGCAGAGAATCAAAAAAAATTGGTGTTGATGGTCACAAACGGCCCGGAAAATCCCGAGCTCGCGACGATTCCTTTCGTCATGGCGGTTACGGCACAGGCGTCGGACGTTGAGGTGCTGATCGGGTTCCAGGGCAACGGCGTGATGCTGACAATCAAGGGCATGGTTGACCACGTGGCGGCCTCCGGTTTCCCGCCACTCAAGGACCTGTTGAAGACCTACATCGATGCTGGCGGCAAGCTGTACGTGTGCGGCCCTTGCGTCGGTTCGCGCAAGATCGCGCAGCAGGATATGGTCGAGGGTGCCACCATCGTCGGTGCCGCGACATTCGTCTCCGAATGCGTGGCCGCGACGAACGTGCTAGTGTATTAAGTTCGTTATCGCCAGCGGCGCCTGGATGCTCGCGACCAGTTTAAGCCGTTCGCCCTGAGCCTGATGAAACTACTAGCCATTCGATTAAGCCCGCAAGCGGGCAAGTCGCTGGTTATGTCGAAGGGTTAACTCTTGCCAATTGATATGGATTTAATCCGATCATGGTTCGACAAGCTCACCACGAACGGATTAAATCAACAGTTCATCAGGAAATAACGGGCAGTTCATGAAGTTTGATTCACCGGCATTTTCGTTTACGCAGCCATAACTGAATCACCGATGACAAAATCAGCCACCCCCGCTCCCGTCCACCGCCTCGCGCTGCGTGTGCGCGAGATCGCGCAGTTGTTCAACTCGATGGACCCGACGCCGTTCTTGAACAAGGACCTCGACCCGGAAGCCAATACCTTCATAGAAACCTGGGCGTCCAGTTATCCTCCCGGCAGCCGATTCCATATCACCATCCACCTTGAACTGTGGCCGGAGGATGACGATCCGACCGGGATGCTGACCGAAGCGATCCATAACCATTTCTCCTACAAAGCCGAACAGACGCGCAAGGCCCTGAAACATCTGCTGCTGCAGGGCCGCATCAGCCTGGTCATCGGCATCTTGTTCGTTTCGCTGTGCCTAATCGGCGCCGACGCGATCGGCAGTCTCGGCACCAACGCCGGTTACAACATCACGCGCGAAAGCCTGACCATCGTCGGCTGGGTCGCCATGTGGCGCCCGCTGCAGACTTTTCTTTACGACTGGTGGCCATTGCAGAGACAGATACACCTATACCAAAGGCTGAGCGGTGCGCATATCCAGGTGATTCAAGGCAAGTGAATGCAGTTCGGAATGAAATGGGTTAATGCGTGCTTCGTCAACAACGAACATCCACAGCCAAGTCCTGAATAGCAAAAAGCGGAATCTACTATGAACCGGACTCTATTAAAGGTGCAAGTCGCTGTGCTCGCAATTGGCACAGAGCTAAATGGCTCAGCATCGCTTTTTTTGAGCTAAATGGGTCAGCATCGCCTTTTTTTGAACAACCATGCTACATCGCACTTGCATTCAATTAGATCGAGACCGTTTCTTATGGTTCTGAAACCGACGTTGCATCATGCATGCGAGGATCAATACCCATTGCCTGTGGCATGGGACAATGTCCGGATATGAAAACAGGAAACGATACGGACAACAACGACAGCCCGGTCATCTCATGCTCCGATTGCAAAGCCTGCTGTTGCAGGCTGGAGGTCATGCTGATGGGCGATGACGAGGGCGTTCCGGCTGAATTCACCATCCAGGACCAGTGGGGCGGATGGGTGATGCACCGCCTTGACGACGGCTGGTGCGCGGCATTGGACCGGCACACGATGAAGTGCACGATCTACGAGCAACGGCCGGTCATATGCCGCGACTACCAGGCAGGCGAAAGCGATTGCCTTGACCAGCGGGCACAGCTTGCCGTTACTGCGGCAGGCTGAAAACGGGTGTTCCGCCAAGTTCTGCAGCAAGCCGGAGCGCGCCCCCTGCCATCCTTGATATTTGCGTTGGTTCGCGGCACGATGCGCACATGAATTCCAAACGCCAACATTCCCCCCATGGCATCGCCATTGCAGCCCGGCGCTGGCTGATGGGCGGGCGGGTGCAGGGCGTGGGGTATCGCGCGTTCGTGTTCAATCTGGCGCAACGATACAGCCTGAGCGGCGTGGTGCAGAATCTCACCGGCGAGGTGCTGGTGGAGGCACAGGGTGAACCTTCTGTGCTGGATGCATTTGCTGACGCGCTGATTTCCGCTGCGCCGCCGCTGGCTCGACCGCATGTTGTTTCCTGCCTGCCCATTCCGCTGCGCGAGCTGAACAGTTTTGAAATCCTGCCCAGTGCTGAATCCCTGCATGCGCAGGTGCATGTACCCCCGGACAATTTTCTTTGCGACGACTGCCGCCGCGAGATGCTGGACCCAGGCGACCGGCGCTACCGCTACCCGTTCATCAACTGCACGCAATGCGGGCCGCGCTACACACTCATCACGCGCATGCCTTACGATCGGCCGAATACCACGATGGCGGATTTCCCGTTGTGTCCTGCATGCCGCGCCGAATATGAAGACCCGCACAACCGCCGTTTTCATGCGCAACCGCTGGCCTGTCCGGTGTGCGGGCCGCAGTTGAGTTACGTCGCGGCGCATGAACGTGACCATGAAAATGCCGAAGGCGATGCGGCGCTGGCTGCCTGTGTCGCGGCATTGCGGCGCGGCGAAACCGTCGCGGTGAAAGGCATAGGCGGCTATCACCTGATGTGCGATGCGCTCAGCAAGGCGGCCATCGCGCGGCTGCGCGACAGCAAGCACAGGCCGCACAAACCGCTGGCCGTGATGTTCCCGTGGCAGGGTGCAGACTGCTTGCAGCGCGTTCGTTCAGAGTTGCAGATCGACGCAGCGACTGAAGCCGCGCTGTGCGACAAGTCACGCCCGATCGTGCTGATTCCCCAACGCGCGGATTCGACCTTGCCCGATGCGATTGCGCCGGGACTGCGCGAGATCGGCGCGATGCTGCCCTATAGTCCGCTGCATCACCTGCTGCTGGAAAGTTTCGGTTCGCCGCTGGTCGCCACGTCCGGCAATGTCAGCGGCGAACCGGTGCTGACCGACAATGCCGAGGCGGAGGCGCGGCTGGGCAAGGTCGCTCAATCCTTCCTGCACCACAACCGCCCGATCGCGCGCCCGGCCGACGACAGCGTGCTTCGCATCATCGCGGGTAGTCCTCGTCTATTACGTGTTGGACGCGGCAGCGCACCGCTGGAGTTCGACCTGCCGTTCAGCTTGCCGCAGCCGCTGCTGGCGGTGGGCGGCCACATGAAAAATGCCATCGCTCTGGCATGGAACAATCGCGCGGTGCTGTCGCCGCACATCGGCGATCTCGGCACGCCGCGCAGCCTGGAAATCTTCGAGCAGGTGATCGCGGACTTGCAGCAACTGTATGGCGTCAAAGCACAGGCCATCGTTTGCGATGCACATCCCGGCTACGCCAGCAGCCGCTGGGCAGCGAAACAGGGCTTGCCGCTGTATCGCGTACAACATCACCATGCGCATGCTTCGGCGCTGGCCTTCGAAGCCAGTTTGGATAGTTCCAATTTCAATTCAAAAGTGAGACAAGGCGGCGGCGAGCAAGTGACGCAGACAGTGCAAACAGCACGGCAAGGAGCGCGCGAGGAAGCCAACGCAGTATCACTGAAGAAGTGGAATTGGTTGATATTCACCTGGGATGGCGTGGGCCTGGGCGAAGACGATACATTGTGGGGTGGCGAGGCGCTGTTGGGCCGTCCAGGTAAGTGGAAGCGCGTCGCCAGTTTCAAGCCGTTCCGCCTGCCCGGCGGCGAACGCGCCGGACGCGAGCCGTGGCGCTCCGCTGCGGCGCTGTGCTGGGAGAGCGGTCTGGCCTGGCAGTCGAACGCACGCGATGCGTTGTTGCTGAAGAGCGCGTGGCAGCATGGGCTGAATGCGCCGGTCACTACTGCGGTGGGACGCTTGTTCGACGCCGCGTCCAGCCTGCTCGGGCTGTGCGATACGGCGAGTTACGAAGGACAGGGACCGATGCTGCTGGAGGCAGTGGCGCAGGGCGAAATCGAAGCGATAGATTTGCCGTTGCACGAAGACGAGAGCAACTTGCTCGTCGCCGACTGGACACCGCTGTCGCATGCGTTGCGTCGCGACGAGGTGCCGGTGGCGCAACGCGCGATGCAGTTCCACCTGAGTCTGGCTCATTCCATCGTGGCACAGGCTCACTACATCAACGCACGCATGCCGTTCGACGCGGTGGGTTTGACCGGCGGCGTGTTCCAGAACAAACTGCTTGCCGAACTGGCGTTGCAGCAACTTGGCGCTGCCGGATTCGAAACGTACCTGCCGCAACAGGCGCCATGCAACGATGGCGGCCTGGCGCTCGGACAACTGATAGAAGCGACTTACCAATGATGTAGTGATGTAGGTTGGGTTAGCGCCTTTTGCGTAACCCAACAATGCGAACGTTGGGTTACGCGATGAAACCGCTAACCCAACCTACGAAGCTGTAGGAGCGGGCCATGCCCGCGAGAAATTGGTCGCGGGCATGGCCCGCTCCTACAAATTCTCGACGTTTTCATTTGGAATGAAATAACAGGTTTTCCCTGCAATCAAGGAATTTCAGTATATGGATGACACACATATAAGCCTGGCCCACGGCAACGGCGGGCATTACATGCGCGAGCTGATCGATGAAATATTCGCGCGCCATCTCGCCAACCCGCTGCTCAACGTGAATGTGGATGCTGCGGCGCTGCCCGCACTGGATGGCGAACTGATGGTGACCACCGACGGCTTCACCGTGCAGCCGCTGGAGTTTCCCGGCGGCACGATAGGTTCGCTCGCGGTGCATGGCACGGTGAACGATCTTGCGGTGTCGGGCGCAACACCGCATTACCTGACGCTCAGCGCCTTCATCGAGGAAGGTTTCGAGATCGCGCAACTGGAACGCATTGTGATCAGCCTTGCCCAAGCCGCGCGCGAGGCGAACGTCGCCGTGGTGGCGGGCGACACCAAGGTGGTCAGGCGCGGCGAGGGCGGCGGCCTGTATCTCTCTGCCACCGGCATCGGCGTGCGGCCAAAACATCTGCAACTCGGACTCGATCGTATCCGACCCGGTGATGTTGTGCTGGTGAGCGGGCCGGTGGGCGACCACGGTATCGCGGTGATGCTGGCGCGCGAGCAATTCGGTCTGCATGGCGAGTTGTTGTCTGACGCGGCGAGCGTGCTGCCGCTGACGCAGGCGCTGCTGCCGTTAAGCGGCCTGCGCTTCATGCGCGACCCGACGCGCGGCGGACTGGCCACGGTGATGCACGAGGTCTGCCGCGCGACAAAGTTGCAGGTGCGTTTGCATCAGCCATCCATCCCGGTGCGCGAGCAGGTCACGGCGGTGTGCGAGATACTGGGCTACGATGCGATGTACCTCGCCTGCGAGGGACGGGTGGTGGCGGTAGTGGAAGCGTCACAGGCAAGCGATGCGCTGGCGCGCTGGCAGTCGCTGCCGCAGGGCCGCGTGACGGCGCTGGTCATCCTGGCCTGGGTGGTTGCCATGCTGGTGGGGGCGCTGTTCGCGCTCAGCCTTGACCGGCGGCCGACGGTCGCCGAGGTCTCACTGGTGATCCTGGTGATCGTCGTGGTGACCGGCAAGGCGATGCCGGTGCAGGCCGGACTGTGGCTGCTTCCGCTGATCGCGCTGGTTGGCCTCAAGTGGCGCGACCATCTGATCTGGGCTGCCTTCGAGGCGACCTACTTCGTGGCTGTGTGGCTCTACATCGCCGGGATCAGCACCCCCAACCGCGGTATGCCGGCGGGCCTGTACTCGGTGCTGACCGTGCTGCGTGTGGTTGCCTGGCTGTTCGTGCTCGTGCAGGTATGGCGGGTTGCCAGATCCCGCGGGCCGGCCGTCTCGTGTCCGGTCTCCGGGTCGTGATGGCCGAACATCAGCGTGCCGATCTCGCAGGCGCGCACGCCTCCTAGCAGATAGACCGCGATGGCGACCGCGACGCCTGGGAGCTGCGTGGGCTCGAGGTGCGGCGCGAAGCGCGCCGCGTCGAGGTAGATCGCGTGGCCGCCCGCAGGCCACAGCAGCGGCACGCCGGCGTCGCGCAAATGCTGCCCGACGTAACGGGTGGAGGTGATGCGGTAGTGCAGGTAGTCCTCGTCGACGCCCTCCTGCATCCCGATGGCGATCGCCTCGAGGTCGCGCCCCGACAGCCCGCCGTACGTGGGGAAGCCCTCGGTGAGGATGAGCAGGTTCTTCTCCTCCTGGGCGAGCTCG
>Ga0207932_1000771_pt1 | contig 10978 bp, 11 predicted proteins | sample NGESurdeep092012_FD_184480 | JGI IMG/M metagenome (GOLD analysis project Ga0207932, IMG submission 184480) | Arctic peat soil microbial communities from Barrow, Alaska - NGEE Surface sample 415-2 deep-092012 (SPAdes) | ecosystem: Environmental > Terrestrial > Soil > Wetlands > Peat ...
GGCGACGGGCCGGACAGGCGCTGCGCGCGGCGGGCCTCTTCGAGAAAGCCGGAGACTTCGTCCGCGCGGCCGACGCATGGAAGGAAGCGGGCCGGCTCGAGAAGGCCGCGCCCTTGTACCAGCGAGGGGGGAATCGCGCCGCGGCGGCGGAGGCCTTCACGGCCTCGGGCCAGGTCGAGAAGGCGGCCGTTCTCTACAGCGAGCTCAAGGACTACGACAAGGCGGCGGCTCTGTTTTGCGACGCCGGCCGCCTCCCCGCCGCGGCGGCGGCGCTTCAAGCCGGCGGCAGGCTCGACGACGCGGCGCAGCTCTTCCTGCGCACGGGGCGCGGCCTCGAGGCCGCGCGGTGCGCGCTCCTCGGCGGGCACCGCGAGCAGGCGTGGGAATATCTCACCGGAGTGCCGCGCAGCGAACCGGGTCTCGCCGAGGTGTTTCGCCAGCTCGCGCGCGCCCACATGGCGGCAGGCGAGAACAAGGATGCCGTGCACGTCCTGCGCGAACTGATCGGCCGCGGAAAGGTCGACTCCGAGAATCTTCCGCTCCACCTGACGCTGCTCGAGGCCCTCCGCGCATCCGGGGATTCCGGAGAAGGCGTGGAGCTCGGGCGGATCGCGGCGTTCGATCCTTCGGTGCTCGAGGGCGCGGCGGTGCATTCGGTGCCGTTCGCGGACGTGGGGCTGGACGACGCCATGCCCGCCGCGCTCATTCGGACGCCGGCCGTGCACAAGTCCGGGCCCTATGCCTCCTTCGCGCGGCCGACCGCGCCGCCGCCCGTGCAGCCTCCGCGCCTCCGGATCGCGTCCCCCGCGGCGCCTCCGCCGGCGAAGCCGACGGCGGGTTTCGGCCTGCCCGAGACGCCCGAGTCGCGCTACGAGATCCTCTCCGAGCTCGGCCGGGGCGGCATGGGCGTCGTGCACAAGGCGCTCGACAAGAAGCTCGGCCGTCACGTCGCGCTCAAGATCCTGCCGTGGCAGCTTCGCGGCGACGAGACGGCGATGCGCTACTTCAAGCGCGAGGCTCGGGCCATCGCGGCGCTCAAGCATCCGAACATCGTCGCGCTCTATGACTACGGTGAGGGCTTCGGAAGCCTGTACCTCGCGATGGAGTATCTCGAGGGGCCGAACCTGCAGAAGCTCATCAGGAAGGAAACCGAGCGGGTGCAGAAGAACTGGCGGAGCTGGTTCGTGCAGGCCACGCGCGGCATCGCCGCCGCCCACGCGAAGGGCATCCTGCACCGGGACCTCAAGCCCGCGAATCTCATCCTCGACGAGCACGGGACGCTCCGGATCCTCGATTTCGGCCTCGCGCTCCCCCAGGCCGATGCGGGAGGCACGTCGAAGCTGATCGGCAGTCCGGCCTTCTTCCCGCCGGAAGTCCTGCGCGGGGAGATGCCGAGCCCCGCCTCCGACGTCTACTCGCTTGGCGCCGCCTTCTACACGCTCGCCACGGGGCGGTGGCCCTACGTGGGCGACGACGTCCTCGTGGCCCGCCTCGAGCGCGACCCCGACGATCCACGCCCCTACGCGCCGTTTCTGAAGGAAGAAGAGATCGCCATTCTCATGAAGTCGCTCGCGCGCCACCGGCCGGACCGCTACCCGGACGGCGGCGAGCTGCTCGCTGCGCTTCTCGCGCTCGAAGCGTAGGGCGAGGCGCCCGATGCGGATCGCGGTCGTGCCCGGCGACGGGATCGGCGTCGAGACGACGCGGGAGGCGCTGAAGGTGCTTCACGCGTGCGGAGGCGCGGAGACTCGTTTTCCCTGGGGCGCCGACCATTTCCTCGCGACGGGGGAAACGATTCCCGCGGGCGCCTTCGACATGCTCGCGCGCGACTTCGACGCCGTTCTTGCCGGGGCGTTCGGCGACCCGCGGGTCCCGGACGGGCGGCACGCCGACGAGATCCTGCTCGGGATGCGTCGCCGGCTCGACCTCTTCGCGAACGTCCGCCCCGTGCGCGCCCTTCACGACTCCGTCGTCCCCCTCCGAAACGCGCGCGCATCGGACGTGGACTTCGTCGTCTTCCGCGAGAACACCGAAGGGCCCTACTCGGGCCGCGGCCGCGTGGCGGGAGAGGGAACTCCGGAGGAAGAGGCCGTCGAGGAGGACGTGACGACGCGCCGCGGCGTCGAGCGGATCTGCCGGGCGGCCTTCGCCTTTGCGGAGACGTTCGAGAAGCCCCGGCGCCTCGGGCGGCCCCCGCGCGTCCTCATGGCCGACAAGCACAACGTCCAGAAGCGCGGCGGCGGCCTCTGGAACCGCGTCTTTCTGGAGGTGGCCGCTTCGTTTCCCTCGTGCGAGGCGCGCCACATGTTCGCGGACGCGCTCGCCCACGAGATGGTGGTCTCTCCCGGCGCGCTCGACGTCGTCGTCACGAACAATCTCTTCGGCGACGTTCTCTCGGATCTCGGGGCGGCGCTGCAGGGGGGGCTCGGGCTCGCGCCTTCGGGAAACGTGAACCCGGGCCGGGTCTCCGTTTTCGAGCCGGTGCACGGCTCGGCGCCGGACCTCGCGGGCCGGGGAATCGCGAATCCGTTGGGGTCGATCCGGAGTCTCGGGATGCTCTTCGCCCACGTCGGGCGGGCGGATCTCGCCGGGCGCGTCGAGCGCGCGGTCGCGACGTGCCTCGCGGCGGGAGAAACGACGCGGGACCTGGGAGGAAGGCTCTCGACGGCGGAGGCGGGCGACGCCGTCGTCGCGCGCTTCGACGGCTGAACGATCAGAGGACCCGGACGCGTACCTCGCGGACCAGCTCCGGCTCGGTGACTTCCACCTTTTCTTCGACGACGACGCGTTGAATGAGGCCGCGTTCGCCTTCCACGATCAGCGTGATCCCGAGCTCGATCTCGTCGAACGTCGCCTCGGCGACGGACTCGTCCGGGTTCTTCACGATGACCGTCTCCACGACGGAGGCGTCTCCTTCGCGTCCGGCCACGACGAGCCGGAAGGTGGACGTCTCTTTCGCGTGCTTGTTCTTGTCCTTGCGCGCGAGCTCGCGCGCCCTCTTCTGCGCTCTTTTTTGTCGGATTTCCCAGGCCCTCATGCGGCTCCTTTTCTCCGAGCGCGAGGAGCGCCCGAATCCCGCATTATGAACGACGCGGCGGTCGGCTAATATTGGCTCCTCGGAGGCGCCCATGAAAGCAGTCTTCTTCACGGCGCACGGTGGCAACGACGTTCTGACCGTCGGGGAACGCCCCGACCCCGCGCCGGGTCCAGGCGAAGTGCTCGTGCGGGTCGAGGCGGCCGCGCTCAACCGGCTCGACCTCTTCGTGAGGGACGGGATTCCCGGCGTCCCCGTGGCGTTTCCGCACGTGCCGGGCGCCGACGGGACGGGAGTTGTCGAGGCGCTCGGAGCAGGCGTGAAGGGCCCCGCGCCCGGTACACGCGTCGTCCTCCAACCCGGCCTCTCGTGCGGGATATGCGAATTCTGCCTTGCCGGCGAGCGCAGCCTTTGCGTGAGCTTCCGGATCCTCGGCGAGCACGTCCCCGGCACGTTCGCGGAGAAGATCGCCGTCCCCGCGTCGAACGTGTACTCCGCGCCGGCCGGCCTCTCCGCCGAGAAAGCCGCGGCCTTCCCGCTCGTGGGGCTCACGGCGTGGCGCATGCTCGTGACGCGCGCCGCGCTCCGGCCCGGCGAGACCGTTCTCATCCACGGGATTGGGGGCGGCGTCTCGACCTTTGCGCTCCAGATCGCAAAGCTCTGCGGCGCCTCGCGCGTGATCGTGACGTCGTCGTCGGCCGCCAAGCGCGCGCGCGCGAAGGAGCTCGGGGCGGACGAGGCGATCGACTACACGACGACGGACGTCGGCAAGGCGGTTCGCGAGATGACGGGGAAACGCGGCGTGGACGTCGTCGTGGACTCGGTGGGGGCGGCCACGTGGCGGCACTCGCTCACGGCGGCGGCGAAGAAGGGGCGCATCGTGACCTGCGGCGCCACTTCCGGCCCCGCTCCCGCCGAGAACATCAACGTCATCTTCTGGAAGCAGCTCTCGATCCTCGGGTCCACGATGGGCACGGACGCGGAATTCGCCGCGATGCTGGCGGCGGTGGAGGCCGGCCGCCTCGAGCCCGTCGTCGACACCGTTTTTCCGCTCGGCGACGTACGTAAGGCCTACGAGCGAATGGCGTCGGGAGAGTCGTTCGGCAAGATCGTCCTGAAGGTGAGCGCGTGAGCGCCCCCGATCCAGACCTCCCGATGCTTCGCTACACGGTGGCGACCCTCGCGTACCGCGCGGGTAAGGCCGTGCGCGGGGCGCCGGAGAGCTTCGGCGACTTCCATACGGGCCAAGGCGGGCGCACGCCGGTCCAGATCCTCAGCCACATGGGCGACCTCTTCGACTGGGCGCTCACGATGGCGGACGGGGAAGCCGTCTGGAAGGACGCCGCGCCGCTCCCGTGGGACGAGGAGGTCGCCCGGTTCTTCGCCGCGCTCGAGCGCTTCGACGCGCGGCTTCAGGCGGGCCGGCCGCTCGCGAATCCCGCGACGAAGGTGTTCGCCGGGCCGGTCGCGGACGCGCTCACGCACACAGGCCAGATCGCGATGCTGCGCCGCATGGCGGGCGCAAAGATCCGCGGCGAGAGCTACTTCAAGGCCGAGATCGTCACCGGGCGCGTCGGCTTCGAGCAGGCGCCGCCGCGCCGCGAGTCCGACTGAGTCACGCAGGAATCCAGAGCGTGAACGTCGAGCCGGGGCCGCCCTCGTTGTTCGCGACGTCCAGGCGGCCCCGGTGGGCCTGGAGGACCTTCTGGACGACCGTGAGGCCGAGGCCGGTTCCGGGCACGGCCTCGCTTCCCTGGAACCTCAGGTAAGGCGTCGCGATCCGGGACTTTTCGGCGGCGGGAAAGCCCGGCCCCTCATCCGTCACGGAAACGCGCAGGAAGGGCCGGCCGTCCTCGGACACGATCTCCGCCTTCACGCGCACGGTTCCTCCGGGCGGGCTGAATTTCACCGCGTTGCCGAACAGGTTCGCGGCGGCCCTCCGGAACATCGCGGGGTCGAGAGGCACGCGCGGGAGGTCCTTCGGCACGTCGGCCTCTACGGTGACGCGCCGCGCGACCGCGAGCCAGCGCGCCTCTTCGAGCGGGAGAGAGAGCGCCTCGGTCGGCGCCGTCGGGCGCTTCTCGGTCTCGGGCGCGTCCGCCGCGCGATAGACGAGAAGGGCGTCTTCGATGAGCCCCTGCAGGCCGCGCGCCGACGCGAGCGATCCGTCTAGCATCTTCGCGAGACGCACGTCGCCCGTCCGCCGCTCCTTGTCGCGGGTGAGCTCGAGCGCGGCGGTGAGCGCCGAGAGCGGGTTCTTCATGTCGTGCACGAGCATCGCCGTGAGGCGGCTCCGGTCGCGGTCCGCGAGCTCGCGGCGGCGCTGCTCGAGGGCCAGGGCCTCGAGCTGGTTCTGCAGGTTGCCATAGAGGCGCGCGGCGCGAATCGCGAGGGCGAGCTGGTCGGCCACCCGCCCGAAGAAGACGATCTCGTCGGGCGGGAACGCGCGTGGCTCAGGCCACGACATCCCGAGGACGCCGATCAGCTCTCCCTCGCGATGAATCGGGATGCCCACGAGGCTCTTCGCGCCAAGCGCCTCGAGCGCGCTGAAGGCGAGCGACGTCGGGTCCAGCTCCGCCCGGTCGGCGACGACGTAGGGCTCGCGGGAGGCCACGAGCGCTCGGAAGGGCTCGCTGTCGGGCAGCGGGCGCTCGTACCCGACGAGGGACGAATTCGCGTCGCCCTGCCGCCAGTCCATGAAGACCGTGCACGACGAAGCGTCCTCGTTCAGGAACCAGATCTCGACCGAATTCGCGGCGAAGCGCGTCCCGAGGAGCGACGTCGCGGCGCCGAGCACCTCCTCGAGGTTGAGCGAATCCCTCGAGGCGAGCGCGATGGACGCGAGAATGTCGTTGCGCTTCGCCTCCGTGCGGAGCCGCTCCTTGAAGGCGTCTTCGTGCTCCTGCGAGCGGCGGCGCTGGAGACGGATAAGCCGTTCGAGCCGCATCGCCAGGAGCGGCCCTTCGTCGCGTTCGCGCACGAGCTCGAAGGACTCGAGCGGAATGCGCCGCACGAGCTGATCCGTGATCTCGGCGCCGGGCGGCACCACCACGAGGCAGGGCGGCGGCTGGGGTGCGATGTCGAGGATCGCCGGCCGCACCTGAACGAAGCCGCGCCCGAAGGCCTCGGGTCTCGTCACCCAGACGAGCGGCCAGTGCGAGAAGAAGTCCGGTTCGGTGATCTCCTTCTCGTCGTGCCGCTCGACGAGGAGGCCCCCGGCCGACAGCGTCCGGGCCACCCAGGCCATCGCTTCCGGCTCACCCACGAGTTTGACCCTTCTCAGGATTCCGTCGCGCTCGGAGCGCGTGGTGATTCCGCTGATTGGCTCCATGGCGGACATTCTCGCCGCCGCCGGAAGCCCCGTCCACCGCGCCGGGCGTGAGATCATCCCCCGAGATGCCGGAAGGCCTCGCTCTTCTCGCCGCCTCGCTCACCGTTTCTCTCCTCGGGGCGCCCTCCGCGGAGGCCCTGGCGGCTGCCGACCGTCTGCCCTTACTCGTCACGTACGAGCTCGCCGAATCCACGCGCAGCGTCACGCCGGCCGGCGAACGAAGCGTCTCCGTCGGCGGAACGGTCGTGACACGAGGCGGAGACGCGCGCTGGGATCTCACCCACGGGACTTTCCCACGCTCCTCGGCGACCTCCGTCGTGACGGGCCGGGACGGACTCATGCTGCTCGATCGGGAAGCGAAGGCAGCCGCGCGCGCCACGCCTTCGGACTTCGCCGATCTCTTTTTGGGGCGGCCGTCCGATCCGGGCTCCGCCGCGCCGGCGGTGCGGGATGTATCGGCCGTCCTCCGGAAAGACGGCGCTGGGCGCCCGTTCCAGGACCGCCCGACGTCACGCTTCCGGCTGGAGGCCGCGTGGACCGTCGTCCTCTCGTCGCCGGGCCGGATCACGCGCGTGAAGACGGAGGCGACCGGCATCGTCGAGTCGGTCGAGATCACCGAGGCGCAATCTCCGCTCGACGCGCTCCTTCGTCTCCTCCCGGCCCGGGGTGCGGCCCGCGAGGCTCTGGACGCCGAGCTCGCGAAGGTGACGGGCCTGCCCGTCTTCGTCGAGATCTCCGTCACCTCGACGTCGAGCACCGAGGCGCCCGGCATTTCGTCGGGCACCGAGCCGCCTCCGAAGCCCCTGACCGCGCATTCCACCGTCACGCGCCGCGTGAGGAATCTCGCCATGCGCCCGGGGGCCAGGGGTGACGAGGCCCTCGTCGCCGTCCCGGAGGACTTCCGCGCGCTCTCTCTCGACCGCCTTCTCGTCGGGCGGGCGACGCCGTGAGGGAGTTCGACCTCACGCCGCTCCTCGACCTCCTGCCCGAGCTCCTGGCCGGGCGTCCGCTCGTCGTGCTGACGGGAGCGGGCATCTCGGCGGAGAGCGGCCTTCCCACTTTCCGGGGGCCGGGGGGCATGTGGGAGGGGAACCGCCCAGAGGACCTCGCGACGCCCGAGGCTTTCGCGCGCGATCCCGAGAAGGTGTGGCGCTTCTATGCGTGGCGCCTCGAGAAGCTGCGCGCGGCCAAGCCGAACGAAGGGCACCTCGCTCTCGCCCGCATGGAGCGGCTCCTGCCGCGCATGACGATCGTGACCCAGAACGTGGACGGCCTGCACGCCGCGGCCGGGAGCCGGAACATCCTCGAGCTTCACGGCACGCTGCTCGCCGCGCGCTGCACCGCGTGCGACCGCCGTTTCCCCGCGCCCGAGAGCCCGATCCCGCCGCTCCCGCGCTGTGGCGCCTGTGGCGTGCTGCTTCGGCCGGACGTCGTCTGGTTCGGCGAGGCCCTGTCTCCCGTCACGTGGAGCGCGGCCTCGCGCGCGGCCGAGGAATGCGCGGTCTTTTTCGTCGTCGGCACGTCCTCGGTCGTGGCTCCCGCCTCGTCCCTCGCGCTCCTCGCCGCGCGGGGCGGCGCGTACGTCTTCGAGATCAACCCCGAGGAGACGCCGCTCGCGCCGCTCGCCGCGGGCGTCTTTCGCGCGCGCGCCGCGGAGGTCCTGCCCGCGATCGCCGCGGCGCTCGTGAGGAAGATTCCGTGAACGGGCCGCGTTCCCGGCGGCGCGCGGGCCCCTCGAAGGGCCGCCTCGCCGACACACCCGCGTCGGAGAGGCCGAGGGAGAAGCTGCTCGCGAAGGGTCCCGAGGCTCTCGACGACGAGGAGCTCCTCGCGATCCTCTTAGGCACGGGCACCGCCGCGAGGCCCGTGCTCGAGACCGCTCGAGAGCTTCTGAAGGATGGCGGCTTTCCGGGTCTCTTCGCGCGCGGGGCACGGGACCTCGCGCGGCTCGCGTCCGGAGTCGGTCCCGCGAAGGCCGCCCGCATCGAGGCGGTCCTCGAGATCGGGCGGCGACTCTCGCACGATTCACTTTCAAAGAAAAATCTCCTCGCCGACCCCGCCTCCGTGGGCCGGTACCTCGTACAGAAGCTGGCGGGCGAGACGCAGGAAGTCATGGGCGGCCTCCTTCTGGACTCGAAGAACCGCCTCGTGAGGGACGCTCCGCTCTTCCGTGGCACGCTGACCCACGCCTCCGTCGCGCCAGCTCCGCTCTTCCGCCAGGCGATCCTCGCAGGCGCGGCTGGCGTGATCCTGTACCACAACCACCCGTCGGGCGACCCCGAGCCGTCGCCCGAAGACGTCGCGACGACGAAGCGTTTCGTCGCGGCCGGGCGCGAGATCGGCATCGAGGTGAAAGACCACGTCATCGTGGGCCGCGGCCGTTGGGTGTCGTTCCACGGGCGGGGGCTCCTGACGTGACGAGAAGGTGAGGACGTACGACGTTGCCGTCGTGGGCGGAGGGATCGTGGGCCTCGCGACGGCGTGGCGCCTGCTCGAGAAGGACCCCCGGCTCTCCGTCGTCCTCCTCGAGAAGGAGGGCGAGGCAGGCGCCCACCAGACCGGCCACAACAGCGGGGTCATCCACTCGGGTCTCTACTACAAGCCCGGCTCGGCGAAGGCGAAGACCTGCGTCGAGGGCGGGCGCCTGCTCCTCGAGTTCTGCCGCGCCCACGAGGTCCCGCACGAGATCTGCGGCAAGCTCGTCGTCGCAACGTCGGAGGTGGAAGTTCCGCGCCTCGCCGATCTCGTGCGCCGCGGCCGCGAGAACGGCGTCGCGGGCCTCCGGGAGATGGAGCCCGCCGAGTTCCGGAAGATCGAGCCTCACGCCGCCGGCGTGAGGGCGCTCCACGTGCCACCCACCGGCATCACGGACTATGGCTTCGTCGCGCGAACGCTCGCCGCCCTCCTCGTGCGGAAGGGCGCCGACGTGCGCATGAACGCGCGGGTGACGGCCCTCGCTTCGTCGGTCTCGGAGGTGAACCTCGTCGCGGGCGGGCAGGAAGTCTCCGCGAAGCACGCCGTGAACTGCGGCGGCCTCCACGCCGACCGCCTCGCGCGCCTCGACGGCGTCGACGCCGGCGTCCGGATCGTGCCGTTCCGCGGCGAGTATTACCGCCTCGCCCCCGGCCGCGAGGGCCTCGTGAAGGGGCTCCTCTATCCGGTGCCTGACCCGCGTTTCCCGTTTCTCGGCGTCCACTTCACGCGCCTCGTTGGCGGCGGGGCGGAGGCCGGCCCGAACGCGGTGCCCGCGCTCGCGCGCGAGGGCTACACGAAGACGTCCTTCAACCTCCGCGACATGTGGGAGGAGGCCACGTACCCCGGTGTCTGGCGCCTCGCGGCGAAGCACGGGGGCATGGCGCTCGGCGAGCTGCACCGCTCCTTCAGCAAGCGCGCGTTCGTCGAGGCCTTGCAGAAGCTCATGCCCGACATCCGTGCCGAAGACCTCGCGCCCGGCGGTGCGGGCGTGCGCGCACAGGCGCTGCGCCGCGACGGCTCGCTGGAAGACGACTTCGTTCTCGCGACGCACGGGCGGATCGTCCACGTCCTGAACGCGCCCTCGCCGGCCGCGACGGCCTCCCTCGCCATCGGGGGGCGGATCGCCGAGGCCGTGGCCGCGATGAGGGGCTGAGGGAGCTACTGCCGTCGCGGTTGAAAGCGCGGCTGTAGCCGCCAGGCGAAGGGCGGAACTACGGAGGAGTCGTAGAATAGTGGGCGTCATGAGTCGCGCCGCCGCCGGCAAGCCCCCTGCCTCCGTGAGCGAATCCGCACTCGACCGCGCCCGCCTTGGAGAGCGTGTAATCGTGCGCCGCGGAAAGAAGCCCGTCGCCGCGGTGGTATCGATCGCGGACCTGAAACTCCTCGAGGAGCTGGAGGACCGCTACGACGTGAGCGTCTCCGTTGCCCGGCTCGCCAACCCGAAGGAGAAGCGGATCCCCTGGGCCGAGGTCCGCAAGCGCGCCGGTCTGTAACGGCGTGGCTTACCGGCTCGAATTCGTCTCGTCAGCTCAACGCGAATTTCTCCGGCTTCCATTTCCTGTCCGAAGGCGGCTCGATCCTCGTTTGAACGGTCTTGAGGAGGACCCCAGGCCCCACGGCGTGAAGGCGATGGCCGGCCACAAGGGACTTTTCCGGATCCGAGTGGGCGGTTACCGGGTCCTCTACGAGATCGACGATGCGGCTCATGTAGTGACCGTGACACGCGTCAGGCCACGAGGCTCGGCGTATCGCGGCCTCTGAGCGACCTGTCTCGAGCGCCCGGTAGTCCCGGACCACCGCGCTCTGAGCCATCCGCCCGGGGACGCCTTCTAGGAAAAGGCCGATTACTCGAACCTAAAATAGCCGTCCGGACAGAATGCCCGTCTACGGCCCAGGTTTCTACGGGCCGCAGTCCCCGGCAATTCCCATTGCGCCCCTACAGAGTGCGTCGCCCTGGATGTGGCGCGTTCATTTTGCGGGGCTGGCGTTTGCCGGCCAATGAGACTCGATCGCACAATTGCCCGCCTCGGAGGATGTACACGGTGCGGTTGGAGCGCCGCTTCTCGACGGCCAGCGACGTTTGATCCCGAAGACTCGCGCGCTGAGCCATTACTCCGGGGACGCCTTCTAGGAAAAGG
>Ga0207932_1000772_pt1 | contig 10972 bp, 15 predicted proteins | sample NGESurdeep092012_FD_184480 | JGI IMG/M metagenome (GOLD analysis project Ga0207932, IMG submission 184480) | Arctic peat soil microbial communities from Barrow, Alaska - NGEE Surface sample 415-2 deep-092012 (SPAdes) | ecosystem: Environmental > Terrestrial > Soil > Wetlands > Peat ...
GAGGAACACCGAGTCCACGCCGCCGGAATACGCCACGAGACACGAGCCGTAGGCCTGCAAAGCGGTGCGGAGTTGTTCGAGCTTGTTTGCTGACACGGTTCAAAACTCGCATTTCTTGCCCCACTTGTCGAGCCGCGCGAAAAATTGCAATCGTGCTTGACGCGGGCGGCCTTTTCGATTGCATTGTCGTCCATATGAAAACAAAAATTTTTGCGGCGTTGGTCGGAATTGCGATTGTCACTGCGGGCTGTGTCAAGACGGTGAGCGACACGCACACGCCCGCGGTTTCGTTTGGCAAGGACAGTGTCGAAGGGCGTTATGAGCGCACGATGGATCAGGTTTATCAGGCAGCGGTGCAGGCCGTCCAGCACAACGGTGTGATCATCACGGAATTCATTCCGCATGACACCACCAACATCGTGCGTTCGTTGCGAGGCAAGGTGGATCAGTGCAATGTCTGGGTGCGCGTCGAAGTGGTGGACCCCAAAATCACGTCGGTTGTCGTGGAAGCCCGCACCTGGAACAATCGCAACCTTGATCTGGCGCACGAGTTGGAAAAGGAAATCGCGCTGCAACTGGTGCGGTGAGCCGTGTTTCAACCCGATATTTTGTTCCTAAACGCCGGGCTTCACGCCCGGCGTTTCTTTTTGTCCTTTAAGCCCCGGTTTCAAGCATCCCAGCCGCGTTCTTGCCATTGCCGCGACGGGCAATCTGCAAAATTCAAACGGTTTGGGACTTTTCCCGAATGATGCTGTCGGGGTGGTGCGCCCGGCTGATAGCGGTGTCGTACGTGATGGCACACTTGCAGTATAAGTCGTATAGGCAATTGTCCATGAGAACCATTCCTTCCTTGCGTCCGGTTTGGATCGTGTTTTCCAGTTGGTGAAGCTGGTTTTCACGGATCAAATTCCGCACGGCCCCATTCGCAACGATCAATTCATACGCCAGAACGCGGCGGGTGCGGTCCGCCGCCGGCAGCAGATCCTGGGCAATGATTCCCTGCAAGGCGTTGGCCAATTGAAGGATGATTTGCCGCTGCGCGCTGCCTTCGAAAACACCGACAATGCGTTCGAGCGCGTGCGAAACGTTGGGCGAATGCATGGTGGCCAGCACGAGATGGCCGGTTTCCGCCGCGGTCAGGGCCGTGGCAATTGCCTCGTGATCGCGCATCTCGCCCACGACAATCACGTCCGGGTCCTGCCGCAACACATGGATGAGCGCGCGGTTGAAGGAACGCACGTCCGTCAACACTTCCTGCTGCACGACAATGGCCCGCTTGTTTTCGTGGACGAATTCAATCGGGTCCTCAATCGTGACAATCTTGCACCGGCGTTCACTGTTGATGAGGTCAACCAGATAATTGAGCGTCGTCGTTTTGCCCGCCCCCGTCGGGCCGGTGATCAGGACCAATCCGTTCGGTTTGCGCGCCAAATCGTCGATTTTTTCGGGCAGGCCGAGCTCCTCGCGCGTGGCCACCTTGTCGCCGCAAAAGCGGAAGCTCATTTCCGGGTGTCCGTTGCGCCGGTAAAACGTGGCGCGGATGCGCCCCGCCACGCTGTGCAGAATGGAAATGCAAAGCTCCCATTCCGACTCGAATTTCTTCTTCTGCTGTTCGTTCAGCAGGCTGTCCGCCATGGCGGTGATTTCGTCTTCGGTCAGTGCGTCCTCGTCGGCGATGATGATTTCGCCGTTCACGCGAAAGGCGGGCGGGACGCCGGCCACCAGATGCAGGTCGGAAGCATCAAATTCATTGGCGGCGGACAAAAGCCGGTTCAGGTTTTCCATGTTCATCGGTTGAAAAGTTGCCGCCACCAGCCGCGCGCGCGCGCCCAGAGCCCTTTCTGGGAAAGTTGGACAAGTGCCAGATTTGCTTCGCGAGAATGCGGGTTTAATTGTTGCGCCTGCAAGAACGAATTTTTGGCCGGACCGATCAAGTCGAGTGCCTGCTGGCATTGACCCAGTTCGAGCCACAAAAGAAAATGGCCGGTGTTCCATTCGATGGCTTGTTGCAGCAGTTTCAGCGCGAGCACGAATTGTCGGTAGTAAAACCGGATCCGGGCCGCCAGCCAGGCGACAAACCAGTCCCGGGGCGCGAGCAGCAACGCCTTCTCAAAACAATAATCCGCGCGGTGCTCTTTGCGTGCGAGCATCACGTCGCCGCGCGCGAGCCAGACGTAGGGCGTGTCGCCGCGTTCTTCAATGGAGGCGTCCGAGAACGCGAGCGCGCCCTGCAAATCGCCGCTGCGGCCCAGCGCGACGGCTTTGGCGGCGAGCAATTCCGGCTCGTTGGGAAACCGTTCCAAGGCCTTGTCGGCCCAGAGCTTCGCCTCGCGAAATTCGCCGAGTTCGATCAACATGCGCACCTGCCCGGTCCACACGGCGGCATTTTGCGGATTGAACTCCAGGACTTTTGAGTAAAACCGCAAACTCTGCTCAAAATTTCCGGTTTCAAACGCCGTTCGCGCCTCGTTGACATAATACGCCTCGTCCTTGACCAGCGCCTTTTCATTTTGCTGCGACTGATCCTCGGACGCGTCACCGAACTCAAGATTGACAAACCGGCTCATGATAAAACTTGTCGTCGCCAAAGCCATCGTTTGAAGGGTTTTCCGACGAACTGTGCCTGCGATACGGTCGCCATTTGCAGCATGGCGGCCGAGATGTTGTTTTCACCCACATTACCATGACCGCCACTTATATCAAAGTTGGGCCAGACGAACCAATTTTTTTCCGGCACGGTCACCGCACCTGAATCTGGCATGTGCGGCAAACGCGGTTGCGCCACACTGTTCACCGTGAAGTTGTTCGTCGAAAATTCCACCCGGTCTCCGGCCATGGCCGGCACCGGTCCCAGTCCCATGCCGGAGCGGAGGCGAACGGCCTCCTCCCACATCCCGCTGCCTTCAAGTTTGTAGGCGCTCCAGTCGCCACGTTGAATTGCCTCTGCCGAAAACTGTGTCTGCACGACCACCACATGTCCGTTGACGCGCAGTGGTGTCAGCCAATGTTGTTGAATGACTCTTCGGATCGGCACGTAAATAAGCAAGCTGATCGCCAGCAAAGCCAGCAGTGTAAACAGCAGCCGGGATCTGAGTTCAGCCTGCCGCAGCAACGGATGGCAGTAATGCATGAAACCGATGGTGTGAATCGCCAGCAGCAGACCGAAGGCAAAATGCCCGGCCGTATGGCCGAACCACACGATGAATAAAACACACACGAAGCCCCAACCCGCAAAGGCTGCTTGTCCCCAAATCCGTGGTCCGCGAAGGTAAACGCCCAGACCGGGAATAAAAAAACTGCCGATCAGTCCGCCAACCGTTACTTCGGCCGGTAAGTGAATACGATCGAGCCCGATTCGCCGACGAATGGTGCTTCCCAAACTGAGTAAAGGACTGTACCACCGCGCCCGTGGCGGGTAGTAAGGCGAAGGCTCTTCTTGTATGTTCGATCTGGCCACAAGTTGGAGTTCAAGCTTTAGCTTGCCGACGGCGGACAAGCTGAAGCTTGGACTCCAACCTCAATGCCGCTGCTCGATGTTAAATTGCACGTGCTCGTCAGGCTCGTAAAATTCACTTGTCTTTCGCTGCGACTTGACCTCGCCGACGACTTGCTCGAAGATTTTCATCACTTCCAGACAGTTCTTGCCTTTGTAGCCCTTGACATGCACTTCGACGCTGCCGTCGGGCGCAATCGTGATTTCAAATTCTCGTTGGGGCATGGTTAAGTTGTTTGTTGAGGGTTGAGAGTTGAAAGTTGATGCGTGAAACGTGAATCCATCACGCATCACGCATCACGCTTCACGTTTACCCGTCCCAGTGCCGGACTTTGAGCCGGATGGCGTTGTTCTCGTCAATTTCCTCTTCCACAACAACGAACTGGCGGGCTTTGATTTCATCCGTCAACCGCTGATAAACATATTTTTGCACCACGCGCCGGCTTAACTCTTCGCCCATGGCGCGCAGTTCCTCGTCCGAATGGCCCGGCCCGGTCACGCAAATCGAAGCCTTCCCGCGCGCGTCGCGGGAGAATGTCACCGTCACGCCGCCGCGCGTGACCTTGATGCGCTGGTCGCGGCCAAGCTGGTTCGTGACGATTTCGCTCTGTTCGATTTCGAGATTGACCTTGCGTTCGCCGGTTTCACTGACCTTGCTGGTTTGACTCTGTTTGATGTTCTCATCCAAAATCGTGTAGCCGAGTGACGTGGCCGCTGCGACGACCGCCGCGCTGAATGCCGGCCACGCCGCGATAACCACCGGGGTTAAAATAAAAACACAACTCATAAACTTCTCCGACTGCGATTGTTCAGGAGTTTTGACCGGGCTACGCGCAGTTCGTCACGCGACAATGGAGAATACCGCAATTTGTTCCGCCGGTTGGCCCGGGCCAGGCGCAAGGCCGACCAACCCCGCGCCAAAACATACAATCCCATCGCCGGCAGCAAAATCGGCGACAACACGAGGGCGCCGAGGGCGATCAAGAAAAGAGCCGCATAACGGCGATCCTTAAAAGTATCATACAGGTTGCTCTGGAATGAACTCATTTGGCTTGTTGCTTTATGCGTTCGAATTTCGCGCTTCCACAAACGTCATAATTCCATCCGCTGCGCTTCCGCTTCGTTTTTCACGGGGTGGATGACGCTGGCATTCCGTGCGCGACCGGCGGCCCAATTGCGCTGCGCGCTGATTTTTTCCGACATCGTCTTGGCCAGCGGCACCGTCTGGCCCAGCGTGGCAAGAACATGCCCGGTGGCCAGTTCCTGCTTCGTGTAAAACGCATCGTAGAGCGCGCTGATGATGGCTTCCTCGATTTCCGCGCCGCTCAAATCCTTGCTGGCCTCAACCATCGTTTTGAGATCAAAATTTTTGGGATCGCGCCTGCGCTTGGACAAATGGATTCGGAAAATTTCTTCGCGCTCCTCCTCGTTCGGCAGGTCCACGTAAAAGATTTCGTCGAGACGTCCCTTGCGCAACAGTTCGGGCGGAAGCTGCGAAACGTCGTTGGCCGTGGTAACGACGAACACCGGCGCGCTTTTTTCCGAAAGCCAGGTAAGAAACGTGCCGAAGACGCGCGCGGTCGTGCCGCCGTCGGTCGCCCCGGAGCTTTGCGAGCCGACAAATGCCTTGTCAATCTCGTCCACCCAAAGCACTGCCGGCGCCACGGACTCCGCCACGGCAATCGCGCGCCGGACGTTTTCTTCCGACGAACCCACCAGACTGCCGAACATCCGGCCCATGTCAAAGCGCAGCAACGGCAGTTGCCACAGCCGTGAAACCGCCTTGGCACACAGGCTTTTGCCGCAGCCTTGCACACCCAGCAGCAAAATGCCCTTTGGCGCGGGCAAACCGAACGCACGCGCTTCGTCCGTGAATGCCACGGAGCGCTTGTTCAGCCAGTCCTTCAACACCGCCAGGCCGCCAACGCTGGCAAAATCCTCCTCGGTCGCGTAATACTCCAGCAACCCGCTTTTGCGGATGATCTGCTGCTTCTCGGCGAACACTTCGTTGACGTAATCACCGCTCAATCGCTGCTCCTGGACAATGATTTTGGCGAAAACATTTTCCGCCTCGCCGAGCGTCAGGCCGAGCGCCGCCTGCAGCAGCCGGTCGCGGCCCTGGTCGTCGAGGTCAATTTGAATCTGTTTCCGGTCGCGGACTTCCGCGACAATTTTGTCGAGCATTGCGCCCAAATCCTCCTTCGTCGGCTGCGGGAAATTGATGACGGTGATTTCCTTGTCCAGCTCCGCCGGAATTTCCATCACCGGCGAAATCAGCACGATGGTTTTGAAGCTGTTTTTGAGATACTGTGCGATGTCCTTGAGCTTGCGGATGATCGCGAAATTGTTCTTGGTCAGGAACGGATGAAAATCCTTGAACAGAAAAATCGCCGGCTCGACCTGTTCGATCACCTGGTCCAGCGCGGCGAGCGGGTCTTTGGTGGCGGCGTTGCGGTTTTTCTGCGACTGGATGGAAGTGCCGGCGGGAACAATGCCGTTGCTGTAAGTCCACTCGAACACCTTTTTCTGCCGCTTGGCGGCGATTTCCACCAGCAGGTTCTGCACGCGCATTTCCTCGTTCGTGATGATGTAGAGGATCGGATAACGGGCGCGGATGAGCGTCTCGATTTCAGTCTGGAAGTTCATGCTCATGTTCATGTTGGATGTTCGGTGGATGGGAGTGAACGCAGGCGGATTTGTTCGTCGTCAGGATTCAATTCCTTCAGCAGCCCGGCAAACGCCGGAGTCAGGTTGTGCACCAGAATCCGTCCATCAGGCAGAAGCAGCAAGTCGGATGTGAGCGGGTGTTTCCCGGCAGCCGGTTTGTCATTCGCGTCAGGCTTCATGTCAATTTGTCCCTTTCATTCCACCAAATTCAAGCCGCAGTTGCGAGCGATTCTCCAGGCTTGTGCGCTTTCGCTGTTTGAAACGGTCCGGCGCAAATCGCTGTGTCTGGCCGAATGCCATGCCGGCCAGAAGCCGGAACGCAAATTTACTTTGACAGCCGGCAATGACGACGCCAGCCATTCAGCCACGGGCTGCCAGCAACACTCGACATGCCCCGGCATGAGCAGATGGCGCACGATGAGTTCGCTGTGTTCGTTGGCCCAAAGCAGGTTTTCCCGGACGACGCGGACGTAATCGGGAACTTTGGCCAGCCGCTGCGCGCAGGCGTCATTGCCGAATTTGAAATCCGCCAGCCAGATGTCGAACATCCCGTCGAGCAATGCGCGCGCCTGCGCCGACCCGTGCGCGTTGGTTTTCCAAACCAGCTTTGCGTCGTCCGGCAGCGCGGCGACAATTTCCAGCGCGGCCGGCAGATGAATCGTCGGCTCGCCGCCGAGAATCATGATGGTCCGCGCACCATCGGCCAGCGCTGCCCGGGCCTGCCCGGCCAGAATTTCCAATCGCACCGGTTCGCCTGCGCGCGGGTTCCAACTCGGCCCGCCCGTGATGCAGAAATCGCAGCGCAGGTCGCATCCGCTCAATGCGATGGCGAACGTCGGGATCAATTCCAGCTCGTCCGACACTTCGGTTTGAGCCATGAAAATGTGGGCCTCGGCGCCCGCGTGACAGAGGCCCGCTTCCCCCGCCAAACGGTTCACGCCGCACTCATGCGCACACAATCGGCAATCCGCCAGCGCCGCGCGGGCCGCCGCCGCGCGCTCACGCGCCAGCGTGGAACGTGGAACGCCGGCCTCCGGCCCGGCGCGTTGGAGTTCACGCTTTAGCGTGCCTTTTGAACAATCCCGCACATCGCGGGATTGAACTCCAAGCTTTTCTCGCCGGGCCGGAGACCGGCGCTCCTGTACCATGCTAATCATAATTCCAGCCGGGCCACGCGTTCGGACCGGATTTGTTGAGGGGTTTTAGCCAGGAAAAGTTTCGCGCGAATCCTGAGCCAGAGCCATCCGGCCAGGCCGCCACACCACATCGCCAGCATCAAGAACCAGCCCGAGCAGAAGAACAGGATGAGTGAGTTGATGATCGCGATTAAAATCACCGCCTGGCGCACGGAGATTTCCCCGATGCCGAGCAGGATCAGGCGTTCGTTGCGGTAGAGCCAGTCCCACGCCACCAGCAGGGCGAAAATCATTGCTCCGCTACCCCTCACACCGAATTGCATCCCCGGCTTGAGCAGCAAGATGAACAACCCGCCCGCCAGGGCGCCCAACAGGCAGTAACCCCAGAAGCCACGCGCGAACCAGTTCCTGCCCAGCACGGAAACAAGCGTCGCGAGCCAGAACAGGCTGATGGCCCAATCCAAAGGGCCTGCCGGCAGAAAGGCGTAGGTTACGACGCGCCAGACCTGTCCTTTCCAAACCAGCGCCGGCGTCAAAGCGAGCCAGCCGTACAGGTCAAAAAGCTGGGCGCGATGGCCGATCCAGGCCACTGGGAAACCGAGCACGAAGATCAGCAGGAAAAGGCGCATGCCCCACGGCAGCGACGAGAAATAATTTCGGAAAAGGTTTTTCATGGCTGGGTTCCTCCAAACAAACGTTTCCACCAGGCCGTTTTTGGCCCGGGCAGGTCGCCGGTGGATTTTTGGAGCCGTTGGGCAATGCCCGGCGGCACGGTGGTGTGCGCGGCGTCGTAGCGCAGCATCTCTTCGGCGTTCGTAAAATCACGGGCGGCCGATTGTTGCGTCTGCTGCTCGGTCCCGACCTGTCGGGACTGTTGTTCCTCGGAAAGTTTGGTCTGTTGTTTCATGTTTGGCCTCCTCAGGCGGTTTTCTCAAAAAGAGCGGCAAAAGTTTTGCGGGCGCGATGCAATTTCCCGCGCACCGCGTCGGGGGATTGCCCGACCAGCGCGCCAACCTGCTCGTAACTCAATTCCTCGTCGGCCACGAGCAGCAACAGGAGCCGGTATTCATCCGGCAGACCATCGAGCGTTTTCTGGATTCGCTGGCCCAGTTCCTTGATTTCCAGGACACGCAAAGGCGAATCGGTTCTGGCCGCGGTGTTTTCCCACACGGCGTCGTCCGCGTTGGAAAACACGTGGCGGTCATGCCAGCCCTGACGGAGGTTCTGGCAATGATTGATGGCGATGCGGTAAAGCCACGTGCGCAGGGACGCCTCGCCGCGGAACTGGTCCAGCTTGCGGAACGCCTTCAGGAAAACGTCATGCGTGGCGTCCTCGGCCTTTTGCGGGTCGCCGAGAAAACGCAGGGCGAGATAATAAATCGCGCGGCTGTTTTCAGCATAGAGACAGGAAAACTCCGAAGCCGCCAAATCGGCTGGCGACTCTTCCACGAACTCACATCCTGCGGCCGGCTCGTTCATGAGTGTCTTCACTGCTGATTAGACAACGCTCGCGCGCGAATGTCACGCTGGCAAGGCACCATTGTTGGAAAAGGGAATCGCGCTACAACCGGCGCGGTGAGCCGTATTTCAATCCGATATTTTGTTCATAAACGCCGAGTTTCACGCCTGGCGTTTCCTTATGCCCTTTAAACTCAAGTTTCAAGCGGCCCAGCCGCGTTCGCGCCATTGCCGCGACGGCCAAATCAGGAAACCGTTCCACAATTTTCTCTAAAGTTCCGCGCACGGTGTCGTAATCCGCGCCATGGCGGATCTGTAAATCCGCCAATAAATTCAGCCAGTGCGCGACGCGCTTGGGCGGCTGGTTCGGCTCTTCAATCAATTGTTCCAATTCGCCCGTCGCCAAATCCAGTCGTTGGTAATGATCGGCGTAAATGATCGCCAGCTTTTCGCGAACCTCCGTGTCGAGCGGATGCTGCTCCAGATGTTTCACATAATCAGCGGCGAGTTTCGCCGGGTCAATTTCGGCGAGACGCAAATGCGCTGACGATTCCAGCAGGCCGACATTTTTCACGCCTTCCGGCATGGCCATCGGCTGGCGGTCGTGTGCCGCCAGTAAAATTTTTTCCGCGCCGCCCAGATGTGCGATGCGCTGAGCGGCCACCAATGCCAGGTCGGTGCCGGGAAATCGCATGACGATTTTCTCCAGCGCGGCGCGCGCCGAATCCGCATCCTGTGCCAGCTTGAGCTGCCAGTCAGCGAGATGGTTCATCGCAGCGGCAACTTGTTTCGGCGGCGCGTCAGATTGGTCGCAAAAATGATTCAACGTGATTTCCGCGCCCGGCAAATCCTTCAGGTCTTCAGCCTGAATGCCGGCGAGCAACACCACGCCCTCAAAATCATTCGGGAAACGGGCAAGCTGTTTGCGGATTTCAACAACCGCTTCGAGCGGCTTGTTCCGTTTTCGTTTGCTGATGGCGATGGAATAATACGGCTTGGGTTCCGGCTCTTCATTCCCACCGTCCATGAGGTTTGTGATTGGATTACACAGAAAATTTCCGAATTGTGGCGCCCACATGATGCTCAAAATAATTCCGCTTACGGCCACCGAACCGACCATCAGTGCCGCCGGAACGAAGTCACCGAGCATGTCGCCTTGCAGCATTTTGGCCAGATGTCGGTCGAATAAAAATGTGCTAACGCCCAGCGCGCCGCTGAATAGGCACTTGAAAACCATCTGTGCCGGGTCTTCAGCGCGCTTGAGCCTGCGAATATAAAGCCAGGCACCGCCTCCAATGACGATGGCAAACAAAAAAGCATCGCCGGTAATTTGTAAAATCCGGCTCATGCTTGGTCAGGCAAAACTCGTTCTGTTCGCCGGCGTGTACATGATTGTCTTCACTTCAGATTAGACAATGCTCGCGCGCCAATGTCACGCTGGCATCATGGGAAAAAGGGAGCGTGCCCGTCCCGGGAGCGGTTCGGCGCGCCCTCGCGCCGAATACGAACGCGGGTTGCACCAGCGAATCGAAGTTCAGCGCCATCGCACGAAGCCAACCCCGAAAGCCTTCGGGGTTGGCTGCGCCCGGGGCGGGCGCGCTCCCCTTTCACCCGTAACGATACGGTTTTGCCATTGCAAACGTGTTCGGCAAATGCCGGACTTCATGCACTTTGCCATCGGCCAAAAGCACTTCGACGATGTCGAACCGGATTTTTACCTGCGGATTTTTCAGCAGCCGCAAATAATCCAGTGCGGTTTGCGAAAGCAATCGCCGCTTGCGCGCGTTGACCGCCGCCGCCGGGCGCGTCCAATCCTCGGATGACCGCGTTTTGACTTCGACGAATGCGAGACAATCATCGTCACGAAAGACCAGGTCAATTTCACCGCGCTTCGAACGGAAGTTGGCCGTGAGAAATTTCAGTCCTTGCCGCTGTAGATGTTTTTTCGCCGCACGCTCGCCCAACTCGCCGCGTCGCAGATGTTCCGGTTTATCTTTGCCGGCAAAGCACGTTTTGAGCTTGGCAAATAGATTCACTCGCCAGTGATTGAACACAAACTGGGCGTGAAAGCAATTCTTCTTAGCACCGACTTTTAGGGAAAGGCAGGCTTGGCAGTTGGTTAGTCGCTTTTAGAGCTCGAGGCCAAGAAGTCGAGGGTTCGGAATCGAACGAGGTCTTCACCGGCCACCAGCTTCAATACCTTGGTTTACGAAGCTAT